>JAAGKN010000664.1_pt1 | contig 82718 bp, 63 predicted proteins | sample 6206371 | NCBI WGS metagenome assembly JAAGKN01 (sample SAMN11533720, study PRJNA540317) | gut metagenome | isolation source: fecal pellets from male and female animal of same cohort | host: Peromyscus leucopus | place: USA:CA | collected 2017 | reverse complement strand
GAAGACTGATTATCCTGAACAAAAACCTGATCGATTCCCGCTTCCTTATAATCATTATAATTATAGGTTTCCATAAAATAACCCCTTGCATCCCCAAATACGGTAGGAGTGATGATCTTCAATCCTTCTATCCCGCACGTCTCTACTGTTATCTTACCCATTTTTGCCTGCTCCTTTTCTTCTGATACTGTTTGTTCCTTTTGCAAACCTTACGCTTTTGCAGTACTGTCATCCGCTTACAGCCCCTCTGCTACTTCTTTCATATATTTGCCATAATCGGTTTTCATCAGCGGCTCCGCCAGCTTAAGAAGCTGCTCCCTGTGATAAAGCCTCTCTTGTAGGCAATCTCCTCAATACAGGAAATATAAAGCCCCTGCCTCTTCTGAAATGCCGCCACAAAATCCGCCGCATCTAACAGGGCATCATGATTTCCCGTATCCAGCCATGCAAAGCCGCGTCCCAGCGTCTCCACCATCAGCGTTCCTCTTCGCAAATACTCATTGTTGATGCTGGTAATCTCAATCTCTCCTCTGGCGGAGGGCTTCACATTTGCCGCAATCTCCACCACATCATTGTCATAAAAATACAATCCCGGCACCGCATAGTTGCTCTTGGGATTTTCCGGCTTCTCCTCAATGGAAAGGGCCTTTCCCGTCTCATCAAATTCTACCACTCCGTATTCTCTCGGGTCACGCACATAATATCCGAAGATCGTAGCTCCTTTTTCTCTGGACGCCACCTCCCGAAGCACTCTGGAAAAGCTCTGCCCATAAAAAATATTGTCCCCAAGAACCAGTGCCACATTGTCCTTTCCGATAAAATCAGCACCGATAATAAACGCATCCGCAAGTCCTCTGGGCTGTTCCTGAACCGCATAGGAAAATTTCATCCCAAGCTGGCTTCCGTCCCCCAGCAGTTCCTCAAACACCGGCAGGTCCCTGGGTGTGGAAATAATAAGCACCTCCCTGATCCCTGCCAGCATCAATGTTGACAGCGGGTAATAGATCATCGGTTTATCATATACAGGCATAATCTGTTTGCTGATTGCCTTGGTGAGAGGATATAATCTGGTTCCCGATCCCCCTGCTAAAATAATTCCTTTCATTGTCCGCCCATTCTCCATTCTTGTATTTAAACCATAAATGCCATATGCATAGCTTTTATTAGTATACCACAAAATGGGAGCGATTGTAAATCACTCCCAAAAAGATGCATCTGTCAGGATGCGTCTGTTATTTCAATTCCCTGCGGCTGTCAATTTCCAGCTTATCAAAGATATTGGACAGATGCTTTTTTACCGTGCTCTCCGCTATGCAGAGCTCTTCTCCTATCTCCCTGTTGCTCAGCCCCCGTTTCACAAGCTCCGCCACCACTTTTTCCTGTCTGGTCAATTTTGAGAAATCCGGTTCTCCTCCCGCTTTCTCCTCCTTTGATACCTCATGCCATTCCTCATTCTCCAAAGCTTCTTTTTCCTTTTGGAAACAAGAAGCCTTGCTCTCCTCTTTCAAAACCACACTACACACAAAACCATAAAACAGCGGTCGCAAATCCAACGCTAAATCCGGCAGAATCTCTCCCTGTGATATCTCTCCCTGCATCATGCTGACAAAGATAAGCATAAAGGTCTCCAAATACCCGGCTGTCACTGCATTTCTTTTAAAAATCCGTTGAAAATCCCTCCACTTTATCTGTTTTTCCATGTAGGGAACACACAGGATCACGCTTCCCAGGAGAAACATGCCGATATGCCGGGGGCTGAAGAGCAGGATTGCATCCGTCTTTAGCAGCATGCACAGAAGGAGCATATATCCAATCACTGCTGCTAAATTTTTTATCATTCTTTTCATAGGTGAAACCTATTCCTTTTCACTGATAAATTCCTGTATCTTTACATTGAGTCTTGCCTGAAGAGGTAATAAGATAAGCGCGGTACCCAATACCATAGATAAGCGAAAGAAGCGCTACCGAAAAGCTGGGGCCGAGACGCGCCGGATCGTCCATACTATAAATAATGAAAATGCCCTGTATTGCGCAAATAAATACGGATACTATTATCATGATCTTAATTGTCAGACCTACTGCCTCCCTCGCCCGCTTCAGTTCCATCAGGCTTTCTGCTTCCTTTTTGCCTATCACAAGACGGAAGGCATTGCTGAAGTCTTTCAACAGTCCCCCCGATATCAACAGCGGAATTAAGAACAACACTAGGAAAATGATTGTGGAAAAATCGCAAAAACGGTAAAGCACAGATCCTCCGTCCATCCCCCATGTGCCACACATTACTGCTGTCAATAGAATGACTGAAATAATTGATAATAAATACATCTCCTCTTCCTCCGTTTCGTTTTTATAGCCTTATTTTAGCTGGCGAAATACAAAAAGAAAATACTACTTTCACGTTGAAAAGTAGTATTTTTCGTAGTAATCTTATTTCCCTCATATGCAAAGGCTGCTCTTATGCACCAAAAGCCTGTCACCTGCATTAACGGTTCCGGTACATATCCTCATAATATTTCTGATAATCGCCGCTGGTTACGTTTTTCATCCATTCCTCATGTTCAAAGAACCATGCTATGGTACGCCTGATTCCTTCCTTAAACATAGTCTCCGGCTCCCAGCCGATTTCCGCCCTGATCTTATCCGGTGCAATCGCATATCTCCGGTCATGTCCCTTGCGATCCTCCACATAGGTAATCAATTCCTCATTAATATGCGCTTTCCGGGAATCTCCATCCGGGAGCATCTCCTGCAAAGTATCCAGAATAATATGAATAATCTCAATATTCTGCTTTTCATTGTGACCGCCTACATTGTAGGTTTCAAACAGCCTTCCCTTCTCCTGTACCATGTCAATCGCCTTGGCATGATCCTCCACATAAAGCCAGTCGCGGACATTCTTGCCGTCTCCGTATACCGGAAGCTTTTTACCCTGCAGCGCATTGTTGATAATCAGCGGAATCAGCTTCTCCGGGAACTGATAAGGGCCATAGTTATTGGAACAATTGGTAATATTTGCCGGGAATTTATAAGTATCCATATAGGCTTTTACCAGCATATCCGAACTTGCCTTGCTTGCCGAATAAGGACTGTGAGGCGCATAGGGCGTTGTCTCATAAAAGTAACCGCCGTCCTCCGGCAGGGAACCATAAACCTCGTCTGTGGATACATGAAGGAACCTCTTCCCTTCCTGATAGGTTCCATCCGGGTTCTCCCATGCCGCTCTGGCACAATTAAGCATTACCGCTGTCCCCAGCACATTAGTCTGCACAAACACCTCGGGATTTTTGATGCTCCGGTCCACATGGCTTTCCGCCGCAAAATGCACCACCCTGTCAATCTCATTTTCCTCAAAAATCTTTGAGATGGCTTCCTTATCGCAGATATCCGCCTTTACAAATGTGTAATTACTGCGGCCTTCCACCTCTTTTAAATTTTCAAGATTTCCCGCATAAGTAAGCGCATCCACATTGATGATACGAATCTCATCTCCATACTTTTTAAACATATAGTGAATGTAATTGGAACCGATAAATCCTGCTCCTCCTGTTACCAAATAAGTTCTCATCTGCTTTCTCCTTTTGTTGTTTTTATTTCACGGCTTACTATTCAAAACCGCTCCGCCGCCGGTCACATAAGAATCCTGACTCTTAATATCCCATATAGCTGGTGTTCATATCCACATTTCCTCCGATTCCGGGAACCGACCCTTTGGAGGAATACTGCCACATATCATACCTAGTTCTAGAATAGCTGGGTGCCGCCGCATACTGTGCCAGCCAGATTTTATATCCCGTGAGACTAGGTGTATCAATTTTTTCATTAAACCAGGTTTTGTTTGCATAAACTCCCGCCTTATAACCGGAGTTTTGGATAGTCTGACAAAACGCCTTGCACACTGCTGTTCTGGTGGACGTGCTGATTCCGTCTGCACGGCCTCCGCTGGACTCCACATCCAGAAATACCGGGAAGCTGACATTGTATCCTTTGATCAGCCCCAATACCATAGAAGCTTCTTCCACAGCCTCCACCTCATTAACCGCCTGAGTAAAGAAGTAAATCCCCACTTTGATTCCTGCTTTGGAGGCGCCCTGAATGTTCGCTCTGAATTTCGGATCTTCAATCAGTGCCCCCGTGGTTGATCCCCGATAACCACATCGGATAATTACATAGGATACCCCGCTGTTTTTAACCGCATTCCAGTCAATATTTCCGTTCCACTTGGAAACGTCAATTCCAAAGCTTCCCGAGCTCTTATTTAGGGAACCGTCGCTGTTAAAGCTGTACTTTGCACCCAAAATAACCTGATCGCCGGTAACCTTGTTTCCGTTTTTGTCAAAGAAATAAGTCACACCGTCAATCACCTGCCATCCGGTATACCGATACTCGCCGGTGGTTGTTTTCTTTAAGCGGTAAAACTCGCTGTACTTATAGTAATCGGCGTACTTAGCTTCCCGATATTTGCCATCCGAACCCTTTACATATAGAGTCTCACCGTCTGTGCTCTTAAGAGTTGTCTTGGTGTCCTCCTTCGCCTTGTTGGGCGTGGCACTGGGCGTTGCCGTAGGTGTTTTGGTGGGCGTAGGGGTCACGCTTGGCGTGACGGTCGGCGTAACAGTCGGCGTTGTCGTAGGCGTTACCACCGCACTGGGGGTAGCCGTAGGCTCGGCGGTAGCTGCCGTTGTAGGCTCCACAGAGGGAGTGACAGGTGTCGGGGTGGATTCCCCCGGTTTTTCTGTTTCTATTGGTTCCTCCGTCTCTACCGGTTTTTCTGTTTCTGTTGGTTTCTCCGTCTCTGTCGGTTTCTCCGTCTCTGCCGGCTTTTCTGTTTCTATTGGTCCCGTCGGTTCCGGCGTTCCATCATCCTCCACTAACAGCCTGAACCCAACCGCCGCCTTTGCTCCCGGATCAGGAACCTTCTTGCTGTCAACCTTTTCGTAGCTTTCTTTTGTCGTTTCCGTGCCTTCTATAATCGTTTTGGTAGATTCCACCCATTCAACGGTATCTGCGTTGACCGACTCCACTACCGTCTCATTGATCTTGGTATCCTCCACTGCCGCATTCACCTGTGCCTCTGTCTTTACCTCATCCGCAACATCCACCTTTTTATACTCAATGGTGTCTTTTACAGTGATGGTGACCTTTTCCGTGGAAACAGTATAATCCTCATAGGAAACAGGCGATGTGATCCGCACCTTATATTTTCCGGGCTTTATATCTGTCTGATAGATAATTCCATCCTTATCCTCATCCTTCTTACTGTATGTTTCGCCTGACGGGCCTTCTATTTCTACCTCAAACGCAACATTGGGAATCAATTTCCCTGTCTTGCCATCCACAAATTTAATCTTCAGATCCTTTTGAATGGAAGAAAGATTCAAATGTACTTCCGAATTTTTCTGATCATCGCCTTCCTGTTCCTCTTCTTCCTCTTCCGATTCCTCTTGCATGGATGCCGCCATCAGCTTTGCCGCCTGTGCATCAGCGATTGCCACAAGCCCCTGCTCTCCGATCACATGAATATCTTCCAGTCCCACTCCAATCTCCGCAAAGGTTTCCACCTGCTTCTTCACATTCCGACTGTTCAAATACAAACTTCCGGTTACGATCCCCAAGGCAAGCACTGCAACCCCGGTAAAAGCAATCGCATAGTCTGCTGCCGGCAAATGAGTCAGCTTATAGACAAATGCCGCAAAGCCGCTTCTCTCCTCATCATCCTCGTAATACTCATCATCATCTTCGTCGTCATCCTCGTAGTACTCATCTTCATAGTACTCCCCGTCGTCATCGTCTTCCTCTTCGTAGTACTCTTCGTCTTCTTCTATCTCTTCCTCATCATCTTCGTAATACTCTTCATCCTCATCGTCTTCGTAGTACTCTTCATCATCTTCATAATACTCTTCATCCTCGTCTATCTCTTCTTCATCATCTTCGTAGTACTCTTCACCCTCATCATCGTCTTCATCTTCGTAGTATTCTTCGTCTTCTATTTCTTCCTCATATTCATCTTCCTCATCAAAATCCATCCATTCCAGCTCATCAAGTTCATCTGTGTTTCGCTTTTTACCATGATGCCTTTTGAATAATTTTCCCATTTATGTAAACCCTCCAGATTTAATAATTCTGTAATATTTTTACACTATTTTACCTTATGCAACCGTCTTCCTGCCATTATAACATTTATTTTATGCCAACACAATTAACTTTTTCATCTCTTAAAAAATACTTAATATTTTCTTTTTTGATAGTTTACATAACTTTTCGACATATTTCGGCATTATTGTACCCTATTTGTTACCATATAAGTTATTGACTTTTTTCGTAAAAACGATAAACTAATCATGTCAATAAGAATTCCTTTCACCTGGCATCTATCAGAAAGGATGGGGGTTATCGTATGATGTACATACACTACTGCAAACGTTGCAACCGTATCTTCATGTTGAACGGTCACAAGATGATATGCCCTAAATGTACCGATCCATTAACAGAACTGCAAATATCCTATCTGGATTATGTTGACCTGGATATGGAACAGCGGCAGGAATTTAAAGAGACCTGTGCTGATGATGAAAAGCTGAAACAACTAACGACTACCTATCGAATGTACAAATACAGCAAATGGTACAAAAAGCTCCAATCAGAAAACACCGCTGATCTGCCGATCACTTCTCTGTTATCCGAGATCGCCAGGCAGAACATGAACAACGATGAACGCATGGATCATGCAGGCAAAACTGGCTCGTAGTTCCACTACGAGGCAGTTTTTGTTTTTCCGTTTTTCCTCTTCGATTCAGCATCTTAATATCAAATATGCTTACATATAATAAGCAAATATTCCGGCCATAATTACCGCCATGCCAAGCAGCTTTCTTTTGGTTATTTTTTCTTTAAAAAAGAAATATCCCAAAAACATCACCACTACATATCCCAGGGATTCTATCACCGGTACATTTGTAAAATCCAGACCGCTGTACGCCATGATCGTTACAAACATGGACAAAAACATTAATCCATAGCCGCATATCACATAAGCATTCAAATATTCCCTGATTGGAGAACTATAGTTCCTCGATGCACTCTTTTTCAGCAGAATCTGAGCAAAAGATGCCATCACAACAGAAAGAATTAAAATTATCAAGTATAAATTCATAATAAAATCCTACTCCTCGTTTTCATTTTCACGCTTCTCTTCACTGCCGTCTCCACTGTTCAAAATAAAAATCCCAGCCATCACAAGCACAATTCCTATCACGTTGCCCGGCGTAATCTGTTCACGAAAAATAGCAATCCCCCAAATGAGCGTCCAAAGCAATGTAATCGCTTTATTTGCATAGGCACTGGATAGTTCGAATTTCTTGATCACCTGCTGCCAGAGAAGCGCATAAATTCCAAGGATCATCACATCCAATCCATAAAACAACAAGAACTCGAAACTTAAAAACTCTTTTCCCGACGCTATTTTGGACACCACACTGGAAATACTGTATATAAAGAAAACTGCCTGCAGCATCAGCAAATCCTTCCACGGAATTTTTCTTTTCATCATGCAATTAACCATTTACGCCATCAAACGGCTTCCTTTCTATCCATAAAACTTACATTATTCTATCACAGGAACTTCTTTTCGTATATTAAATTTTTATGAATATATAGATTTTTCGGGTAAATGATAGTAGAATAAGCACAGACTACACAAAGAAAGGCATGGTTTTTTCATGGAACAGGATAAAAACGAAACAATAGATACAACCACTGAAAATCAAAAGCTTCCCCTGCCGGAAGATTCTTCCCCGGTCCCAAACGCACAACCGGAGGCCTCAGAAACAGACGCTCTCGAGCCCAAAGATTCTGAATCCCTAGGCATTGAAGACTCCCCAAAAGGCAAATCGCATTTGCACATGAGCCTTCATCTTGTACTTATTGCCGCCATTTTAGTAATTGCCGGCATCTCTGTTTATCGGCTTAACCGCTGGAATCAGGGCACAAAGCTGAGCGATGACACTGAAGAAATTGATACCTCTCAATTTGACATTGAAGTCCTTGATATGATTCTGCCTATGGACTCTTCCAAGCTGGAAGGACATGAGGACGATGGAATAACTACCATATTATGTCTGGGAAACAACCCTTTTTCCGACGACCGGGATTCCACCGGTCTTGCCGCACAGATTGCCTCAAAGACAGGAGCTGTAGTTTACGACTGTGCCTTTCCGGATTCCTCCGCCGCATGTAAATATCCGGTCTACAATCCGGAATACACCAAGGATCATTTTAATTTCTATTATGTGACGGAATGTTTCCGAACCGGCGAATTTACTGCTATTGCCTCCATTGCAAACGATGAACCGGACCCCCGTTTTGCAGAAACGGTAGAAGTAATGAAAACCGTGGACATGGACGCCGTGGATGTGCTGATCATTATGTACGACAGTACCGATTATAATATAGGAACCCCTTCGGACAACCCCGACAACCCCCATGACGTAACCGCCTTTACAGGCGGTCTTAAGACCACCATCGAAAATATTAAAAGCACTTGGCCGTATATCCGCATTTTCCTCATGTCTCCCACCTATGCACAAGCAATTGACGAAGATGGAAATTACTCAAATGGCACCATCACGGATATGGGAAACGGCACCCTGAATCACTATATGATCAAAGAAGCAGATGTTGCAATGGACTGCAGTATTTCCTTTATTGACAATTACTATGGAACCATTAATGAAGATAACTTTAGTGAGTACATGAGCGATTATATGCACTATAATGAAAAAGGACGTGAAAAACTGGCAGATCGAATCGCTGACATCATCAATAATCAGATGATTACAGTTGTCCCCGTCACTAACTGATTTATCAAGAAAGCCCCGGACAAATGCCTTATAACGGCTTCTATCCGGGGTTCTTTTTATTTTTTCGACAATAGTTCTTCATAGTCAAACTCTGTTGCAATTTTCCGCATATGATCTAAATATTCATCAATGGTTTTCCCACCCTGTCCTTCTTTTGCCACCAGGCAGGTTCCATCTGCAAAGCATTCCGTCATAAATCGGTTGTACCGCGGGTGATAATGACTGTAATCCGCATAGTGGTTCAAATCGCAAATAATCTCCTCCCTGTCCGGAAAGAAATACACCGTCACATTCTCATACTCATTCAGCCGGTTTGCAATATACCGATAAGTCTCTATGGTAGCATCCAAGTGATTTTCCTTTTGCACATCATTCCAGAATAAAATACTGTACGGGGGAAAGAACACCACAAATTCCGTTTCCGGATTACTTTCAATGTAAGGGCAGATATTGGCAGTAAGATTTTTTTCCGTTGCCTGCACAAAAACCTCGGGCTCCAACACCTCCTCCACCTGCTCGGGCGACTCATAGTTGTGCAGAACCCATTCCTCACTGTAATACTCTTCCGTCCACCAGCTTGCATAAACATTAGAAAGATCTGTGGGTTCCGGGTCCGCCATGGGACGCAGAATATAATTCAAAAGCACGTCCTTGTTGAGCACATATTGAATGTCATTAAACAGGTTTTGATCGTACAGATATTCCGGTATCGGATACTTCACCTCATCCACACCGCCTGTATAAGTGGTCACATCCACCCCCAAAAAGACCTTTTTCACCGTTTTGCCTTCGCCGGAATGTTCAAATATAATTTGCATAATATTGGATTGATCTTTGGGGAAGGCACCACTGTAGCTTAATTTTACGGCATTTAGTCCCATCAGTTCCCGAAACCATGTAGTCTGAAAATTTACCGTCATGGAAGATCCCAATATCACGCTGTCATACTCCATATGCCTCGCCATTCCCGGATTCTGGGAAAGCTGATTATCCACCAGATAAGGGAATCCCTCCAAGGGTTTATGATAATGAAAAAAAGGGTCCACAGTAACCACCAGTGCCGCCACTGCTAAGAAGGCGGCGGTGGTTACGATGCCCCCAAAAATTACTATCTTTTTAAAAGGATTATCTTTCATTTCCGCTTATTCCTTTAAATCAGAATGTCAACTGCCACAACAGCATCTTACCCTTTCACGGCACCTGCTGTCAAGCCGTCTACGATCTGATTACTGAATATGCAGTATACAACAATCGTAGGAATAATTGCAATCACAATCGCCGCAAACATCTGCGAATAGTTTGTATTGTAAGGCCCCACAAATTTTGACAGAGAAACCGGCAGTGTCTTCTTGGCATCATCCGAAATAAACACCATGGCAAGAAGCAGTTCATTCCAGTTTGCCACAAAGGTCATAAGCCCCGTTACAAAAAGTCCCGTTCTGGCAAGTGGCAGCGCAATATGGGTAAACGACCTGTAAATAGAACAGCCGTCAATGCACGCCGACTCAAACAATTCGTTAGGAAGGCTCTCAAAGAAACCTGTCATAATAAAAATCGTGATCGGCAGTGATAATGTCAGATACGGCAGTATCAATCCTATCAGGTTATTCGTCAAGTGCATCTTGGAAAATCTGGTAAATACCGGAATCAGGATACAATGTACCGGAATCATCATGCCGGTAAGAAAATAAGTCATCATTGCACCCGACAGTTTCCACCTCATCCTGCCAATAGCAAAAGCCGCCATGGCGCCCACCAACAGGCAAAGAATCAAAGTCGCACCACAAACTAAAATGGAGTTTAAAGTAGCAGTACCCAATCTTCCGGCCGTCCAGGCAAAGCTGTAATTTTCAACCATGAGATGATCCGGCATTGCCCAAGGTGAAACAAACAATGTTTTGTCATCCTTCAGTGAAACATATACGACCCACAAAAGAGGAAGCAAATAAATAACCGCCAGAAGCGACAGGAACAGATAGATAAATGTATAGATTACTTTATTTCTTTTTGACTTCATTTAGCCGCCCCCTTACATCTCATAGTTTTCCACTTTAACAAACTTATTAATAATGAACGTCACAATCAGACAGAGCACGAGAAGCACCGTACCAATCGCACTTGCATAACCATACTTAAAATATTTAAATCCTTGCTGATAAAGATGAGTTGCCAGCACATCCGTCATATGATTAGGGCCGCCTTCCGTCATGTTAAAAATCAGATCAAAAAACTTCAACGATCCGATGGCATTTAAGGACATTGCCGTCGCTACCATAGGACGGATCAAGGGCAGCGTAATATAGCGGAAGGACTGAGCTCTGGTACAGCCGTCAATATAAGATGCCTCATACAGAGTGGAACTGATTCCTGAAATCTGAGCCATATAAAGCATCATAGACTGTCCCACATACTGCCACAGCGCAACTGAAGCGATTACCCACATAGGAAGAATGATAAACCCCTTAGTATCCATCAGCCATAGCGGACCTTCAATTCCAAACTGCGCCAAAATCTGATTAATTCCCAGCTTCGGCGTGAAAACAAACATCCACAAAAGACCTAAGGCTGCTGAAGACAGCACGCAGGGCAGGTAGTATACGTTCTTAAAGAAATTTCTTCCTCTTTGAATATTTGTCAGAAGCGCCGCCAGAATCAAACCGGCTATCAACTGCGTCACCACTGAAAAAATAAGAAAAAAGAGAGAATTTTTCAGAGCAATTTTCATGGTTCTGTCTATGGTAAACAACTGTTTGTAATTTTCAATTCCAACGAACACCGGTTTTGTCAATGCATCATAATTGCAAAAGGAATAATAAATGGATTGACAGATCGGAATAAATAAAACGAATGTAAAAAGTAAAAACGCCGGTGCAACAAAGATAACAATCGCCTTTTTATCTCGTAATAATTTGTCCATATACACCTCCAAAATCTTAGAAAAATGCAGGATTGGATTTCTCCAATCCTGCGCAAAACTGCTTTATGCCATTTTATTTATTCCAAACATTGTTTTTGTAAAAATCCTCTAAGGATGTAAGGCCCTCTTCCACGGGAGTTCCCAGATAAATAGAAACCATTGTATCATCGAAAGCTGCGCCTGCTTCTGTCGTTGCCAGAGACTCATTATAGAAACCAAATGTGGATTTGGCGCTTCCGAATACATCCATTACGTAAGCAAGCTGTGCCGGCGCTTTGGAAGCATCATATTCTACAGTTGTTACAGGGATCTTTCCTCCGACCTCTGCAGTATACTTCTGTGCAGTATCGTCTGTAAAATACTTCATGAATGCGATAACAGCTTCCGGATGCTCGGTCTTAGCGCTCATTGCAAGGCTGTCAGACTTAGCAATAACTCTTCCATCTGTTCCAGGGAATGCGAACACGCCGCACTTCTCTTCAAACGCAGGGTTAGAGCCGTTAATCTGTGCGATTGCCCAAGAACCCTGAATTAACATTGCCGCTTCTTCATTATAGAAGTTTGCTGTTGCTACATCATTGGTGTCGCCTGCTGCCGTAGGCTGGAAATACTTGGAAATCTCAACCAGCTTGTTGGTTGCGCTTACTACATTAGCATCAAGCCAGGAAGCCGTTCCTGCATCAAGAGCCGCTGTGTCCACGCCTTCGCTGTCGCAGAGATAGCCTGCCAGCATGGATAAACACCATGCAGTACCTGCTGAAATTGTAAGCGGTGTATAGCCTGCACTTTGAAGCTTCTCACAAGCGTCCAGCATGCCCTGCCAGTCTGTAGGCATTGTGGTAATTCCTGCCGATTCAAACATCTCTGTATTATAGAATACACATGCTGCTGCAATATTCAGGGGCACCGCATAAATCTTGCCGTCATAAGTCTGCTGTGAAAAAGCACCCTCACCGCCGTTAAAGGTATCAAGCCATCCGTCTGCCTTTATGTAACTGGTTAAATCAGCCGCCACGCCCGGATCAACATATACGTCTAAGTTCGGTCCCGGGCTTACAATAAAGCAGTCCGGAGTCTCGCCTGCCGCTACCAGAGCGTTCAGCTTAGGATAATACTCTTCCAGGTTTGTGGTCACTACATTTACATGATACTTACCCTCATAGTCCTTGTTAAATCTTTCTACCGTGTCGCGGTATCCTATGGAAATCAGATCTTCTGTAGCATTTAAATCATCCCAGAACATCCAAGTAATCTCCTCTACACCTCCGCTTGACGCCGAGCCGCCACCATCGGATGATCCGCCGCCACATCCAACTAACAAAGATGCAATCATGGCAACACTAAGTAACACTGATAGTACTTTCTTTTTCATTTTGTACCTCCCTCAATAATTAATTAAAACTATAACCCCGGAAGTAATTCGAAGTTATATACCTTGGTTATACCAATAAGTATAGCAAATCATCCTTCATTCCTCTTTTTAATAATTGCTTTATATATTCTAAAAATTGCTATTATTTAATATTTGAACATTAGCATTTTGCCTTATTTTCTTATTTTTTCCAATCGTTTTATAGCTATTATGACTTAAATAAACAATCAAAATTTTATTTTATATGGGATTTGTGTATGTTTTTTGTTTGATTTTAACTATTTTTATGCTAATATGATATTACAAAAAAGCAATTTTTGTAATATTAAAGGCGTCTTACCACCCATCTACGCATTTTCGGGCAACTCAGGAAAGGATACTTTTATGATCGAAATATTAAACGGCATTAAGGAAACTGTTCTTTATAAGGATATTGAAGGCTTTAAGGTACATGACAATACTGATTACGAAATCTACCCGGAGCACTGGCATACCCCTATCGAAATTGTCATGCCTATCCAAAACTACTATCATGTTTCTTGCCGAAGGGAAGTCCTGACAGTACAGGAATGGGAACTTTTGTTCATCAATTCCGGTGTTATCCACGGTATGCCCTCCACCATTCACGGTGAAAGACTGATTCTCCAGACAGACTTTTCTCTTCTGCACAACGTATCCGGTCTGGAATCCACTCTGTCAACCATCCCCCAGGTTCTTCTGATCACGCCCTCCACTGCCCCGGCAATCCATGAGCGGCTCAAAGAGCTGATGCTGGAAATCTGCAAAGAATATTACAGCGATTCTATTCTGATCAGTGCCTCCATCTACTCCAAATTTATTGAAATGATGGTTCTGATCGAGCGGGAGTATACCGGCAAACGAAATGCCTTCGACACGGCATCCGCCAAGAAAAAAGAGCATACAGAAAAATTTATGGCCATCTGCAGCTATATTCATGAGCATTGCACGGAAGATTTGTGTCTGGATGACATGGCATGCATTGCCGGATTCAGCAAATATCACTTCACCAGACTCTTTAAGGATTTTACGGGGGTTACCTTTTATAAATATCTGAACAAAAAAAGAATTGAACACGCTGAAAAGCTCCTGGCAGATCCGGGTCTGTCTATCACCGAAGTCTCCTTGCAATCAGGATTTTCAAGCCTTTCAGCGTTTATTAGAATGTTTAGACTGTTCAAAAACTGTACGCCCACTGAATTTCGAAATCTCTACGAAGATTAAGATCTATCAGAAGTTTACATATAAGAAGGAGCTGACTTCACTTAAAGATAATATGCTCCACACAAACAATACTGCCATAATCAGTCCGTGAATCAACTTCGGCTTTGCAGACCTGACAAAGCTCACCGCCGTCCTTCCAAAGAATACCAGGAGCAACGCTGCCACCAGAATTAACACCATACAGATATAGTGAGCATACTGCCAGCCGTCCAAACGAAGCACTTTAATTATATACCAGAACTCGTCCAGATTAAAGCACCCGGCAAGTTCCCGATTCCATCTGCCTCCTGTCATACTTGTTATGGTTTTCAAAAGTGTAACTGCCTCCTGCACGGAAGGCGCCCTGAAAAACACCCAGGCAATATTTACATACAAAAAGGTGAATAGCACAGAAATGCCATGCAGAACCTGCCTGCCCGGTCCGTGCAGTTTTCCGCGCCTTTCCGACATTTTACTCCAAAATCCGCTTTCCGTCACTGCCCGGGTAATCACATACAAAATGCCATGCAGCATTCCCCAAACAAGGAACTGCGCTCCCGTCCCGTGCCATATCCCACTTAAAAAGAATACGATCAACACATTCAGATAGGTTCTCGCCCTTCCCTTGCGGCTTCCCCCAAGCGGAATGTATACGTACCGGGTAAAAAACCCCGTCAACGTAATATGCCACCGTTTCCAAAACTCCAAAATATTTGCTGCTTGATATGGCGAGTTAAAATTCAAGGGTAACTCTATTCCAAACAGTCCGGAAATCCCCATTGCCATATCGCAGTATCCACTAAAATCAAAATAAAGCTGTAATGTATAAGACAGCATGACAAGGATTCCATCAAAGGAATTAAGTCCGGCCAGGGAAGCATAGCCAAGATTAACCGCACTGCCGAAGGTGTCCGCAATCAGTGCTTTCTTAAACAGTCCCAGCACAAACAAATAAAGATTTCTGAAAATCCGTTCCCAGTCCGCCTGCCTTAAAGCGTTCTGTTCTGCCGTGACACCGTTTGTTTCTGATATTCCCTGCAGCCCCGGCAACATCTCCCCAGGAAGCGTAATCGGCCCCTGCATCATTTTGGGAAAATAGGTCACATATAATCCATAAGAAAGCCCATTGATCCTTTGCAGATTCCCGCGGTAACACTCCGCCAAAAAGGCAAGCTGAGTAAAGGTATAAAAGCTCAGCGCCGGCGGAAGGTACCTGCCACCGGCAAGATACTTAAACCCACACAGAACCCCTAAGTGAAACACCAGTCCCATCACCAGAAGCTTCTTAGGCTTTGCAGTCTTTTTTATCCATATGCAGAGCCCGTAATTCACTGCCATACTGATCATCAGCACCGGAAAATACTTGATTCCGCCAAATCCATAAAACACCACAGATGCCAAAAACAAAAAGACGCAGGGTAAGTTCTTTATTCTGTTGTTTTGTCTCTTTTTTGCCGCAATGCGACGGGAAATTCCATATCCCAAAAGCGTCAGCGGTAAAAAGACAAATATAAACTCATAAGAATGAAACAGCATTATTCCTCGTCCTCATAATATTCCTGCCAACTGTCTACAATTTCTTTGGTAACGGGATCGAGGTAAACTCTGTAACCGTCAACCTCCCCCACCAGCTCCAATCCATAAAAAAGAGGGTCCCGGTCGCTCTGCCTTCCGGGCGCCATCACAATATACTGACAATACTCCTCCCGGGTTGCCTCAAGAAGCTTCTCCATATCTACGATCTCACTGCCTTCCATCGCCTCATAGACCGCATTATAATAATCCCACTGACTCACCAGCATTTCTCTTCCGTAAGGCATATTAATCCTTGCGCTGTACTGCCGGATAAAATGGATCAGATCCGGCGGCATTACCGCAGACACCCTTGCCCTTGGGTTTTCCGGTTCAATCAAATCGCAGACTTCAATCACTGTGTCCGGTATATGATATTGGTTTTCGGCCTTTGAAATATAATCGCTCTGATAGACAAAGCTGCCAAAGAGGGCAATAAGCGCCGCCGCCAGCAGTGTACCTGCCTTTCGATGGTTTTCAAACAAACGGCAAAAACCATATACGGTGATGATCCCCATAGGGATCGTCCACAAAATCCTGTAGTAGGTCTCCGGGTCAAGCCCCGCTGCCACAAAGAACTTACGGCTTAAAGGAAACAGAAACAATAACACAATAATCAGCGGAGCATATACAAACATAATCCTGTTTCTACGTTCCTTTTCTCTAAACAGTAGATAGATCCACATAAGGAGAGTAAGCAAAAGCAGCAATTTAAGGCCGGTATAGAGTTTAAAAATAACAAAGCTTTCCATAAAGATTCCAAACATGCTCCCACCTCCCTATACGCCTAACATTCCATGAGTCAGCATCAAATATAAAAGCACGTAAAGCCCCCCGCTTACGCAGGCAAATCCTGACCGGATCAAAAATCCGAAACTCCTTTTGCCCACCGCAGACAAAACCCCAAAGCCTGCCGTCATAAGACAGCTGAGCAGTACCGCAAGAGAACTGCTGGCTCCCCCTGCCAGATTTAATGCTGCCAAAAGAATCCATAATCCTGCCTCCCTGCTGCTTTCATAAAGCAGAAGAAAGATCCAGATCACTGCCGGAATAACCACATTCCCTGCAAAAGATTTTCCCTGCCAAGTCCTGGTCAGAAAAAAAGTTTCAGTAGTGTAGAGAGAAATATTTCCAAACACCTGCCACAAAGCAATCAAAACCATAAACATAGGAAGCAGTTCCTTTTTCTTCCGAAAGAGCGCCCGGCCAATCTGGTAATAAATCAGATAAGTCAGCGGAATCAGCACAAGGGGAATCACACTGTGACAGATCACCGTTGCATGAATCCCACTGACGCTGCCCACACATGCTTCCCAGATAGGAAAAAGTGCCAACGCATGGCGCACATCCAGCGGCGCGCTTCTGCCCGTATACGGATTCACCCGATATAGCGTGTCCACCTGTTGGGCAATCACTGCCTGCACTCCGTAATACGCATCGTCTCCGTCAAAGGATGCTCTGGTAAAAGCCATATACATCTGAAACAACACCAGCAAAAGAAACAGCACCAGTAATATCCTTTCTTCCATGCTAAGAGAACGAAATCTCCGGATCATTTCTCCGGGAGAATCCGGGAAATCCCATTCCATGCCCCTTTTCCTACCGCGAAATGTCAGAAACGCTCCCAGCACCGCCAATAAAACCGCCATAGACAGAAACAATTTCATAAAAGTACTGTATCCGTTATATACCACATAAATCACCACCGGAATGCCCACCGCTTCCACCAGTGTAAACTGCAAAATATAACCGGCAATTAAGGCTGTTCCCGGTGTCCGCTGCTCCCTCTTTAAAAGAGGCATGAGCCAAAGCCCCATGCAAAAAGGGACCGCCAAAAGCCATAATAGTAAACTGCATATTTTCAGAATGATCATTCTAAAGATTCCTTTCAACCATTTTTGAGGCGAAACAGATAATAGGTAAACTCCAGTTCTCCCTGATACCAAGGCGCCTCGGCCGCCAGTTCGTACTTTTCCCATATCACATCCGGATATTCATCCCGGGCTATAATGTAGTCCGTTCTGCCCTCACGAATGTACTGCTCCTGATCCTTAAGCACATCATCAATATGAATCGTCTGAGTCTGAAACCATCTACAGGTGGGAACAATATCGCACACCGTATAGAGCCCTGCATCCAGACAACCAATATTTAATAAAGTTGGATTCTCCGTTTCTTCTACAATTTCTTTAAATTTATAAAGAAATAAATCCTCTCTCTTTTCTTTCATAAACGGAATATTCATCGACAAGCACAAAATGATACCGGCACAGACCATAAGTGAAAACAGCCCTCCTGCAACAATCCGGGTCCTTTTCGGCACAAATTTGAACTGCCTGCCCTGCCAATTTTGTCTCCTGTCCACTCCCCATTCCAGAACTTTTCCCACAAAAGCTATTCCAAGTACCGTGAATATAGAAAGGGGGAGCGCATAGTAAGGAAGTTCGGAGCCTCCCACATAGATTCCCATAAAGAGGAAAAAGCAAAGTGCCAGCAAATTGAATCTTTCCAGAAATTTCTTTCTCCTTCCAAAAATATTCCATACACAGCCCACAACCACGAATCCAAAATAAATGAAATTATCCCGAATCAGCCAATAGAGCAGCTTTGCCAGCGTATACACACGCTCATACAGCCCCGGTCCGTCTGCATTTAAATTGCTGTAAGCAAACACATTAACATAAACATACCCAAAGTACCATTCATATAACCCATTTTGAACGCCAAAATAAATCATCCAGGGAACAAACGGAATCGCCATTCCCAGCAAAAAAATCAGACACGCCTTTACGGCACCCCAAAAATTCTTCCTTGCAAGAAACGCAAATGCTATACACATCATCCACGCAAAGAAAAACCCAAGCAACGTAAACTTAATGTTGGCAACGATTCCTGCAAGGATTCCTCCGACAAAAAGAGTTTTCCGGCTCATTTCTTTTTGAGGATAATCATTTTGGAAATAAGAAAGAGAAAGATAAAGTCCCCATATTAAAAAGGGATAGCAGATCTCCTCCGCACTTCCGCCCCAATAAAAACTCTTAGAGCAAAATGCCGTCGCCAGTGCAACCGGTGCCAGCAAAAGCGCTGTCTGCCTTTTGACATACAATTGCAAAATCCTGAAAATTCCCAAAAGATCGACCGCTGCAAAAATTACTTCCAAAAGAAAAACTCCCAAAAAGGTAGTGTGGGACACCAGATAAGCCAGTCCATACAGGAAATAAAGATACATTCCTTTTTGGTCAAACACATCCCTATAGGGCATTTTTCCGTTAAATAATGCTTTCCCCACGGAAAAATAACTATTTGCATCGTTCCAGTCATTACAGGGGTACAAAAAAGAGGATCGGGATGCGATCATTATAATCATAAATGCAGACAGAATCAAAAAACAGATTTCACCCGCCTTTTTATTTTGGTGTAAATTCATAATTCCCCGAAAGCAATTCATATTGTACAATTTCTCCATTATCCCAAAGCAGCGTTACTCCCTCTGCCCTGTCTGTTTCCACGCCGCTCTCCAGATACCCTCCGGAAGGAACTGCCGGAAGCGTGAGCGTTGCCGTTGTGTTGGCCGGTATCGTAAAATAATAATGACAGCCGTCTTGTGTCTGCTCCCATTTTACACCAATTTCCCCATAAGCACCAGAATAACTTCCCTCTGCGAAGAGAAGTCCTCCTCCGACTTTCGGCTCTAACAAAATGTGCTTAAATCCGGGGGATGCCTCATCACTTTTGATTCCCAAAACATCCGTGTACAGCCATGAAACCGGTGTTCCGAATGCATAGTGATTCAGGGAACCGTCCAGACAGTACCCATCCTCCTGCTGCCGGTACGCCCAAAGCTGTTCCCAATTGGTCGTAGCTCCCTTCGATGCCGGAAAAAGCAAAGAGGGAATTTCCTCCTGCTGCAGCATGCGATATGCACTGTCCGTATAACCGTAATCGCTAAGCGCCGGAAGCACATATCCTATTCCCGAAAATCCAGTGTTAATATGGTAATTACTGTACTGAGCAAGCAGTTCCAGATTTGCCGCCGCTTTTTGCGTAAGCTCTTCGGGGAACAGAGAAAATTCCAATCCCAGTGCATAAGATGTCTGGGTATTACATGTTGTCTGACCATCGGGAAGTACAAATTCCTGCTGCCATGCCCGCTTAAATTTCTCATAAACCTGCCGGTAATGCTCTGCTTCTTCGTCTCTACCGAGCACAGCCGCCATACGCGAAACCAAATCTGCGGAATGTGCGCACCAGGCTGTATCCGACAATTCTGCGGGGGTATCTTCATTCGACAAATGGTCTCCATATCCGCCCCAATAACGAACATAGTCCTCGCTGGTATTTTCCAAGACATCAATCCACCTGCAGAGTGCGTCAAAATTTTCTTCCAGAATACTCGCATCGCCATACTGAAGATACAGATTCCAAGTAATGACAACCGGCGCATCTCCCCAACAGTTATTGGAAGCTGCTCCTCCGGTTCCATCCCAATTTGTCACAAAATTTCTGGGAATCATATCCGCAAAGGACCCCCCTTCATTTTGGATGCTCCTAGCCTCCTGAAGAAATTTCCGGTAAAAAGAAAACACATTCATGTTATAAGCTGCCGTCAGTGAAAAGATCTGTGCGTCTCCCGCCCAACCGTGTCGTTCATCCCTCTGCGGACAATCCATAGGATTATCCAGAAAATTACTTTTTTGACTCCAAAGAGTATTCTGATAATATTGATTTAGTAATTCATTGGAACAGAAAAAAGAACCTGTCCGTTCCAAATCGGAAGACAGAACAATTCCCTGTACATCTTCTATAGGAAGTGCTTCGTCAATTCCCGTAATCTGCAAATACCGAAAACCGTGAAATACAAATTCGGGCTCAAACACTTCCCCCTGTTCATCGCCTTTTAATACATAATAGTCAGTGGCTTCTGCCGTAAACAAGTTTTCCGTCCAGATCGTCCCCGGAGCATCATCTTTATTCACTAGTTCCTCCTGATTTAATTCCTCCCCATATCTCAGAGTAAGGATCTGGCCTTTCTGTCCGGTTACCTTTATTCTGCAAATTCCTGCAAAATTCTGGCCAAAATCATACACATACGTATTGGGTACAGGCTCTGTCACGCTAACCGGCATAAGCGTTTCCACACAAACGACCGGCTCATTCGCCTTTCCCTGCATGGGAATCGTCAGATATTCCTCCCTCACCTGATTTTCCGTCGCTGTCTTCCATATTCCCTCATCATAACCGACTTCGTCATATCCTGTCCTCTCATAATTTGCATCATAAAATTCTCCCTGATACAGGTCATCCTCTCTTACAGGCCCATCTACACAGTACAAAAAGCTTTTGTCCGTAACAACTAAGTCCATACTGCCATCCGCGTAAGTAATCTCTAATTTTCCCATCAGAGCATTTTTATCCCCCCAGGGATTCCAGATTTCCGGATAGCCCACGCCACGGTCATACCATCCATGCAAAAGCACCGCCCCCAGTGCATTCATTTCGCCCTGTTTCAAAAAATCCGTCACATCATAGGTCATATAACTGAGCTGCTTATTATATGCCAGCTTCCCGGGACTGAAATAATCCTCTGATATTCTCTCCCCGTTTACAGACAGTGCAAAGCTTCCAAGAGAAGTCATATAAATCCTCGCACGATCAATTTCTTTATTTTGAACCTCAAATTCCCTCCGAAACAACGGCGCCGGATAAACTGCTCCCGGTGTAAGCATTAATCCGCTTCCGACCTTAAGTTTTCCATCCTCTACGGAAACATAATAGGGATCAAAAATCGTATTTTCTCCCTCAAAGTCTTCTTTATAAATAATATTTCCCTGTGCATCTTCCGCTATCAGATCATCCAGCCACGCATAAGAAACGCCACGGCTCTTGTAATATCCAATGCTTCCTATCGGCGTCTTTTCAATTTGAAAGCTGCCTGCTTCTTTCTCATTTACCGTAACCTTTACGCTTTCTCCCTCCACCTTCAATTGAACTGCAAAGCTTTTGCCATCCTCCGGCAATTCAAGAGAAACCTCCTGCCTTTCCTCAGGAAGCATGGAATTATTCTCCATTTGAATCAGTCGAAAGCAGGTCTGTTCACCGGAATTTTTGATCTGACATAAACACATCGCTCCATAGCGTCCATCCAACGCTCCAAACAAAAATCCCGCTGTGGCATTCTCAATCTCCATCCGATAACGAATACTATAGATAAATTCACTATCTTCATAGTCTGCCTTTCTTTCCCCGTAATCTGCGGAAATCCAACAGGCATCGGACATGCCCTCTCCCATCAGCCCCGTTTCAAACCATGCTTCCTCATCAGAGCGATGGCACGTTCCCTGCTCATCCCAGACCTCCACCTGCCAGTAATACCTGGAACAGGCCTCCAAGTCCTTTCCTTCATAAGTAATACCTACGGAAATATCTTTTTCTACCTTTCCGCTGTCCCATACATATTCTTCTCTATCAAGTTCTTCCTTTCCCTTGGCTACCGTGATGCGATAAGCCTCCTGATGTCTCCCTCTTTCCGTATCTTCCATCTGCCAGCCAAATACCGGTGCACTCTCATCAATCCCCAGCGGATTGGTAAGATGACATACCTGCAGCTTCCGAATAACTGCATCTGTTCTGTCGCTCTGCCTCCCCCAAAGGCCTCCTCCCGCCAGCGCCACGCAAAGTGCAATCGCCAAAATTCCGACAACAGGAAACACCTTCCATAACTTCCGTTCCTTTTTCATCTAATCGCTTCTCCTTAAATCCAGCTAAACTATCAAACATATAGTACCATAAATCGGTTATTCAGTAGACACTTTTTTTAAACTGTGCTACAATCTTAAGAAATGTATCTTATTTTTAACAGACAGAACGGAGGATTACTATGAAAAAAGCATTGGTCATTGGTGCCGGTCCTGCAGGGCTGACAGCCGCCTACGAGCTTCTCACGAAGTCAAAGGATATTGAGGTCACCGTCTTCGAAGAAAGTGACTGCTTCGGCGGCATATCCAAAACCGTTAACTATAAAGGGAACCGTATGGATATGGGCGGCCATCGCTTCTTTTCCAAAATACCGGAAGTCAATAAATGGTGGGATCAGATGCTTCCCATGCAGGGAGCTCCTACTTATGATGATATTCTTCTTGATCGTTCCATGCCCCTCACAAAGGGCGGGCCTGACCCGCAAAAGGAAGACCGGGTAATGTTAACCCGTCATCGCGTATCCCGTATTTATTTTGATTCCAAATTTTATGATTATCCGATTTCCCTTAAGCCGGAAACATTTTCCAATTTCGGACTGTTAACCACCCTAAAAGTAGGTTTCAGCTACCTTGCCGCCCTGGTCCATAAGCTTCCGGATGATAATCTTGAAAACTTTTATATCAACCGCTACGGCAAAAAACTTTATTCCATGTTTTTTGAATATTATACCGAGAATTTATGGGGACGGCATCCAAGAGAAATTGATGCCTCCTGGGGTGCACAGAGAACCAAAGGCATGTCCATTACAGCAATTATCAAGGACATGCTGGGCAAAGCCTTTAAAATTAAAAACCGCAAGGTTGAAACATCCCTAATTGAGCAATTCAAATACCCCAAACTGGGACCCGGTCAGCTTTGGGATGTAACTGCGGAAGAAATCCAAAAACTCGGAGGGACTATCCTCAAAAATGCCAAGGTAACTGAATTTCATAAGAATGAAAATAATGTAATCACCTCCCTGACCTATATCAAAGACGGTGAAAAGCATACTATGGAAGGCGACTATTTTATCTCTTCCATGCCGGTAAAAGATCTGGTAGCCGGTATGAATGATGTTCCTGCCGATCCCGCCAGAATTGCCGCAGGTCTTCCTTATCGTGATTATATGACATTAGGCGTTCTTGTTCCCAAGATTAATCTGGAAAACAAAACGACTTTAAAAACAGTCGGAAACATTGTCCCTGACTGTTGGGTTTACGTTCAAGACAGAACTGTTAAGCTTGGTCGATTTCAAATTTATAACAACTGGTCGCCTTATATGATCAAGGATCTGGAGCATACCGTATGGATCGGTCTGGAATATTTTGTAAATGAGGGCGATGAATTCTGGAATATGACAGAAGAAGAATTCTCCAAGATTGGTGTTGAAGAAATGATCAAAGTCGGTCTCATCAACAATGCCGACGAGGTTATCGACACCCACATGGAAAAGGTAAAGAAGGCTTATCCGGCTTATTTCGATACCTACGACGAGATAGATACGCTTGTTAAATACCTCAGCTCTATTGACAATCTCTACTGCGTCGGACGTAACGGTCAGCACCGCTATAACAATATCGACCACTCTATGGTAACTTCTTTTGAAGCCGTTAAAAATATCAAGAGCGGCAAGAAAGATAAGTCCAACATCTGGAATGTTAACACCGAAAAAGAATATCACGAAGAGGCCAAGTCAAACGAAGCAGAAGTGGATTAATTCCAAAAATAAGGGGTGCCGCTAAACGCAGCACCCCTTTTACTATTTTTCTTATTTGCGAAACAATGATTGTCTTGCCCCATGATGAGCATCCCGATTCTTTAACGTATCATCCACCGCGTCCATACGCAGCCCCGCATCAATAAAATCACAATACTTACAGAAAGAATAATCTCCTCTGCTCTTCCGGATTGCCTGACGCAGTTTCTGATATTCCGCACTGTTCCAGGCTTCCTTTAGCGGCGTCACGTTTAAATCCGAAAGATTTGTTACCTCAAAATTGTCACAACAGCAAATCCCCATTCTTCCATCCGGGAAAATGAACATATCCGTGTAAGGCATCAGACAGGTCTCCTTAATGATCTTCTGCGTATTCTGTTTATTCGGCGCACTACCGGCACGATTAGTCAGCACCGCATCCATGTAACGCATCTGAATAAGAAGTTCTACATCCTTAAACTCCTCCGGATGTGCTTTGGCATACTCATAAATTTCCTTCACATTATCATGCAGCTTCATATCTCTGCAGTAGTTATTGATGATCAACTGATCCACATACGGAATAATCTCCTTCACCTTATCAACCGTAAGCAATAATCCATTCGTAGAAAGAAAAATAAAACAATCCGGAAGCTGCTTTCTGCAGTATTTGTGAAACTTCACAACCCGGGTATCCAAAAAGGGCTCATTATTTCCATAAAGAGTCAAATGTCCCTTATATCCCCAATCTTTGAGCTGATCAATGATGCTGTAAAACAGATCCTCCTCCATCCTCTTATAGGGACGCTTCTCCGCATTTTTGTTGGCAGTACAAAAAGAGCAGGTGCTGTTACAACGGTTTATGGTCTCCAAATTGACCACAAGCGGCATAGGAGGCTCTTCTCCTTTCAAAAAATATTCAATATATCTTTCCTGTAACTTATTTCTGGTAAGAAACTGAAGCTTTAAATAGCTTTCCGAAGAAAGCTTTGGAAACCGTTTCTGTAGATTCCACCCCAGCACTCCGCCAAAATTATGAAATTTAACTGACATGATATTCTCCTCCGTTTCACTAAAATGATACTTCGCCGTCATGGGATACCAGCGAGACACTTTCTACTCCTGCTGTTTTTTCAATTGCCTGCACCAGCTGATATTCATTTGCAACACGTACTTCCACAACCATATTGCATCTTCCGGCTGTTATATTCCTTGATTTCACCTTATAATATTTGCAAAATTCACTCACCCTTTTCATCAGCTCAGGCTCAAGCTTTCCGTCCGTAAGATTCATCACCAGAATCATAGGCGCACGACCAAACGGCAGCCTGTCCAGCACAATAACAAGGATGGTAAGCAACACAGAAAGCACAATTGCAATCTCCGTCACATGCGCACCGCAGCAAATTCCAACCGCAATGGACCAAAAAAGAAATACCAGATCAAGCGGTTCCTTCACCGCGGTCCTGAAACGTACAATGGATAGCGCGCCCACCATACCAAGTGAAATAACAATGCTTGCCTGCACCGCTAAAATAATCGCTGCCGTAATCACTGAAATAGCAGCCAGCGAAATATTAAACGTTTTGGAGTAAAACGTCTTTCTGGTAATTAAGCGATATACCAGAAATATGTAACAGGCAATTACTGCTGTCACCAGTAAAATTATCGTCATCTCAAGAACACTGACATTTCCACCTGCATACGCCGTCAAAAAATCTTTTTTAAAAATATCCGAAAAATTCATTACTCATTAATCCTTTCTTTTATTCTGATACATAAAAATGCATTACTCATTTTCACCGGTCAATAAATTTTCTGCATAAATAATATTTGGAAAATGTATCCGCACGCAATCCGTCAAGCTGCAAAACCTCATAGACCTCATCCGGCAAAAAACTGTCAAACTTAACTTCCATCAAAGAGCAGCCCGCAGGCATCACACTTCTCCCATTTACCTTTTCAGCCAGAAAAGTACTCACATCACTCACCGACGTGATGTGATAATCAAATGTGACCCTCACATTGGCATCCATCATCCGGTAAACATACGGAACCCTGTCATAATCTACAATCACTACCGGACGCATCAACTTAACTGCCATGCGATATGCAAGCTTATGAAGCACTTGTTGGTCCGGCTCTATATCTGCAGGTATCACACCCTCCATTAATTGTCTGCACTGAGATAATGTAATAGGGCAGGCAGTTTTGCAGGTTTTTCCCCGTATCTTCTTTTTACATTCCAAGGTAATCCGATCTACACTATGATTATAGATCCGTATCCGGTATTTTTCCCTTACATCCACACCATTCTCATTATCCAGATAACAGCTATTGTCATAATCATCAAAATAGAGACTGCGAATATTATAAAACCCTTTATCGCCCGTGTGCACATCTCTTTGCGCAAGAGCACTGATCTTTGCATTTTCAATCAGCATCTGACCATTGCTAAGAGGATACTTATATTCATGTCTGTAATTCACATTCCTCAATCCTGCTCTTTCTCCCTCCATATACTTTTCAAAATATGATTTTTTTCTATCAACATGTCCTCCGTGACCTTCTGATCATTCTCTATATCAATATAACCAAGAAATTCATAATGGTATTCATAATCAATTTCCACCGGTGCAGCATTAAAAGCCTGTCCCTTTTCAACCCAATAATATATAGTATGATAATAATCAGGATTCAGGAAGGGAGCCTCATTGTGCACTTCCACGATACAGTATTCCTTGTTTTCTATCCACAATCCGTCTAAAAACTTTTTCTTTCGTTCCAGAAAATCCCGAACCATTTCCACCTGTTTGCTCAAGGTATCATATCTATGATAATCTCCACCCTCTTCTTCAGGCAAATGACTTGGCAGGACAAACGCCCAGTTCAAACGATTTCCGTTCCATCGCAAGGCATCTAAAACCGCTGCTCTGTGTATGAGCCCCACATACTCATTCATCGTCTCGCTGCATATTCTTCCCAAAGCAGGGCTGACACACTCTGCATACCTCTCCCTTAGCTGCTCCCTGAACTTCTTATTTTGATACATCGCTGACAGCCATCTGTTCTGATTCGCATTGCCTTCCGGTCTGGTATTTGGGATCGATGTGGTAAGCGCCTCCGGAATCTGAAACATCGCCGTGTTTACATTTCCCATAGCTCCGTCAAAGTCCCACACCGGGCCGGCATAAAGCCGTCCATCTTCATCTTGTATATAAGAAAACTGACTGGCTATTCCCGTGTCATGATCTCCCGATATCTCTTGAATAATCCACGCATTCACCCATGAATCCATGTCAATCAATTCTTCCAGTCTTCGTCCGCTTATTTCACTGACACCGTTTTCCGAATACAATGCGCTTTCTATATCATTAAGATAAGCACGAATAGCCTCCGTATCCTCTTTTGAAATCACATTTTCCGTATTTATTGCAAAAATCTGTCCTTTATCTGTAATCACATAAGGGATTTCCTCTTCCATTCGAAAATCCAACTCCATTTCCAGAAGCCAGTCTTCCCTTAAGTCAGCTTCCAGCCGATTTGGTCCTATCTCAACGCCTTCCGTCAAAAGATATAATCCCTGATATTGTCCATTCAGATAAAGTTCAATAAATTCCCCATCCGGTTCATACTCTGTTGTGATTCCGTTAGCCAGATCAAGAATCACCTTATTCCGTATATAAGATCCATCGGTAGCATTTGCAAGAAGTTTCCACTTTTGGGCCGGTTCCATCCCACATAGCCCTTCCGCTTTCGACAATGTAAAGCTATATGGTTTTTTCTCCAACGTTGCCGTGAGATTCCCCCGGATCTTAAAACGCTCCAGCCTCTGTGCACAGGTCACATTCCCCTGCCTGTCTATTAAAAGAAGTTCTCCGGTTTCCGCATATTTTTTATTTGTAAATTCTTCTCCCAAAAATTCTTCCGCCTCTGCCCGGATAAAAAGCGAGGGAAGATTGTCCGAAATAAGAACCCGAACGGGTTTACTGAAATATTGCAGGCCAAAGCAGTTCTCTACCCTCATTTGACAGGTTTTCTCTCCCATGGCCGCCTTCCATATATCTTTATTTCGATACAATACATCATCAAGAATCAGCCTGTATCCTTTCCCACTGTACCGGATCGTCAAATCTGCACTCTTTTCCTCGTACCAAGATGGAAGAAACAGGTAATATACCTCCTCATCCGGATTCTCCCATATGCGAAACTCAATACGTTCTCCTTCTATTTCACCTTCCAAAAAGAAAGTGTCCAAAAATGCTTTTTCATGATCCGTCAGCGCATAGGAACCTGTCAGGATCACAACCGATGCCAAGCACGCACTTACAAGCACAAGCAAACGCCATATCTGTATTTGACTTTTCCCTTTCCGGTCGGAAACCATATTGACACATACTCTCCTGTATATCTATCCTTGAGACCACTTTTTTCATTATAGCCTATACTGTTCAAAAACACAACTAAAACAACCTTTCTCTGTTACTGCCAGTCTGTTAATGTACCGTTTTCATAACTTTTCAGTTCCTCCCGAATCATTTCAACATTATCTTCCCAGGATTCAAACGCCTCCTGTCCTCTTCTATCCTGAATGTTGTCGCAGGTACACAGAAATTTTCCCAGATAATCCGTAAATTTACAGCTCCCCCAATAGTTCAAATGAGATCCGTCATTAAAATCCTGCTCAAAGTCAAGCCCTATTTCCTCGTAATACTCATTATAATTTATAAATGTAATTCCTTTTTCCTGCGCAATCTCTGCTATCTGATTATAAACTCTTTGATCATCCTCTGTAATAACATAAGGAGCTGCTATCAGAATAAGCTCCCCCTCCTTCTGCTCCATAAAGTCAATAATCTTGCGCAAATATTTTTCGGACTTTGCGCTTAATCCTCCTGCCTCACTCTCAAAAACATTCGGAGTTTGCTGCGGCTTCCGATCCCAATAAGGTGTATACCCTTTAAATGCCTCTTTCTCTTCCCCGTTCCACAGAAAATGCTCAAAGTCCTCTTCTTCCAGATCATCATACCTGTCATGATATACCAAAAAGGAGGGAAAATATTGAAATAATCGGGCCGGTTCTACACTTACGGCAAGCATTTCCAGCTTGTTAAGTGAAAATTGCATTCCATAAATATTTTCCGCTATCCAATCATATTGGTAATCCTCCTTAAACCGGGCCGGAGCATACAGATCCAGGACTACCACTTTCGGCTCTTGGTACTTATACAACTCCTTCAGATAATGATATGTCATCCACAGAGGCTGTTCTGCTCCACTATAATCATAAGACGCTATTCCGTAATTTTCCCATAGCAGGGCTGTATTCACATTACAATGAATATGACTGCTGCCCATCATCGCCACATCAATAGAATCCTCCGGCTGCCAGTAAAGTCCCTCAATCTGATTGATCCCATGATCAGACTTCACGCGCAGTATATTGGAAATGAAATAAATTGTAACAGCAAACAACAGTACAAATCCCAGCCGAATCCTGTTTTTCTTTGTCATGATCTTCTTCATCTTTGTCTCCACCTGACAGGCAGTTATACCTGAACACCCATCTGTTTCTCAAAACTGCATATAAATAAATTGTTCTACATGATAACCTGGTCCATATATTCCAAATAAAAAAATCGAGATAATCAGTAAATAAAAAATAATATATCTGACGGCATATTCTCTTTGTTGAATCAGAAACGGGAAATGCATCTTTTTTCTGTCAGACCACTCATCCACCAGCCAAATTAGTAAAATACCAATACAAACAATTGCCACCTCCGCCATGTTAAGCCCCTGCAGCTCTAACGCCCTTGTCATCTGCTCCGGCATGAAACCGGCTGTCAGCATTCGGACAATATACCGAATCGCCTGTGAAAGACTTTCTGCACGAAAAAAAATCCACGCAAATGCCACTGCCCAAAAGGTTGTCACCTTTCCTCCCGGAAGTTTCTTCCCTTTTTTCAGCAGCAAACTATCCAGAACAGAGTAAACGCCGTGAAGCAGTCCCCATATGACGAAGTGAAAGCCTGCTCCATGCCACATACCGCACACCAGGAAAATAATCATTGTATTAAGACACTTACGCCCAAATCCCTTTCGATTACCTCCAAGCGGAATATAAAGATAATCCCGCAGCCAGCTACTGAGCGAGACATGCCATCTGCGCCAGAATTCTGTAATGCTTCCCGCCTGATAAGGAGCCTTAAAATTCTGTGTCAGTTCTATCCCGAATATCTTTGCGCATCCTACCGCTATATAAGAATATCCCGCAAAATCACAATAAATTTGTACCGTATAAAAGATCATCCCCATAAGCAGCCAGAAGCTGTCAAATTCCATCATACTTTCAAATAAAATATTAACACGCACAGCCAGTCTGTCTGCCACCACCATTTTCATAAAGTATCCCCAAAGCATATAAGTAAATGCAGTGGACAACCTTCCCCGATCCCAAAACTTCACATTCTTCAAGTTTTTTATCTGCGGTAAAAAGTCCCCTCCCCGCTCAATAGGACCGCTGACCAGCTTAGGAAAAAAGGCAAAATAGCAACCCAAATAACAAAAATTTCTCTCTGCATGAATTTTGCCCCACATAATATCCATCAAGTATCCAATTGCCTGAAAAATATAAAAAGAAAACCCCACCGGCATAATCAGATTCTTTAATATCCCGTCCGATACTGCTCCGACACATCCCAGACGCTGTATTACATATCCTGCATATTTATATCCCATCAGCAGCAAAACACAAACGCCTACTGCCAAAATCGTCCAAAATCTGCTGCCCCGGCGCATCTCTTTCCTGCTTTTTTCAATTCTCATCCCCATAACCCAGACCCAGACGGATGTCAGCATTAAAATCAAACATGCCCGAATATCTATATATGCGCAGAATAAACAACTTGCAAGAAGAAGCACCGCCGGTCGGAATTTACCGGGTAAAAAAAAGTAAAACAAAACAACTGCTCCCAGAAAAACAGGGAACAACACGGAACTAAACACTCTAATCACCTCTGTTCTTTTATCACGAACCTTTTTATCGCTGCCTGTCTTCTCACCGGAACGGAATTTCCATATCGGACTTTACCTCGTCGCTGATATACAAAAACAATTCCTTTAAAAGCATGGCTTTGTCACGAATCGATTTCTCATAAATCGAAAATACGCTGTCAACTGTTTCTAGTATAACAAAAAAGAGACCTTTTTATAGGTCTCTTTTCCAAAATTAAGAAAATCATAAAGAAAATTAAGATAAAACTAAAATTTACCGTCCGATACTGTAGTATTCCACTCCCGCATCTCTCATCTGCTTCGGGTCATAAAGATTACGACCGTCATAAACAAGCGGTGTATGCATCTTCTCTTTAAACTCTTCCGGCAGCAATGCTTTGATTTCGCCCCACTCCGTAAATACAAAGCAGATATTGGCATCTTCTAATGCCTCATCAATGGAGGATACATAATGCATAGTCCCCTGATCTGACTTTCCTTCCGGGAAAATCTGCTTTGCCCGCTCCACTCCTTTAGGATCATAAGCATACACATCCGCACCTGCCCTCAGCAAAAGTTTTAAATTATCAATTGCCGGCGCTTCCCTAAGATCATCGGTTCCCGCCTTGAAGGTAAGGCCTAAAACAGCTGCTTTCAAATCGGAAAAACTAATCATTCTCTCCTTTGCCTTTTCAAACAGTCGAACCTTCTGAGCGCTGTTCACCTCCACGCAGGCTTCCACCGTCCTTAAGTGATACCCATGTTCTCTTGCAAGAAACTTAAGAGCCTTCGTATCCTTGGGGAAGCAGCTGCCACCAAACCCAATTCCCGCATTCAAAAAACGTGCTCCAATCCGTTCATCGTAACTCATACCCTTTGCCACATCAGTAATGTCTGCTCCTACCAGTTCGCACAAATTGGCAATATCATTCATGTAAGAGATCTTAAGGGCAAGAAAATCATTGCAGGCATATTTAATCATTTCCGCGGAACGGCGTTTTACGGAGACAATCGGAAGCTCAAAAGGCTCATAAATCTTTTGCAGCTTTTCTTCCGCTTCCTTACTCTCCGTTCCGATAATAATTCTGGCCGCATGAAGCGTATCATGAACTGCCGTCCCCTGAGCTAAAAATTCAGGATTGGAGGCTACCTCCACCTTCACGTCATGTATCAGAAAATCCCTGATAAACTGTTCCACCTTATCATTGGTTCCTACCGGAACCGTGGACTTAACAACCACCAAACAATCCCTTTCTATCGTCTCCGCAATCTGTCTGGAAACTGTGGCAATATAGGAAAGATTTGCGCTTCCGTCAGGCATCTCCGGTGTCCCCACTCCAATGAAAATGGCCTCAGCATCCCGATACGCTTCCCGATAATCTGTCGTAAAATGAAGCGTTCCCTTTGCATTGTTTTTTTGCATTAACTCTTCTAACCCTTCTTCATAGATGGGCGAAATTCCCTGACGCATAATCTCTACCTTTTTTTCGTCCACATCCACACAAGTCACGTCATGTCCTACTTCTGCAAAACACACACCTGCTACCAATCCCACATAACCGGTTCCCGCTACTGCAATCTTCATGTTAATCCTGCTCCCTTTCTCTTTCTTCCTGTAAATCTTCCCCATAATAATCTAAAAACCACCGTGCAAACCGCTCAAGACCTTCTTCGATGGTGGTGGAAGGTTTAAATCCAAAATCATCAATCAGCTCATGGACATCTGCATAAGTCTCATATACATCTCCCGGCTGCATGGGCAGATATTCCTTCTTTGCCTCCCTGCCAAGACATTTCTCCAGAACTGCAATGTAATCCATCAGCTTCTCCGGCTTATTATTACCAATATTATAAATCTTGTAGGCAGCGCCGTTTTCATCCTGCCCGGGCGGATTACATAGGATATTTTTGACCCCGGTCACTATGTCGTCAATATACGTAAAATCACGCATCATATCTCCATGATTGTAAATCTGAATGGGCTCTCCTTTCATGATCTTCCGTGCAAACTTAAAATACGCCATGTCAGGCCTTCCCATAGGTCCGTATACCGTAAAAAAGCGAAGTCCCGTAAGAGGAATTCCATATAGCTTGCTGTAGGAATATGCCATCAATTCATTGGACTTTTTGGTTGCCGCATATAAGCTCACAGGCCTATCTACCTGATCCTCTGTGGAAAAGGGCACCTTCTTATTTCCTCCGTAAACAGAGCTAGAAGAAGCAAAGACCAGATGCTCCACAGGATATTTCCGACATGCCTCCAAAATATGAAAGAAACCCACGATATTCGATTGAATATAGGCATCCGGATTATCAATACTGTAACGCACACCTGCCTGCGCCGCAAGATTTACCACAATCTGAGGTGAATACTCTTCAAATAGTTCAAACACCGCATCCTTATCCGCCAGATCTGCTCTCACAAATCGGTAGCCGGGACACTCCTCTAAAATGGAAAGCCGTTTCTCCTTCAGGGAAATCTCATAATAGTCATTCAGATTATCTAATCCGACTACCTCCGCCCCTGCATCCAAAAGAGCCTTTGACAAGTAAAATCCAATAAAACCCGCTCCTCCGGTAATTAAATACTTTTTTGATATATCCAGTTCATTCATAGCTTTGGCCAAATTACCTTTCTGATCTTTTCGTGGCCGAAAGCCGGCATAATCTGATCTATATCTGTCAGATACCCTTCGGCTTTCGGCGCTATTAGCTATATTTTATCTGTTTCTCTTCTATCCGTCAATTTTTTCTCCGAATATCTGCTCCAAGTAGCAAAACCCACAAAATCCGTTTTCATCTCCAAGGCCGCTAACATCTGCACCCATAGGAATCAATACCTGATGTTCTTCCCCTTGATCACGATACCGTAGCAAGATAGAAACATCTTCTCTTTCTCCTATAGCATTCAGCACTCTCCGATCAAAACTGATCCATCTTTCCGCATCAATATTTACCTGCTCATCCGGCTGTGCATTTCTGATTTTATCAGCAGCTTCCTCCAAAAACGATACATAAGCTGTATTTGGGATCTCACCATAGGCAAGTACCCATCCGCACAATTCGCAGCTTTCGCAGAAAACCGCATCACTTTGGGGCGTTGCCTTTGCATAAATCTCCCTTACCGGTCTGTGTCCGCAGATGCTGTATCCCTCCGCCGGATACTCTTCATCTTTTGTTCCATTACCTTGGGAAATATCAGTGCTTCCGCTATCAGGTGCATAAGGCTTTACTTCATAATGATCTCCCAAATCCACTGCTTCATACCAGCCTGAATCCTGAAATCTCACTACTGTTGTCTCTCCCTGGGCACGTGTCAAAAGCACTGCCCGGTATATCCCTGTCCCGGCACGACAGACTTTTGTCTGCGCCTGCTGCTCCTCTTCCTCTGCACTTGGCAGGTTCTGATAAACTACCGGAATGGTTTCAGTTCCGTTTTGCTTTTCCAGATACAGCTGAACCATACTGATATTGCTGTCATAATTTCGATAGGTACAGCCTGCACAGATTCCGTCCTCCCGGGCAAAAACAGAAATATCGGAAATCTGTATCATTTCCTGTGCCGCCATGACTTCTGCTCCCTGCATGAACCACCCAAAGCATCCTGTTGTCATTCCAAACAGTAAAAGCAGACTTAAAATTCCCATTCCCGGTTTCTTTTTTCTTTTGTTTCTGATTTGATTCTCTTTCATCATGAATCCTCCTGTGATTGAATTAGTTTTCTCTCATCAGCGCTGATAATTCATTATCCATGATAAAAGGAATCCCTGGCAGAACATGTCATAAATAGCACACTTTACGTACTATTTAACCATTTTATACTGATCAAGCATTGGAATTAAATGATTTTTTCGTTCCGCAAAAAAATATCTTAACTGCTCCATCTCCTCGTCAAATGTAACCAATGAATCTTCTCCGAAGAAACGCCTGTCATTTTCTCTCATTGATTCGGCAATTAATTTCTTATAACTATTTATATTTTCATCCATCACTTCAGCATTAAATACCGTATCAGCCAATTCCTCTATTCTGGAAATTAACTTCGCACGGAAAGTATCATTGGTCATTAAATTATTAAACATTTCATCATACTCCATGACATATGCTATCGAATCCAAATCCGTATTAAATCCCGGTGAATTCAAATCATAAATAATCCAGCGCCATTTTCCGTCCCCAAAAGGACCCGCTTCGTTTTTCTTCACACGCCACAGTGCATAATTCAGCCATGGCCAATCACCGCTTCTGCCTATATAAATCATGGACGCATAATAATCTATGTAGCTTTCTATATCGATCAATTCACAGACCTTTTCGTAATTCTCTTCTCTGGTGACATCACTTTGTGAACAAAATTCAATCATATTAGAATAGTATTGATAGTCTTCCTCTTCCCCGGCTTCCAATTCTCCGCTTTTAATTAATATGACGTTATCCCTATTAACCTGATAATAATGTTCAAAATAATCCCCGTTATACTTTTCATTCAGCCAGTAGAATCCCCAATATTCTCCGTCTAAAAATAATACATAAGGCTCATAACTTACAGTAGAAACGTTTAAATCTTTAATCACTTCCGCTACTAAATAATCCTTCGCCTTAGTCCTCATATCATTTCCGCCCTGAAAAAGCGTCACTGCCGAAGCATAATATCCTGTCCCGAAAAGATCGCATAACAATTTCTTATTTCCATCGTATTCTTCTCTGGCATATATATTTAAACTCTTTTGAGCATATCCCCTGCTGATGCCGCCATGTATTCGAATACCGCACAGCTGATTTAAAACAGGGGTCCCGGATTCATCAAAAAATTGACATACTGCCTTTCTTTCCCATTTGGTTCCCCTGTTTCTGTAGTTTGCCTGCCACAGTCCCCAGAACTCTTCACGCCAGTAATACTCCCCGCCGCCTCTGTATTTGTCCACATATTCGTCATAAGCTTTTCCGGTTACATAGATACCTGTTTCATAACCAAATAAATTAGACGGATCTGTTACAATACTCAACGTCTTTATCCCTGTATATCCGTTTTTATCGGAAAACCCTATAAAATAAGATGCAGTCTTTACATCGCTATGGTGTCCAAAATCATCATATGCTACGGCACGCACAATAGTCGCCTTATCCACCTTATAATCCGGCACCTCATATCCCGGATAATCGGAACTGATTTTTTCAATTTCTTCCTTGTCAAATCCTGTAGAAACGTCCGTTCTTGCAGCGTATATATTATCATTATATGTAGCATCCGTAATAAGAATAGGACCTTCGTACTTTATGGAATTTTTATTCGGCGTTGATCCGTCAAGGGTATAATAAATCGTCCCATATTCCGACGTCAGTTCCAATTCAAATGCTTCTTCATAAAATCCGGAATCCCTGGAAAAAATTACTTCATCGTCGTTTAGGGTTATGTTACCTTCTGATGAAGATACAAAATACTCAACCCCAACACAAAAAATGAAAATGAAAATACTGACCCATGCTAAAAGGAATCTTTTTTTTCTATAAAATGTCATCTGAATCATACTCCATTAAAGAAAAGCGCTCAATACTTGGGGACTTTTCCATACCAGCTGCCAACTCCGCCACTTCCTTGGCAATTATTTCAAAAACATAATCCATTCCTTTTTCCGTGTAATTCCTGCTTTTCACACGATACTTTTTGGTATTCTTACGGATCAGATCCACCACTTCTGTTTCCTGTTCTGCTGATTTACAATGTATTACCAGTATGTGTGACCTCATTCCTCTGTTAATGCGGTTCAACACTACCAATACCAGTGTTGCGATCAGAGAAGTAGCTATTGCGATCTCATACAATTGACACCCGCAGGTAATGCCGATATGGATCGACCACAGAATAAAGATCAGGTCAACCGGGTCTTTTACCGCCGTCCTGAAACGTATGATCGCCAATGCTCCTATTGTGCCAAGTGTAATTACCAGATTCGACTGTAAACACAAAATAATAGTCGCTATAAAAAAGGGAAGCACGGCAATACTGATATTAAATGCCTTATTATACAAAGAACGGTGCAGAATCACCTGATAGACGATAAATTCATACAGTGCCAGTATTCCCACCACGAAAAGCAACGACAATAGCATAGATGTTGTAATCTCATTATTTTGAAAGTTGTAAATAATATGGTTAAAAACCGCCTTGATCAATCCCATTTTTGTTTTCTCCTCACATAACTTTGTTGTATTTTTTCTTGTCCTGCACGGCTATCCTTCCAAGATAATATTTGGAAAAGGATTGTTGTCCCAGCACATTTGCCTGAAGCACCGCTTTGATATAGGAAGGGAGTACATCATCAAATTTCACTTCCAAAACATGTTTCTTGTTTTCCAATACAGGAATTCGCAGATAGTCTCCGGTCAAAAAACGCTCCAGTTCATCCGATGCGGAAATATTATAATCCAAAGTAATTCTGACATTTGAAACAATTTCTACAAATGCCTCGCGTTCATAGTTAATAATAACCCTGGGAACAAGTCTTTTTGTTGCAATATCTATGCAGAACTCTTTTAACAGCTGCTCGCTCGTATTCCAAAAAATATCAAAAGCCTGTCCCCTCATAATCAACTGATATTCTTCTACAGAAACAGCACACTTTCTTTTATGACAATAGCTGTTTTGCTTTTCCTTTTTTTCCAGCCAAAGCCGGTCAGAATCCCCTCCATAATATCGGATACGGTACTTAAATCTTTTTCCTTCTCCTGCAATATTTTCTCTCGCACTGGAATCCTTATAGTCATCAAAATACATGCTGTGAATTTCGTATTTTCCATTTTCCCCGGCATAAGAATCATATTCTAAAATTGCCGCCAGACGCTGCTTTAGTTCAAGCAGGTCTGCTTCCTTCTCACAGTATTTCCATTCGCTTCTGTATCTTTTTATTGTTCTCCCCTCCTAAAAACTACGTTCCTTTTCCATCTTTTTTCAAAAATCTTTGGGCTTTAAAAAAAACTGGGGAATTGTCCTCAGTGTCCGCAAAAGTACCACCCACCATGCAAACCGAACCTGATTATCTGCAAGCGCCCTGTGAGCCTCCTTAATCGATACTCCGTAAGCGCCGGCGCTCTGTGTACTGGTTCCTCCGTAATACATTTCCACCAATATTTCCGGGATATAAGAAAGCTTCACCTCTCTATCTTTTAAAATTCTAACCATAAATTCAAAATCAGCAGAACATTTGTAGGTGCTATTGTAATTTCCATACTTCTCATAAATCTCACGCTTCAAAAAAAGTGTAGGATGTCCGGGCATCCAACCGGTTTCGATACGGCCCTTTTTCATCTTCCAATAACGCTTTACTACACCTTCCTGGGCATACACCAAATCTCCGTGAACGCCATCCGTCCCCTCCTGCTCCATTTTTTGAATACACTTGGATACCACGTCGTTTCCGGTAAACCTATCATTAAAAAAAAGAATAATCTCTCCCGTAGATAATGACAGCCCCTGATTCATGGCATCATATAGTCCCCCGTCTGACATAGATGCCCATTTTACCGTAAAACGGCTAGTCTTCTCATATTCCTTTATAATCCCTACCGTTCCATCAGTGGAACCTCCGTCCTTAATGACTATTTCCAGGTCAGGATAATCCTGCCCTTCAATGCTTTCCAATGTTTTTTTTAAATGATCCTTACAATTAAAGGTTGTTAATATTAATGATACCAGTTTCATAATGCTCCCTGACAAACCAGTTGCTAAAATTAGAATTATACGCTAACATAGAAAATAATACTATATTTTAGGAATAATGAAAATAATAAAATGAGGTTTTCCATGAAAAAATTAAACGGAACAGTCATCGTCACCTATCGGTGCAATGCCAAATGTAATATGTGTAACCGCTATAAAAAACCTTCTCTTCCCAAAGAGGAGCTTTCTCTTGATGCAATTCAAAAGCTTCCGCCTATGTATTTCACTAATATCACGGGAGGCGAACCGTTTATCCGCACCGATTTGAAAGATATTGTCCGGGAGCTTTACAAAAAGAGCGACCGCATTGTGATCTCCACCAACGGATTTTTCACTGACCGTATCCTCGATCTCTGCAAAGAATTCCCTCAAATCGGCATTCGAATATCCATCGAAGGATTAGAAGAAACCAACAACAAAATCCGCGGGCTGGATGACGGTTTTAATCGGGGTTATACCACCCTGAAAAAACTGGTGGAAATGGGAATGAAAGATGTGGGATTTGGTATGACGGTTCAGGACTTAAATGCCGGGGATCTGGTGGCACTGTACGATCTGTCCAACCAAATGAACATGGAGTTTGCCACTGCCTCTCTCCACAATTCCTTTTATTTTGTGGAAGCAAAAAATATTATACACGACCGCCCTATGGTGGCAAAGGAATTTGAAAATCTGATCAATGAACTTCTGAAATCCAAAAGCCCCAAAAAATGGTTTCGGGCCTACTTTAATCATGGTCTGATCAATTATATTTACGGACAGAAACGGCTTCTTCCCTGCAACATGGCATTTGACACCTTCTTCGTAGATCCCTACGGCGATGTAATGCCCTGTAACGGCACCAAAGACAAAGAAGTCATGGGAAATCTGAACGAAGCAGAAAGCTTTGAAGAATTGTGGAACAGTCCTCAGGCCGAAGCCGTTCGCAGCAAGGTCCGCTGCTGTGACCGAAATTGCTGGATGATCGGCTCCGTTTCTCCTGCCATGCATAAATATATCTGGGTTCCTGCTTTTTGGGTTCTCCGGCATAAGCTGAAATTTTGGACGGACAAGAAATACAATATGTATGAAAATAAAATCGTAAGGGATTACCGGGATGGAAAAGTCACCAAGGAGACGCTGGATGCCTGTTCCACCTGTGACCTGCATGCCCAGGTCAACGATGGCTTATCAGAGAAATCGCGGAATGAATTATCATAGTTTTCACGTATTTTCCATCAAGTATCCTTTTCAAACACGGCCTGCAATGTAACATTTCCGCTTTCAAGTGAAATGTTCAGTTCCTCCTTCATGCTATCCACATCACCCTTCCAGCCTGCAAAGTGGTAGCCTTCTTTGGCCTGCACAGATATCGTAATCGGAAAATCATTATAATAATATCCTTCCCATGCATTACATTCTTCCAGTCTTGCAGTATTAACAATAACCGTACCTCCCTCAGCAAGATTAGTATTTATACATACGCGGGTAAGCTCTCCTGAAAGTCCAAAGTAATTTGCCAGACTTTCCATAGCAAATGCAAATCGCTGTTCAAAAAAACGATCTACTTGCTCCACCTCGGCACGGAAATCCTCCATGCTGTAAGAAGCATCATAAAAGCGTTGATGATCTTTCACCACCTGAGTACTATAGAGACTGCTCCAGTCAGTAAGCATAGAATGCATTCTCTCATAAGAAAATGTTGTATTGGCAATATCCATAAACGAAAGGCAAAATTGACGCCGAAAACCTTCGTTATCCATCAGGCTCTCTATCGCCGGCTCACAAAGCAATGCATTTTCCTCGATCCAGTTTTCTCTTCCCTCCCAAATATTGCTGTCCGGATGGATACACTCATCCATATCATAAAGCATAAAACGCCACTTTCCATCGCTGTAAGGAGTTTCCTCCTGAGTCGTCCGCCACATAGCTGTGTTATACCCAAATGCCACATCACGATTGTCCAGATACAGATTGATACAGCAGTAATCAATCAAGCTTTGAATGTCAACCAGTCCATCAGCAAGCGCATAAGTATCTTCATATGTCAAGTCACATTCCGTTACCACATCCAGCATGTATTGGTATGCGCTCAGCGTTTCATCCTGCTGCGAAACCGCATTTTCCGCCTTGACCAGCATAATGCCGTCGGGATCTATATTGAAAACATTAGCAAGATATTCTACGGTATATCTCTCGCGAATACTGTAGATTCCCCAATATTCTCCGTTCAAAAAGACCACACATGGTTTTGCCTTCTGTGTGGTAATGGTGCTTCGGTCGCTTGCTGCTTCTTCAAGAAAAGCATCCAAAAACTTCAATCCATCAGTATTTCCGCCTCCGTTACGCAGTTTAACGGTAGAATAGATAACGTCATTATCAAAAAAAGCATAGGGTATCCTATCCGTTTCATCATAAATATCCCTTGCAAAAACATTTAATGATTTCTGCGGCACTCCCCTGGTCGATGCACCGGCAATACGAATGCCTGCATTTTGCTTAAAGCAGTAAGCATGTTCTTCATTAAAATAAGTGACAGACGCTTTTCTTTCCCATTCTTTTCCCGCATTAAATGCATTAGATGCCATATAACGGTGATAAACTACTCCATCAGCATCCTCATAGCTGTCCAATATCTTACCTTCCTGCATACCGCCATTTGTAAGATATTCTTCATACTTTATACCATTTCCGTAGATTCCGGTCTGATGATCAAATAAATCCTCATCGTCGACAACCAGCGACAGGACTGCCATTCCCTCATATTCTTCTCTCTTATTGTATCCCACAAAAAAAGTCTCTGTAGCAACATCACTGATCTGATTTGTAATAGAATTATAGCAGATTGCCCGAACAACAACGGCTTTATCCACCGGAAAATCAGGAGTATAATCCCTTGTGGGCGTCAAATCCTTTCGACTGGCATATCTGTTCTCTTCCTGACTATTGTCTTCAATCAAAATAGACCCTTTATAAGGGGTAGAATCCTTCGTGGGCTCACTTCCATCTAAAGTGTAATATATTTTCCCTCTATTTGGAGAATATAAATGGAGCTCAAAAGCTTCCTCATAAAACCCACTGCTCACATCAAAAACCGGTTCATCAAGCGAAACTTCTGCCAGAAGCTCCGCACCCTCGTTCGAACTTCCCAATGTAGTGCTCATGACAGACCACTTTGCTTTTCCATCCCGTATTCTTCCGTAACTGGTATCATAAGAAAGGCGCGGAACAATCACCTGATCGACAAATCCCGTGCGGGCAGCATCTGACAGGAATACCTTCTCCCCTTCTTTGGAAATACGAAGCCCTGATTCTCTTCCCAGACAAACAGTAGCGTATCCCCCGGCTGGAAGGGAAATCCCCTCCAATGAATACTTATCCGGAACCCTCTCATCGTCTGTGAGAAAATATCCGTCCAGAGAAACCTCTTCTCTGCTTGGATTATATAGTTCTATACAATCCGGATAATCACCATTTTCATCCTTCTGCGCCGCAAAATTATTACTGCATACCTCGTTAATAACAATATGCGGCTTCTTGTTATAGTCAGATAACCCTATAACGGCTAATATTAATATTGAAAAAATAAGTAATATTTTTTGCATCTTGACAATTTTCACTGTCTTTTCTCCATCACCTTACATATTTTCTACTCTTCTTCCTTAACCCTCAATGACTCCAGTCCATAATACCTGCATATACCCTGATTCTTCCAGTCTTGCGGGTTTTCCTCTATGTCCAGAAAAAACAGCAGTGTCGGCTCAGCCGAAAGGGGCGCTACCGTCAGTTCCTGTCCAGTCTCGTCATGATATCGTTGTATTCTCTCCTGTTGTTCCTCTCCATATTTCTCGGCTGTACCGTCTGCTAAGTCTGTCAGTGCCGATGAAAAGGTGTAATAATGCGGTTCCGGTACGATCGTCAACAATGAAGCCGCCCCGAAAAAGAGCAGACAGCCGAAAAGATATAACCCTGAAGATATTCCATAACCGCCATCCGCTTCCTTTCCCTTCGGATCATTTATTCTATCTTCATGCTTTTGACGCGCCCATCCGGTCACATATCCCACGCATAAAGCCAACACCAGAATATACATCAAAAACAGCAGCGCCTTAATTCTTCCCGCCTCTACGTTTCCTAAGGCAAACAGTGGAGGAGTAGCCATAGCGGAAACCACACAATAACCGAATAAAACCACTAGGAAAGGATAATGAAAACGAAAGGAAACGCTCCCGGCCATATGCCAAAATAATGGAATCATACATGCCACGAGCAAAAGAACAGGCCATGTAGTCCACTGGCTCAGCATCAAATCCAAACATTCATAAAAAGAAACTAAAACAGCCTTTATGGGATTCATCCCCTGCACTTCGTCAGCCCGAATAAAATTCCCCGGCGCAATAACACTTAACAAAAATCCACAATAAAAGAACGTAATGGGAATAATCAGCACCTTATAATTTTTCCACTGTTTCTGTATACATAACACGACGATCACCACAAATAAAATAATCGCCACATTCAGCATGGTCATCTGATTTCCGCCCGCAGTCAGAAATCCCAGAACCGATGCCGCAATAACGGCCCTGATTCTTTTTCCGCCGCTATTACCGGCAGCTACGATTAAAAATCCATAAAAAAACAGAGACAGGCAATGAATAAACACATAGTTAAAAGCACCGCTATACCAATAAAATCCTTCTGTCCGTCCTTCCTTCACCATGCATTGAATAGTTAAAAAAAGCACCAGCATGGCAACACTGTGCGCATTATATTTATCTCCATGAAATCCTTTGACCAAAACCTCATAAAAGAAAAAAACAGTAGCAGCCGTTAAGGTAATCAATATCAGCCATGGAGTAAGAAAATACAGATTTTCTCCCCAAATATTCGGTGGCAACGCCGACAAAAAGCTGGATGTAAAGCAACCTCTCCATATTCTCCATTCCTCTGCTGCCCGGGATAACGCCTCTCCCAGAACTGCCGTCAAGGAGTGTCCTGCTTCCCATACATGATAGCACTGACTTCCATTTGTATAATCATCGGCACTGGGATAATTAAACTTGGCAATCCATAAAAGAGGAATCAAGCTGATCCCATATCCTATGGTCAATAAAACTGCCAGACATTTAGGATTCAGCAGCCTCTGTAATTTTTCCCGATATTTTACCTGACAGCGCTCCAGACCATCTTTTATCAAATTTCCCATCTTAAACTCCTGCTTTACTTTTGACTGTATATTCGTTACATGCCTTTATGACCATTTCTACCTCCAGCTCCGTCATTTCCGGAAAAAGAGGCAGCGTAACGCAATGCTTTGCCAGATACTCTGCATTAGGACAGTCCCCTTCCTGATAGCCCAGATCCGAATATGCTTTCTGCAGATGGCAGGGAACCGGATAGTGCTTATTACACTCCATCTCTTTCTCATTCATATATGCTATAAAGTCATCCGGATCATTTGTTGTTATAACAAACAAGTGAAATACCGGGTCCGTATTTTCGGGATGTGCCTGCATGGTAAGCAGGGGATTGGTAATCTCTGCAAGATACCTTCTGCCGATCTCCCGCCGCCTTTTTGTCCACTCCGGAAGATGTTTTAATCCAACGCTTAAAACGGCTCCCTGCATTCCCTCAAGACGATAATTATATCCGATCACATCATGATAATATCTGACCTGGCACCCCTGATTTTTGATCGTGGTTATGGCCTCATAATACTCCTTTTTATAACAAGTAACGCTTCCGCCTTCTCCAAATGCATAGAGATTTTTCCCCGGATAAAAACTAAAACACCCAAGTTCCCCCAGTCCCCCTACCATTTTTCCCTCATAACCGGCGCCGTGTGCTTGGGCACAATCCTCCACTACATACAGCCCATACCGATCTGCAATCGCCTTCACACGGTTAAATTCAAAAGGCTGACCATACAAATGAACACCAATGATTGCCTTTGTACGGTCTGTAATCTTCTCTTCGATCCTGTCCGGATCAATTTCCCAGGTATCTGACGTACAGTCCACAAACACAGGTGTTGCTCCCGTATAAGTAACTCCCCAGGCCGTAGCAATGTAAGTATTAGCCGGAACAATCACCTCATCTCCTGTTCCGATCCCCAGTGCCATCATGGCACAATGAAGCGCCGAAGTGCCGTTATTAACTCCTGCTGCATAGGGTACCTGACAATACGCTGCAAATTCCCGGTCGAACTGATCCGCAAATTTTCCCCCGGAAAAAGCAGTCTCCTCACACACTGCCAAAATTGCTTCCTGATACTCCTTTTTATGTTTTTGATAATCTCTTGTCAGATCAATTCTTTTCAACATTTTATTTTGTCCCAATCCTTTCCTCTCGTTTAAACTCTTTGTGCAGCCTTCTGATCTGTACCAGGTAATTTTTAATAGTCTTCCACACCTTCACCGTGGTGTTATAATCCTCCTGCCATTCCACTGGCATATCATAAATCACAACATTCATGCGCTCTGCCCGAAGTAAAAACTCAATGGTATAAAACCAGCCATTATCGTTTCCACATGCCTTCACCAATCTTTCCGCCGTTTCCTTTCGAAGAAAGGTAAAACCGCAGACCGCATCGGTAGCTTTCATGTGAAAAATTGCCTTTAACAGAAAAACCAGTCCCATGGAAGTGATCTTTCGATACCATTTCCTTCCCCTTGTGTCAGATTCTCTGGAAAAGCGGCTTCCATTCACATACTCCAGCTCCGGTCTTTCCTGAAACAGTTCAATAGTTCGCCCAAGGTATTTAATGTCTGTAGACAAATCAATGTCCATATATCCCACGAGGGCACATTCATTTAATTCTATTCCTTTCCTGAAGGCAACTCCCACTCCTCGTTCACCGACACGCACATAAGAAACTTCCTGATATTTCTCAGCAAGTTCTTTCCCTATCTGTGGCGTTTCATCCTCCGAACCATTGTCCAGTATGGTAAGCCGATACGGAATTGTTACATTTTTTTGCATGTATTCCATTGTCCGGTCAATTCCGCTTTGCAGCCTGAGCCTTTCATTTAATACCGGAAAAAGAATATTAATTGACATAAGTTCTTCTTTCAATTCTTAACCACCTTTTCTATATCAGATACTAAATATCTTTGCTGTTTAAAAATCAAATTCAACATGACTGACAGATATTTTAAAATAATCGTAAGAAGCGCAAACACTCCAAAAAAGCCCAATGCCAAAAAACCCATGGTAGACAGCCAGCCTTCCACCGGTTTCGTCTTGTTGAATATATCCAGAATAATATAGATTCCCATCCCTACCGTTAACAACAGAAAAATTCCACATATGACAGCGGATATCCTCTCTAAAACATTTGTAAAATATATAAAAGAATCCAAGGCTAATGCCGTCCGCTCCGATGCTACAATTTTATTCTTTAAACGCACCCTGTTATCCTTGCTTTCGTATAAAACCGTAGTCATCTGCAATCCACAATTTGCGTAAACCGCCTTGCGATAGGGAATATACTGTCCCATGGACTTGATTCGATTGATTGCCCTTCTGGATATAATCCGAAAGGTCTCAGGACCTATTTTTCCGTTTCCTCTGCTGGTATTATTGTAAAGTGAATAGAACATCTTCGATGTAAAACGGAGCTTTCCTTTACTGCTCGCTGCCACAATATCATTTCCGGCAATCAGCTTATCATAAACCTCCCGAACCACCTGCGGATCATAGTCAACGAAAATATCATCAAACTCATACACAAAGTCTCCGATCGCCATATCTCTCCCGGCATTCATGGAGCTTTCCAATCCTTGAAAAAAACTCATATGAACAATATTAACCATCGTCTTTAAATTATTTTCATCGATATATTTCTTTAAAATCTCTACAGTCTGATCCTGGCAGGCATCATCCACACACACGATTTCAAACTGTTCAAAGTTATTATCACAGACCGGAATCACCGTATCCAGAAAATACCTTAAATAATCCGCCGTGTTATGAAGGTAAATAACCAGTGATATAAATTTTTTTTCTTTTTTTATTCTACTATCTTCCATTCTAATCCTCCCATCTAGCCTTCCAGGAATTCATCCAGATCATATACCGTATTTATTTTTCCCGACAAAACACTGATAAACGTCGGATCACTGTTTAGAACTGCAATTGCCGTAGGCCTGGAATCATCTACCTCTGAACTCTTCAAAATCGGTTTCATGGAATACAGAGACTGCTCATAAGCATAGGCATACATCGGCTTCAAATATTTATCCGCCAAATGCGACATATACGGCCATGCTGAATCCGGTTTATGCGGACACTCATTACAATTTCCAAGCTGCCCGGGTGAACAGCTGATTGCCTCTTCCTCTGATCCCCTTTGACACCCAAAGACCGGATTTTCTTCATAGCTTGTCACATGCGGTGTAAAAGTAACCGACGTAAGAGAATGAAGACCCGTTTTTCCAAAAGGCATAATAGAAAAGAACGGTCCATCCATTACGGTAATTCCTATGTCTCTTAATTTTTCAGACGGGCGGCATAAAATGATTTCACACAACTCATATTTTATAGGAAACAGCTTTTTCTGTATCCCTTCCACACGGCTGATCACCTGATTCACAGAAGCATAAGTAGCATTGAGAACAAACGGCGTCTCATAAACCTCCCCCGTTTTCATCTGTATCAAAAAGGCTTCGTCCTGCTTTATAATCCTGTCAATACGTGCCTTAAATTGCATTGTTACATGCTTACTTTCTGCCAGCTTGTCCCAAAAATAGTCACGCAGGAGCATTGCATCGTATGTATACTCTTCCGTCAGAAATGCGCCATCACACATTCCGTTCTTAAAATATTTTGAAACAGGCGCCTCCTCGCACCGAATCTGAGCTTCTGTGCAGAAGCTCATAAACTGCTTCGCATTTGTCCATGAAAACTTGTCCGATGTTGCATAAATCTGATCAAATCTGTCATGAATGCAAAAACCGAAATCCTCTACAAAACGCCGAAAATAACCTGCCGACTTCAGAGCTGTAGTCAGGCTTCTGGGATAATGATACCCCATATGAACCCTTGCCTGATTAATATAAGTAGCTCTTTTAAACGGAGCATCATCATATTCCAACACAAGCACACGCTGCCCTCTCTGTGCACAGAAATCAGCCGCATACATTCCATATAATCCTGCTCCGATAATAATTTTATCATATTTCTGTGCCATTATTTCTGCTCTCCCCAGGTTTCTACCCTGTAAATTTTATATTCTTCCCCTCTGGTTGTCTCTCTCTCAGATTGATACAATAATTCGCAATTATCCAATGCTTCCGCATCATAAATGCAGGACTCATTGCTTTTTAGGATATAAAAAATTTCTTTATCCGGGAAATTTTCCTGCCCCCATGTAACCAGATCCTGATAACTGATCTCTCCGCTCTGATTCTCACTCCAATCCGCATAAGAAACCGGTTCTCCACTTCCCGCATAATAAAATTTGTAATTTTTTAGATATGCCAATACCGTAGATGCCATCGGCACATTATCCGAAATAATCAGTTCATCGGGAGCTATATGCTCCTTAATATATTCTGCCGCATTTCCGCCATCGGAATACACTCCGTGCAGCGCCTGCTCCAAATTAGAAGATTCCTCCCTGGAATTCCAATGAAGAAACATACAGACCGACAAAAGCATAAGCAAAATCTCCATCCCTATCAGTCCACCTCTGCCGATCTTATCCTTTCCGCCTTTGCCTGCCCATTGTTCCCACATGACCCAGACGGCCCAAATAAAAACAAAGCCCAGCGAAATGTAGTGCCATAAATGCAACTGATATATCACTGCGCTGAACGCTGCCTGAAACAGCACAGAACAAGCCAGAACAATTCCTGCCCAGCCATTTTTCACCCGCATTCCAGCCACAAGAAACATAAGAACGCACAGCGCAAAAAACAACAGGCAAAAGCTTTGTCCTCTCCCTGTCATTCTAATCAAAATCCCATAGGCAAAATTTTTGACTTCGCCAAGAAACTCCGACAATCCCAAATCCCGAACCTGAAATTGAGGACTGTCTGACACCTGGTAAAACTGTAAAAACAATGCTCCCACGCTTACCGCCGGAATCCAGATCCCCATAAGCACTCTTTTTAACAATTGAAGAGATTTCTCCCTATAGCATTGCCATACATTCTCAAAAAGCCACATAAGAGAAATCATCCCCGCAGGTGCAACGGCAATGATATCTGTCTGTACCAAAACCCCTAACAGCAGACCGTATCGAACACTATGTTTATTGCGTTCCGGAAACTGCCACGCCAAAATCATCAGAATCAACGCGATCAGGCAGTAATTCCTGGCAATATCAGAATAGAAATAAGTAAAGATCGGACCAAACAGACAGACAGCTTTTGTCAAAATATGAAAAGGAGCCTTCCTCAAAAAAATCACTACCGTCACTGCCATTACCAATAAGCTAAGGCCTCCGATCATGCGGAACGGAAGCCCGATTTTAGCAATCGGCATAACCATCAAATACCATAAACAGGGATGACCCTGATACTTTATTTCATGAAAAAGCTGAGCCGGTGACAATTCCTTTGCCATCAGCCATACATTTGCTTCATCCCTCCATGGTTCATGCAGCACAAGCAATATTCCATTTAAAGTCAGCCAGCCTGCAAAGAGAAAATATCCGATTATGCGATCTATATTTTTTCTGTTCATTTGATATTTCAAATTTATGAGCCCTTTTTCTTAATTTCCACAAGATTGTCGACTCGTTTATTATATACTACTTCACCTCTTCCTTCAAGAATTTCCTTGCCTCCCGCTCATTAACCGTTAATTTTAACTAATTATTTTTATCTTCTTCGATTACTAAGATTTTATGTGCCAGTGCATCCGCATAGAGTTTTCTTCCCGCTTCTGTCAAATGAACGCCGTCTTCCAAATATTCATCCGCCGTGTAGCCGTCAATTCCGAGATCCTGATAAGCGTTAAAAAATTCTGACTGTGTTTCTTTTGCAATATAATTACAGGTTCCCTTATAATCAAACAGGGTTCCGTTTCCCGGGTTGGTCACATTGCCGTCCCCCACCATATAATTATTACTGAAAAACTGCGCATAACAGGGAGAGCAGAGTATAATGGTTGCATCCGGCGCCAATTCTTTTAAATTAGCAACACTATAGCGCAATGCTCCTGCATAAGTATTTAAATTATATCCGTCATCATCACTTTGTCTGACTGCCCGGAAAAAGTCGTTTATTCCATACTCTACAATAAAATAATCCGTCTGCGAAAAATCAATATCCGGATTATCCATCACTTCCTTGGCTCTGGTTCCTTCAAAAATATCTGTATTGATTCTTCCCCGCAGGGCATTCACCACTCCACATAATCCCCTGGAGGTCCACTTATCCCACTCCGCCGATTCTCCTTCTTCAATACTTGCACTGGTTCCGCCAATGGCCAGATTAAATACATCCGCATTGCACTGTTTCGCAGTCAGATAAGGAATCCCCGTGCCATCCCTGTTGTTATCAAAAATGCTGTCTCCCAAAAAAACCAATTGGAGCGAATTTCCTCTGGATTCTATCTGATCCTCATCTGTAATCACCTGTTCCTGGACCGGAATATCAAAATCTATGTTCGGAGTAAACGCCGGTTCAGGTGCCAGGGTCGGCTCCTCATTCTCTAATTGAATGTTTTCCTTGGTTACCTCGTTTTCAAGAGGCTGGGGCTCCACTATCGGTTTCTCCAAAACCTCTCCTGTCTCTGTAATCAGAATATTTTCTGATGATACTCTGTCGTTTTCTTCTTCTACATGCTTACCGCCACAGCCTGCCACACTCACTGTAACCATAACAACCGTTAATATTCCTGCCAGTAATTTTTTCATTTTCATTCTTCACTACACTCCTCTCATCCACCGCATTTTATTATGAAACGCTTGGTTATCGGATTCAAATGTCGGTCTGACTAGAATTAAGAGTACCACAATTTTTTCCGGCTTTCAGCAATTTCTGTTCTTTTTAAAACTTTTTTTGTTAAGATTAAAAAAATCTTAATATCTCCTTTATAGTTTATTCCCTTTCACAAAATATATGTCCTTTTTAGTTGTAAATTCCCCATGTGTGCTGTTATAATGTATAAGTATTCCCTGCCGATGCAGGACACTCCACAGGAGATTTTTATGTTGAAAAAATTTAGTAATCTAAAATTTGAAATTATAATTATTATTTCTTTTCTTATTATGTCAGTTACCACATGCGCCCGCTACAGTATCAATTTTGACGAATATTATACCTTGTACTGGTGTCGTTGTGACTGGTCAGAGTTTTTTCACGAAGTTCTGCACGACACTTCTCCGTTTTTGTATTATTTTATGATAAGACCTTTTGCCATTCTTACCGGGCAAAACATCCTTGCCGCCCGTTTATTTTCTGTCGTTGCCCTTCTTTTGATCCTGCTGATCGGACCGGTTTTTGTCAAAAAGAATTTCGGCAGGACTGCCATGTATTTCTATTTGATTATCATCTTTTTAAATCCTTTTATGCTTCAAAAATCTACCGAAATACGAATGTACGTCTGGGCTGCTGCTTTCACTCTCTTTAGTGGAATTTACTGCTATCAGCTGTTGTTATTCGATATACGCAAAAATTGGATTCTATTCACCTTATTCAGCCTTCTGGCTTCCTACACTCACTACTATGCTGTCCTTACCATGGTCTTTCTTTATCTCGGATTATTGATATACTATATTGTCACACACCAAAAGAAATGCATCCGCAACTGGTTGATCTGCAGCATTGTAACCGTGATTTGTTATCTTCCGTTTCTCTTGATTGCCATTTTCCAGATCAAAGAATCAAATGGAAACTGGATATCAGAGCCGGATTCCAGACTGGCACCGCTAAAGGAATTGTTTTACAGTGAAGTCAAAGGCTCTCACTATTTATACCTTGCGATTATGATCGGCTTCACATTATTGGCTGTCATAAAATTCTTTCGCAAAAAAACACCGGAATTTTACTGGTCGTTGGTGTGCTGCAGCGCCATATGGGGGATTACTGCTTTCGGCATTCTCTGGGGTGAATTTGTAAAACCCATCCTACTGAGCCGTTATCTCATCATACCTGTATGCCTTTTGTTTCTCGGCATCTGCCCTTTGATCCGTCATATCAATAAATATGGTATTCTGATCCTGTGTCTTCCCCTGATACTGATCGGAGTCCTGCGTTACTCTTCCACCTTAAGCGCTCTGCAGCAGGATCATACCGTTAACACGCTCCGTTTTACTGAAGAGCATATACAGGAGGGCGATAAAATCGTTCTGCTTAGCGGCGATGACTACTTATACAATTGTACACATTATTTTGTTCCACAAGCAGAGTTATATTATTACGGGGAATTTGACACGGAGATATTTAAAAAAGAAACCCCGGACGATGAATTCTGGTTCTTTGACAACAGAAACTGCATGGATAAGGATCTTCTGCAGGGGGAAGGACTTACCGTGGAAGAGTTTGGAGAATACCAATTTCGATATATGCACATAAACATTTATAAAATATATTAAGAAATCTCGGAGGCGCTTATGCAAAACTATCGATTGCTTTCCATAATTATTCCTGCTTTTAATGAGCAGGACAATATACCGCATACTTACAACGTTATTGACAGCATTTTAAACAATGCGTCAATTCCTTATGAACTCATTTTCATTGATGACGGTTCCGAGGACCTGACCTTTGAGCGTATACAGTCATTATCCTCTGACCATCCACACATTAAAGGAATCCGTTTTTCTCGGAATTTTGGTAAAGAATCTGCCATTTTTGCCGGTCTGGAAGCATCTGCCGGTGACTGTTGTCTGATTATGGATTGTGACCTTCAGCATCCTGCCGATCTGATTCCGGAAATGTACCATCTATGGATGACCGGTTACGAAGTGGTGGAGGGCGTCAAAGCTTCCAGAGGCAGGGAAAATCCTATCCATTCCTTATGCGCCAATGGATTTTACCGTATCATCAGCAAATTTTCCGGTATTGATATGGCCAACGCTTCCGATTTTAAGCTTTTAGACCGTAAAGCTGTAACCGCACTGCTCTCCATGCCGGAACGGGCTCCCTTTTTTCGCGCATTATCATCCTGGATCGGCTTTCGCGCCGTAACCGTTCCTTTTCATGTAAACGAACGGGAGATCGGCACCTCCAAGTGGTCCGCATGGAAGCTGGTCAAGTATGCCATTCATAATATTACATCTTTTTCCGGAGTGCCTCTGCAATTTGTAACCCTTCTCGGCTGGGGCATGCTCCTTTGTTCTGTCGGTCTGGGAATTCAATCCCTTTACCGCTACTTCACAGGCACCGCATTGGAAGGCTTCACCACCGTCATTTTACTGCAATTATTGATCGGCAGTGTACTGATGATCAGTCTGGGAATTATCGGACATTATATTTCCCGAATCTATGATGAGATCAAAGCCCGTCCGCGCTATCTTATTACTCAAAAATGCGGCTTTTAACAGTCTCTTTCAGACAGAACTATCTCTTTGCACAGAACGGTTTTGAATCATCCTTACCGTCTCATAAAATCCATATGCAGCGACAGGAACCATTAATACAAAATACCCAAGAACATACCTTGTCTTGGCTTCCCAGATCATATGAAACAGCATACCGCCAAAAATATTCAAAATAAAATATGCCTGTTCCGGTTTCCACCTTTTTATCACAGTAGCCACCCCTGCTGCTGCCAGCAGGAAGATCAGGAAATGAAATGCCTTCATAATCTCATACAAAATATCTTTTCCTGCACCATAGAGAACAAACACTGCCGCTGCTGACTGTGGCTGCTCATTTCTGCTGTACCATTCATTCGTAAGTAATGACATAAATGTCGGTTCATTCCATTGCGACGTGAACTTATCATAACAAAAGCGAACTGCATGTCCCGGCGACTCCCAAAAACGTTCCATACTTTGCTTCAGATTTTCCATACACGCCTGACCGGTTTTCTCCGAATCATATGCGTTTTCGGTGTATACTGCCCAGTTATACCCATTGTACCAGCCTGAGGCCGAGCCGTCCTCGTAAGGCTCCTGAACTCCCATAGCGATCCACGCAAGCTTGGGAATCCCCTCCGGTATGCTTTCTCCCATTCTCCGTGAATAAACTCCATTTATCATTGCACTTCCCAATTGAGAAACAATGACGATCATTATCCCCCAGATCAAAAAAGATTTTCTTTTTTTCATGATGGCATAAAGCAACAACGTGATAACGGCTGCCACCACTAAAATATTCATATTACTCTTCATAAGCACACCCCCCGCCAACCAGAGGGAAGCTTTTATCATATCGCGAAGATTTTCTCTTTTCAAATAACAAATCACATAAAAAACAGCATGCATCCCAAGGCACCAGCCAAGTATGTCTCCGTAAATAAATGTGCTTAAAAGAAATAAAGGAAACAATCCCATAGAAAGATACATTTCTATTTTACAGACCATCTCACTTTCAAACAGCTCCCAGGTAATGTCTTCCAGAATACTGACTATCCGTATCACACAAACCAAATTAATTAATTGAAATACAATATAGTTTTTGACTCCGAATATCCGATAAATCAGTTCCATGAATGCGGTATACCCTAACTGAAAGGGATACATATATAAATATTCACCGGCCCGGAATGCCGAATAATTATCTTCCATAAGCTGTATGGCTGCATCACTCAAAAACTCACTATCACACTTGGCAACTGCACGAAACAGCAAAATACTGCAAAGACTGATAGCTCCTGCCCAAACTATCGCCATCTTTTTGACAGCCTCATTTGCATGAGCTTCCCTACGCATTTCTGCAATCAGTAACACTACCATAATTCCTGATAATATCAGCGTAAGCAAGAGGTGATTCCACCGATATTTCACAATTTCAACATATTGTCCGGTTTCAAAGTACCCTGTCCGAAGCAGACTGTTCCCCGTATTAAAAATTACAACTGCCAAAAACGGAATCAAATAAAAGCAGGTTAGTATTCGGATCATCTTTTCGTTTTTCATAAATTCCACTTCCCCTAATATAACCGATAATTAATTTCTTTTCCTTCTGCTTTTTAACATGCTGTACAGGGACCAAATGCCAAAAGCGGACAGCGGAAGCAACCATATAAAATAACCAAGACAATATCTTGATAAAGATTCCCATATCAGCTGAAATGCTCCTCCTCCGATTACATATAGGTGAAGCAATGTCATCATCGGGTATTCCCTGATATTTTGAATCGATTTCACTCCGGCAGCCAGTGCGCTTATATACACCAGCAACATAATGCCTATGGAAACTTTGAATACAACTGACCTCAGCGAACTGTTATAAAACGCAGTAAATGCGTCTGAATTTAATGGTTCTCCCATATTGCTGTCATTCATTCTGATCGTTTTCCGTCCGCCAAAAGTAGGGTCCAGCCACTGATATTCCAGCTTTTTAACAAAAAAGCTAATGCTTCGTTCTCCCGTAAAGTACTCGCTCACTACTGTCAGGATTCTATTTAACGCATCTTTATTTGCCGCCCCCTCATCACAGTTGTTTTCAATAAAGATCCGGGCATCCGCACCGTCCTGACTGCCGGGTCCGGAAACACCGGTGTCGGAAGTCAGCCCCATATAAACCGTACATGACACCGGAACAGAATCTGCATTCGGGTCAGAGCCTGTTATATGTGTGTAAATCCCATCAACAATTTTCATAGACAAAAAAATCACAATAACTGCCATTACCGCAATCGCAATATTCCTTAAAAGAGGCCTTTGGTTCATTAAAAGACAAATAATTGCAGCAATCAATCCGATTGCCGCAGACTGATGCATAAGTATCCCCATGGGAAATGCCAATATGATTACGGCAGCATACCGTCGCTTACCGGTTTCGCACAAAGCCGCCGTTCCATACAAACCCAGAGAAGTAAATGCAATCGACAACAGTGTTCCATAATGATAAGACGTATAAATAACCAGAGGATAAAACATCATCATCAACAATGAGGTTAATGATGTGACCACCGAATTTTTAAAAATCAGCTTCACTGTCCGACAAACGCTGTAATATACAATCAACGCCGCTAATAAGTTAATAATTCGAAAAGAATAAAGATGGTTTCCGAATAATTTCATTGCTGCAGCCACCAACAGGGTAACCCCGCGATTCCTGCTGAAAAATGCAAAATAATCCGTATCAAAAGGCTCATCCAGGAAACCGGCTATACGCTGCGCTTCCAAATACACTGTTTTTTGGTCATATGCCGGAACGCTGTCATTAAACAGTATCCAAAAAATTCCTGCTGCCAAAATCACAAACCCACAAAAAATGAAAATCCCATTACATATTTTTTCTTCCTTTCCTGTAGCTACAAAAATACGTTCCAGGAAAAAGCAAAACGCCACGGCAAATGCAATCCCCGCCAAAGCCAGCCCTAAATAAAGATAAATCGTATGACCCACAATGGACTTGGTTTGATCATAATCAAAAAGACTGGTTTCACAATGCATAAATATTGCCATCATCATCAGGATTCCAATAAATAACACAAAAATCCCGGAAAATAGATAGCTCAACTTTGTATTTGGCCGTTTGCCGCTCATAATCATTTGTCTCCTCTATTCCATTGTCCTCCAAATACGGAACGACTTAATCGCAATCTGTCTCATCTGTTTCATAAGTGGGGCAAGTTCATTACAATTATCTTCAATCAGCCGCAAATTATGCTGATTACAAAATTTCTTTTATAGTATAACATGCTAATTTGATTTTGTCAGCGATAGATAATATGTGATCATTATATATTCAGGGATAATTAGAAGTTATCCGTTATTAAGATATAATTACATTTTACACACATAGGGAAAAATTTTATGAACGAAACATACAAATAATATGATGTGGCACTTTCATTTGCCGAAGAAGATCGCAAATATGTAGAAAAATAAATACTCTAGATAATTTTCCATCAGTTGTCCGGTGATATGGAAATCACTTTTTCGCGTTGTTTTTGTGCTTGCCGAATCATAATTTCTCTGCGGCTATTGGTAAAGGCTGCTACGCACCGCAGATCTAGCAAAGCCTTGACCAATATCCGTAGAGAAATGTACAAGTAGCCAAGCACAAAAAAGGCGATTTCTGAGCGCCTGAACTCTGATTCCCCAATTTCTGGATTTTGGATTTCGGGCTGCAAAAACATTCAGATTGACAATTTTCCTTAAAAGAGGAAGGTTCTGAACAGTCCTAACATATGTACCATGATATTGTTCCGTAAGGTGTCCGCATATCAGACGGTTACAGCTTTTCGTTTCCGATTTTAAGTAAATGTGTATTGCTTTTCTTTCTGATTAACTTCCGTTATTTGCAACGTATCTTCAGGAAAAAATGTGTATATACATACTTAGCAACGGAATATTCAAATGGATAATCTTAATACACATAAACCGGCATCATTATACAAAAGATATCCAGCGGGGAGGTCAGGAGAATTCTTAAGCGTCCGGAAATTCACTATACACCTAAGCATGGCAGCAGGCTCGATATTACAGAAATAGAACTTAATGTGATGACCAGACAATATTTGTCACGAAGGATCGAAAGTATTGACAAACTTCGAGAAGAATTGTCCGCATGGGAAAACGAACAGAACATAGCCACGATAAAAGTTAACTGGCAGTTCAGAATTGTCAATGTCAGAGTGAAGCCGGCTTCATTATTTCCCACGTTTACAACAGCTTCCGAATAGAAAATTGTTGTAAACTCTGTTATGCGTGACATGATGTCCGTGCTTCTGGAAAGCACACTGGATGAGGAGCTTGACGAAGAACTTGGCTATTCAAAGTACGATTACCGGAATAAGGATACTGATAACAGCCGTAATGGGCATCGGTGTGGAAGACATTCTGATTGCCTGCGTGGATGGACTTACAGGTTTTCCACAGGCGATAGAGGCTGTATACCCACAGACAGAAATCCAGCAGTGCATCATTCATCAGATCCGGAACACCACGAAGTTTGTTTCCTATAAGGATATCAAGAAACTGATGGCGGATTTGAAAATGGTGTACGCTGCCCCGACAGAAGAAACAGCCTTAAATGAACTGGAACTGTTCAGAGATAAATGGGATTCCAAGTATCCGAAGATTTATAGATCATGGCATGACAACTGGGCGACACTTTCCACTTATTTTAAGTACCCGGAGGCGGTCAGACGCCTTATTTACACGACCAACGCTATTGAGGGCTTTAACCGGCAGCTTCGGAAAGTGACAAAATCCAAGACCGTATTCCCAACAGATGACAGTCTGCTGAAGATGCTGTATCTGGCAATGATGGATATCACAAAGAAATGGACAGGGCACCGTCAGGACTGGGGACAGATCCATTCCCAGTTAGAGATTTATTTTGAGGAGAGACTCTCCGGCAGAAATCTGTAGAAGGAAGTACGCTGGCAGTTCTTATTGACAGCACCAGAATTGCCTATATAATACAGGTAAGGGGCGGAATCCGAAAATCCGGCATCTGCCCCTTAAGCAACTATTCATATATCTTATATCAGTTTTTTGAGTTTACACAAAACTTGAAACAGTCTCTCTGCCCCTTAAGTAACTATTCACATATCTTATATCAGTTTTTTAAGTTTACACAAAATGTGAAACAACCTTGCTAGATTGTACTTATATATCCTTTAGAAACTTCTTTAATTGTATCTTCACCGTTCACATAAGTGCAATACCACCTTTTCCTAACGATATCGTAGAGAGGGCAAATATTTTTATCAACAATAACCGGCTTTCTTTATTTTAATTTCACATTACATTTTTATTTCCAAATCCCTTCAACATCTCATGTAAACTATAAATTTCCCCATAATATTCCTTTACATATTGGGATACCTTAGTTTCATACTTTAGACTGTTTTTTTCAATTTTTTGACCAAATGGATTATATGCTTTCTTTTGCAAATAATCCTTGAAAAAGGCCTCCAAATTAATTTTTCTATTCTTATTTTGCTTCTGAATCCAATTCTCAATGTCTATATCCGTACACCCATGTTCTTCAATCATATGCTCAATCAACATAATAGGATTGTTAGAAACAAAAAAATCAATTTCCAGTTCTGGTAAAAAGGATTGACTCTGAACAAACTCTTTTACTTTTTCCAAATTATCACTACTTCTAACAATTGCAATATAGTCATCCATAAGAATTTCAAGCTGCTTCATCGGTGAAAAATGAACTTTAATCCTAACCTTATCACCACTTTTCTCCAAACATAATTCATCGCACAAGCAAATATAGTTTACCTTTCGATTTTCAATCTGTGTTACTTTTTGATAAGTTCTTTTACAACTTGGGCACGTGTACCTTCGATTCTTTTCGTATAAAATTTTCCAACAGTTCTCACATCTTAAATAATTATGTTTATCATTAATCAACAACTTAAATCTATCCCATTCCTGCAGTTCATCACAAAGACGAACCATATATGAAATCGGATCCTTCTTATATACCATACGAAATCCTTCTTCGAATTTGTCAGTATGTCGATATATGGCTATCGCTGACATTTCCAAAATACATTTTTGCTCACGGCTTAAAGAAAAAATTCTTCCACCATAATAAAAATGCATTAAAAACCCAACTGCAGATAAAACTCCATGATCATTTTTCTCATATTTATCTCTAATTTCCTGATTATCAATTAATTTAAAAAGCTGACTTCCCAAAAGATGCGCCTTAACCTCCGCAAAATCCGCTTTAATTGTGGGTGATAATACTTTTAAATATGGTGGATAATCCGAGAGTTTACGAGCCGACCGCAAGTAAAACTCTAATGGGTATCCAATATCATGGAACAGAGAACTGACCATGAAGATCTCATAACTCCATTCCTCCAGTTTAGAATGCAAATCTTCTACCCATTTTGCTGAATCCATATCTTCCATTTTAATTGGGCGTTTATTATTCACTTCAAATTGATTTACCAAAACATTCTCTGCCTGTGCATACAAATACTGCGTTACTACACTCGTTTCACTATAAATCGTTTTTGCCATGTCCGTCAAATAGTCATATTCAAACAACAGCACTGATCCCAAAAAGGCATTTTTCATCTGATGTTTTGCATGTTCCCTAATGTGTGCCGGATTTCCATACTGATCATATTCCAGAAAAATACTGTTTTCAATCACCCCATAATTATTAATAAGTAACTCTTCTAATCCTTCAATACCTATATAATCATGCAAAAACTTCTGCATGGTTTCTAACAGGCAAATCTGCTCTTCTGCATCTTTCTCTTTATAAAACAATTTCTTTGCACCAAGAATAGAATGTACATCATAGTTTGTCAAACCATATGTTTCCCTTTCATTTCCCACTTTCCACTTTGACGGCAAAGTCTTATTTGTGTAAATCATATCATCAAAATATTGATACATTTCCTGATCATTAATTTTATGCAAATCCGCTTCCCTCTTTCCATTCCATATAATTTGCTTTTGTGAACTGATAATCATCCACATGATTTTCCAAATAGGTACTCCTTGTATATATCGACTTCACCGCAATATCCTGTGAATATTTCCAAAAGCGAAATGCCATGTTCAGCTTAGGTGATTTACCCGATATTTCATTACTCATTTGTTGCATAATTTTATCTATCTCTTTTATAGGATCACACTTTTTATTTACCAGATATTCCCAATAATTCTGGACATCATTTACTACCATACAAATATGCCTTTTTGTAGTATTCGCCACTGAGTTATACTCGATAAAACCTTGGATACATTTCTTCACATGCGCTGAATCCAACGTAACTAAATATTCCTCTTCTATTTCCACTCCTTTCTTTTTGTAACAGCTAGCAAGTACTTTCTGCTCTATTTCCCCAAATCCTGGTGCACAGTCAACCACGATCAAACTGCTTACCGCTGCTTTTACCTGCTCATCTATAAAATCAGTCACTCGTTTAATAAATATTTCCTCTTGCACTTTCTGGTGGTGCAAGAAATGTGGTTCTCCATAATTTGAGTTTTTCTTCATCTTCATTCCCAAATATCCTACATAAAGTGTGCCTGATGTCACTGTAGATTTTAATTCTATTTCTCGCACCTTACCTGTCTTATCAAAACTTTCCTCTTCCGGTAATTTATCGAGTTCAAACAGATAGCTTGTTGCAGTTCCTAAAATATCCAAATCAAGGTAAATCACATTTTCATACGTATGCTCGTGAAATAGATCATCAATACAGTGCGTCATAGAAAGCGTTGTCTTTCCCGTTCCTCCTTTAAATGAATTCACAAATATAATTTTCTTTTGTTTTCCCATATCAATTTTCATTTATCCTTTCGTATATTTTTTTCAATTTACTGCGTTCTTCTTCGCCCAACAAAAAATACTCATCATCACAATCCAATACTTTATCTAACAATTCTTTTCCATAACGCGCCCGGAAGTGACTAATACTATCTTCATCTATAGATTCCTTATTCATTACATATTGTATCATTTCATGAATCGTAATAGCCTCCAAGCTATCCAGTCCCCTCTTTTGATTCGTATCCTTCCGCTCTCGCTCCAAATCAAAATGTAGCTTTATCCTTCCTCCTCTACGTAATCTTTCCACCAGCAATACTGCGGGAAGAGAATCTGCTTGGTCATACCATTGATTTAATAACAATTCTCCACAATAATTACTGAAAATATTATCTTCTCCTATAAAATCTCCTATTTGCCATTGAAGTAATTTACCACATTTTTCCTTCCAGTCATTATCTACTTCCTTCGCTTCCTCTATTTCTTCTTTCTTTATACTACAATTACAATGCATTTCCTTATTTTCATAATAAAAATCTAGTTGTATATCAGAAATAGATGCAAACAATCTTTTAGATACCTCCTGCAGATCCAAAGCTGTCTCATAAAAACTGTTCAAAGAATAGCTTATTTGTGCTTTCCCATTCATTTGAAGTTTCTCTTCTTTATTACAGCCGGCAAGGCTTATCATGGTAATACTTTTTCCATTGTATTTCCTACAGTAGGCATGCATGTTAGGTGACATAAATATTTCAGACAAAACAGACTTGTTCGAACTCAAAGCAATAACCTCTTTATCATCATAATTCTCTACAATCTGATTGCAAAAACCTAATACTTTATTATCAATTTCCCTGCTCTTCCATTTCCACATCCCCGCATCTCTGCTTTCAGCTGCCTGCTGAAGCGTCGCCCACATAGTAGAAATATCTGAATTTCCATTTTTAAAGTAGCTTTGAATCTGTTCCGTTAAATCTATTTTTTCTAAACGGTTTAAAATTGTATTATTATCTTTTCCAACCCGTTCCCTTCTTGGTTCCTGATAAAGAATGGAGCTGTCTGCAATAATTATCAAATCCGACTCTTCCACTATACGCCTTAGATCATACCCAGCGTCTCCACTATAACTACCTTTTCCAAAACGGAAACGAATCATTTCCTTAAATTCAAACGTTTCCCATATCTGGGATAATCTTTTCTTTAATTCTTCCTCCTTTGCTGATAAAACCAGAAAATCTACCCTTCCTATATTGCAGTCATCTTCATCTGACAATTGAGTAATTCGTTTTGCCAATTGTTCTATTCCCTGCAAATCACTTATATCGATCAACCCAATCGTAATCGTCGACAAATACGGATGTTTATAAATATAATCTATAATTTGTTTTTGCACCACTTTAAAATCCAAAACCGAATATGCAAGTCCTTCATCTACGTTGACAAATTCAACTTCCTTGCTTTGCCATACTGTCGTATGATCTAAAGCATAACGAAGCTTTTCCTTTCCCGCAAGAGATATCATATTGATCGGAAACTGCATACCTATCTTTTGTATCAATTCTGTCTGGATGCCCTCCTGTATCGCACCTACATCCCCCTCATATAATTGAAATTCATTCAGCGCTTCCTCATATAATTTCTTAACACACATATAATAAAAAACACAAATAGGATGGTAGTAAGGCATTCTTATCTTATCAGAATTTATTTCACAAAATAGAATTTGAAGATATTCCACCAAATGCATACCTGATATAGTGCTTCTAATCTGTTGTTGCGTTAATATCATGGATAATAATTCCATATATTGTATGGTATACTTTTCTGCCCTTTTGCAAAATCTATCTAAACATATTGGCGTAATTTTTAAAATATCATCCCATGCATCTTCGAAATTCTTGCAAAAAATTTCAAATTTTTTCTTCAGCCCTTCCTTTTCTAAGTCAGGCAGGAGCATTCCTTTCATCTCCTCAAGAATCTTATTCTTTTGCTCTTTATATAAATTCCGATTTTTCTCTGAAATTCTGTAATACCCCCAATCCAACTCTACATCTATGTCCTCATCATTTTTGCATGCTAACCATTCCTCCTCTATTTCCTCGGTTTTCCTCTTTGTATATCCTTTTATTTTATACTCGTAAGAAAAACCATGCCATGATTCCGATACAGTGCTTATTTCCTCTTCCCCTTCGTTCCTCCTTACCCTAACTGAATATTTCAACCACTCTTGCGCATCTTCAAACCAAATGCCCTCTAGGATTCTTTGAATATTTCCCTGTGCTAAACTATTCGTAATGATGCGTTCCCATGTAGTCTTATGAATATCTCCATTCATAACCGCTTTAGTTAAGCGCTTTTCAATTACAGCGTATTTAGAAAGTCGAATGATTCTGCCAATTTTCCCTTTGGTTAAAAAACCCTTTTCATTGCTTTTCCATATCCCAAGCATAGGGAGATTTTGGTTCAACTTCTTGGAATTAATGTCTTCTTTTCCTATGCATTCATACAAATACTTCAATAATTCCCATAATGAAATCTCCCCCTCATCAATGATAACCTCCAGAAACTTCCTTGCTTCCTTCTTGAGCTTCACACCAAACACCTTTTCCAAGCATTCCCATATAATCGACCGCTTTTCATCCAGTACAGAATATTCATTAAAATCCTTTAAAGAATCAATATGCTTCACACCCTCACTTGACAGGAGCACTATCTTCTTAACCTCAATATCATTCCGCAACCGAATAGCTTCTGAATAATTTTGAGAGTTCATTACAACCACTTCATATTCTGTCAACTCCGAAGTATCCACCTCCGACAATAAATCCTCCTCTATATCGCAAAGCGATATAAAAAATTCTTCCTTACCCTTGACCAAAAAATGAATATATTCCTTTATATATTGAACAAAGTATTTTTGTAATTCATTCATATCAATTTCAATTCTCCTTTGTATTCCGGCAAGGTTATCACATATCCACTGTCTGATAATTTGATCAAGCAGTTTGCACTATTTAACGTATTCATAAATGCTTCCTTATTTCTAATAAAATCTTTTGCTGACAATTTAGGCTTGACACTTTTTAGCATTTTATCCCCCTCTATCGATTTCACCAATAAAATGCGGTATCTAGCTCGTAAATGAACAATAAAATTATCAAGATAATCATATTTTTGCTTCTTGCCTGCCAAATATAAACGAACATAAAACTCCGTTAACGTACCTGACATTGCAAAATACTTATGCTTTACATTGCCGCTAGGGAATATCATCTCAATCTGCCTTCCGCTAGACGGGAGCACTGACGATATTTTTGTCAATGTAGATCCCTTTTTAGTTCCCGTCATATCGATATAACGTAAAACAAATTCATCAATCGATACCGTTTTCTCCCCCTCTTCCAATGCATATACTCTCTTAATCTGATCTGGCTCTATGCTGGTCCGCATTTTCCGCCCTGCCATAACCTGCTCAATAAACACATCAAACGGTTTATTCTCAATCTCTACCTTCTCTCCTCTAGCCTTTAACACTAATTCTTCTTTTTCTTCTCCAAGCCACTGCCTTATTACTGTTCCATAGTATTCGCGGAGCAAATCTGGAAACAAATTGCGAATTTCTATATAATTATTGCAGCATGCCCGGTGGAACAGCCATGTCAAATGTTCATCTTGTGAATTGCCTTTGCAGAGCATTCCGGCATTTTCTCCTTTGCGGCAGACAATATATTGAATCACATAACTTGTCAATAAAATAGATAAGTAATTATATCTTCGATAAAAGTCCAACTTACGAAAATACTCATGGGACAGTAAAACATTTAAGTCTTCATTCAATCGCATTCCCAACCTTTCCATCCTTTTCTTGTCTAATTTAGTAAGCATAGCCCAGAAACCCTCTACATCTTCTCTCTCTTTTTCTTTCGTAAATGTCAAACTATCCTCTCTGCTTTGGAGCAAGACCTTTAATATATTATTAATTCCAGAATGATCATTAAAAATAAAATCAGCAAGCTTATTCTGCATATCTGCAAAGTCAAACCTTTTATCCAATTTCTGCAAATAATACAATAAATGCCTTAATCGTACTGTACTTCCTGTCAGCATTTCTGGTATTAAAGGGAAATAAAAATGTTTATTTCTTTCCAAGCGGTGATTCCCTTCTCGAATAGATTCTTCTCCCAAATACCTTTTTAGAAATCGATCAAACGATTTCTGCAATAGTTCCTCGTTAACAGCATCCTCTGTATAAAGGACTTCCTTCTCCACAAACTGATCAAATTCGTAAATAGGTTTTGTTTCTTTTGACGGTTCAAAATATTCTAATAAAAAATTATTGGTTAGCAAATACTTAGGCGTCTCCGGAGCCGAAACACCCACATATGCCGCAATTCCCTCATAATCCCTATCTCGATATTTATCCTTAGCCATATCAATCCTCTCTCTTAATCCGAATCATTGTACGCTGCTCTTCCGCAAATATATCTTCACTCGTATGTACCATCAAAGAAAAATCACATACTTCATCAACATTCTCATCAAACCGAATAACAATTGCATTATATGCCTGTTTAGATTCCTGCAAAATTTTTCGATAAAATGTATTTACAGCATACTCTTCTACCGATAATTCATTTTTATTCATAAAATAATCTTTGCTACACATCATAAGATATTTAAATTGCTTATAGTCTATTAATAAACTGATTAATTTTCTATCATTGCCACTTCCCCCTTTTAAAAGATAACTCAAATAAAATTTATTCCATATTCGCCCTGGCTTCTCAGTCTTTTTACCAATCTGCATATCATACCTATGCCATATCATGTTCATATCCTGCATAACCATAAACTCCGTACGAATCTGATTATCAAAAATCAGCGGTGTATCCGTTACTACCAACCCTGTATCGTCTTTTCCTCTGTTTGCCATTTTTTTAATCCCTCTTTTAAGTTCCTGTAACACTGGATTTTTATCATGGGCTGTATCATAATTATAAGGTGCCCGATTCATGTATTCCAAGGCCTCGTGAAATTCAACTAAATAATCCACATTTAATAATTTATATTTTTCTCCATCATACTGAAAGAAATTTTTTCTTTTCTTCCTAATATAATCCTTCTTTCCACTAAATTTAGACGAATTATTTTCTCCTCTCTTCTTCGCCGGATCCATACGGGAAATTTTACCCAATAAGATATCACTATTCTTTTCAAATACATTATAATACAATATTTGATCCCACTCCTCCTCGTCCATCGTCAATACATCAATCTGCGTCTGCTGTCTCTCAACACAGGGTTCTCCAAAACTAACTAAATATGCCAATAATGAAAGCAGTTCACGAAACGTAACATGCCCTCCCGTTAAGTATATTGCATTGCAAATAGTACGTATTGCATCGATTCCCTGCTCTGTTAATAGAATATCTATATTATCTTTATATGCACAATGCTTTGCCCACTGGCATCCCTCGCACCCTTGCATACCACTATAAGCCAAAAAGGATCTCACTATTTCTTGAAAGTTTTCAAGATTCTCTGCCAAATTACGATTTTCAAAATTATATACAAGCACATCCTGTTTTCTGTCTGTCAGAAGTTCCATCATATGCACATCTACCTGCAGCACTGCCTGCGTAAAAATTCCAATATTAGCAAGCACAAAAAGCTTTTCATCACTTTCTCCGTTCAAAACCGCCCTCATACGTTTTACTAATGCTGTCTTATCCTCTTCAGACATAGCAGAAAAATCACTGCATGGTTCAGCAAATCCATGTTCTATTAATACTGTCCTAACATTTCTAAGCAACCGGGACTTGCCGTCACCTGCTTCTCCAGTCAACAAAATTATTTTAAGATTATTAATATTCGCACGTATTTCTTTCTCTTCTGGCATACAAATATCAAAGCCTAAATCCTGATTTCTCTCATCGATCATAAAGCCATGTGCTTGGTATTGACTACAATACTTTACAAGCCTTTCAACTCTTTCTCTCAAGTTCATTTTCTACCTCGCTGTTTAAGTAAAAGAAAGGCACCTTCCCCTTCCCCACGGAAAATGCCTTTGCACCTCTCTATTGTTTACACTTTCACATTGATATTATCTTACAGAAACAACATTCAAAAGTCAATAGTTTCGGTTCTTTGTAACAGAGTAAAAGTAATGGATTCGTTGACGGACGCGACGTGAAGTCGGTGCCCCCTGCCACTTACGATGACAAGTAAAATGTGTTTTTTTGAGTATAAAATTTGGGCACATCGTCTATAACAATATTATCCGACAGAACGCTTTAAGTAATTTTACATAAGTTATCGAATATATATTCAACCTTTTTCCAGCCAATTAGCTGCTCTTACAAAAATCATCCTGCTACACAAAAAAACAATTCAGGCCAGAAAACTTATCGTCTTTCAATCTCTCTATACTTACTATTTTTCTTGTGTCTTCATTTTCATCGTTCTTCTCCAGACAGTGGTGCACTGTGACATTATAAAACACTTCCACTCCTCTGAAGGATTTTAACGTAGTATATAGGACTTTAGGAATTTCATTCACAATTTCTTCAATACTTTTATTAGAAACAAAACTTGAATATTCTCTGTCCCTGTCGGAATGATAATCAATCGCAAATGGACTGATCTTTGCCGCCTTCATTGAATTTACAAACATGTACATCCCATTGCAAATGCGATCTATATCCTTTTTCGACAAAAGAGGAAAAAAATATCGATAGAATACAGTACTCAAATAGGAAGAAACCGCATGTTCAACAAGAGCATAATATCTCCTTTTCTGAACTTCTCCGGCAGATGTAGTTCCCCTTCCCATTTCATCGCAAAACCCCAGTTCAATCTCTTCCAGCTTTTTACGCAATTTCATAAAGAAAATTTCCATTACCTTCTTGCGAATAATCTCCTGCAAATCATAAAGCAGACAACTCTCATTATCTTTTTCAAATTTTCTCTGTTCCTTCGTAACAAACAGCATTGATAAAGCTTCCGTTGCAGGTCCTGAGCTTCCTGCAATTCCTACCCAAAAGTAATCCCTGTCATGAGAATTTTGAGGTTCTTCCCTCCATAAAATGAGTTGCGCAATTTCACAATGCATACCATCTTTCTTCAGGTAACAATCTTCTCCCTGTACCTCATTGCTTGAATACAAAGGCTTTGTTGCACTAATTTGAGAGCAGCCACCGTTTTCCTTTAAGAGGGTACAGTTGATACACTTTTGAGTCTTCGGATGATGTGTCAGAATTCCCTTTCCTGTGTCACCAATACGCTCAAATCCCTTGAAAACACGATCTCTCATCTTACATATTTTATCCTCAAGTTCTGTCCTTGATTTTGGCACAGTCCATTTCTTATGCACAATATTAATTCCTGGTATTCCGCTATATTCAGGTGATGCAGAATTGATCTGTTCACTAATGTACTCCGGCAGTCCCTTCCCCAGCGGTTGAGAATCACTGCCTACACAGACATAATTAATTTTTCGAGGATCTAACTCTGTTTCTGCCTTTGCCCTGCCTCTTGGAAGCGAAACCAAGTAATACTCTCCGATCAACTTCCTTTTTGATAAATAATTTGAAAAAACTGACACAGCATCATAGTCCCACTTCGACATACATAAGCGCGGTTCTTGATCATCCTGGCCCTTCTCATTCATTTGAGACAAATAGATACATAATTGATTATAACTTAATAATGGTTTCCAAAATCGCTCTCGATAATAGGACTCCATTTTGTCTCTTTCGTCTTTATCTTTTTGATGCAACAATTTTTTAAATACATCTTCCGGTTTATTTTCACATAATGTCGTATTACTGCCGGAAAACAGCAGTTCCTTCATCTTCTGTTTATAAAACGCATTATTAGCTAACATTAATTTCGAGCGTCGTTCTATACCACTTTGTGCAGATGCAAGCTGTTGATAAAAACCCTCTGTGTCGTTTTTCTTCAAAATTGCCATCCAAAGTCCTGATACATCAAACACATTGCGGTTTACTTTTTTATTTACATTTTGTTCTTTTTCTATATCAGCTCCTTCTGTATAATTTTTTTCCATATCGGTTTTTTCATGAATCACAGTAATTGCATAAATATCTGAGCCATGTGCGGCACCAAGCCAAAATAGTGACTGAAGACAATTGTCACTAATGTCGACAACAATCTCATTTGTGTAGCGTAATGTCCGCAACATAACATGATACAGGCAAAATGAATCCAAATTACAGCAATTGTCCACCTCCCCTGCATCCAACACTCCCGTTTCCAAAATATCTTTATGTAAAAGAGTTTTTAAACGATCCACAAACACCGGATTATTCGGGTAAATACGCATTGCTCGATTCTTGCTATGCTCTTTGACAAATCGTTCCATATTTCTTCTCTGATCTTTTCCCTGCTCAGTTATATTCCCTTGACTAGTTCCCTCAAGCTCCGAAAAATCATCATTTGAATATATTTTTTCTTCCGCAGCCAAATAAGTTGCCTGATTTGTCCCTATTTGGATAATTTCCCCGATATTATATAAAATATCTATATGTTCTCTGGCATCTTTTTCGCTTTCAGGGATGACATTCTCCTGTACCAGAACACCTACACGTTCTCCACGAAAACACTTTTCCTGATCCATTCTTGCCGTAATACTTCGATAAAAATTAACAATACATTGCCCCGCCTGTTCTTTATTAAGAAAGGCATCCATCGTATACACTATAAGCGTGTTATCAGCCGGTTTCGCATTATTATAGTTATTGCTCAGTTTATCATATATTTCCCAGCCAATTGTCCGTTTAGTCTTATCACTGGATTCAGATACAATTTCATGATAAGGAAAGCGGTCATATTTCATATCGGAAAATCCATTTTCAGGGTTAACCACTGTTTCAAATGCAGCATACCGAGTCTTATTTTCCTTATCATCGGGCTTCCCCTGCTCTCTGACGCCAGCCCTGCCGGACATTCCTCCTTTGTATCGAATCCCATAATACTCAAACAGATCTTTGCGCCAAGGGAAAAGACCAATATGATGTGCTATGTCTTCTGTATCTTTTAATTTCCAGTATCGGTCTTTGAGCTTTTCAGAAATAATCATTTTATAAAAGCTTTCACTATAGCATATCGGCAAAATCATTTTTCCAAGCGCTACCGCCATACCAAATTCATAAAATACGTTAGCGTTTTGGCTTGACACATCGACAATCACTAAATCCGCGATCTGCAGCTGCTGGCAGATACGATTACAAACAACATAATTTGAAGCCGGATCGGAATCAGAGCGTACTACTTCTATGTTTTTAACCATTTTATCCTTATCCCACTTATTATCATCTGCAACCGAACTGCAATAGAGCCTCTGATGCTCTTTATCAAAATACAAATATGATGATAACGATTTCACAAACGACTTGATACGCCACTCATAAACAACATCAGACATATCAGAAAAGTTCATAATAACAAACGCCCTAATACTATCCTCCGCATAGAGCTTTTCACGTTCTCTCTGTATGTTAGACTGTTGGGAACAATACTCACCACTCATAAAGCAACGCCTCGTATGAATGCAAGATTCTGTGGGTGTATAGCAATATTCACAGCCCTTGCAAATCTCCGTACCGCCTTTTCCACATACTGAAGGTTTAAATAACCTATCTTCCTTTTGATTTTCGCTCATTTTCTTCTTAATGTCCCCACGTTCTATATAAAAAAACATTCATTTGTCATCTGATTTATAAATTATGCTTAAGCTTTAAAATAGGAATACTGTCTTTCGCAGACTCCCGAACCACAATATGTATATCACAATTTATAGCTGCTCTATTCATTTGAATAAGTTTCACTATAAATTCGAGAATATCCTTTTCTTCTTTACGGGTCTGTGCACGTCCTCCGCCAATCAACGGGAATACGACCGGGTATCCTTGATTTCGCTCTATACAGTATTGCAAGGCTCGAACCAATGCAATTCCATATTCAACATCCGAAATATGCGGATGAAGCATCTGATCAAAAGATGTCAGCCCTAAAAAGAAAAACGTACAGCCCGCAGTAGATTTGATTTCTGCAATCGTCCCCTCCTCATATCTTTTCAAATTTCCTCTCGGCTTATCCTTTTGATTAAGAAGTACAGGCTGCTGATTAGCCAGTTTCTGTTTAATCTGTGCATTTAAGGACTTTTCTGTATATTCATGGCTTGCATATAAGATATTCATTGCCTGCCCGTGCAGTGACATGTTTGATATCAAATCATCATCAACAATTGTATCAAAGCATCTATTGACCGAAACCAGTATATTTCTTTGTGGCGCACTGCCTTTTCCTAAGACTTCGGCCGATAAGGCATCGCCATATTGAACATAAACATGATGGCCGTCTGCAACATCAAATAAAACAATTTTATTGTTGAAAGCCACTATAGCAATTCCTATTATATACACAACTATAAATATTGCTATTACTATCAGTACCGCCATAAACAACCTAGTTATCCATGGTAAACTGCGGTCTATCAGCTCGTCACCAGGAGCAAATAAAGAAATTGTCTCCCATATCGAAAACAATATGCCCGTCCCTTTTAACGCAAAATCAATACAGAAAGAACGGTTTGTCCAAATTCTTTTCAAAAATTTCCTCATTCTAGTTCCTCCATACACTTTTACACAATATTACAAAATTCTACATATTGTGTAAACGAACTTATTATTCCTAAATTAATCACCAATAATTCCAACACATAAAAAATACCTCTTTCTTCTATTCAAAATTCTACCAAAGACATTTTATGAAATCTCCTATTGCCCTTTAAGCTTTTCCTTTTCTCCTTGCCCATACTTTCATCGTTGATTTTTTATATGGTCTAAAATTATATTTTCGACAACTGTTTTTGACATATTCTCGAGATCATCACCCCAAATATCTGAAATTATTTCCGCTCTTTTTGGTTTCAAATAGTCATTTCCGCACCGGATTTCATGAATATACTTTCGCAGATCCTCTTCGTTATTTGCAACATAACAACCCTCATATATTATTTTTTTTACTTCGTCCAGAAGATCCATTATCATATAAAACTGACAAAAAATAACCGGCTTTCCTGTTGCAAAATATTCAATCAATAATGATGAGTTATCAGAAATTAAAACCGAGGAATTCCAGATTGTAGGAATGTATTCTTCCGTTTCATCCAGGTAAATATTGGGGGCGTGTTCGCAGTTGTCTCGAAACCTTTGTACGTCTTCTGCCGTCATTTCCCCAGTTTCAATAAAATGGCTAAACGTTAATGGATGCGGGCGAAACAAAAAGTCTATATTGCTATTTTCTTTTGCAAAATTGATGAAAAAGTCTTTATACTTAAAAAAGTTCGTGCCGCCACTACCGGGATCGGATGTCCATCTTGGGGTCCAAATCACCCGAAATGTATTACCCGAAAAATTCCAAATGTTGGTCGTTTCATTTTTTCTTTTGTAAATCGTTTCTAAAACCATGTATCCGCTGTGCATGATCTTTTGTAATCCAAATTTAATTCTTAATGCATTTTTACTTTTATGATAGGAAGCGGCATAAGCAGATTCCGCAAAATAGAAATACACATAACTGTAAAAGTCTCTGATGCCACCATGCATTGCTATGATATCTTTGCTTGTATTATACGCATACATGATGAGACAAATTTTAGTATATTTGCTTATCAGTCTTGAGTTATAGCAGTAAGGAATAAAAGAATTATAAGGTCTGGTGTAAAATACATAATCAGGACTAAGGCTTTTCAAATCAAACCAATTTCCGGCTGGAAGCATTGCATCAATCACATTTTCATATCCATGTGTCTTGAAATATTCATATGTGCTATTAACCTTTATTTCCGCACTTAATATATTATTTTTTATTTCAGGAGGTACACATAATATAAACACTTCAAATTTTGCATTTACTCTCATTCGTTGATACACCGGTTCTGATTTATTCCAAGCCGGAATATATTGTGTGATGAATACAACACGTATTTTTTCGTTCTGTTTATGCTTTAATTTTATTGAAAGAAGATTGAAAATTGATTCAAATTTCCAGAATGTTTCTGATATAAAGATATTAAATTTTTTTTGCATTACTATTATTGTTCCTTTCTCGAAACTGAATTTTGCATTCTCTTCGTGATGCAGTTGCGAGTTTTATTTAGGGAATTAAGTACACATTTCAATAAGTTTTTTAACATATTTCTGACAGACTTCAGGCTTTACCCGATAACAATCCTCACCAATCGTTCCACCCCTGAAAGTAATTTCGGGATCTAAAAAGAGTGTTTCCCCACCAATATGTTTTGCTAATGTGGAATAAATGCAAAAATTATATTCTTGTGGAATAATGCACCCCAGTATTGTTCCAGGATGACAATAAATTATATTTGTGAGAGATGCTCCTGTTGGAGCAACTACGCACTTAGCGGCTGAAAACAACTTAACCTGTTCTATATAGCTCATAGATTCCGTAAAAACAATATCAAAGCCTGCTTCCTCGAAAATAGGAATAATTTCTGATTCATTTACCAACCTGATGACGGAGCAGTTTTTTCTGGAAATATAAATTTTCTTTGCAGTCTGAGGCTTTATATATTGATTTACATTAGAACGAACATTCAAAATACCGGATTGGGCTATTAGGTTATCCGATAACCGAAAGTTTTTTTCTATGGTATTAATCGGCATCCATGTATTCATGGAAGGCTGTATTAATAAATTAGCTTGAACGCGGCATCCTTTTGGAACGTAAATAATTTCCCTGTTGGGATTCATAATGTTGACAAATTCTTGCAATTGACAATACATTTTAATTTCTTCATCTATTAACACCGGTATATGTTCCGCACCGGGAAAGTGCTTCACATATTCAAGACGTGATAAAATTTCCATGGTAAAATGGTAATAATTAAATGATGCTAAACCACAAAGGTTAATCGCACATTCAATTTCTTTCACTTCTTTCCTGATTTTTACTTGTATCCGATCTGATTCTATGTTAATAATTGGTCCATATCGAAAATCCACGTGATGGTCTTTATCATTCTTAACAGCATCACATAATGCAACATCTCCTGACAGAAGCAGACCTGTTGATCCCAATGCAGATACATTATGCATAATAGCGACATAAATGGCTGGTGATAAAAACTGATACTCTTTTTCTTCACTTTTCCCCAAAAAAGCAGGTTCAAATACGGGTCTATTTTGAATTGGTTCTATTTCGATAATCTCATTTTTATGTGTACAATATTCTTCAATTGATTTTACTTCAAACCAAAACAGTCTTTCTTTATTGACAAACTTACTCAAAAAAAGATGATATAAGCGGCTTATAGTTTTTTCTGTCTTTGTAATTCGTGCCAACTGCCAAAAACATTTTTTAATAAACAACCATATAATATTTTGCATTTCTTCCTTTCTATTTGCGCAGAATACTCATTTCTTTGCTGAATTATTGATTATATGCATAAAAAGTTCTATTCTAAAAATTGTATAGAATAAATCACGAGGTGTTATCAGCCTATTAAAGCTGTTTGCAAAATCTTTTTCCGTTTAAGAAAAATAAACATTCTCCGACAAATGTAACTTCAGAGAAAGGATAAAACATGAGTACAACACAACCAATTAAAAAAGTAGAAGAAATTCATAAATTAAGGCAATTTTTTTTTGATAAAGGAGAAATTAGAAACTATGCATTAGTCACGCTTGGCATCAATACGGCGTTACGAATCAGCGATTTGTTAAGAATAGCATGGAAGGATGTTTGGAATTTTGAAACTCAATGCTTTAAGGAGCACATAATTATTGTTGAACAAAAAACCGGAAAAACAGCTAATATCTATTTAAATTGTCAGTGTCTGGAATGTTTATGCAAATTAAAGCACTCACTAAAGGACAACATAAAACCGGAAGAATATGTCTTCAAGAGCAGAAATGGCAGTAATAATCATATAGGAAGAAACAGAGCTTACGTAATCATTAAAAGTGCTTGCCAAGATTTAGGCTATGAAGGAAATTTAAGCTGCCATTCTTTGAGGAAAACCTTTGGATATCATGCTTGGAAGCAGGGGAATTCTCCTGCGATTATTATGTCTATTTATAATCATTCTTCCATGGAAATAACCAAAAGGTATCTTTCTATAGAGCAAGATGATAAGGATGCGGTTTATAAGAATATTAAGCTTTAACAGCATATCAGCAAAATAAAAAACTGGTTTTTTGAAAAGCTAATAAATGTTTACTTGTAATAGTCAAATAACTATAATATAATGAGTGGTGAAATTTACAAATTTGAAGATAACATTTGTCGGAAATTGTTTATTTGCTATTTTAATTGAAATGTTAATCTGAGTACATCTTTCACAGGAAAGCAAGGAAGGGTAACAGAAGAAATGCTCATAAGAATTAAAAATTTGACATTAGTATTATTTAGGGAAATTGAATCAATTTTCAATCTTCTTTCAATAAAATTAAAGCATAAACGGAACGAAAAGATACGTGTCGTATTCATAACACAATATATTCCGGCTTGGAATAAATCAGAACCAGTATATCAACGAATGAGAGCAAATACAAAATTTGAAGTATCTATATTATGTGTACCTTCTGAAATAAAAAATAATATATTAAGTGCGGAAATAAAGGTTAATAGCACATATGAATATTTCAAGACACATGGATATGAAAATGTGATTGATGCAATGCTTCCAGCCGGAAACTGGTTTGATTTGAAAAGCCTTAGTCCTGATTATGTATTTTACACCAGACCTTATAATACGTTTATGCCCTCTTGCTATACAGCTCAAATAGTAAGCAAATATACTAAAATTTGTCTCATCATGTATGCATATAATACGAGTAAAGATATCATAGCAATACATGGCGGCATCAGAGACTTTTACAGTTACATGTATTTCTATTTTGCAGAATCTGATTATGCTGCTTCCTATCATAAAAATAAGAATGCATTAAGAATTAAATTTGGATTACAAAAGATCATGCACAGCGGATACATGGTTTTAGAAACAATTTACAAAAGGAAAAATGAAACGACCGACATTTGGAATTTCTCAGATAATACATTTCGGGTAATTTGGACCCCCAGATGGACATCCGATCCCGGTAGTGGCAGCACAAACTTTTTTAAGTATAAAGATTTTTTCATAAATTTTGCAAAAGACAACAGCAAAATAGACTTCTTGTTCCGCCCACATCCATTAACATTTAGCCATTTTATTGAAACCGGGGAAATGACGGCAGAAGACGTACAAAGCTTTCGAGATAATTGCGAACATGCAAAAAATATTTACCTGGATGAAACGGAAGAATACATTCCTACAATCTGGAATTCCTCGGTTCTAATTTCTGATAACTCATCATTATTGATTGAATATTTTGCAACAGGAAAGCCGGTTATTTTTTGTCAGTCTTATATGACAATGGAGTTTCTGGACGAAGTAAAAAAAATAATATACGAAGGCTGCTATGTGGCAAGCAACGAAGATGATATCCGCAAATATATTAGCGAATTGCAATGTGGAAATGATTATTTAAAACAAAAACGTGCTGAAATAATTTCAGATATTTGGGGTGATGATCTCGAGAATATATCAAAAATAGTTACGGAAAATATTGTTTCAGATCATTTTAAATAGCAAACAAGCCACCTTATGGTGGCTTCAATTTTCAAATATTTTTTCAGCAATCTCAAGATCATGTAGATCATCAACTTCAAACCATTTTTGTCCATCTAAAACTAATCCTTTGATTAAATCAGGATTTCTGTTTACAATGACCTGCATCACATTCTCAAGAGGTTGCTTTATGCCTCTTTCTTCCTCAACAGCCTTTATTGCCGGACATAAATAATCCCTTATGAATGCATAAGAAAATTTGTGTATATTAACAGTTTTATATTTATCAGATACAACATAATCCTCAGAACGCATGCTTTTATGAGTCCAATCAGTAACAAATCCTTTTAGGTTTAACTCGGCAAAAGTTCCATCTAACATGTCATTATACGGCTCTAAGACAGTAGCATCGTCCGCATCTAAAGATATCAGATCGTCCAAAATTGTTTTCTTAAAAAAAACATCCCCTTCTAATAACAGCAGTTCATCATAGTCTTTAAGGATCTCCAAACCTTTTTGCAGAGAATACACCGTGTTGGTCTGATTGTAAATGTCATTCTCAGCATAGATTACAGACATATTTGCAAAACAATCCCCGATTTTATCCTTTATTTGTTCTTTTAAATATCCGACCACCAAAACGACTTGGGAAACCCCGACTGCACTTAGATTATTTAATGCATTTTCAAGAATAGGCACCCCGTTTACTTCTGTTAAACATTTATGGTTTTGTAATGTGAGCGGTTTTAATCGCGTTCCCATTCCGGCAATTAAAATCATAGCTTTTCTATTCATAATTTTACTCCTCTATTAAATTCAAAAACCGTTCCAGACTATAGATTAAAAACTTTTGTTCTCCCGTCATCCCATCTGTACAATGAGGTATAAACTCGTCTCTCACAGGCCCTGACCAGTCCGCCATCCATTGATCCATAGCACGGGGCATCGCGATTTTTTCCGGTATGAGTATTTCCGGATATTTCATTCTGAACAGCTCTCTCAATAAGTATTTGCTCTCTCCGTTTCTTACTCTTGCAAGATCAAGGGAATCCTTCATTTTCAAACATGCATATGGATCAAAATACTCCATTTCCGCCAATTTAAAAGAATTAATATATGCGCCCGAAGAGCTTGAAGCAAATATGTCATGCATAAACCTAATATAATCCACACCGGTTTGTCCAATTTTATATTTTTGATAAACGCAATCCATATCTATAGGATTTTTTAATGCACATTCCGGTTTTACAAACGTAAATCTGTTTTTCCAGCCCGCGTAGTCCCAATCTTTCTCTAACAATCTATCATAACCGCCGAATGCCATATCTGCATTATCACCGAAAATAATTAATTTTGTTCCGGATTCTTGGATAACCCTTGCCAATTTATAAACCTGTGGCTCATTCGCAAATACCGGACAGCCGTCGCGCAGCATTAGTTGGTCAATGCCTTCCAAATAATCATCCCACGTGACATCAACTATCACATGCTCCAATCCGTAATAATCACAATACTCTTTTGCTCTTTCCGTTTCATCAATTCCTCCGCTCGCAGAACATCTTGCAGTATATGCTTTTGTCCCTTTAGGCATATAGGAGGCCAAAATAGCGGAATCCATGCCACTGCTAAGTAAAATAGCAGCATTTGACAGGTCCATCTTTTCAAGCATACTTCGAATTTGATAGTCAATATCCTTTGCCGTCGCACATGCAATCAGTTTATCATTAGGAAACGGCATATAATTATCGTGTTCTAAGCCCTCTTTAAACGTCTTATCCTGATCTACTACATACCGAAACGCTAAAAAAGAACTCATACAATAATTTCTGTCAACCATAATTTTCCTCCCCTGTGTGAAAAAATTATTTTTCCAAATAAGAAAGTTTTATCGCTACGCATAACAAATGTATCGCTTGATCTAAATCCTCTAAACCGAGATACGTAGGCGCAATCCTCAAATAAGCATCCTCCTTATCATCTCCATATGGAAATGTTGATCCGGCAGGCGTAATGCTCACTCCCGCTTCTTTACACTTTTGCCATACATCATGCGCCATACCATTCATCAACTTAATGTTGATGAAATACCCTCCTTTGGGATTAATCCAGGTGGCGACATTCCACTCATCCAGCTGTTCATGTAAAATACGGTCCACTAAATCAAACTTAGGCTTAATGATGTCTCTGTGCTTTTTCATATGAGCATCCAATGCTTCAACAGAAGGAAGAAACATTGCATGACGCAGTTGGTTGATTTTATCGCCGCTTTTAAGCTGCAAAAGGCTTTTGGCTGTCAGCCATTTTATATTGTCTACGCTGGATGCACAAACGCCTACTCCTCCTCCGGGAAATGTTATTTTTGAGGTGGAAGTAAACTCAAAAACCCTATTCGGATGACCGCTCTTCCAACATTCGTCTATGATATTTTTAATTTGATATTTTTCATCCGTCAGATGATGAACGCAGTATGCATTATCCCATATGATTCGAAAATCCTCGGCTTTTGTCTCCATATGGGCAAGTCTTTGGACCGTTTCATCAGAATAAATAATACCCGTAGGATTGGAATAAAGCGGCACACACCAAATTCCTTTTATAGAATCGTCATTTTTGACAAATTCTTCAACCAAATCCATGTCCGGTCCGAAATCATTCATCGGAATCGAAACCATTTCTACTCCAAAGGTCTTGCATATGTTAAAATGCTTTTCGTAACCGGGTGATGGGCATAGAAATTTTATTCCTCCCGCAAAATCCTTCCACGGCGTAAACCCATCAAAACCAAAAACAACTGCCTTATTAATCAAATCATACATAATGGTTGTACTCATTGTACCTCCTATGTAGATTTGTTCCTCCGATACCTGCAGCACCTCCGCAAAAAGCTTTTTTAACGGTGCTATTCCCGCCGTTCCTGCATATCCGCGATAATCATTTTCAAAGCACAGATTTGTGTTTGATGTGACCAGATCTAACATAGGCATTGATAATTCCAGCTGTTCCTGACAAGGCCAGCCACGCTCCATATTAAGGTTTATATTCTGCATCTTATAGCCTTCATAAGCCCGCCTTAATTCATCTATTGTTTCGTTCATCACTTTACCCCTCTTTTAACACCGGCTCTATTGATTCTGCCATACTAAGTCAGCGTAATTCTGCATGATTTCTTCATCAATCAAATAAAATTTTTTACCATCCAGTATGATATAGGCGCCCTCAAACGGCGGATACCAAAACGCTCTGATTTTTGTGCTGATAACTTCAGCATTATCATCTGCTTTAATTTCTTTTAATTCTTCTAAATGCTTCTTACTATAATAATTTCCTCCGACCTGAGGATTGGCTTTTAATGCGATACCTGCCGCATATTTATCTACAATCTCACGTAATAACTCAAAACACTTTTCCCATGAATCTAATGACAAATCCATTCCCGTATAGTGTTTCATTTTTTCAATTTTAAATTTTTTTACTGCTATTATATTTCCCGTATCTAAATTATTGTCCAAATAGTGGCAGGTTACGCCCCACTCCTTTTCTCCATTCAAAATTCCATAGCAAGGTGTTCCACATCCTCTGTATTGGGGCAAAGGTGCCGGATGAAAATTAATGGCGCATTTGCCTTTATTAATTATTTGCTCTTCCAGTTTCAGTGGGTAAGTAAATGAAATAATTAAGCCGATGTCCCCATCGTCATACTCTTTTATTATTTCCGCCATAGCTTCTCTGTCACATATTTCTATTTTGTTTTCTTTACAATATTGGGACAAGAAAGAATGCTTATCATTAATCTTGCTTACAAAGCAGCAGACAATATCAAACTTTTTTTCCTTTAAATACTTTAATCCCTTTAATGCGATCTCTTTGTCTGCACAACAAAAAACTGCATTCATGATGCACCTCCTGTAATTTACACATATCAATCATTGCTTTCTTCCACAAAGCTTTACGGCAAATCAATTAAATTAATAATTTCTTTTATACTCAAACACTTGTCGTTACACTCATAACTTCTGTGATGCTCCAAAATGGAAGAAGCGACATCCGCCATTGCCTTATACTCTGCCCGAAGCAGATGATTTGCATAGATATATACATTGACTCCAAGTTCGAATAATTCTTCCTCATACATCTGATTATATGCAGTTGGAACAACAACCAGTGGAACACGGGTTTCCAGATTATTGTACCTATCACAAAATTGTTTTATTTCCGCTCCGGTCTTATCAATGCTATGGATCATAATGCCATCCGCCCCTGCATTGATATACGCTTTTGCCCGTTCTAACGCATCCTCCATCCCCTGATTCAAAATAAGGCTTTCAATTCTCGCAATAATCATAAAATCGGAAGTTACCTGCGCATTCTTGCCGGCAATAATTTTTTGACAGAAATTCTCTATAGAATCCTGCTTTTGAGATGCTTCCGTACCAAATAAAGAATTTTTCTTTAAACCGATCTTGTCCTCTATGATAATTGCCGCCACTCCTAATCTCTCCAGCGTTCTGACGGTATATATAAAGTGTTCTATCTTTCCGCCGGTGTCTCCGTCAATAATAATTGGTTTCGTTGTAACCTCCATAATCTCATTTATTGTGTTTACTCTGGAAGTCAGGTCAACCAATTCTATATCGGGCTTACCTTTGGAGGTGGAATCACACAAGGAAGATACCCACATGGCATCAAACTGATCAACAGTTCCATCCTCATTTACTTTTTTTGTTTTTTCAACGATGAGCCCAGTCAATCCATTATGCGCTTCCATAACGTTAATATGTCCCTTAATCGATAAGAGCTTACGGAGTGCGCTTCTCCGCGTATCGGCTGTTGTTCCCAGCTTACTCAGCGTGTTATCCAGATTTTCGACGCCTGTTCCTGTGGTACGCTCAACCTCAATCAGTTCTCCGCCCCACTCTTTTAGTGCCTCAATTACTTTATTTCTAAGGTGTTTTTGAGAATCATACTTCCAGTTATCACCATGAATGACGTAATCCGGCCTGTATTTTTTCAAATTAGGCACTTGATCAAGTTCATCCTGAGAAACTACTTCTGTTACTCCTTTTATGTTTGACACAATACTATATCTTTCTTCATATGAAAGAATAGGTAAATGCCAATACGAAGTGATCACCTTGTCTGTGTGCAGTCCCACCATAACATCGCCATACTTTTGGGCTTCATTCAATATTCTCATGTGACCGTGATGAAGAATATCCGCACTCATTGCTACATATACTAAAGACATTTTATGAAATCTCCTATTGTTCTTTACCATCGCACCATTGTGTTTAACTTAAGTTTTTACTTTTATAAACTTACTTTTTAAACATAATTTCTTTCTGTTAACTTCCTTTTAAACACAATTTCTTTCCAACCTGTGAAAAAAACATTTCAAACAGAATGTTATCTTTAGAGAGAGGGCAAAATATGAGTACAAAACAACCAATTAAAAAAGTAAAAGAAATTCACAAACTAAGGTATTTTTTGATGAATGAGAAATCAGAAATTATGTATAAATTACGAATGTCATTAACACAGCGTTATGAATTATTGTTTTTTTAATGCAATTTGTTTACTTGCAATAGTTAAGTAACTATAATATACTAAGTGGGAGAAATTTATAGATTTGAAAATAACATTTTGTTTGAATTGTTTGTTTACTATTT
>JAAGKN010000146.1_pt1 | contig 82846 bp, 60 predicted proteins | sample 6206371 | NCBI WGS metagenome assembly JAAGKN01 (sample SAMN11533720, study PRJNA540317) | gut metagenome | isolation source: fecal pellets from male and female animal of same cohort | host: Peromyscus leucopus | place: USA:CA | collected 2017 | reverse complement strand
ACATAATAAGAAATTCAATCACCTCAGCCGTAAGAAGGGCCATCGCGAAGCCCTCCTCGCGAACCTGGCGATCTCTCTCATCGAGCATAAGAGAATCTTCACCACGCTTGCCAAGGCTAAGGCACTGCGCGTCTATGCCGAGCCCCTGATCACACGCTCGAAGAAGGACGATATGCAGAACCGTCGCCTCGTGTTCAGCTACCTGCAGAACAAGGAGGCTGTCAAGGAGCTCTTCGGAGTTATCTCCGAGAAGGTCGCTAACCGTCCCGGCGGTTACCTCCGCATCCTCAAGACAGGTCACCGTCTCGGTGACAACGCCGAAATGGCGATGATCGAGTTCGTTGACTTCAACGAGAACGCACTCGAAGAGGCAGCTACCAAGAAGGCTGGCCGCACTCGTCGCTCACGTTCGAAGAAGGCCGCTCCCGCAGCTGAGGCTCCCAAGGCAGAAGCTCCCGCAACTGAGGCTCCCTCAGCTGAGGAAAACAAAGAGGCTTAAGCCGACATACTGCCAACAAGCTTGCCTCAGGCAAGTACAAAATAAATACCCTCGTCACATCGGCGAGGGTATTTATTTTGTACTTGCTGTTTGATTCTTACTTGTTCGGGGTGGCGTATTTGGTTCTCTTCGAGCACTGGATGGTAGTGTCGAGACCGCCAACGCTGATGCAGAAATCGCCTTCCTCAACGAGTTACTTGAGAAGAGTGCAATAGTCCCACTGTGATTTGCCGAGCTTGGGTGTCGATGAGCAGGAAGCGGCGCAAATGCACGCCGCTCCCATTAGGGGAATCCAAGACTTTCTCATGACAATCTACTTGAAAAGCATCGGAACAAACTCCGAAAGATAGATACGCCAGTTTTTCCAGATGTGGCCGTCGGGCGACTCACGGTAGGTGTACTTATAACCCGCGTCATCGAGCTTCTTGCGATAATCCACATTGGCCTGATAGAGAAAATCCTTGTCGCCAATAGCAATCCAATACAACTTGGGTGCCTTTTCGAACTGCTTGGCAAGTTTCCGGTCCATATTCTCATAGATAGGCGATACACCGGGCTGGTGGGGGAGAATAGCAGCCGAGAAAAGACCTACGTAGTCGAACATGTCGGGATATTCCTTCGAGATGTGCAGCGAATGGAATCCACCCATGCTGAGACCTGCGATAGCGCGCGATGCCTTGTCCTTGCGGGTGCGGTATGTGCTGTCGACGAACTTGATGACATCAGGGAAAGCAGACTCGAACGAACCGTCCATAGTCTTGGGAAGCTGGGTGGTGGGAGCCGCAAAACCGAGCGAGGACTCGCCGGGAGCGGCCTGGAGGGCTGCATTGCCGTTGGTCATCACTACTATCATAGGCTCGGCCTTACCCTGGGCGATCAGGTTGTCAAGAATCTGAGCGGCGCGACCAAGCTCGGTCCAGGCGTTCTCGTCGCCACCCATGCCATGCAGCAAGTAGAACACAGGGTAGTCCTTCTTACCCGACTCATAGCCGGCGGGGGTATAGACTGTGAGGCGGCGCTTCATGCCCAACGTGGGGCTATCATACCATACCTTGCTGACAGTACCGTGGGGCACATCATTGATTTTGTAGAGGTCGGCATAGTCGCCGTCGACCAGAAACACATTGGTGACAGTCGCAGTGTCGCGGATGATGAAAACGTTGCTCGGGTCGGTGGTCTTGAAACCGTCGATGATGAAAGAATAGCTGTAAAGCTCCGGAGCGAGAGGACCGGAAGTAGTGAATTCCCACATGCCGTTGTCACCCTTGGTCAGCGTGGCTGAACCCGGACCGTCTAACTCACCGTGAGGAGTCTGGATTTTCTCGGTGGGAAGGAAGTCGCCGGTCACTTTGACTTCCTTGGCATCCGGAGCGTGCAGACGGAAGGTCACCGACTTATCGGCATTGATTTCAGGAGATTTCACCTGGGGGACACCCCAGAGAGCCTGCTGGGCCATCGCTGAGAAACTGAGCGCAGCCGCAGCCAATACAATAATTGTCTTCTTCATAATTGAGTTTCTGATATTAAGTTCTTATGATTTCAGGTAGGGTGATTTAGAGGATTGGGCTGACGAGACGGACTATTGACTCCATGGTGCGCTGGGGGAGGGGACGGCGGTGCCATGTGCTGTAGGTCAGTTTCGTGCACTTGCCCATGTCGTTGAAGAATATCTCGCGCATCCGCCGGTTGACTTCGCGGTCATATATGAACAGGTTGCACTCGAAGTTGTTCTCAAAACTGCGGAAGTCAAAATTGGTGGAGCCGGCCGTGACCAAGTTGTCGTCGATTATCATCGCCTTGGCGTGAAGCATGCCGGGATTGTATAGGTATACCTTTATGCCCGACTTCAGACATTGCGTGACGTATGAGAATGATGCATATTGCAACATCCTTGAGTCCGGACGCCTCGGTATCATGATGCGAACGTCAATTTTCGAAAGCGCGGCCGCCTCGAGCGCATGCCGCAACGCGTCTGTAGGCAGGAAATAAGGTGTCTGGATATAGATGCACTTCGTCGCGCTCGAGATTGCCTTCAGAAAGCAGAGGGCGAGATTGTCCCACTGCGACAGCGGGCCGGAGGTGACAAGTTGCATGCCTACGGCATTGCGTATGTCAACGGGTCGAATCTTCGGATAATTCATCGGATGCTCCTGGTTGCGGAAATTCCAGTCAACCACGAACGAGAACATCATGGTCTCGACTATGTCGCCCTTGACGCGGAAATGAGTGTCGCGCCAACCCCAGCCATGCGTGCTGCGTTTGACGTAACGGTCGGCGATGTTCATGCCGCCGATGTATCCGACTGTGCCGTCAATCACAACCAACTTGCGATGATTGCGCCAGTTGATGCGGTTGGCGAACTGAGGGAATGTAACCTTGAAGAATGGATGGGTCTCGATGCCGGCCTCGTTCATCATCTTGAAGAACTTGTTGCGCACCGAGAAACTGCCCACGTGGTCGTACATCACCTTGACATCCACACCCTCGCGGGCCTTGGCCAACAGTATCTCCGCTATCTCATGACCCAATGTGTCATCAAGGAAAATATAATATTGCAAGAATATAGATTCGCGGGCATTTTTTAGGTCGCGTTTGAGCGAATCAAACTTCTCCTCGCCATTGGTGAAAATCTCAATCTCATTGTTGACCGTGTAGAACGATGAGGACAGATTACGTGCCAACTTGACCAGATTGCGGTCTGAACGCGACAGGTTCTGCGAGTCCAAGTTGACGTGGCGCGGAGCCATAGTGGTAATCATCTTGCGCTTGTTCATGCGCGAGATCATATGCTGGCCGCGCAGGCTGCGTCCGAAGAAGATATAGAAAATCAGGCCGATACCGGGCAGGAAAATCAACGCGATAACCCACGAGAGCGAACGGATAGGGTTGCGGTTCTCCTTCAGAACCACCACCACGCCACTCACGATTGTCACAGCATAGACAATCAGGATCAGCAGATCCACCCACCAGCTCAAAATCTGACTCATCATAATTCAATTATCAACTCTCAACTCTCAACTCTGCTGAGCCATTGCCGTGCGGTGAGGTCGAGCTCATCGTACCACTCCTGACCGAACTTGCGGACCAGCGGGCCCTTGAGGAACTCATATGCGCGGATGCCGAGTTTGCGGCCAAGAGTCTCGGCCGGTCTGCATATCTTCCACTTATGGAAATTCACGGCGGTGAAACCATCGTACTCCTTCAGCCGCACCGGATAGAGGCGGCATGAAATAGGCTTGACATCCGGGATACGTCCCTCACGGTGAGCCTTCTCGAGAGCACAGAGACATTTGCCTCCAGGGGCATAGCAGGTGAACACGCAGTCGCGGCCATCCACAATCTGCGTCACCAGGTCGCCGTCCGGGTCGGTATACGAAACCCCGGACTCCTCAATCTCCTTGACGGCGCGCGGCAAGAGGTCCGGACGGACGACGTCAAGAAACTCCTCGATGCGGTCATCCTCGCCCGGAGCAAGCGGTGCGCCGGCGTCACCCTCGATGCAGCAAGCGCCGAGGCATGCGTCCAGATCGCAGACGAAAAACTTCTCGACCAGGTCGAGCGAGACAAGTGTATGTTGTATCTGAAGCATTTTAAAGAAATCTTATGATTGTATGCCCGATCAGGCGGTCAGCTCGCGCTCCCGGCGGACAGTAATATACGTTTATATCATACTCATTGCGGGTCTCGTACTTGTTGCCCTCGATGGGTTGGGGGTTCGCAACTCCACTCCCGTCACGCTTGCGGACAACGTACTGGTAATTGTAAGCGCCCTGCTTGAGGGGTATTTCAGCTGTGTATATATGGCGGTCGCGGTCGTAGACCATACGGTTTGCTCCCGGCGGTAGGCCCGCGGCGAACTCACCGTCTACATATACGTCACCGTCCATATACTCAGGCGATTCGAGACTGAAATGCACAGTGATGTAATCGGCGCCTATGTCCGAATCAGTGGCATTGTACTCGCGTACCATGAAACGCCCGTTCTGGGTCTCGTCATAACTGTACTGCGAATTGATGCGGGGTGAGTCCGGCTTAAGCCACACGTGGTAATTTGTTCCCATATATCGAAGGGAGTCAACGTGCATCCCCGGGAAACTGTTGCTGGTAGATTCGAAACGTCGGTACTCGTTCGAAGCCGGGAAAATCAATTCGCCCTGATGCTCATAAACAGCTGTTTTGCCGCTAACACGGAGCGGGGCGCGCAACACGCGATGCGTCTCCGGACGCATATTCTGTTCTACCTCAACCCATAGGTCCTGGTAGGGGTTGAACGTATCCAGACCCTCACCGCTGACACTGAGTGCCAGTTGCTGCCACTCGCTGTTATAACCACGGTCGGTCCGCGAGGTCAGAGCACCCGTAACCGCCGAAAAATTCTCAGAAATCCGGAAGCGGGCCTGCAGAATCACCGTGTCGGGGTCATCGGGATTGTAGACCTGCAGAAGATAATTGCCGGAATGTTTGATTCGCATGTCCGGATTCGGAATCTCGATGCGGTAGTTGGTATAATGCACGAATGTGGCGTTCGAGAATGCGTAATCCTCGATGCGTTGCGAGTTGAAGCCGTCGATATATTCCGACTCGACTAATCGTGAGGGTTGCCAGTCGGCATTGCAATGTATCAGCCGGTACTCCAAGAAGCTGTTATCCTCGCCGATTTCGTCAAAGTTGACGATAAGCACATCCTCCGTACCCATCCTGATGACGGGAGGGGACATAAAGTTGTCGAGCATCTGCAACTTCAGTGTCCGGAAATGGGGGTCGAATATCCGCGTGGACGTATCTATCCCGGCCCCTGCGGCACTCAGTACCGACAATGCCCATAGAATCAATATGGATACAGTTCTTACCATTGGATAGGAGTTTTGCCGTGGGCCACGAGATATTCGTTGGCTTTCGAGAAATGGTGATTGCCAAAGAACCCCCGGTAGGCCGAGAGGGGAGAGGGATGCGCCGAGGTGAGAACCAGGTGCTTGCTGCGGTCGATATTGGCACCCTTGCGAATAGCATCGGACCCCCAGAGTATGAACACTAAATTCTCGCGTTCAGCCGAAAGTTTGGCCACGGCGGCATCTGTCAGCTTTTCCCACCCCATGTTCGAGTGCGACTTGGGCTGGTGCTCGCGGACGGTCAACGACGAGTTCAGTAGCAGGACACCCTGACGCGCCCAACGCGACAGATCGCCGTCAACAGGAATCGGTGCACCCGTGTCATCATGGACTTCCTTGAATATGTTACGGAGTGAGGGTGGCATATCCACGCCGGGATTGACCGAGAAACAGAGGCCGTTGGCCTGACCGGGACCGTGGTACGGGTCCTGACCGATAATCACCACCTTTGTGTCGTCGAACGGCGAAGCATCGAAAGCTGCGAAAATCTGACCCGCCGGCGGATACACGCGGACCGTCGGGTTGGCATATTCTGCCCGCACCATGTCGGTCAGCGTCTTGAAATACGGTTTTTTGAACTCCTCTGCGAGTGCAGACCCCCATTCAGGATTGATTCTGACATCCATAAGTAACGAGTATATCAAAAAAATTTCTCAAAGATAGCGATAAAATTCGAAAAAAGCATTAACTTTGCAGAGAAATCTCACATTCGTTCCCATAGTTCAATGGATAGAATATCGGATTCCGGTTCCGACGATTGGGGTTCGACTCCCCATGGGAATACTACTTCCCCGATAACTTAATGGTCATCGGGGATTTTTTTGTAACCAAAACTCCCGACCTGTAAACGGACTCTAAAGTTCAACAATCGCGGATGTCAATACCCCACCTACAAAGTCAACAAATTTCTTCCAAATTCGCAATAACATACAAAAATAGCATCGCCTCAGGCGATGCTATTTTTGTAAGTGGTATGTTGGTTATTTTTTTGCGAGGATGAGGGCGGAGTAGGCGGGGAGGGTTGTCTTGCCGCCTTGTGACACGCCGAGGTCGCCGGTGGGCGATATCTTCCCGTCCTGAGCCACAATCAGCCATTCACCGGCCGGGATGTTGACGGTCTGGGCTTTCGATGCGCCGTTGAACACTACCTTGATTTCTTTCCACTCATCTCCGTTGGCATTGTTGAGCAACGAATAGCTGATCAGGTTGGGAGTCTTTGCGGAGTCAATCTTGTCAAACTTCAGATTCTTCGCGATATCCTTGGCCGAAGTCATGCGGAACGCCGGGTGAGCCTTGCGCAATGCGGTCAGACCCTTGTAGTACTCGAAGAGGTCGTTGTACTTGGCCTTGTTGCTCCAGTCGATGGCGTTGATGGAGTCAGGACTCTTGTATGAGTTGTGGACACCCTTCTTGTCGCGGAAAACTTCCTCGCCTGCGAACATGAACGGCGTGCCTTGCGAGGTGAAGACAATGGTCTGTGCTAACTTGGCTGCGGCCAACATATTCTGCTCCGGTTCTCCGGCCATTGAGCGGCGCAACTTGTCGGTCAGAGTCAAGTCATCGTGACACGAAACGTAGTTGACAATCATCTCAGGCGAATTAGCATAAGCGAACTTCGAATTGTTGCCCTTCTTATAATTCACCTGCGGGTGAGCTGTGGCAGCCACAATACCGATCTTCACGGTCTCCTCGTTGCCGGGCTTGCCGGTGGCGAATCCGCGGTCGTCGGCATTGGAGTAGTGACCCTTGACAGCATCTCGGATATCGTCCGAGAACACGGCTATATCAGTCATCTTCGACACATTCTCCTTCAGTGCGCGGCGTTCAGGCTGCAAGGGCGAGTCGCCTGCGGTCCAACCCTCACCGTACACGAATACCGAAGGATTAACTTTCTTAAGCTCAGCCGCTACCTGGTTCATGGTCTCGGTGTCATGGATTGCCATGAGGTCGAAACGGAAGCCGTCGATGTGATACTCTTTGGCCCAGTATTTTGTGGAGTTGATGATATAGTCGCGCATCTGCCGGAGGTCAGACGCTGTCTCGTTGCCGCATCCCGAAGCGTCGGAATACTTGCCGTCGTCCCAATGGCGGTGGTAATAACCCGGAGCTGTGAGCTCGAAGTTAGAGCCGTCGTTCTCTGCAGTATGGTTATAGACCACGTCCATAATCACGCCGATTCCGGCATCGTGGAGAGCCTTGACCATCTCCTTCATCTCGCGCACACGGGTGGCCGGGTCGGAGGGATTGGTGGAATAGCTACCTTCGGGAGCGTTGTAGTTCTGCGGGTCGTAGCCCCAGTTGTAGGTGTTGTCCTGCAGGTTCATCTCATCGACCGAATTGTAGTCGTACGAAGGTAGAATATGCACGTGGGTGATACCGAGTTCCTTCAGGTGGTCGATACCGGTCTTGAGACCTTCGGGTGAGAGGGTGCCCGACTCAGTGAGAGCGAGAAATTTACCCTTGTTGGCGATGCCCGAAGAGGGATGCATCGACATGTCGCGGTGGTGCATCTCGTAAACTATCACGTCGCTGAAATTCTTGACCTCAGGACCCTTGTCCGCTGCCCAACCCTCGGGGTTGGTATTGGCGAAGTCGATGATTGCGGCACGCTTGCCGTTAACGCCGACAGCCTTCGCCCACACACCCGGTGTCTCGTTGAACCACTTGCCGTCCTGATTGATCTGGAAAGTGTAGAACTTGCCGTAAAGCTTTTCAGGCACAGAAGCGGACCACGTTCCGGAGGCCTCGTCAAACTTCATAGGGAGCACCTGATATGCTTTCCCGGTGTGGCCGTGGTCGTAGAGGTTGACACGGGCTTCCTTGGCTTTCGGGCTCCACAGCTTGAAATGTGTGCCTGAATTGTCGACAATGAGTTCAAGGTCATTGCCATTATAGGTCGGCCAGCTTATGAACTGTGCGTCGTAGGTACTGTTGGTTTGGGCGGTGGCGCCGAACATTGCCGAAGCCGCCAGAATAGCTGCCATGTAGGTCTTGAGTTTTGTTCTTGTCATTTTGGGTATTAGTATAAAATGCTTTTTGGTAATCTATATAGCAAAAGTCGTGTCCGAGGTGGTGAATAACTGATAATGATAGTTAAATCTTTCTTAAAACTCTCGGCACGAGGTCGCGTTCTGTATTTGCGAACTTCACCCGGTATGACTGGGCGGCCGGATTGAAGCTCAAGATGGTGCCGCGTCCGAACACGCGATGCTCCACCTCAATGCCGACCGGCATCGGAGCGTTGTCTCCTTCGCCAAGCTCGGAGTTGAGCATATTCACCAGATTGCGGGTACCATCGAAGAGGCTCGGGTCAGGTTTACCCTCGACCGTAAGCATCACTTCCGGAATCTCCGAGATGAACCTCGACGGATACTTCAGTGCCCCGTTGTCATTCATATATCCTTCGGATTCCGACAGATAGAGCATCGAGCACGCGCGCGTTACGGCCACATACATCAGTCGCCGCTCCTCTTCCTCGCCGTCCTGACGGCGCTCGCGGATGGAGCGGTGGTTGGGGAACACCCCCTCGGTCAACCCGGTGATGAAGACCGTGGGAAATTCCAGACCCTTTGACTGGTGGATGGTCATCAGCTTGACTTTCGAGTTGTCTACATCCGCGTCCACGTTGGTGTACAGGGCAATCTCCTGCAGGTAAGCGTCAAGCGCACGGTCATCGTCGTCGTCGCGCGAGAGCTCGAATTCCTTCATCGAGTTGATAAGCTCAGCGATATTCTCCAATCGGTCCTCGCGCTCATCCATCCGGTAGAAGTCGCCGAGCTTGCTGTCGATCAGGAGTTTATCGGTCAGTTCGGATACCGGCACCCGCACAGACAACTCGCGCAGTGCGTCAATCAAGTTGATGAATGCCCGAAAGGGAGACTTGTTGAATTTCGGTGTATCAACTGCCTGGCGCAGTGTGGTCATCAGCGGTTGGCCGTTTACGTCGGCTATCGCGCGAAGGTTCTTGAGCGAAGTATTGCCGAACTTGCGTGCCGGCAGATTGACAATGCGCACGAAGGCCGCGTCATCCGCATCGTTGGCTATAAGGCGCAGGTAGCAGATTACATCCTTTATTTCCTTGCGTTCGAAGAAGCGCACTCCGCCCCACACGCTGTATGGAATCTTGTGGCGCAATAGCATTTGCTCGACATTACGCGACAGGAACGTGCTGCGGTAGAGCACGGCGAAATCCTTTGCTGCCTCCCCATGCTTGATACCCTGCTCGATGGTGTCGGCTATGAACTCCGCCTCCTCGCGCTCTGACTTGCAGTGATGGTAGACAGCACGGCGTTCGTTGAGCTTCATGGTGTACAGCTCCTTGGGCACGCGGTTGCGGTTGTTGGCTATGATTGAGTTGGCAATTTCGAGCACATCCGGAGTCGAGCGGTAGTTCTCGTTGAGGATGATGTCGGTATGCGCCTTGAAATCGACGAAAATCTTCGGGTTGGCCCCGCGCCATTCGTAGATGGCCTGGTCCGGATCACCGACAACGAACAGATTGCCATGTTTCGAAGCAAGTATGTTGAGGAGTTTCCAATCGTCGGCCGAGCAGTCCTGGACCTCGTCGACCATTATGTAGTTCAGCTTGTCGGTCCAGTATTCGCGTGCGTCCGGGAAATGGTTAAGGATGTATATAGTGAAATATATCAAGTCATCATAGTCGAGCGTGTATTGCTTGAGTTGCAACCTGATATATCTGACTAATTCATCGGGACATTCCGGTGAGCTGGCCGGCAGCAGGTGCCGCTGGATATACGCGTCAATATTGTAGCCTTTCAGAGCCGCCACTTTGGTCAGGAACCTTTCGGCGGTCAGCTTTCGGCGGTCGACGCCGAAGTCTTCCATGGCCTGCTTGGCGAGTTGCTTTGCGTCCTCCTCGTCGAGAACGGTGAAATTCTTTGGATAGCCGATACGGTAAATCTCGCGGCGCAGAAACTTGACGCAGAAACTGTGGATCGTGCAGATGAAATCATTGACCGACCCTCGGTCAACCATCTTGGCGATACGATGCTTCATCTCCTGTGCCGCCTTGTTGGTGAAGGTCAGACAGAGTATGTTGCCTGGTGAGATGCCGAGTTCGTTGACCAGAAATGCGTATCGGTGAGCTAACACCCGGGTTTTGCCCGAGCCGGCACCGGCCACGACGCGCACCCGGCCCTCTGTAGCCTCTACGGCCTCCGACTGGCGTTGATTGAGTTTTATCTGGTTGCGTTGACTGTTTGGGCCAGACATGGGTTCTGATGGGTTGATGTTAGAAGGTTGTCAGGCACCGAGTATATAAAGCGGGTGCCGGCCTTGTAGGTTTTGTCCTGACGGAGTAGGCTGTCGAGCATCAGCGTAATCAGACGGCAGATATACATGCCGTTCTTGGCCTGTTCGACAATGTCCTCGGTGACGAGAAGAGAACTGAAAATATCCCTCTCGTCCTTGATGCTTGCTATATGTCCCGCACAGGTGACTATGAAATCGGTGTGGCCTTCGCCGCGGGCAAAGGTAATCTCGATTTTGCCATGCTCACCCGTGAGCTTATGCGAGGTCTCGAACAGATGCGCCAGAATGTCGCACAGACATTCATGGTCGGTCACAATCTCGAAATCATCTTCGGGATACTCGACATTGAACAGCTCAGGTTCGTCGGCATTTTCGGTCGCCTTTACCACAGCCTCGCGCATAAGTCGGTCGACCGATACTTCCTGGATAAATTTCAGACGGTTTGCGCCTCCCATTATAGCGATGCTGATTAGGTCGTTGAGAATGCTGTCGTTCATGAGTTTCGAGACATTCTCGCCCCCGGCGCGGAACAGAGAAATCTGGCTTTTCCAATCCCGGTGTTTCTCTTCGGGCTCGGTGCGTCTTTTCTCAGCATAGTCGTGGTATATGTCATCGTGCATCTTGTCGCGCTCCTTGCGGAGGGAGTCGACTACGCTACCCATCTGGAAGGCGTTCTTCTTGAACCGGCGCCATTGGAACAGAGAGAATACCAGAGCGGCCAGGAGTATGGCGAAAGCGACAAGCAGAAGACTCATAAGGTCCTGGGCGGCTTCGGCCTCTTCCAGACGTTGCTCCAGCTCGAGGGCCGCATTGCGCTCCTGCAGCTGCTTGACGTCGTACTTGATCTGGAGTTCCTTGTAACGGGCGGTAGCGCGCAGAGCGTTAAGTTCCTCGAGAATTTTGTTGTATTGGGTCAAGGCCAAGAGGTGTGTCTCGTTGTCGCCGGTCTGTTCGGCGGCTTTTACGAGATTGCCGTATATCTGACGGCGCATCATGAGGGCGTCGTTTTCATCAAGACATTTCTTGAGATAAGGAATCGCGCTGTTGTAGTCGCCTACTGCCATGTAGTAGAAGGCATAAGTGCGGGGATTGTTCTTCAAGTCGTTGGCGACATTCTCGTTACGTTTGGAAATATCCAATATTTTTCTGTAGAGCTGCTCCGCCTCGCCCGGAGCGAGAGCGGAGTAGTTGCGGAGCATCCGGCGGTAACAGACGAACCGGCTGATATCGTAATTGCGGTATTTGCGGCCCATCTTGGCATATTTCTTCTCAAGACCTGCAATGACTTCAAGCAACTTGCGGTCGGCATTGACGGCCTTCTTGGCCTCGCCGGCATCCGAATATATGTTGGCTGTCTCACTGTAAACTATGTTTGGAATCGCATAAAGCGAGAAGTCCTGCGAATTGGTCAGCGTATAGAGTCTGTCGAGATATGACTTGAGCATTTCGCCCGTGGCCTCGGTGCGTAGGTGACCGACCAGTGTGAAGAGGTCCAGTACCCTCTCATATTTGTCTTGTGGAGTTTTAAGCTCGAATTTATCAATCAGTTTGGTGATTTCTTTCTGTCGGTCTTCTTCCGAAAGGTAGCGCGAGCTGTTTGAGACCCTCTTCATCTTGATGAAAAGTTCGGTCTCACGCTGTTCCTCGGAGGCCGGTATGCGTCTGACTTCGTCTTCCACCTCGGCCAGTTGTGAATCCTCAGGCAGAGCAGCCGACACCTGACGGCAGAGGTCGAGCCGGGCTTTGGTGTCGTCGGCGCGCTTGGCCACACCGAACATCTCGTCTACCAACGCGGGATAGTCCTTGCGTGAAGACAGGTCCAGGATGTCGTAAAGGACTTTCAAAGAGTCCTTGGCGCTTCGGATGCCCGACAGTTTCTGACGCAGCGTGCCGATAGTCGCGGAGTGACTCGGAGCCTGTGCGCGGACTGGTAGTTGCATTAGCGCGGATGCCGCTATCAGCAGAATTACGATAAATTTGTTCATGTTTTTCGTTTCTGTTAAGTGTATGAGACAAAGTTATGCAATATATTCGGATTATGCAATATTTTTGTCACGTTTGATGCTATTTTTTTGCGTTATTATGCCTTTGTATTGTCAAGTTAAATACTTGAATGGTGTGTGGTTCCGTTAATTGATAAACTTCTGATACATGAAAAGATCAATACTGTTGGCCATACTGGCGCTTGCGGGCATGCTTTTCGTGCCGGGCGCGCGATGCGATAATACGGAATTGCCCCCCTATATTCCTTCTGTGCTTGTTGTCGATGGAGACGACGCGGTTGCCCAGCTCGAAGCGAAAGGTGTCATAGTCTGGCACCGTCGCGGTGACATGGTGCTTTGTGCCGTTCCGCGTGAACTTGATGATGCACGCCGGGTGCGTGGAGTGCGCCGCGAGGAACGTGGACGCCGTTGTGTCCCGACTCTTGACGTGGCACGTCAGTGGCATGGCACCGATCGTCTTGCAACCGGCGCGGGTCTCGTCCGCCCGTACACCGGAAGCGGAGTTGTGACAGGTTTCTGCGACACAGGCTTCGACCCGAACCACATCGCATTCCTGGACGCTGATGGCAATTCGCGTGTCCGCCTGCTCGTCGCATACGACGAACCGAATGGCGAGCGCACAGTAGTCGACACTCCCGAGGGTATCGCTTCATGGACTACCGATAACGTTGACGAATTTCATGGAACTCACGTTGCCAACATAATGGCCGGTGGCTTCCGCGACGGCCTCTACTATGGCCTTGCACCTGATGCAGACATCGTCGCCACAACTTCTCAGTTGTATGACGCCGGGCTGCTTTCGGCCTGTGAGGATATTGTCGATTATGCCAAGTCGGTCGGTAAACCGGCCGTAATCAATCTGTCGGTCGGCAGTTACAACGGCCCGCACGACGGTTCGTCGTTGTTCTGCCGCTATATGGATATGCTGGCCGAAGACGCCATCGTTTGTCTGTCAGCGGGCAACGAGGGTCAACGCAACAATACCTTCCGCGCTGCTTTCACAGAGGATTTCCGGATATGGCGTACGCGGACCATGTCGGGCAACTGGATGCAGTTCGACATGAACGGCATGATTGACGCGTGGAGTCACGATACGCGTCCGGTCGGCATCAGTTTTCTGATTCGGGATAATGTGGACAGTTCTGTCTATTACCGGCACCCGCTGCAGTCGGGCGAGTCCGAGTTCGCCGAGACCATCAACCTATCGGCCATACCGGAGGTCGGAGGTGTTATTGAAGGCGAAGTGTATCTCGCCGGTTATGTCAGCGACCTCAATGGCCGTTGGGTGACAGAGGCGATCTACGATACGCACACCGATATCGACGAACCGGGCAGCGACGGACGCTGGGCCCGGTACGAGTTGGCTTTCGAGTTCAGCGGCGAGCCGGGAGTGTCGGCGGATATATTCGGCGACGGCAACACTGCCCTGCGCCAATGGGCCGGTTATGTCTCACCTAATTCCAATATGTCTATAAGCGACCTCTGTACAGGCGAGAACACCATCTCTGTCGGCATGATGACCACACGTTACGTGGTACCCACCATCGAGGGTGAACCGAGAGTGACCTCATGGATACCCGATGTTGTCTGTGTTGCGTCCAGTTACGGCACGTTGATCGACGGGCGTGTGCTGCCCTTGACCACCGCCCCGGGCGTGACCCTTGTGTCGGCTTGCAATTCTCATTATGTTGAGGCGCGACCGGAGGTTATCCCGAGTCTGCAGGCTGTCACGGAGGTTGACGGCAAGAAGTATTATTGGGCGGAGTGTGGCGGCACGTCTATGTCATGCCCCTATACCGCGGGTGTCATCGCGTGCTGGCTGGAGGCCAACCCCAATCTGAGTGTGGCCGACGTGCAACGGATCATCGGATCGACCAATGTCCATGATATTCCAGACCCAACCAATCCCCGTCATGGTCAGGGATGGCTTGACCCGTACGAGGGCCTGAAGATGGTGGTCAGCGATACGGGCGTCTCAGCTCCGGGTTCTATTGATACTGGCCGGATTTCTGCGACAATCCGCAACGGTGTTGTAGAGGTTCTGAACCCGGGGGCTCATCGGTTGATGGTCAATGTGTTCAGTGTGGCTGGCTCGATGCCCATGCCTTCGTATCAGGTTGACGCTCCGGTTTCGACCCTCGACGTTTCCGGGCTTCCATCGGGTGCCTATGTGGTGGTGATAAGTTCAGAAAGCGGCGAGCCCTATGCTCTCAAATTCGTCAGATAACCGGTGCAATTTTTTGCTCAAAAGACGTAGAGTATCACAAAAAATCAGTAATTTTGAATTCAAAACAACTTAAAATTTAGTCATGAGAAAAATTTCGTCTATTGTTATGGGGCTTTTTGCCGGAAGCGTCGCACTGTTTGGCGCAGCTGACAAGAAAGCCAAAATGCCTGAAGGCCTGACTGTTGAACCACCATGCTGGTGGGTTGGTATGGTCAACGACACCTTGCAACTGATGGTCAATGCGCCTGGTATCGCCAACGCCGATTTCTCGGTGAATTATCCCGGCGTGAAAATCGACAGCCAGGTAGTTCTCGAAAGCAAGAACTACAAGTTCCTCTATCTGACCGTCTCGCCCGACACAAAACCGGGTAAGGTGAAAATCGACTATACGCTTGACGGCAAAAAGAAATCATTCCCCTACGAGCTCAAAGCCCGCGACCGGGCAGGTGAGGATTATCAGGGCTTTGACGCGGGCGATGTGCTCTATCTGCTTATGCCCGACCGCTTCGCGCAAGGTCTCGACCACAGCAAGATAAGCCTCAAGGGTCTCGACTATCCCGTTGCCGAGGACCGCAACAATCCCAACGGTCGTCACGGTGGTGACATGCGCGGCATCCGTAACCATCTCGACTATATCGATTCGTTGGGAGTCACGGCTATCTGGGTATGCCCTGTGCTCGAGAACGACATGCCGGGTGGCAGCTATCACGGATACGCCACCACCGACTATTATAACATCGACCCGCGTTTCGGCTCAAATGAGGAGTGGAACGCCTTGATTGAGGAGGCGCACAAGCGCGGTCTGAAAGTCGTGATGGATATGATTTTCAACCATTCCGGCTCCAACCATGCCTGGATGAAGGACGTTCCGAGCCGCGATTGGTACAACAATCCCGACGGCGACAAAATGACCAACTACCGTCTCACCACTGTTCATGACCCGTATGTGTCTGATTATGACAAGGAGATGACTGTCGACGCTTGGTTCGTGCCAAGTATGCCCGACTTGAACCAGCGTAATCCTCACCTGATGAAGTATCTGACCCAGAACTCAATCTGGTGGATAGAGTCCTCTAAAATCGACGGTATACGTATGGATACCTATCCCTACGCCGACATGAACGCTATGGCCGGTTGGGCGGAGGATGTCCTCAAGGAGTATCCCAACTTCAACATCGTGGGCGAGTGCTGGTATGCCAACGAGGCCGGTTCCGCGTTCTGGCAGAGTGGCAACAAGCTCAATCCCGTCGACACACATCTGCCCAGTGTGATGGATTTCTTCTATATCCTCAACGGGCGCCAGGCATTCTCTGACGATACGAATCCGTGGGGTGGTCTCAACAAGGTCTATGACCATTTGTCGAACGACTTCCTCTTCCCGAATCCGCAGAAGATTCTCACCTTCCTCGACAACCATGACACAGACCGTTTCCTCGCCGAGGTTCCGGATTCTTTGGGCCGCTGGAAACAGGCACAGGCTTTCCTGCTCACCTCGCGCGGTATACCGCAGATCTATTACGGCACCGAGCTGCTGATGAGCGGCTCGAAGGAGGGCAGCGACGGTTATGTGCGTCGCGACATGCCGGGAGGATTCCCGGGTGATACCACAAATGCGTTCACACGCGAGGGTCGCACAGATATCCAAAACGAGGCTTGGGATTTCCTCTCGAAGCTGTTGAACTGGCGTCGAGGCGAAGCCCGAGAGGTCATGGCCAAGGGTTCGCTCAAGCATTTCATGCCTCAGAACGGTGTGTATGTTTACCAGCGCAAACTCGGCGACAAGGAAGTGACAGTGATGATGAACGGTCGCGATGTGCCGCACACCATCACCATGGAACGCACCCTCGAAATTTTGCCTTACGGCACCCGGCTTCACAACATAGTTGACGGTTCGGATGTTACAATTGAACAGGAGATGACTTTCGCACCGCGCGAGGTCAAGATACTCCAGAACTGGTAATACGTGCCCGTGATATTCTCATCGGCACGTCCACTATAGACCGCCGATGCGAACCATACGGAAACTTGAAAATAAACTACGCGCTCTGCGCATGTGCTATCTGCGATGGCAGAACAGGCACATGTCGCAGAGCGTTGTGCTTATACTTATCTCTCTGGTAATTGGTGTCCTGACCGGAGTCGCGGCCGCGTCGCTGAAGGCGATGATTCGCTGGCTCGGGCATGAGCTTCTGCTCGATATCGATATGTCGACTCCGAACATCCGCTTTCTCATCATACCCTTGGCAGGCATACTGTTGACAAGCATCTTTCAGCGGTATGTTGTTCGTGGCAGTGTGGCTTGTGGCACGCATATCATCAAGCAGGACCTTGTCACCCGCCATTACCTGCTGAGTCCCTTCACGATATTCAATCCGTTGGTCGGTTGCTCGATGACGATTGGGTTCGGAGCCAGCGCAGGGTCGGAGGGACCGACCGCGCTGAGCGGTTCCGCCATCGGAAGTGCTGTCGGCAGGTGGTTCGGCCTTTCTGACTCGTGGCTGCGGTTGCTTGTGGGTATTGGCGGCGGAGCCGGTATCGCCGCTATTTTCAAATCACCTATGGGTGGCGTCCTGTTCACCATTGAGGTCCTTCAGATGGAGATGACCACACTGCCCGTCATCGGGCTTATTTTGGCTTGCGTCCTGGCGTCGGCAACCGCCTATGCCCTCAGCGATTTCACCTTTGACATTGATTTTGTACACGGCGCGCCTTTCGACCCTCATCTGTTGGGTTGGATTATGCTTCTCGGTGTCGTCTGCGGGTTGTACAGCGTCTATTATAACTACACCAAGTCCAAGAGCACGTCGCTGTTTCGTGCGGTGCGGAATCCGTGGCTGGCCGCTATTGTCACCGGCGGCTTGACCTCGGTGTTCATCTTTATGTTTCCGGCGTTGTTCGGCGAGGGTTTCCTCGTTATCACCCGTCTGGTCAACGGCGAGCAGGTACTGTTTACTGAGGCCGGTTTTTTTGCTGGTCATGGCGGACCGTTCTGGTTCTATATCGGGGTGACGGTCATTCTGTTGGTCAAGGGTGTATTGGTTGCTGCGGCCTACAGCGGGGGAGGTGTGGCCGGTGATTTCGTACCGACTTTGTTCGTCGGCGCGTTGGTCGGCAATATCTTCGCCGTGGTTTGTAACGCGATGTTAGGCGTTGAACTCCAGCCCAGTTTTTTTACACTGGCCGGAATGGGAGCGGTGATGGCCGGTACAATTCATGCGCCGCTGATGTCTCTGTTTATTATATGTGAGACCACCAACACCTATGCCTATCTTTTCCCCTACATAATCGTCATAGCCGTCAGTTATGCCACTGTCAAGCTAATCAACCCGAAATCGTGGTATGCGGAGACAAGCTCCGATGATTTCATGGCTCTTGTCAACAGTCCGAAGTCGCCGACGCTAAGGGCAAGGTTCAGAAGCGCAGATAAAAAGCTACCGGGTCAAAACGGACAGTGAACGGAGTGCCGGCTTTCTTGGAGGCTACGCTTTTTTCGAAGTAAAAGGATTTCTGTTTGTCCCAGCTCTCTATTTCGGCCTGGCGCGTCTCGCCGGGTGGAATGTTGCAGACGAGCTTGACGAACCGTTTGTGCAGTTGTCGCCCGTCGGGCATAAGGTATTCGATATACAGCGTTAAGCCTGACATGGTCCGGTCCGTATGGTTGGTTATGAAGAATGTCTCGCGTGCACTCGACTGGGGCTTGTCGAAACCGCTGAAACTTATCTGGTCGAGTCGGTAGCCGTTATTGCAGTTCGGACATTCCGAAGCGACCATGAAACTCCCCTTCACCATTTCCTGATTCTCGGCCGATGCAGACGATTCTTTCTCGACATTGAGGCGGTAGCCTGTTTTCCTGGCCTGCGAGATGATGGATGCTCCTGCTAACATCAATATGACAATCAGGGCCGTAAGTGTTTTTTTCATAAGTAGTCGGGTTGTTGTTTGCGGGTTGTCGGATATATACGGACCATGCCGTGCGGCAGTTTGTCGAGCGGGTTGCTTGAAGAGACGCGTAACGCTCGCCAGAACGAGGGCAGGAACCACCGCGATGCGAGCGAGAATTTGAATTTCCGGCCGCTGACCAGCAGGGCATCATCCGTTTCGTTGAGTTCCGCCATGCAGTGTCCCGGGTCCGAAAGTATGTTTCCTTTACGGTTGCGGTACAGCTCCATCTCGAATTTTGTAGGAATGGGGGAGGCCTGGAGCCAACCAATCTTCTCGCCCGGTTGCAGACGCGTGTCGGCACTTTCGACTAATATTATCTCATAGCGGTTCGAGGTCCCGTTCTCGCGGCGTATCAGCACACGGGTTTCGTCGTCGGGAAACTCCCAGATGCCTTCGACGCGGCGTAGCATCGCCCCATCGCACCACTCTCGGGCACGGCCCATGTCGCTGATGCTCTCAGCCGCCATGTCGAGACACAAGCTCATCAGTATCATTATCCAGGTCGCCGCTCTGTACATATCGTTATTTTGTCGAGAATGTGTATGAGAGTCCGAAACTTAGAATCTCCTTAAGCATCAGCTTCTTCCAACCTCTCGATATTGAGCTGTCCACCGAGGTGTCGTAGCGCAGATGCGCGTAAATCTGGGTGGAGAAGAAGCGCGAGAACTGGAAGTTGAACGTGTTCTCCCAGTCACCCTGGAATGATTTGTAGTCCGTGAAGAGAAAAAGGCGTGTCGTGTACGTCGCGTTATGCCACATCTTGGCATAGAAGTTGATTTCGGCATTGCTACCGACTTCGTTCAGAAATTTGTGGCCCGGCTTGATGTTGAATTGCGTCACGTCGATCTTCTTGTCTATACAGGTCTTGAGATTGTATGAGATTGGCGAGATTGAGGCCGAGAATTTGAGGGTCTTCTTGGCGTTCTCTTTCGAATAGGTCATACCGAAACCGACGTTCAATTCACCCGGTGACAGAAATGACGCCTTCCTAACCTCTGAATTGGCCGGATAGCTATGCAGCAACTGTGTCTTGAACTGTGCCACGAACGAGTAGTACCAGTTGTGGACAGCCTTGTAGCCGGCCTTCAGGTTGTACTGGAACAAGTCTTGCGACACGGAGTATTTATGATACTCGTCGTCGGGCGTCGAGTTGATGGCTAACTTATACGACAGCGTGCTCTGGAATATGATCTTCGGATGGTAGACCGGGTTCAGTTGAACGTCCCACATGAAGTTTCCCAAGAACGCCAGGTAGCTGTTACCGCCCTGATACCAGTTGTCGGAAACGTAGGCCTGCGAGAGTTGCAGACCGATGTTGAATACGTGCAACCAGTTGATTGGATTGCCCTTGGAGTTAACATCGAGGTGGGCGGTTGCGGGTGCCTTCGGAAGGTTCAACCTTTTGAGATAGCCGCGGAAGCTGTAATCCTCCGCGGGCAGTTTCGGCGGTGTCGGAAGTTCCCAGTATGCGTATTCTATCAGTTGCGGCTCTTCAATCATCATCGAGTAAGTGAAATCTTCCTGAAACCTGTAGTTGTCCATTGCCCGGCGCAACCATTCCGGGGTGGCTGACCCGAATGCTACCGGAAGGTCTTCGCGGTCAGGTATCTCAGTGTCGTACGGCTCGATGTCGGTGTCGAGGTACGGATGGATTGAGTCGAAGCCGAGCACAGCTTGTTCCTCGCGCCGCAGGGCTTCTCTGATTTCACATTCTTCCTGTTTGTTCTCCCTGTACATGCGCAGGAATGTCGGCATATCGGTCACATCACGAGTGAACCGGGGTTGTTCCAGATGTCTGTAACCCGTGAAGACACGCGGTGTCAGCGACTTGTTGACGGGGGTCGCATAGATGCGGCCCCCGAGGTCCGGGCGCTCAAGCTCTAAATCGGGTGCCTGGGCGCTTATTGTCACTGATGATAGAAGCAGTAGGCTTGCGGGTATTGCCAGTCTCATTGATTATCTATTTCAGTAGTCGGTCGTATTCGTCGGAGTTTATCACTCTCAGAGCTTCCTTGAATATGGGATTGTATTGGTTGTAAGCCTTGTAGTACGTGCTCTGTTCGTATATGTCGCGGCCGATCAGACCCTTGAGGTTCATCTTGAACAGCGGTTCGGAGATTTTGGCCTGCTCCTCGTTGTATTCCACGCCTTCCTTGGTGGCCATGTCGAACATTTCCTTGAGCATCTCGGGTGTTACCTCGAATTTCTCGATGAAGAGGTCGTCGGTCTTGTATTGTTTCTTGATTTGCTTGCGGTGCTCGTCGACATACTTGATGACAAACTGATTGATAACCCCCTTGGCGGTGACGTCGCGGTAGTAGTTTGAGAAGTCGGTGGTGTCCAGAGGTACGAACACGTCTGGGCTTATGCCGCCTCCGCCGTAGATGGTACGGCCTGTGCGGAGTGTCTGCACCTTGAGCGAGTCGATATATTTGATTGAGTCAGCGTGCATGAGCTCGCCGCTGTTGAGTCGGTCCAGGATATCCTGACGGTACGCTTTCTCGTCACCCTTGGTGTACGGTTTCTGTATGTCGCGTCCGGTCGGGGTGTAGTAATGGGCGATTGTGAGGCGGATCATTGAGCCGTCGGGGAATGGGAACGGTCGCTGTACAAGTCCCTTGCCGAAGCTGCGGCGTCCTACGATGACGGCGCGGTCCCAGTCCTGGAGAGCACCTGCGGTAATCTCTGACGCTGAGGCGCTGTACTGGTTGGCCATTACCACCACGCGTTCATCGCAGAGCATCGGCGCTATCCCTGAAGGTTTGGCCCGGTAGTCCTGACGGCGTGCGTTCAGACCTTCGGTGTAGACTGCCATCTGACCCGGTTGCAGCATCTCTCCGAGCAGTTCGACTGCCGAACCCAGATAACCTCCGCCGTTGTCGGTCAGGTCGATGATGAGCTGTTCCATGCCTTGCTTCTTAAGGCTCTTGACTGCCTCCTCGAATTCCTCGTTGGTCTTGTCGGCGAAGCGGTTTATGCGGATGTAGCCGGTCTTGGGGTCGGCCATATATGTCGCGTCGATGCTGTAGATGGGTATGTCGGCACGGGTGATGCGGAAGTCGATGGTGTCGGTCTTGCCACTTACGCGGCGCAGCACGCTGACATCAACCTTGGTGCCTTTGGGACCACGCAGTTTCTTCATAATCTGCGAGTTCTTCATCTTGACACCGGCTATCGAGGTGTCGTTGACGCTGATGATACGGTCGCCGGCCACGATTCCGACACGTTCGGACGGCCCTCCGGATACGGTCGAGATTACATAGAGGGTGTCCTTGTTCATGTTGAAGGTGATGCCGATGCCACTGAAGTTTCCGGCAAGCGGCTCGTTGAGCTCGCGGGTCTCCTCGGCGGTGGTGTATGACGAGTGCGGATCGAGTTCCTCAAGCATGGAGCGTATGGCTGTCTCGACGAGTTTCTCGTCGTTGACCGTATCAACATAGTATTGGCTGATCAGAGCCTCGGTCATGCCGAGTTTCTGTTGCGGCGTCAGGGCTCGCTGGGCGAACAGGCCTGCGGCTGCAGTCAGGGCAAGTACAGTATAAAGTAGTTTTTTCATAATTTCTATGAATGTATTGTGTTAATTTACAGGTTTTGGCATGAACTGGGCCACGTCGTAGCCGTAGCGGGCGAGTTCGCGGACCATGCTCGATGACACCATCGACAGTTCGGGGAGCGCGGGCAGGAATATGGTTTCGATGCCCGAGATATGCAGATTGGTCTCCGCTAAGTTTCGCTCGTATTCATAGTCGTTGACTCCACGGATGCCGCGGACTATGAAGTCCGCCCCTTCGAGTCGGGCGGCTTCGACCGTCAGCCCCGTATAGTATGTCACCTTGACGCGCTCGTCGCCGGCGTAAAGCTGCGTGATGCGCTCCAGGTTGAGCAGTGCGTTCTCGTGCGGCTTGTCGGCATTGAGCCCGACCGCTATCACGACACGGTCGCATATCTTCAGAACGCGGTCAACTATCGATTTGTGACCGATTGTGAATGGATTGAACGAGCCCGGATAAAATGCGGTCCTAAATTTCGGAGTCATCTTCGATTACAAGGTTGTTGATGATGAAGTTCTGGCGTTCCATCGTATTCTTGCCCATGTAGAACTCGAGGAGTTTCTCGGGGGCGTCTTCCTTGCGGAGCTTCACACGGTCGAGGCGCATGTCCGGACCGATGAATTCGGCGAACTCGGCGTCGTTGATCTCACCGAGACCTTTGAATCGGGTGATCTCGGCATTTGAGCCGAACCGTGCTATGGCCGCCTCGCGTTCCTCGTCAGTGTAACAGTAGATAGTGTCTTTCTCCTCGCCTTCCTCTTCTTGTTTCTTGCGTTTCTTGCTCTTGTTGCGGCGCACGGCATTTTTGTCGCGCACGCGGAAGAGCGGTGTCTGGAGGATATAGACATGTCCCTTCTTGACCAGGTCGGGGAAGAACATCAGGAAGAAGGTGATGACCAGCAGGCGGATGTGCATGCCGTCGACATCGGCATCGGTGGCGATGATGACTTTGTTGTAGCGCAGTCCTTCGATTCCGTCTTCGATGTTGAGGGCGGCCTGGAGCAGGTTGAACTCATCGTTCTTGTACACCACTTCCTGGGTCATGCCGAACGAGTTGAGCGGCTTTCCGCGCAGTGAGAACACGGCTTGGGTCTCGGCGTTGCGGACCTTGGTGATGGTTCCGGACGCAGAGTCACCCTCGGTGATGAATATGGCGGTCTCCTCGCGCGGATCCTGCTCGATATCACCCTCTTTGTTCTTCTTTAGTTTCAGCGTGTCGTTGTAGTGTATGCGGCAGTCGCGCAACTTGCGGTTGTGGAGGCTGACTTTCTTTGCTTTCTCGCGGGCGAGTTTCGCAATGCCGGCCATCGATTTGCGCTCTTTTTCCGAACGCGAGATTTTGGTCAGCATTGCCTCGGCTACGTCCTGATGCTTGTGCAGGTAGTCGTCAAGTTCTTTTTTCAGGAAGTCCCCGACGAATTTGTTGACCGTTATCGGACTGTCGGGTGCTATCTCTTTACTCCCTAATTTGGTCTTGGTCTGAGATTCGAATACGGGCTCCTGGATGCGGACGGAGACTGCGGCCACCATACCGTTGCGGATGTCGGAGAATTCGTAGCCTTTGCCCGAGAATTCCTTGATGGTGCGGCTGACATGCTCGCGGAATGCCGTGAGGTGCGTGCCGCCCTTGTGGTGTGCTGGCCGTTGACGAATGAGTAATATTCCTCGCCGTTCTGGTCCGTATGTGTCAGCACCACCTCGATGTCATCACCCTTGAGGTGGATAATGGGGTAGAGGGGGGTGGAGGTCAGTTTGTCTTTCAACAGGTCGAGCAGACCGTGACGCGACAGATACCGCTTGCCATTGAAGTATATCTGGAGGCCGGAGTTGAGGTATGTGTAGTTCTCGACCATCGTCTGGACGGTCTCCTCGTTGAACCGGAAGTTCTGGAACAGTGTGTCGTCCGGTTTGAACCTGACGTAGGTGCCGTTCTGCTCGCGGGTGTCGGTCGGCTCGGATTCGGATATGACCTCGCCTTTCTCGAATTCGACGGTGACTTTTTTCCCTTCGCGCACGGATGACACCGTGCAGTAGTCCGACAGAGCGTTGACGGCCTTGAGGCCGACACCGTTCAGACCGACTGATTTCTTGAAGTTTTTGTCGTCGAATTTGCCGCCGGTGTTGATCTCAGAGGCGACGTTCTTGACCTTTCCCAATGGGATGCCTCGGCCATAGTCGCGCACGGTCACTTCGCCTTCGGCGCTGAGGGTGATGTCGATGCGCGACCCCATCCCCATGTTGAATTCGTCGATTGAGTTGTCCACGACCTCCTTGACAAGTATGTAGATACCGTCTTCGGAGTGTGTGCCGTCGCCGAGTTTGCCGATGTACATGCCTGGGCGGCGGCGGATGTGCTGGTTCCAGCTCAGAGTCTGGATTGAGTCGTCGGTATATGAACCTGCGGCCGAACCTCCGGGTGTGGATTCGACGGTAAGTGACTCCACCTCGGTTTCGGGCTGCGGTTCGTCGTTCGTGATATTGTTGTTTTCGAAAAGATTGTCGCTCATAGAAGCTCCCTGATGATTGTTTTTTGAGTCTGCCGCATCCGGCGGACCCTGCTCTGGATTTGCAAAGATAGCAATTTTTAGGCATTTTTTCAACTTATAAGGTGTAGGCGGCCGAATTTTTTTTGTGTCTTTTGTTGCGATTCTGCGCCTCGGGTGTTAATTTTGCGTTATGGGAAATGAAAATTTTGAGTCCGGTCTGACTTACGGATCCCTATCGCGCGATATGCGGGTTCGTCTGGCTCAGGAGTATGGAGAGAGAGAGGCGGCCGCGATGGTGCGCCTGATATTCTGTGCCCTTAAGGGCTGGGATGCCGCCGGTCTTATCGTCAATTGGGACAGACCTGTGTCCGACTATATTGTAGATAAAACCAGGCAGATTATGGCCCGGCTGGAGGGCGGCGAGCCGTTGCAGTACGTTCTCGGCGAGGCATACTTCTACGGTATGGACCTGAAGGTGACTCCGGCAGTGCTGATACCGCGACCGGAGACTGAAGAACTCGTAGATATGATTGTGGACGCAAACAAGCGCGATGACCTGCGGGTGCTCGATGTCGGCACCGGGTCGGGTGCGATTGCGATTGCTCTGTCACGCAATCTGCCCTTCGCGCGTGTAACTGCCCTTGATATCTCGGAGGCGGCTCTTGATGTCGCCCGTGCCAATGCGGCTGCGCTTCACGCCGATATCCGGTTCGTCCATGAGGATATTTTCCGGTATGAGCCTGCCCCGGATTCTTTCGATATAGTGGTGAGCAATCCTCCCTATATTGCCGAGAGCGAGAAGAAGTATATGCAGCGGAATGTCCTTGAGCATGAGCCTCCGGGTGCGCTGTTCGTGCCTGATGAAAACCCGTTGGTCTATTACAGCCGCATTGCCGCTGTGGCCGGACGCGGTCTCGTGCCGGGCGGAAAACTTTATTTTGAAATCAATCCGTTGTTCGCGTCTCAGCTGAAAGCTATGCTCGAGGCTGACGGGTATGTGGATGTGGAGATAACCGAGGATTCATCTCGTAAGAAGAGGTTTGCCTATGCCGTCAAAGCCGTTGACTAAGGAGGATGCACTGCTGAAGATGGCGTCCCTGTGCGCACGGTCGGAGCAGTGCGAGTTCGATATCGCCCGCAAGCTGTACACGAAGCGTCTTCCGGCCGATGATGTGCGTTGGGTCATTGATGAGCTGACCGGGCGCCGTTTTCTTGACTCGGCGCGTTTCGCGCGTAGCTTTGCGCGCGACAAAGTTCGTTTCTCGTCGTGGGGGCGCCGCAAGATATCGGTGGCGTTGCGTGCCAAGAGGATACCGGAGGCAACCGTCAGTGAAGCCCTGGCCGAGATAGAGCCTTCCGATTATGATGAGGCCGCCTCCCGGGTAGCCCGCGTCAAGGCGCGGTCGCTCGACATGTCGCAGCGTGACGACCGTGTCAAGCTATACCGCCATCTGCTCTCGCGCGGGTTCGAGTCTGATATTGCCATGCGCGAGGTGAAAAAAGCGGTGCGTGATGCGGCTGATTGATTATGTTGCTGATTTCCTGTTCCCCAGGCAGTGTCACATATGCGGCCTGTCGTTGGGGCCATCGGATTCGTATGTCTGTACGGCGTGCCTGTCGCGTATGCCCCGGACGCTTTATCACCGGCAGCCTGACAACCCGATGGAGCAACGCTTCATGGGCATCGTTCCCTATGAGCGAGCCACGGGGCATTTCTTTTATTCGCGCGGCTCTGACCTCGCTCTGCTGATTCATGACCTGAAATATCACAGTTTCCGCGGGTTGGGACGCCGTCTCGGGGAGTTGGTGGCCTCCGAATTGTTGGTCACAGGATTCCTGAATGACATAGACTTCATTATTCCGGTGCCGATGCACTTTCTCAAGCAGGCGCGGCGTGGTTATAACCAGGCGGTCGAGATTGCTTACGGTGTGTCGCGGGTCAGCGGAATACCTGTCGGACGTAACCTGCGGGCGCGGCGCGGACACCGCACGCAGACTTCCATGACCCTCGCGGGGCGCCAGCAGAATATTCAGGGCGTCTTCGAGGTTGTGGACGCGGATTCGCTTGATGACCGGACTCTATTGCTGGTCGATGATGTCTGCACCACGGGCGCCACTTTGATTTCCGCCATTGAGACCATTCGCGCAAAGGCTCCTTCGGCCCGCTTTGTGATGCTCACTTTGGGCGTCACTTTCTGACCCTGACGGACTCTTATTCTTAAAAATTTTGAAAAAATCAGGAAAATCGACATAAGGACGGTCGATATTGGTGTTTTTTATTTGCATTTTTATCTCAATAAGTGTAAATTTGCAGTTTGTTAGGAAGGGAGGCCGCCGCCGTTCCGTCGGGACAACGGTGACTGAAAACCGTGACGCATTGTTATATTTAGCCTGTGAATCAGGGTTATATTTAGCCTGTGAATCAGGGCAAAACCTTAAAAAGTATGAAGAAACCGAATCGAATTCTTGCCGAAAAACTTCTCGACATAAGTGCCGTAAAGCTTCAACCGGAGCTTCCGTTCGTCTGGGGGAGCGGCTGGAACTCACCGATCTACAATGATAACCGCCGTATCCTGTCATATCTGGACGTGCGCAACTTCATTAAGGTGGAGATGGCGAAAATTATCGTTGAGTCTTACTCGGACGCCGATGTTGTCGCGGCTGTCTCCACGGCGGCCATACCGTTCGGCACTCTTGTGGCCGACACGCTCGGTCTGCCGTTCGTCTATGTGCGCTCCACTCCCAAGGATCATGGCCTGGAGAATCTTATCGAAGGTGACCTCAAGTTGGGTCAGCGCGTGGTGATGGTGGAGGATATCGTGGCCACAGGAGGTGGTTCGCTCAAGGCCGCGGAGACTATCCGCATGGCCGGTTGCGAAGTGCTCGGAGGTGTCTGCGTCTTCAATTATGAGTTCCCGAGTTCGGTCAAGCGTCTCCGCGACGCCGACATCAATGTCGAGTCGCTCTGCACTTATGACACTCTCGTGGAGACTGCTATCAATACTGAATATATACAGCCGGCAGACGAGGCCACCCTCAAGGAGTGGCGCAAGGACCCCGCCAACTGGGTGCCCGGCGAGTAAATCTTAAAATACATGGCAACCTATAAATCGCAAGTTGTAAGTCTCGCTAAACCTGCCGAGACTGTGTATGATAAATTCTCCAATCTGGAGAATCTGGGCAATATGCTCCGTAATGTCCCGACTGACCAGGTGCCGGCTGACCAGCTTCAGCTGCTCGAACAGGTCAAGGTCACAAAGGATACCATCAGTTTCCCGGGTGGCCCCGCGGGCGAGGTGACTCTGAAGTTGGCCGAGTGTGTCGCTCCGACCACTGTGCGCCTGGAAGGTTACGGCACGCCCGTGCCTCTGTCTATGACTCTCAATATCACGCCTCTCACCCCCGAGTCGTGTGAGACTTATGTGCAGATTGATATCCAGATTCCGGCTATGCTCAAACCGATGGTAAACGGTCCGCTCCAGAAAATGGCCGACCAGTTCGCTCAGATGCTCCGCCAGATTCCCTTGGATTGAGACGCCTGATGAAAGGATTGATAAAGATTCTATATTCCGCGGTGTCGCTACTTATGGTGGCGACACTATCGTCGTGTGATTCGGTCGATGATGAACGCGTGCCTGACTATCCGGTCGCTATTAACCTGTCGACCCCCGACCTTTGGACCACCTATGGTGTGTCGGGTTACGGTCAGTACCGCATGTTCATCAAGGCTCTCGGCGAGCCGCGCAATTTCCCGTTTGTCTCGAATACGGCCACCGGCTTCGGGGGCGTCCTGCTGGTCAACGGGTTCAATCCGTATACTCTTGAGGCGGCTGTTCCGTTGGCTTATGATTTGAGTTGTCCTGTCGAACGTAAGGCCGATGTGCGGGTGCGGATGCAGAACGAGGGCACACTGCCGTTTGCCGTCTGTCCCGAGTGCGGCTCGCATTATGATGTCGTCGAACAGGGAGGCGCTCCTACCGAGGGGCCGGCCAAGCAGAAACGCTACGGTTTGCGGCGCTATGAATGTTACACTTCCGGTTACGGCGGATATATGATTGCTAATTAAGGTCAGGTCATGGGCTTTCTTGAGGGTATCTTCTATATGTTGTGGCGCGGCATCGCAATAGGAGTCATTATCTCAGCTCCGATGGGCCCGGTGGGAATACTCTGCGTGCAACGTACTCTTGAGAAGGGTCGGCGTACCGGCTTCTTTACCGGTGTCGGCGCCTCGATTTCCGACTTGTTTTATTGTCTTATCACGGGCTTCGGACTGTCGTTTATCGAGGAATTCCTCAAGGCCAACCAGAATATCATCCAGGTCATCGGCTCGGTGGTCCTGGTCGGTTTCGGTGTCTACCTTTTCAAGTCGAATCCGGCCCGAAAGCTGAAAAAACCGGAAGCCGCGAAAACTTCGAGACGGAAGGATATCCTCCAGGGTTTCCTGTTCACTTTCTCCAATCCTCTGATTATTTTCCTGATAATCGGATTGTTCGCCCGGTTCAATTTCCTTTTGCCGGAGATTTCGTTCATACAGTATGTCACCGGATTCGTCTTCATTGCGATCGGTGCGTTGCTCTGGTGGTGGATTGTCTCTTTCTTTGTCGACAAGGTCAGAACACATTTCAACCTGCGGTCGATGTGGCTCATCAACAAGATAACGGGCAGTATCATCATGATATTCGCTTTGGTTGGAATCATAACGGCGATTTCGGGAATGGCCAACGCCGCCTCGCCGCCCGAATCGGTCTACATGAACAGTTCGCGTGGTTTCGGCAGTCTCGAAGGGTCCGGGTCTCCCGGTCATGCGCTTGAGATTGTCAACACGACGTCTGACACCGTATCAAGATTCCTCCCCCTTGGCAGGGCGGAGGAATTCTCGTTTTCTTTCCGAGCCTCGCAGCCTAAGGCACGTAGCGCGTGGATGATATCGCTGACGGGCGCTAACGCGGTGACTGATTTTGAGATTCGGGTTGACGACAATATTTATGATGATCTTTATCCGGCCACAATGCACCTCCGGTCTCTCCGGAACGGTGTCACTGTCAGCGAGGCGATTCTGACCAATGGGTTTGAGGTGGCCGGTGGAGTGAATACCTTCCGCCTGCGCCGTGATGGAGATATGCTGACGTTAGGAGTAGGCAACCGAAAGGTTGTCAATGTCCTTTCTGTTGAAGCGGGCGCCGGGCATCCTGATTCCGTAGGAGTCCGTCTGCCGCCCGGTGTCTCTCTTACTCTCGACCATATGATATTTGAGCCTGTCACCGAGCGCCAGCAGCATGGGCTGCGGGAGGTGTCTCATTTCGCAGACCCGGATGTGCGGGCGTCATATTTCGCACGTTCGGTCGATCCGGTCGAAGGGGTGTGGGCGGTTTATGACCGCTCGCTCGATGACACCCGTCTGCGTATGGGCGGAAGTTACAGACTCGCGATTGTGGCTGATGCCGACGGTTATCAGCTGATATATCTCGACGGCGCAGTGAAGAATCCCGACCGTTGGGAAGCCGGTGCAACCAAGGGGCGTCTGAACCGTACCTCATTCAAGGGCGTGTATGATGTCATCTGGCTTGATCCGGCGGGGGTACATGTCGAAGATGAAATCAAGGCCCAATATTCCAACCCCGGCATATTAAGCCTCCAGTTCGTCAACCACAACTCGACCCTCCGCCTCCGCCGCGTAAGGGAGTAGATGCCAGGCTCCGGGTGGCAGGCTCCGGGCTTCGGGTGGCTACAGGCTCCGGGTGCGTTTGCAATGCCGAGCTTTGCTCGGCGGTTGTGGAGTGCCGTCCCCCATGTCTGCCAGCAAACCAAAATTTTAAAACCAAAAAATTATGGATTGGGACAAGCTAATTTGTGACAAGCGTCTCGGCATGGAGGAATACCATGACGAGCGGCATCATACACGCTCCGATTTTCAGCGTGATTATGACCGGCTCATTTTCTCGTCGCCGTTCCGACGGTTGCAGAACAAGACCCAGGTCTTTCCGTTGCCGGGTCATATCTTTGTGCATAACCGTTTGACTCACAGTCTTGAAGTGTCGTCGGTGGGGCGTTCGCTCGGTCACGAGATAGCCATACGTCTGCGCGAGAAGTATCCTGACCCACGCCTCGGTCGGAAGTTTGACGATATCCGCGATATTGTGGCCGCGGCCTGTCTCTGTCACGACCTTGGCAACCCTCCGTTCGGCCACTCCGGCGAGAAAACCATCGGCACTTTCTTCAGCGAAGGCCCCGGCCTGCAGTTGCGCGATGAGTTTAACGACCGCGAATGGGCCGATCTTGTCAATTTCGAGGGTAATGCCAATTCGTTCCGCTTGCTCACCCATCAGTTCAAGGGCCGGCGGCACGGCGGCATGGCCATGACATATTCCACGCTGGCGACCATTGTCAAATATCCATATTCGTCCGAACATGCCGGTGCCAAGGGAAAGTTTGGCTTCTTTACCAGCGAGGAGGAAATATACCGCAAGGTGGCCCGGCAGTTGGGCATACCGGAGTTCGTGCCCGGTCGTTTCGCCCGCCATCCGTTGGTCTTTATCCTGGAGGCAGCCGACGATATCTGCTATCAGATTATGGATATTGAGGATGCCCACCGTTTGCATATCCTCGCCACCGATGAGGTCAAGTCGCTCTTTTTGGGGTATTTTGATGAGGCACGTCAGGAGCGGATGCGCGGCGTCATCGGTTCGTTGACAGATCCGAATGAACAGATAGCCTATCTGCGTTCGAGTGTTGTAGGTTCTTTGGTCGAAGGTTGTGCCGAAACCTTTATGCGGCATGAACCGGAGATTCTGGCGGGGACTTTCGAGGGCTCGTTGGTTGGCCATCTGCCTTCAAAACTTGCCGAAGCGTATGCCCGTTGTTCGGAGACTGCCTGGAATAGAATCTATTGCGCTCCGATGGTTGTCGATATTGAGTTGGCCGGTAACCGCATCGTGAATTTCCTTATGAATACGATGGTAGAGGCCGTGATGCATCCTGACCGCAATTATTCGAGGCTGCTCTTTAATGTCATTCCCCAGCAGTACGATGTGCGTGCTGTCGGCGCCTACGAGCGTATACAGAGTGTTCTCGACCATGTCTCGGGTATGACCGATGTCTACGCCCTCGACCTTTACCGCAAACTTAACGGCCATACTCTCCCGGCTGTCTAATCATGAATTCTGTTATGAGATATTTGAATGGAACTTTTTGGGCTGTCCTGTTTGTTGTCCTGCAGCTGTCGCTGTCGGCTGTCTGTCTGCATGCGCAGGTGATGGCACCGGCTGAGATGCCGAATGTGCAGGTGGCCAATCGCGACCAATATGTGTCGGACCCTGCCGGTCTTCTCTCGGCCGATGTGAAATCAGCTGTCAATCAGCGGCTGACTCAGTTGCGCGCTCAGACCTCCGTAGAGGCCGTTGTGGCCATTCCGCCGGAGATTGGTGATGTCGAGCCTGTCGAGTGGTGCGAGCAATTGTTCACACAGTGGGGTATTGGAAAGTCCGACAAGGACAATGGTGTCCTTATGATGATTTCGCCCGGTTCACGGAAGGCGTTCATTATCACCGGATACGGTGTCGAAGGAGTGCTGACCGACATATCATGCAAGAATATTGTTGAACAGGCCATTATTCCGGCCATGCGCGACGGAGACCTTGACCGTGCCGTCAACGATGCGACCATATTGATGGTCAACGCACTTGAGGACCCGGCTGTGGCCGAGGAACTTCGCTCGAGTCAGGCAGACAATACCGAAGGGGCCCTCTCGGCCATCGACAAGGAGGTAATCATTAATTTCATCATGTTCGTGGCCGGACTGATGTTTACTGTCTCGCTCTGTCTGTTTGTCAAGGATTGCATCGCATCGAGGCGCCGTACTACCAATTACGCCAAGGCCGAGATGTGGCGCGGTCATATGGTGATGTATTTCTGGCTCGGAGTGGTCTCTGCGGGTACCGGCCTAATATTCTTCCTGCTTGCGTGGTTCCTTTACCGCAGTTGGCGTATGCGTCCGCTGAAGTGTTCGACGTGCGGCGCCAAGATGAAACGCCTGCCTGAGGATAAGGATAATGAGTTGCTCAATGATTCACAGGATTTTGAGGAGAAGATCAAGACCGTAGATTATGATGTCTGGGAGTGCCCGAAGTGCGGGACAATCGAGCGTTTCCCGTACAAGGCAAATCAGAAGAAGTACACCGAGTGTCCGCAGTGTCACACTATAGCGGTGTGTCTGCAGTGTGACATGACGGTTAAGGCTCCAACCACACGCAGTGAAGGCCAGGGTGTGAAGGTCTACGAATGTCAATACTGTCACCACCGCAAGAATATTCCTTACCGCATCCCCCGGAAGGAGGATCCGTCGGCCGCGCTCGCCGCAGGAGCTATCATAGGCTCAACCCTTGGCCGGGGAGGACACGGTGGGGGAGGAGGCTTTGGAGGCGGTTTCGGCGGTGGTAGTACCGGAGGCGGAGGCGCCGGCGGAAGCTGGTAAACTCAAGATCCCATTTTTTATCAAATTGGGTCAAAAGGCGTCGGACTTGTCGGGTTCAACGCCTCTTATGTTTTGTAAAAAGTTCTTAAGGGTTCAATATTCGGGGGTTGGGTTTCGTTAAGCTATTGTGAGTTTAAAAATCAGAGACATATCCAAGCTGAGAATTTTGACGTGCGTGGCCCTTGTTGTCATGTTCGTCTGCATCCTTTCTCCCGTGACGGCTCAGGCCAAGTTTAACGATAAGGTGCTTAACCGTCCTTATGCCGACTTCAAGCGCTGGCATCTCGGTTTTTCAATCGGTATGTCTCTGCAGGACTTGAAGTTTACTCATAACGGATATGTCACGCCCGAAGGTCAGCAGTGGTTTGTCGAGACCCCCTCGTTCAGCCCGGGCATCAACGTGCAGGTGTTGGCCGACCTCCGGTTGCATCAGTATTTCAACCTCAGGTTCTCGCCCGGAATGTCGTTCAATTTCTCGAACGTCGAGATGCGCGAATACAACAGTGGCGTGACTCACCGCCAGTCCATGAAGAATGTCTACATCCTTCTCCCTCTCGACCTCAAGATCTCGGGCGACCGGCTCCACAATTCGCGTCCTTACGTCACGACCGGCATCATGGGCGCTTTCGATGTCAGCAAGAAGTCGTCCGACTATCTTCAGTTCACCTCGACCGATGTCTATCTGACCGTCGGCTTGGGTTGCGACTTCTACCTGCCGTTCTTCAAGTTCAACCCGGAAATAAAGTTCTGTTTCGGCCTGTCTGACATCCTCAAGCATGACCGCCCCGACCTCGACGACGATCCGGAGATGTTCAAGATTACCCAGTCCCTCAAGAAAGTGAGGTCCAATATGTTCATGATAACGTTCTATTTCGAATGACCCCGACGAAATTCCTTCTTAGATTTGCCGCCGTCGCGGCTCTCGTCCTTGCCGGATGTGTCCTGCCGGCTCATGCGCAGAACGATGCCATGTTCACCCAATATTGGGCACTTCCTTCATATTATAACCCCGCGGCCACAGGTACTATCGATTTTATCCGTATCCGTGGCGGCGCCAAACTGCAGTGGGTCGGTATCGACAATGCCCCCAAGAGTTTCCTTGTAACTGCTGATATGCCGGTCAAGTTGGGCAAGAAAACCCGACTGGGTGTCGGCGCTGTCTTCAATCAGGAATCCATCGGTCTGTACAACAACCTCGCCGTGGGTGCACAGGTCAGCTATAAGTTTAAGTTGCTCAAGGGTACATGGAGTGTCGGCATCCAGCCCGGATACTATAACACCAAGTTCAAAGGCTCGGAGGTATACATCCCAGAGGGCGACGACTACCATCAGCCTGACGACCCCGACCTGCCCACGACCGATGTCTCGGGTAACGCCTTCGACATATCGGCCGGTATCACATATACCCATAAATATTTCGAAGCCGGTATCTCCGTGATGCACATCACCGAACCGACCATCACGATGGGCAGCGAGGGCGGCTCCGACTCCGAGACCGTCGAGTTCCAGACCACTCTGCCCCGCATGGCCTATTTTACTGCAAGCGGCAATATTCCCGTCAAAAACTCGTTATTCTCTTTGCAGCCCTCCCTGTTGGTTCGCACCGATTTCAGTAGGTTCACTCCCGAGGTTACAATGAGAACTACCTACAACCGATTTATCTCTTTCGGAGTGGGTTACCGTTATAAGGAAGCTATCAGCGCAATGGTCGCTGTCGAGTTCAAGAACTTCTTCCTTGGTTACGCTTATGATTATCCCCTCTCGGCGATTGGCAAAGCATCGTCCGGCAGCCACGAACTGGTGGCCGGTTATAACGTGAAACTCAACTTCGGCGAGAAAAACAAGAATAAACAACGTTCCATTCGAATAATGTAGCGACAATGATAAAGATGAAAACAATCAGAACGTCATATTTCAGCAAGCGCGTGGCAACCCGTCTCGGTTTGCCGGCCATGATGGCTTGCGTGCTTGTGGCTTTGCTCTCTTCCTGCGCCGGCGCACGCCGCAGCGGTGCAGGTGGTGAGGTCGTCGGTGTCGGCGGCTCTTCGTTCGCCGAGCCTACACCTTACGGCATGGTCCTCATCGACCGTGGCACTATCGCCATGGGACCCGCAGCCGACGATTCAGTCGCCGGCATCCGCAAGAGCGCACGCGGTGTCTCGATCGACTCTTTCTGGATGGACGAAACGGAAATTACCAACTCCAAGTATAAGCAGTTCGTTTTCTGGGTCCGCGACTCTATCATCCGCGAGCGTCTTGCCGACCCCGCTTTCGGCGGCAATGAGGCTTTCAAAATTGAGGAGGACAAGGAGGGTAACCCCATCAAACCCTACCTCAACTGGAACAAGGCAATTCCATGGCGTAACCCCAACGAGGATGAGGAACGCGCCATCCAGAGTGTATATCGCACAAATCCCATCACCGGTCAGCGCGAACTCGACCCGACACAGATGAACTATCGTTACGAGATCTACAACCATTCGGAGGCTGCTCGCCGCCGCAATCGCATAGACCCCGAAACCCGCGAGTATAACACCGACCGTCCGACTCCCACCGATTTGCCCGTCATCTCTAAGGATACGGCCTATCTGACCGAGGAGGGCCGCATAGTTCGCGAGACAATATCGCGTCCCCTCACTGGCGAATTCGATTTCCTCAACACATATATCGTCAATATCTACCCGGACACCACCGTGTGGATCAACGACTTCGAAAACGCTTACAACGAACCCTACACCCGCATGTATTTCTCGCATGCCGGTTACAACGAATACCCTGTGGTCGGGGTCAGCTGGGAACAGGCGAACGCCTTCGCCAACTGGCGCACCGACTATCTGAAACGCGCCCTTGGCCGCGAGGGTGTATACGTCGAACCTTACCGCCTTCCCACCGAGGCTGAATGGGAATACGCTGCCCGTGCCGGAAACTCCGATACTCCTTACCCCTGGGAGGAAACGCTGCCCATGGACGAACGTGGCTGCTTTTATGCCAACTTCAAACCCCGCGAGGGTGACTTCGTACGCGACGGTCACGTCATCACATCGCAGGTCGGCACGTTCAACCCCAACGACTTCGGCCTCTACGACATGGCCGGTAACGTTTCTGAATGGACCTCGACAGCATACACCGAAAGTATCGACAAGCTGACATCTGACCTCAATCCCGAATACCGCTACAACGCGGCCAAGGAGGACCCGTACAAGATGAAGCGCAAGATAGTTCGCGGTGGTTCATGGAAGGATGCGGCTCAGAACATCCGCGCCGACCTCCGTCAGTGGGAATACCAGAACGAGCAACGCTCGTACATCGGTTTCCGCTGCGTCCGCTCGCAAATCGGCTTCGCCAAAGGCACAAAAAAGAAACAGAAGTAGGCGCCGGGTGCCGGGCTCCAGGCCAAGGCTCCAGGCTCACACTCTAATTACCAGCTTCGGCGTTCCGGGCTGGTTGGGTGGGTAAAGCCTGCGGCTTTATCAAACTCTGAACTCTCACCTCTCACCTCTCAACTCTGAACTCTCAACTCTGAACTCTCACCTCTCAACTCTGAACTCTCAACTTAACTAACTGGGATGGTAAAAATACGTAAATACGCCAACGGCATCGAGCGCTTCCTTCATGGCGAGAAGGGCCAGCGCTTCTTCAACTTCGCATACTCGATCGGTGCGGCTATCGTCATCTGGGGTGCTCTCTTCAAAATCCTGCACCTCCCCTATGGCAGTACTCTCCTCTGCATCGGTATGGGTACCGAGATCGCCATGTTTATCCTTACAGCCTTCGACCGTCCTCCCAAGGAGTACGCATGGGAGGATGTCTTCCCTGTCCTCGACAGCCATAATCCCGAAGAACGTCCCGACTTCGGTGGCGGTGGCGGTGGCGGAGTGGTGGTCAACGGCGCCCCCGTTGAGATTGACGCCGAGACTCTCCAATATCAGGCTCAACAGGCTCAGTTGGCGCAGCAGAATGCATACGCCCCTGTCGCCCAGTTGCCCGAGAATCCTGAGGAGCAACTCGAACATGCCACCAACCTCGCAGAAGCTTCTCATGACTATCTTGAGCAGATGCAGGGCATCGCCGAGCAGATGAGCCGCCTCAACGAGACTACCGAGGCCCTCAACAATGTCACCCAGACACTGCTCGGATCATATCAGGCTATTACCGAGAACTCGGAGACTGTCTCAGAGAACTCCAAGGGTTATGTCTCGCAGATGGAAAACCTCAACCGCAATATCGCCGGTCTGAACACCATCTATGAAATCCAGCTCAAGAGCATCAGCTCTCAGCTCGAGTCAATCGACCGCGTCAACCGCGGCCTGAAAGATATCCGCGACATGTACGACAAGGCCGCCAACGAATCCTCACGCTACTGCGAGGAGACCGAGAAGATGGCCCGTTACATGAAGCAGCTTAACTCCGTCTACGAGCGCATGATTACCGCCATGACCATCAACATGGCCAACCCAATGATGGGCGGTGCGGCCGCAGCCCAGTCCCAGTCCTTCGTCAACCCCTTCGACGAAAGCATTAATAAGGGGTGATGGCCCTGCGGGCTCCGGGCTTCGTTCCGGGCTGGTCGGGTGGGTAAAGCCTGCGGCTTTATCCCGGTCAGCCTAAATTCAAAATTATAAATTCTAAAGTAATAAAATGGCAGGTGGAAGTAACAATGTGGCCCGTATGTCGCCGCGTCAGAGGATGATCAACCTCATGTACATCGTCCTCACCGCGATGCTCGCCCTCAACGTCTCAAGCGAGGTGTTGAACGGTTTCGCACAGGTCCAGGACGGCATACACCGCACGAACCTTAATATGACAGCCCGCAACGAGGTGCAATTCCAGTACCTCGAGGCTATCTACCGCCGTAACCCCGAAAAGGCCGGCGCGTGGTACTCCAAGGGCGTCGAACTACGTGAGAAGTCTAACGCCCTCTATAACCAGATTGAGGCGCTCAAAACCGCTATCGCAAAGGCTGCCGACGGCGAAGCCGGCGATTATCATAACATTGAAAACAATGACGATCTTGAGGCCGCCTCAGTGACGATGCTTAACCCAGCCACCAACCGTGGCCGCAAGCTCCGCGCTGACCTCGACGCTTACCGAACTTTTGTCACCACACTCATCACTGATTCCGCCAAGCGCGCTTCTGTCGGTGAGATGCTCTCGACCAAAGTCGTAAACCGTCCCGGCACCGTAGGCGCAACAGTCTGGGAGACCAAACTCTTCGAGAATGTCCCCTCGGTCGCCGCTGTCACAATGCTCACCAAGATTCAAAACGATATCCGTCAGGCTGAGTCCGAAGCACTGAGCAATCTCATAACCAACGTGGATATCGGCGATGTGCGCGTCAACGAACTCAACGCATACGTCATCCCCAACTCAAATATGATCATCCGCGGAGGCAAATACTCCGCCAACATAGTCCTCGCCGCCATCGATACCACCCAGCGGCCCACCGTCTACATCAACGGCCAGAAACTCAACAATCCCAACGGCCTGTACGAGTTTGTGCCCGGTTCGGTAGGTACGCACGAATACTCGGGTTATATCGAGGTTCCGCGCGGCGACGGCTCGACATACCGGCGTCCGTTCCGTTCTTCATACACCGTGATCGAGCCTATGGCTACAATCTCGCCGACCATGATGAATGTCCTCTACGCCGGTATCGACAACCCCATCAGCATCTCCGTGCCTGGTGTGCCCATGAATGCCGTACAGGCATCCATCTCCAACGGAACACTCACCCGCAACGGTGATGTCTGGGTGGCACGCGTGTCGAAAGTCGGCACCGAAGCCGAAATCTCGGTGTCAGCCCAGCTCGAGGGCCGCACGATGAACGTCGGCTCGATGAAATTCCGCGTGCGCAAACTGCCCGACCCGATTGTGTACATGCCCGTACGCGACGGCAGCGGCAACGTCACCCATTACAAAGGCTCACCCCGCCGCATCTCGAAAGCCGCTCTGATGAGTGCTGACGGACTTGGTGCCGCGATTGACGACGACATACTGAATGTCACCTACTCGGTTGTATCATTCACGACCAACTTCGTCGACCAGATGGGCAACTTCATCCCCGAGGTTTCCAACGGCTCACGGTTCTCCGAGCGCCAGCGCGAGCAATTCAAGCGTCTCAAGCCCGGCAAGAGCTTCTTCATCTCGAACGTAAAGGCCAAAGGCCCCGACGGCATAACCCGCGACATCCCCCCGATGGAAGTCGCCATAAACTAAATTTAGAATTTAGAATTTAGGTGCCCTCCGGCCATCCTCCGGGCGCAGCTCTACGACGGTAGCTTTTGTTCCCGCTTGCGAACCCGGGCTCGCAGCCCCGCCGCCCCCTAACTCCAGACTCGAATTCAAAGTTTAAACCAAGATATGAGATTTTATCGCAAACTTCTGATCCTCGCAGCGGTCGCATCCGTGGCCGTGGCCGGCATCGCCCAGGTTGAGAACGCCGGTGGTGTCCGCAAACGTTCCGAACGCGACAAAAAGAACGAACGCAACCAGAACGGCGCTGTCACCGAACGTATGCAGGACTTCTTCACAGTCAAGGAGCCCCACGACGCCGACCTCGCCTACATGCGCGAGATCTACCGCCAGCTCGACCTCTCGAAGCCCGCAAACACGCCCCTCTATTACCCCGAGGACGTCGTTGACGGCCAGAAGAACCTCTTTCGTCTCATCCTCGACGAGGTGGTCGCCGGTCGTCTGCCCGCTTACGAGTATCTCGACGGTCGCGAGGTCTTCACCGACCAATACAAAATCAACGTCGGCGATATGCTCGACCGCTTCGGCATATATTACACTGAGGGCAAAGGCTCGACCGAACGAAACCCGAAGTTTGTCATTGAGGAAGCTGACGTGCCCACCGGCCAGGTCATGAACTACTATATAATAGAGAAATGGGAGTTTGACCGTCGTTCAAACCGCATGCGCACCCGCGTCGAGGCTATCTGCCCCGTGCTGAACCGCCTCGGCGACTACGGCGGTGAGGCCCGCTACCCGATGTTCTGGGTCAAGTACGACCAGCTTCGCCCATATCTCGCCCAGCAGTACGTGTTCCTGTCGGACGACAACAACCTGCCCCAGTACTCGATCGATGATTACTTCAACCTCGGCATGTACAACGGCGAAATCTACAAAACCCGCAACCTCCGGAACCTGTCGATGAGCCAGATGTACCCTGATCCCGACGACATGGCCCGGGCTCAGGACAGCATCGACAAACGTCTCCGCGAATACGGCAAGGACATGTGGGTGCCCACACGCGAGGAATACCTTGCCCAGAAGGAGCGCGAGGCTGAAATCGCCGCCGCCATCGCTGCAGGCGACACAATTCCCGACCGCACCGTCGTTTCAGACAAATCCAAAGTCTCAGAGACCAAAAAGTCCAAAGGCCGCAAGACCACCCGCAAGCGCACCAAAAAACCGAAGGTGTCCGGAGGTGGCTCATCCGGCAACGGTCCGAATTCGAATGCCGCCAAGTCAGTCCGCCGCCGTAAGAAGTAGACTGTCTGTTAATGATATTCATGATAAGAAAAAACCACTTTGTTACTGCAAAGTGGTTTTTTAGTTTAATTTTGACACGAAAAACATATCAAACAAATATTGGCTTTGGGAAAATCCTCGAAAGAAAAAACAAAAATAAATTGTTAAAAATGCTGCGATAATTTGGATATATTGTTATAAAAAATTAAATTTGCATTTAGTTAAGAAGAATACAATCTTTTTAACATTTGACCATCCTCTCTCTACCGCATTGACGCACACAGCTAAAGAGGTGGTTTTTCAATCATTTCGGGGTTGAGTCAAACGTGAGAAAGCAAACATTAATAACTTATCTAACTTATTAAGGTATGAGAAAACTCTTTTTAATCTTGATGACGCTTGTCGCGGTCAGCTGGAGCGCAATGGCCCAGTCCCGCAGTGTCAGCGGCACAGTCGTCGACGCGGCCAACAATGAGCCGTTGATCGGTGCTACCGTCATGCCTATCGGAGGTGGCCAGGGTGCCGCTACCGACATCGACGGTAAATTCACAATCTCCGTTCCGGCAAACGTGAAGTCTGTCAAGGTGACCTATGTAGGTTACAAGGAGCAGACTGTTCCCGTGTCCGACCACATGACTGTGCGCCTTGCCTCATCATCTACTAACCTGGACGACGTCGTGGTCATCGCCTACGGTACTGCTAACAAAGAATCATTGACCGGTTCTGTAGCAGTAGTGGGTTCTAAAGAAATCGAGGACCGTCCTGTCACCAGCGTTACATCAGCGCTCGAGGGTAGTGCTCCGGGTGTGAGCGTTAACAGCTCTACATCTTCTCCAGGTTCTGCCCCCACAATCCGTATCCGCGGATTCAACTCATTCAACAACAAGGCGCAGGGTCCGCTCTACGTTGTTGATGGTTTGGTCTATGATGGTAGCATCGCCGACATCAACCCCGCAGACGTTGAATCGATGTCTGTCCTCAAGGATGCGGCTTCATGTGCTCTCTACGGTTCGCGTGGTGCCAATGGTGTCGTCCTGATTACTACTAAGAAGGCTAAGGGCTCGGGCAAAGTTGACGTCAACTTCACAATGAGTCTCGGTGGTTACAATACCGCTATTCCTCTTTATGACCGTCTCGGTGCCAACGAATGGATGGAGGCTTCTCTGATGGGTTACACCAATGGTGCCGTTACTGCTCAGGGTGGTTCCTATGCTGATCAGCTCCTCAAAACAAAATCTTCTTTTGTGGGTGACTATCTGAAAGGAGTAAATGTATATGGAGAGCGTAATCAGGATGGTGTGCTTGTTCCAGCTGATGCTACGATGCTCTTTGACGATAACGGCAAACTTCTGCCCAGCGTAGCCATCCTTCCCGGATATAATGACCTTAGCTACTGGGATGCCATTTCGCGTACCGGTTTCCGTCAGGAATATAACCTTAACGGTGCAGCCGCTACCGAGAAGTTCGATATGTTCGCATCAATCGGTTATCTGCAGCAGGACGGTTATGTAATCGAATCTGATTACGAACGTTTCACAGGCCGTCTGAATGCGAACTTCCGCCCCGTAAGCTACTTCAAGGCAGGTATGAACCTCTCGGGTTCGTATACAACTGGTTCGACTTCGAATGTGTCGGGTAGTAACCTTAACTCTACTGTCAACCCGTTCCAGACTCAGTTCTATGCTCCTATCAACTCTGTTTACCAGCATGACGAGAATGGTGATATCATGCGCGATGAGAACGGTAAAGCCATATATAACATCACTGGCCTCAACACCGGTGACAATATCGTTCAGTCTACAATCCTGAACAAACGTTCCAACGAGTCTGTAACCATCGACGGTTCTATCTACGGTACCGCAATTCTTCCTTACGGTTTCGAAGCAACTGTCCGCGGTGGTACATATCGCAGCAAGTGGTCCCGCAAGACCTATATGAACAACCAGATTGGTGCAGGTCTCTCTTACAATGGTGGCCTCGGTGAGGAATTCGACAACTACTGGTCTTACACATTCCAGCAGCAGATTAACTGGAGCCATGAGTATGGTCTCAATCATATCGATGTCCTCCTCAATCATGAGAATTACAAGACAGGCAGCGGATATTCTTATGTCTATGCTCAGGACCAGAAGATTAATGGCGTGCTCGCTCTCGGTAACTTCGGTACAGAGAACATTCAGACTCAGGAATCTCATACAAGCTACGGCACAGAGTCATACCTCGGCCGCGTACGTTATAACTACGATCAGAAATACTTTGGTGAGTTCTCACTTAACCGTGACGGATCTTCACAGTTCCATAAGGACAACCGTTGGGGTACATTCTGGTCAGTGGGTGCCAGCTGGATTATCTCTAAAGAAAAATTCATGCAGAGCCTGCAGTGGTTGAACTATCTGAAACTTCGCGCAGCATACGGTTCGGTAGGTAACAATCAGGCCGCTTCTGAATATGCTTATCTCACTCTTTACGATTGGTCAACTCTTGGCCATTTGATTCCTTCGCAGAATGGTAGCCCCAAACTGAAATGGGAGGCAACAAAAACTCTTGACGTTGCTCTTGAAGGTTCATTGTTCGATGACCGCTTCACTTTCAGCATCGGTTACTTTGACAAACGCAACTCAGACCTGATCTACTCGGTGACACTGCCTTCATCTGATGGTTCAATCCTGGCCTCTGACGGTACATTGGGTTCCTTGCCTTCAATCAAAATGAACATCGGTGAGATGAAGAACACCGGTTGGGAGCTCCAGTTTGGCGTTGATATTATCCGCAATGCAAATCTGAAATGGAACTTCAACTGCGACTTCTCGTTCATTAACAATAAGATTGTCAAGTTGCCTAACGGCCGCGACATTTTGGGTCAGGCTTTGTTCCAGGGCAAGAGCCGTTACGAGAACTTTGTATACGACTGGGCCGGTGTCGACATGATGACAGGTCGTTCACTCTACCGCATCAATCCTGACTCTCGTGATTGCTACAGCTATGATGAGAATACCGGAGAACTCGCGTGGAATGAGACTACTTACAAAACAAAAGTCAACGGAGCTAAGGAGAACGGTGCGTATGTTGTAATCGATGGTAAGGAGTACACTACCAACCCCGCCTACGCGACACGTGAGTTCAAGGGCTCGAAACTTCCCAAGGTATACGGCTCATTCGGAACCAACCTCAGCTGGAAAGGTATCCACTTCGGTATGTTGTTCACATACAGTATCGGTGGCCACGTCATGAATTACAACTATTCCGACCTGATGGGCTTCAACTCTCAGAGTCCTTCTGCTCTCCATAAGGATGTACTCAAGAGCTGGACCGGCATACCTGAAGGAATGACCGAGGATAGCCCGAACCGTATCGATGCCAATGCAATCCCGCAGTTCAACTCGAACACTTCGGTTAACGACAATGCGGTTTCGTCTCGCTTCCTCATCAGTGCAAGTTATCTTTCACTCAAGAACCTGAACCTCTCTTATGATCTGCCCAAGAAGTGGATGAACGCTATGAAACTTCAGGGTATCAACGTAGGTTTCCAGATGGAAAATGTATTCATCGCAACTGCAATGAAGGGTCTTAACCCTGAATCTGCAATCGATGGTGTCGTAGGTAGCAGTGGTGCTTATTACATGCCTGCACGTACATATACTTTCCAACTTTCTGTTAAGTTCTAAATCAATTACCACACTTTAGACTACAAATCATGAATATAAGAAATATATACATCGGAGCGGCGGTAATGTCAGCTTGCGCTATGCTTTCTGGTTGCTCCGACAGTTATCTGGACATTTCTCCGGATACAGAAATCTCGAACGATAAGCTTGTCGACGAGTCTGTAGCCCGTGCTGCTATGGATGGTGTCTACGAGTCGATGAACTACATCTGGGATGGTATCGACCTCAACCAGAACACCGGTGAGGCATACACCAGAACAGTGTTCAACGACTGTCTCGGTATTGACTACATCTCCGGTTTATGGACGGACTACAGCAGTATGCCCGGTCTTGAGACCTGGAGCCGTATCGGTCAGGACAACCAGTTCGTTACCCAGTTCCCGTGGCAGTATTACTACAGTCTCATAGGCCAGTGTAACCGTCTTCTCGACACTCTGACCTTCTCTGCTGAAGAGCATACCGGCGTATCGGAGGCACTGCTCTTCATCAAGGCCGAGGCTTTGACTGTCCGTGCCCATGCCTACAATCAGCTCTTGTCTCTCTATGGTCAGAGATGGCAGGATTCGGACAACGGTGAGGCGTATTGCTTCCCGCTCAAGCTCTCAGCAACTCAGGAAAGCAAACCCCTCGTGAAGATGAATGATGTCTTTAATCAGATGTATTCTGATCTTGATGAGGCAATCGCACTCTACAGTGCAAGTGGTATCGCCCGCGCCAACAAGTGGTCAGTAAATGCTGATGTTGCCCATGGCATCTATTCTCGTATTGCCCTTCTCAAGCAGGATTGGCGCAAGGCTGCTGATGAGGCTGCACTCGCAATGGCTAATTATTCCGTCATGGAGGAAAAGGATCTCTTCGCCGGCTTCTTTGCAGACAATAATGACCTCATGTGGTCTTGTAATCCGTCACCTGCCAATATCGGTACGTGGTCTTGGGGTCGTCACTATGCCTGCAACGGAGGTTATATCAACTATTGGGGATTCGGCGGCAGCGCAATCAGCATCGACCTGTATAACCAACTCGACAAGAACGACCTTCGTCGCAAGTTCTTCTGGATGCCTGACAAGCTTGCAACTCTCAAACCCAAGAACATAAAGAACCCCGCAGGTATTGCCGAGAAGGACTTCTGGAATGAGGACTTCGTGGCTGCGAATGCATTCCTGAACATGAACATGGGTTCTATCTTCAAAAAGGGTGATAAGAAAACCGGTATGGTCAATGTTGTTGCAAACTGGCTCTTTGACTACTATACGACAACTTTCACCGGAAGCAAAGAAGAAGTCGCTTCTTCTGAAAATTTCTACAACTACATCTATGTCACCAAGACAATCAAGGACTCCAAGAAGTCTGTTGACGTCAAGACTGATGACGGTCGTATGTATGTTACACCTGTGAATCTCCAGTTCGGTGCTCAGTGCAAATTCTGGGGTACATCAAACAACCAGGTCGGCATGCTTCCTTGGATGCGTGCATCTGAGATGGCGCTTACCCGCGCTGAGGCCCTCGCCGAACTTGGTGACGCTACTGCCGCTGCTGTGTTCGAGGACTTCCAGAAGAAGCGTGTTCCCAATTACACCTGTACAAGCACAGGTCAGAAACTCATCGAGGAAATCCGTGTCAGCCGCCGTGCCGAGCTCTGGGGCGAAGGTCAGAACTTTACTGACATCAAGCGCTGGAATATGCCTCACACCCGCCGAGTATGGGAATCCGGAAATACCAGCTCAGGTAACTGGATGCCCGGTACCCCGCAGAGTGATGGTGTTGTGTCAACTTCTTACTCCAACGGATGGCGTCTGGCTCTGCCGACCATCGAGTGGCAGTATAACTCAGACGTTGACAGAAGCCTTCTCAAAGAGTTCTGATGATAGACTGATTATATTTAAATCCTGAATTTCAGATAGGGATGCATCGTGATGATTCGCGTTGCATCCCTCTTTTATTTTACCTTTTTTTGTTTATTTGGATTATTTTTATTTAATTTGTCATTGAAATCTGACATTATCTATTTTATTGTCGGTTCCGCTGAAATTAAGTAACGAGTCATTTTAAATTTAAATTAAAAACTCCTTACTTAAATTTTAAATGACTCGTTAGTTATCATCTCTGCTTTTTACAATCTAACAATAGGTTGAGAAGATAAATCAATAAATTCCAAATAGTAATACACTATGAGTAAAAAATTAGTGATTTTTTCTTTGGCCGCTGTTGCATGTTTGGCCGCCCATGGGGCGCCGATTACTGCAGAGCAGGCTCTCGCACGAGTTCGTGCCAACGGACCGGCTAAGGTCCGTTCTACGGGTGCCCTGACGTTAGCTCAAACCGTCAAATCTGATGATGGCGTGCCTGCAGCTTTCATATTCACTCGTGTAAACGGCAAGGGCTTCACAATTGCAAGTGCCAATGATGTGGCTGTACCTGTACTCGGTTATTCAGATTCTTCAGAATTCGATGCCGACAATATGCCAATCCAGCTTAAATCCTGGCTTCTGACTATGGCAAGACGTGCAGAGTATCTTGAAAAGATGGGTGTAAAGTCAGACGGCAGTGTATATGCGCCCGAAAATTGGAACCCCATCGAACCTCTTTGCAAGACTACTTGGAATCAGGATGCTCCATACAATAAGGAAACACCTGTGATTAACGGCACTCAATCACCTACCGGTTGCGTGGCAACTTCGTTTGCTCAGGCTATGTATTACTTCAAATATCCTGATCGCGGTAAAGGTACTGTCTCCTATATCAACAACGGTAAGACTCTTCGTTTGAATCTTGGCAGCAAAGCCCTCAAATGGAATGACATGTTGGATAGTTACACCGGCAATAACTACACCGATGCCCAGGTAGATGCCGTGGCTTACCTTATGAAGGCCTGTGGATATTCCGTACAGATGGGATACACTCAGTATTCTTCGGGTGCTCAGAGTTATCGTCTCATAAATGCAATGGTGAATAACTTCGGTTACGATTCGGGCGCTACGTATGAGGATCGGCAATATTATTCAACTGCTGATTGGACAGAGCTAATATATAATAATATCAAGAACGTCGGCCCTGTTATCTACGACGGCGCTGCAATGGAAGGCGGTCACTCGTTTATATGTGATGGCTACAGCGGGGACGGATATTTCCATTTCAACTGGGGTTGGGGTGGTTTGTCTGACGGATATTATGTTCTTGACGTCCTTAATCCCGAATCTCAAGGTACAGGTGGTGCTGTGGGTGGATTCAATTACGGGCAGAACGCCGTAATCGGCATGCAAAAGCCCACTGGAGTCGAAACAACTCATTATGTGCGGATGATGCAATATGGCAATACAGCTGCATCGTTAGGCGCCGGAAATCTCATCGATTGGTATGTAAATGATTACGATCAGCTCGGATGGGCGCCCGGTAACTTTAGAAATGGAGTGGTCGCACTCGGAGGCAAAATTGAGAATGTCGCTGATGGTTCGCTTGTGCAAATTGCTCAAGGTGGAATGGGGTCATTGGGGCAGAACGCTACGTTGTCTGTCGGTTATTGGGTTCCTCAGACAAACAGCCATCCAGTAATTCAGTTGCCTTCAGGACTTGCCGATGGTACATATAAGATCACACTCGTATGTAAAGACACTTCGGCTGATGATGCTCCGTGGGAATCTGTTCTGATTGCTTATGGATATTGCAATTATACCCTCCTTAACGTTCAGAACGGAACTTATACACTCGCCAACCAGTCTCCCAAGACATTGCGTTTCGAGGATATGTCTTTTGTAAACGACCTATATTATGGTAAAAACACAATGATGAAGGGCAAGGTCGTTAATAATACAGATCTGGATCTGACTGTTTGCATTCAGCCGATACTGACCAGCAACGGTAAACGTCAGTTTGCGGGTGATATGATGCTCGTATCGGCTTCTCCCAACCAGACTGTCGAGAACGAGTGGATTGTTACGTTCTACCCGCTCGAGAATTCCGACCCCTTCCAGACCGGTAATAAATATACACTCCAGATTATCGACAAATCCAGCGGTCAGGTTCTCGGCACGTTTGGAGAGGTGACCATGAGCAGCGTAAGCGGTAATCTTTCAATTAAGGTAAAGGAATTCAATGTCGACGGATGTACGAAGGAGGACGTGACAGTCGGCACGCGTACATTCAAGAATACTTATGTTATCGGAGATGTACAGAATCCGTTTATTAACTTTGACTTCGATGTAACCTCAGGTTATTTCGATGGCGCCCTTCAGATAGGTATGCAGTGGTTTAACCCGGAAAAAGCAGCCTATGAACGTGTCGAAGGTGATTTAATTTCGTATCATCCGTTCCTTGCAAACGGTCAGGGAGCCGAACTGGACATTCCTCTTGATATGGCCAGTCTTAAGAATACGGGTGTATATAATGTCATCGCATCTGCAGTGACCGGCGGTCGTGCAAGTCGCCTTGGTTCCATGAATTTCGCACTGCGCAACACCGGTGTCAACTCTATTGTAGATGCTGATGCAGAAGCTCCTGTATATTTCAACCTTCAGGGTATTCAGGTCAAGGAACCTGTCAAAGGTCAGGTACTGATTATGAAAAAAGGTGACAAGATTGAGAAAGTCGTGATCAAATAATGAAGTTAATAAGATTTTTAAGTGGGGGGGACCGAATTCAGACGGTCTCCCCCCCGTTGCTTTATATCGACCGCATTCCGTTAAGGCCGCGTTTCATAAAATTTGTACCCCCAGGGGCCTTAATAAACTGTATGGAACTTTAATAAAAATATCGAAATCGAAAAAATAATGAAAAAATGTTTCGATTTGTTTGGTTTAAATGAAAAAAAGTTATATCTTTGCAATCATGAATTGGAGCACGTCGCACTGCTTGGGACACATCTCTAATCTGGTTAATGCCGAATTGAATCGTAATTCAAACAAATAAAACAATTACTAACTAAAATTAAACTGTATGAAAAAGTTCTACTCAGCCCTTGTACTCGCTGCAACGGTAAGCGTAAGTGCAGTTGCAGGAGTCAGCACCTCTGACAAGTCTCAGGTTCTCTCTGCTGAAGCAAATCCCGTTCTCAATCAGCTCGAAATGGTTCAGAAAACTCAGGACTCTGACCGTCAGAAAGCTCTCAACTACACAACAGCGGACGAGATTGCCGGTACATACATCGCATATACCAATTCAGGTTTCGATCAGGATGATCATGAGGCAACTGTCTGCATCAAGAAAGGTGCCGCTGCTGACGAAGTTATCGTTTACGGCTTCTGGAACAACCTGAAGGGAACTAACGTTGCCGGTGGTGTTGCTGTCAAGGGTATAGTGAAAAACCAAGGTGGCAAATGCACTATTGTTTTCACAAAGCAACTCGCTATCGACTTTGGAAGTGACGGTGTCGCATACTTCTACCCCTACGACCCCTCGTCAAGTGGTGGCGTAGTTGACAACATGACCCTTACTGTATGTCCTCAGGGTGTATCGTATTCAGACGGTACAAATGCATATGAGGACGGCTGTATCGCAGGTCTTGGAAAGAATGCATTCTTCTTCTCGCAGGAAAGCATAATCGGTCAGGGCCGTGGATATGCCCTTTGGTACAACATCATCCTTTGCCCGATTGAACTCTACGGATCAGAGGAGCAGCAGCCTGTAGAAGTTGACGAGAACGAGTGGACTTCTCTCGGCAAGGGTACTTTCACTGACGGCTATGTTTATCCTATAGTTGATGGTGAGCGCAAAACTTACGATGTAAATGTGTACAAGAAGAACGATTCTGAAAACGTATTCATGATCAAGAATCCTTACGGAACCGGTACTCCCTATGCTCAGTACAATGCCGACGCCAATGGTAACGGCTACATCATCATCGATGCTACAAATCCTGATGTGGTTTGCGTTCGCCCGATGACTTACTCAGGTATGACTGACGAGGATAACCTCGAAGGCCGCTTCTACTGCTCAAATGAAGAGGGCGTTCAGTACTTCATGGATGGTAGCTCGTATGATGATATTAAGGAATACTTCGACTATTACACAATTCCTATGAGTACTATGAAGAAGAATGGTAACAATGTCACCATCGATATCAAGAACGGTGTCTTTGCAACCACTTGTGACCTCTTCACATATTCTGTATTCAAGAACCAGTCCGGTAGCGACATTCCTTGTGAGTCAGCTCTTTCATTCACTATCGATCCTTCTGGTGTGAACACTATCGCAACTGAGAACAATGGCGTTAAGCGTTTCTTCAACCTCCAGGGTGTTGAGGTGGCTAACCCCGCAGCAGGCGAAGTTGTTATCGTTCGCGAAAACGGCAAGTCTTCTAAGGTAGTTTTCTAAATCAAGGCACAATAGGCCTCCCGGCCTTTAAATAGAAAGGCGCCCCCATCCGGGGCGCCTTTTTTCGAACATCAACCTATGAAACTACTGTCTTTACTTGCGCTTGCCACTGCGGCGGCCTCTGCTTTTGCGGCCTCGCAGCCGGACCTCAATGCTTTCTACCAGTTCGGATGGGCCGGACGCGCCGACAATGACCAAGGACGGCAGATTACCTCAGTACAGTTGGTACAGGTCAATAACACTGAGGTCGATGTCTATGGGCTCTTCCATGAACTTTCTGCTCGTGCCATTTATGACGCCGATGAGATGTCGCTCACTTTCCTTCAGCAGCAGCTTCTGCCTGCCGATGAATGGAACGGTAAGGCGCTCTGGCTTTACACCGAGGTGTTCGAATTGTCGAACGGTGAGCTGAAGAATGAACACGCTGTGCCCTATATCAAGTTCTACTACCAGCCTACCGGCGTGAAGATGGATGAGGGACTGCGTGAATTTGTCGGCGGGTGGCTTCCCGAGTCCAACTACTATCAGTTTGAAATCAACGACGAGGGCGCCGCTCTCTCCGGACGCGGTTACAACGAAGGCTGGAAGTATGCACTATATTTCCGCAATATTGACGAGGCGTGGCCTGCGGCCGGCAATTTCCGCTTCGATGAGTCGCAATGGATGCCGATAGGCAATGCCCGCCTGACAGACGGATGGTATAAGGCTCTCGATGGTGTCGGGTACGATGCCTATGATGTTCCCGCCTATCAAAGCCGAAGCGACGCCAATCAGATTCTGCTCAGGAAACCGTACGGCTCCGGCACCCCATATGGTGTGGTGAACGACACGCCGGAAGCTGAAGGGTACATACTGTTGGACATATCCGACCCCGGGTGTGTTGTGGTGCGTCCGAACATCAGCAACGGGTTTGTCTCCGAGTACGAGCTGGAGATGACCTGCAACATGACGAGCACTACCGACGAGGGAATGCTCTACTATATCGAAGGCAAGACAAAGGAGGAAATCAAGGAAAAGTATTCGCACGAGGGGAAGACAGTCTCGACGATGGACTCGCGTGAACTGATTCGGTTGCCGAACTGTCGGTATCAGAACGGTTACAACCTGCCGCGAGCATTGCAATGGATCTCCAGTTACAACAAGCAGCCGATTCCGATGGAAACGGAAATCCAGTTGCCCGACCGCAGCGCGGTCATAAGTGTCGGCGCGGAGCCGGGCGCCCCCCGATACTACAACCTGCAGGGGCAGCCGGTGGCCGTCCCGCCGGGCGCCGGGCCCGTCATCGAAGTGACGCCCACCGCCGCCACCCTCCGTCTCTGAGAGAAAGTCGCCTTTGAGAGAAAGTCGCCTTTGAGAGAAAGTCGCCTTTGAGAGAAAGCCGCCTTTGAGAGAAAGCCGCCTTTGAGAGAAAGCCGTAGGCTTTCTTCCGAGGGCGCCCGGAGGGCGCTGTTGTGACTGGGGGGCGTGGCTTCTTGCAGGGGTCGGATTTTTTTGCTTATTTTGTAGTCTAAATCCTGTTTTATGAAGAAAGTGTTCTCTTTGGGTGCTGTCGGCGCTTTTTGCGCTGCGGCCTCGGTTTTGGTGGGAATGGGACTTGCCGGTTGCAAGTCCAGTCAGGTTGGTGGTGCGTCGGTGCGGACGCCGCAGGTGGAGCCGGCTCCCGGCAATGAGCCGGCGGCGATGGTGCTGAAGGCCTCGGTGTTCAAGATGAGCGGCGATTATGGCAACAATGTTGCCGTCACCCTCCTTCCGGATGGCCGTCTGTCCTACTTCCCGGCTCCTACGGATCTGAGCGCCGATTCGGCCCCTGTCGAAATCGGCGACGGCTGGTGGCTCAACCGTCAGGGTCTCGGACCCAATTCGGTCTTCACCAAGTGGACATTTGACGAGTATCGCGCCCTCAAGACTGTGCCGACTCCCGAAGAAATCAAAGCGGCCATTATACCCGGTGCGACAGTCACTGAGTTCCATACCCTCCCCATTCCGGCTTCGGAAGCCAATTCGATGCAGGTCGACAAACTTCGCAGCCTGTTGTAGTCATGAGTTCCGTGTTCAGTCAGTCATTCTTCCTGTCGGCAGGCGAGGCTAATGCCGAACAGGAGATATCGCTCGCGTTGCTTACGTCAAAAATCATCGATATCGCCACCGCCCACGCCAATTCCCTCGGAATCGGCAACCCGTCGATGGAGGCACTCGGTTGCGGGTGGGTTCTGTCGCGTATAGCAATCGAGATGCAACGCTATCCACGGGTCAATGAGACCTACACCCTCTCAACCTGGGTCGAGAGCTGGAACCGCCATTTTTCCATCCGTAATTTCCAAATCTCGGACGCACATGGCAATCCACTCGGCTATGCAAGTTCAGTATGGATGGTGCTCAACACCGAGACCCGCGAGAATGCCGGCCTCGGCCATCTGCATCTCGCCCCCGACCATATATCGGGCGAGGCTGTGCCCATCGCCAAGCCCGGCCGCCACCCGGCCCTTAACGCCGACGCGCCGGCGAAGCGTTACGTCTTCCAATACGGAGACCTCGACTTCTACCGGCACGTCAATACAGTGCGTTATGTAACCATGCTGCTCAACCAGTTCACTCTCGCCGAGATGGACGAGACGCAGGTGGAGCGCCTTGAACTCGCTTTCATGCGCGAAGGCCGTTACGGCGAGGCCGTCGACCTCCGACGTCAGGATGAGGGTCTTCAGACCGTGTTCTCGTTGGCGGATGCCGTTGACGGCACGCCCTTGTTGTCGGCCGCATTGACGCGGCGTCCGCGGAAGTGCTCCTGACAACGCTGCATCACAACCCAGAAGGCCGGAACGCATGTCGTTCCGATCAGTGCGTTGATGATCATACCGAACACGACCGCCGTGCCTAAGTCGATACGCGAATTGGCACCGGCTCCCGTCGAGAACAGCATCGGCATAACACCGAATATGAACGCCAACGCCGTCATGATGATCGGGCGGAAACGGATTACGCCGGCATCGTGTGCGGCCTGTACAATCGGCTTGCCCGCCTTGCGGAAATCCATGGCGTACTCCACGATAAGAATCGCATTCTTGGCAGACATACCCAACACTAATATCAGACCGATCTGGGTGTAGATACTGATGGTCTGGCTGAGAAGCATCGTGCCCATCAGTGTGCCGAGCACGGCGATTGGCATGGCGAGAACAACAGCGATTGGGTCAGTCCAGCTCTCATACTGGGCAGCGAGCACAAGCAGCGTCATGATAATGGCGAAAATAAACACGAGCGCTATGGTCGTACCCGACTTGTTTTCCTGATATGCCATACCGGTCCAGGCGTAAGAATAATTCTTGCCCAAAGTCTTCGAGACAATCTCCTCCATGGCCTTGATACCCTCGGACGAGCTGACATCGTGCGCCGGTGTGGCGGTGACAGAAGCCGTGGTGTACATGTCGTAACGGCTGACGGTCTGCTCGCCCATCACCTCATTCATAGTCGCGAATGAAGAGAACGGCACCATATCGCCGTTGGAATTGCGCACACTCAGCTTGAGGACATCCTCAGGATTTGCGCGGGCCGAACCCTCGGCTTGCATCGTCACCTGGAACGTGCGGTCGAGGTCGACGAAATCGTTGACGTAGGTCGACCCGAGATAATCACCTAATACCGAATAAATATCCTCCACGGCCACACCCTGCATCTCGGCACGGTTACGGTCAACTTTTATCTGATACTGCGGCACGGTGCCCTGGTACAGCGAAGTCAGCGACTCGATGCGCGGGTCATCCTTGACAGCGTCCTTGAGGTCCTGTATAGCCTTCTCCATCTGTTGGGCGCCGAGATTGTTTATGTCGAGCAACTGCATCTGCAGACCCGACGACAGACCGAGACCCTGGATAGCCGGCGGATTGAGGCAGAACGTCTCCGCCTCCTGATAGCGCGACGCTATCTGCTGCACCTTGTCCATGATATTGTTGATGTTGCCGTCCTTACCCTTGCGATCCTTCCAGGGGACGAGCATCACGTTGAGCGAAGCCATATTGCTGGCCGACCCCCCGCCCATCATCGAGAAACCGACGATGGTCATCACATCCTTCACCTGTGGAATCTCCTTCTTGACATCGGCGGCAATGGCGTTGACCACCCGCTCCGTGCGCTCCATCGAGGCACCGGTCGGCAACTCGATCGAGGCCATGAAATAACCCATATCCTCCGAAGGAATATAAGTCGACGGACGGTTGACGAACCATATTATGGCAATGACCGCAATTGCCGCATAAATCCCCAAGGTGAGGCCGGCATGCTTCAACAGCTTGCCGATGGTCTTCTCATACAGGTTGACGGTCCAGCCGAACCCCTTGTTAAACCACGTGAAGAGGAAAAACTTCGATTGCTTTCGGGGCTTGAGGAACAGGGCGCAGAGCGCCGGCGTGAGTGTGAGGGCGTTGAAGCCCGAGAATGCTGTCGACACGGCGATGGTCAGTGCGAACTGCTTGTAGAGCTGTCCGGTGATACCCGACACGAAAGCCGTAGGGATAAACACCGACATAAGCACCAATACCTCGCCTACCACCGGCCCCGTAAGTTCGTTCATAGCCTTTATGGCCGCCTGTTTGGAGGTCATTTGGCCCTTGTCGACGATACGCGAGCAATCCTCCACGACGACAATAGCGTCATCGACCACAATCGCAATGGCCAACACAAGGCCGAACAGTGTAAGGGTATTGAGCGAGAAGCCCATTATCTTCATCACGGCGAATGTGGCGATCAGCGACACCGGGATGGTGATCATCGGTATGACGACCGCGCGCCAATCCTGCAGGAAGAACAGGATAACGACCATCACGATGAGCGTGGTGAGCAGGAATGTGGTGAGCAGGTCAGACAGAGATTCACGCACATAGTCGGTGGAATTCTGCACGATGCGGTAGTGCACACCCTCCGGGAAGTATTGCGACAGACGGTCGAGTTCCTTGATGGCACCGTCGGCGACGTCGAGCGCGTTCGCACCCGGCAGCTGTTCGATACCCAACAGAGCGACCTCCTTGTTGTTGACACGCGACACCATGCTGTAATTGTCGCTGCCCAACTCGACGCGGGCCACATCCTTGAGGCGTAGAATGCCGGTCTTGTCCGTGCGTATGATGATATTGCGGAACTCATCGGCGCTCTTCAGCTGACCCTGCGCGGTGAGTGTGAACTCAAACTGGTTGTCGCCGTTGCCCGGAGGGTCGCCGACAGACCCGGCTGATACCTCCATGTTCTGCGACTGGATCGCCGCGGCGACATCCGCCGGACTGAGTCCGCGGACGCGCATCGCCTCCGGGTCGAGCCAGACGCGCATGCTGTACTCTCCGGCGCCAAACGCGCCCACGCCACCGACACCATCGACACGCGACAGCGGGTCGACAAGGTTGAGCTGGGCGTAATTGGCCAGATACAGAGCGTCATAACGCTCGGGGTCGTCCGCCTCCAGGACGCAGAACAGCACCTGGTTGGTCGACTCCTTGCGGACTGACACACCCTGTTGGGTCACTGCCTCGGGGAGGGTAGACGTCACCTGCGACATACGGTTCTGGACGTCAATGGCGGCCTGGTCGAGGTCCGTACCGTTCTCGAATGTCACCGTGAGGTTATAGGAACCCTGCGAACTTGAGGAGCTCATGTACATCATACCCTCGACACCGTTTATCTGCGCCTCGATGGGCACGCCCACAGCCTGGGCAACGGTCTTCGCGTTCGCGCCCGGGTAGGATGCGCTCACCGACACGGTCGGCGGGGTGATGTCCGGGTACTGCGCAATCGGGAGCGAGAACACGCACATCGCGCCGGCTATCACCATCAGGATGGCGATGACGGTGGCGAATATAGGGCGGTTTATGAAGAATTTCGAAAACATCCTAAAGGAATTGAGAATTGAGAATTTAGAATTTAGGGTCGGGGAATCCGGGAACCGGGATTTGCGGGCCCGGGGCGGGGCAGGTTATTTTACTACCTTGGGGTGGACTTTCATGCCGTTGCGGACGGTCAGGAGGGCCTGTGTGACGTACTTCTGGCCCGGTTTCACGCCTTTCTCGATGACGCGGAGGGAGTCGTTGTAGACCGGACCGACCGTGACGGGCGTGTAGATAACCTTGTCCGAATCATTGACCACATACAGATACTTGCCCAACTGGTCGGTCGAGAGGGCGGCGTCCTTGACGACGGTGGCGTGCGCGTTTGTGCCGTAGGGGAGAGCCACCGTGACATACATGCCGTCTTTCAGCTCATTGTTGACGTTGCGCACCTTGCCGACCAACTGGAGAGACCCTGTCGAACTGTCGACACTCGGAGCGACGTAATACAGGTCGGCGGTGTAGGCATGGGGCAGACCTTGCCGGAATGTCAGCGGCATGTTGCGGTATAGCGGCCCGTTGCCGTTACCGTCGGCACCGAGCAGCGTGCGGTACTGGTCATCCTCGATTGAAAAAATCGCGTCAAACTCCGAATTGTCGTAGATGGTGGCCAATACCTGGGGACTTGCCTCGCCGTTCACGTAATTGCCAACTGAAATCTCATTCATGGTGATGTAGCCGGATATCGGGGCACGCACGGTGCACTTGCTGAGCATAGTGCGGGCATTGTCGAGCGCCGCCGAGGCGTTGTTGATGGACGCCTCATAATTGCGCAGTGAGGTCTGCGACTGCAGAAGCTCCATCTTCGACACTGCGTCCGCTTCGTAGGCCTTTTGCATGGCACCCGACTGCTTGGCGTAGAAATCGCGCTGGCTTACGGCTGAGGCCACCTGTGCCTCGGCCTCGCGGACGGCGTCGCGGTATTTGGTCGACTCGATGGTAAACAGCACCTGGCCCTTGGTGACATACTGGCCAGACTCGAAGTTCTTGGTCAGTAGGCGACCGGAAACTTCCCCGACAACGTTGGCCTTGTTGCGGGCCTCAAGATAACCGGGATAATCACGGTGAAGGACAATTGAATCCGTCTGGACGACCGCCACATTGATTTCAGGAGTCTTCTCGGCGTCCGCCTCCTTCTTCTTATGACAAGAGGCAAGCACGAGAGCCACCGAAGTCCCGGCCGCCAATATCCAAAAGTAAGCAAATCTCTTCATATCACATTTCAACATTCAACATTCAACAATCAACAATCAACAATCAACAATATTTCCTCAATCCTTTCAGACCTCGTAGCTCTAAATTGACTTCGTCGAGCCCTTCGGGGTTCTAAATTCTAAATTCTAAATTCTAAATTCGCATCAGAATCCTCCACCCAAGGCCGTGTAGAGCGTCACGAGTGCGGCGAGCCGTGCGGCCTGCGCCTCGACCAGAGCGTCCTCATACTGGAGGACCGAGGTCTGCGCGTCGGCGACATCGGTGAAATCAGTCAGCCCCTGCTTATAGCGGTCCACCTGCAGGTCAAGTTCGCGACGGGCGTCGCGGAGCAACATCTCCTCATAAATCTCAAGATCAGACACGCTCTGCCATTGGGCCATAGCATTGTTGACCTCCTGCACTGCGGTCATTACCGTCAGATTGTACTCATCGATCTGAGCCTCCATCTCCGCCTTGGCCTCCGCCACGCGGTACTTGCGGGCGAAACCCTCGAAGATGGTCCACGAGAGTGTAGGCATAATGGAATAATACAGAGAACCCGATCCGAAAAGATCTTTGAGGTTATGTGCCTCCGTTCCGACTCCGGCGCTTACAGAGAGTGTCGGCAGGAAATCCTTCTTGGCGATGCCTACCTGCGCGGCTGTCGCCGCGAGTTGCTTCTCCGCCTCCACAATGTCAGGGCGACGGCGCAGCAGAGCCTGGGGACTCTCGACATAACCCATCGGGGGAGTGGTCGGCAGGGGGAATGTCTCGTTGAGTTCCGTCAGCTGGTCGGCATATACGCCGGTGAGGAGCGAAATTTCATTGATTGCAGTGGTAACGTCAGCCTTGAGGGCGGGCAGGGTTGACTTGGTCTGAGTGACAACCATATTTGCCTGAACGACATCGACGGCGGGCACGAGACCCACCTCGTAGCGCGTCTTGGCAATACCCAACAAAGTCTCGGCATTCTTGATATTCCGGTTGGCAATGTCAATCTCCGCCTGCGCCAATCTCAGCTGGAAATAAGCCTTGGCGAGGTTCGAGCAGAGTGAGACGAGAGTCGCGTCATATTCGGCGACAGTGGCCTCATATTTGGCCTTGTCGGCCTTGAGTTGCGACCGGATGCGGCCGAAGACATCGATTTCCCAGTTCATGTTAAGCCCGAGGTTGAAATAAGAGGCTGTGGCCGAATGGCCCTTGGCGACCTGCATGTCGCCCGAGGTGCGCTCGCGGCTCCATCCGGCTGACACACCCACGGTGGGGTAGTAACCGGCCTTGGTGACATTCGACACCTGGCGTGCGGCCTCGATACGTTTCTGGGCCGCAAGGACATTGAAGTTGTTGTCGACGGCGCGGTTGATGAGGGCGGTGAGGATAGGATCGTTGAAAGTGCCCCACCACGGGTCGCTGTTGGGAGTGGTCTGGAAATACTCCTGGTTCAGCTCCCACTTGTCGGGCAACGAGTCGCAGAGCACGTCGGGAGCCTGGGCCGAAGTGCCGAGGCAGCCTGTCAGCGTCAGTGCGGCTATTAGCAATGTGTTCTTCATTTTCTGTGCAATATGGATACTCTTTCAACCTATTTTATTATAAAAATGTTCGCGGCTGTTTTGTTTCCCAACCTTTTTGGAGACGCGAATGTTATAAAAACATAAAGACACTGGTTCGGGGTTCTCCATATGGCCCCGGCAACCACAGAAATTACAAATCCTTAATTAAATTTATAAAAAACTATGAACACTGCACCCCTTCAGGGCATAAAGGTGATAGACTTCACCAATGTCCAGTCCGGTCCCTCATGTACACAACTTCTTGCCTGGCTCGGCGCCGATGTAATCAAAATCGAACGTCCCGGTACGGGCGACGCTACCCGTAACGAACTGCAGTTCGATCCCGACTGTCCGAGTTACTACTTCCTGCAGCTCAACTCCGACAAAAAGTCGCTCACGCTCGATGCAGCCACACCCGACGGCCGCGAGATCCTGACCAAACTTCTCGAGACCGCCGATGTGTTCGTGGAGAATCTGCACCCGGGCGCTATGGACAAACTCGGATTCAGCTGGGAGGTCGTACACAAGCTCAACCCCAAATGCGTGTATGCTACCATCAAGGGCTTCCCCGTATCGTCAAAATACGCGAATCTGAAGGCTTACGAGCCTGTGGCACAGGTGACAGCGGCAGCCGCAACGACGACAGGCTGGTGGGAAGGACCCGACAATATCCCGACACAGTCGGGTGCCGCGCTCGGAGACTCGAACACCGGTATGCACTGCACCATCGGTATTCTCGCCGCACTTCTTCAGCGTAACATCACCGGCGAGGGCTCATACGTATATCAGTCAATGCACAACGCATGTCTTAACCTCTGCCGTATCAAGACCCGCGACCAGCTTACCCTCGACAAGCATCGGTTACCTTACACAGTATCCGCAGTATCCTAACGAGAAATTCCCCGACTATGTGCCCCGTTCGGGCAACCAGGAGGGTTCGGGCGTGCTCGGCTGGACATACAAGTGCAAAGGCTGGGAGACAGACCCCAACGCATACGCGTATATCATCCTGCAGCGTGGCAAGAAAGACTTCGAGCTGGCTTGCAAGGCATTCGGATTCGAGGACTGGCTGACTAATCCCGACTTCAACACCGCCGACGCCCGCGACCGTCACAAACAGGCGATTTACAAACGTATCGGCGAGTGGGCCATCGACAAGGACAAATATGAAGTGACAGAAATCCTTTCGAAGGCCGGTGTGCCTGTGGCTCCGGTGCTCAACACCAAGGAGATAATGGATGACCAGTCGCTCTACGACGGCAACACGCTCGTCAAGATTGACCAGGGCGGCAAGGTCGGCACGTTTGTCACCGTCGGCGTTCCGTTTACCATCAGCAACTACCAGCCGACCTACGGTCCCTGCCCGACCTTAGGTGGCAACACTGACGAAGTGCTGAAAGAGTACGGTTTCAGCGAAGCCCAGATCAAGCAATTCGCCGCCAACGGCACCACCGCCCCCCTCCCCGACGGGCAAATGTAGAACTTCAAAATTGAAAAGACATGAATGACTGTAATTGCCAGACCCCCGCTCCTAAATTTCCGGAGCAGGTGACAGGTATGTACATATTGGCCCGTGCTCTGGCCCGTGTCGGCATCAAGAATGTCTACGGTCTCGTAGGCATCCCGATCACCGAGGCGGCCTACATGGTACAGGGCCAGGGAATCCGCTTTGTCGGTTTCCGCCACGAACAGCAGGCCGGCATGGCCGCCGCCACCGAGGGCTACCTCACGAAGACCCCCGGCGTGCTGATGACCGTCTCGTCGCTCGGTTTCATGAACGGCCTCACCGCCACCGCCAACGCCACCGTAAACTGCTACCCGATGATCCAGATTTCGGGCGCATCCGACCCGACCATGGTCGACATGAACATGGGCACATACGAACAGCTCGACCAGCTCAACACGGCCCGTCCGTTGGTCAAGGCCGCCTTCCGTTGCTCGCACGCCAAGGATATTCCCGAGGCTGTCAACCGTGCATACCGCGCGGCTGTCAGCGGTCGTCCGGGTGGTGTCTATATCGACATGACCACCCCGGCATTGGGCGAGATTATGAATGCGGCCGATGCCGAGAAACTGTTCTACGAACCCGTAGACATATACTCGCCGACAGCGCCCAATCGGGAGGCTGTAGAACGGGCTGTCGAACTGATAACCAACGCCAAGCGTCCCGCCGTCCTGTTGGGCAAAGGCGCGGCTTACGCCCAGGTCGACGATAAGATAAAAGAACTTATCGAGAAATATGACATCCCATACTTCCCCATGTCAATGGCCAAGGGCCTTATGCCCGACGACGGACCGCTCAGCGCACTCTCGTGCCGCTCGACAATCATGGAGAAAGCCGATGTTGTCATCATGATTGGCGCACGTCTCAACTGGCTGTTGAGCTTCGGCAAGGGGAAATGGAACCCCGACACTAAGTTTGTCCATCTGGAGGTCGACCCTCAGGAGATCGATACCAACCGCCCGTGCGCGGCTCCCGTGGTCGGGGACATGGGTCTGGCTCTCGATGCGATATTGAAGGCGATGGAGGGCAAGAAGATGAGTTCCGACCCGTCGTGGGTGCCCTCGCTGCAGGCCGAGACGAAAGTAAAGAACGCAAAGTTTGCCGCACGGCTCGCCGACGCCGCCAAGCTCTCGCCGATGAACCACTGGAGCGCTCTGAGTGCCATAAAACCGGTGTTGGCCGAGAATCCGGATGTGATTCTCATCAACGAAGGTGCGAATACGCTCGATGACACACGCGACACCATCTCGATGGAATTGCCCCGTCACCGCGTGGACTGCGCCACCTGGGCCATAATGGGCATGGGCATGGGTTCATGCGTCGGTGCGGCTGTGGCCACCGGCAAGAAAGTTGTGGCCATCGAAGGCGACTCCGCATTCGGATTCTCGGGTATGGAGTTCTCGACAATCTGCAGATTCAAGCTGCCGGTTACGGTGGTCATCTTCAACAACGGCGGTATATACAACGGTATCGGCGAACCGATGGACAAGACCACGGACCCCGCGCCGACAACGCTCGATGTAAATGCGCGTTATGACAAGATGGCTGAAGCGTTTGGCGCTGACAACTATTATGTCAAGACACCCGAAGAGCTTGGTGCGGCCCTTAAGGCGGCCATAGCATCCGGAAAGCCCTGTCTGATAGATGTCCAGCTCGCCGCCGATGCCGGCAAGGAGTCCGGTCATATCGGTTACCTCAACCCTGCCTCCCTGCAGGAAATTAAAGTGTAAACGAATTTAGAATTTAGAATTTAGAATTGAGGTGTCTCGATTATTCATTTCGAAAGTCGGCTTGTTTACTACAGTTCTAAATTCTAAATTCTAATTTCTAAATTCATAAGTATGGAACATATAATACTATACGCTATAGTCCCGATCCTGGTGATAATGCTGTTGGGGTATTATTCAGGGAAAACCGGGGCGTTCTCCGGAGCAGACGCCCGTGTGCTCAACAAGGTAGTGCTCAACTATGCACTCCCCGCCGCATTGTTCGTGTCAATCATCAAGGCCAACCGCGAGATGCTGAGTGTGGACGTAAAGCTGACCATTATCTCCTTTGTCGTGCTAATAGCCTGTTTCTTCCTTGTGTACTTCGTATTCCGATATCTGTACAAGGATACCATAGCCGAGTCGGCTATATCGGCCTTGATCTCGGGTTCGCCGACAATCGGCTTCCTCGGTTTTGCCGTGTTGCAGCCTATATTCGGTGATTCCGCTTCGGTCGGTCTTGTCATCGCGATTGTGGCAATCGAGGTGAACGCCATCGGTATTCCTATCGGCTTGGCATTGCTGAATGCCGGTAACGCAGCGCAAGCCGCGGCGAAGCACGGCGGTAAGAAACCCAACCCCTGGAAACCGGTGCTCAACGCAATCAAGGAACCGGTGGCCTGGGCGCCAATCTTAGCCGTTATCCTCGTGCTCTGCGGCTTGAAATGGCCTGACTACCTGACACCGTCGTTCGACCTGATCAAAGGTGCCAACGCATCGGTCGCTGTGTTTGCCGCCGGTATCACGCTGTCGTCGGTAAAGATCAAGATCAACGGTCAAGCCATCATGGGGTCATTCCTCAAGTTGGTTGTAATGCCGTTGGCGATACTGATAGTCGGAATTATCTTCAAGATGGCACCCGAAAACCTCAAGATGCTTGTGGTCTGCGCCGCTCTGCCTCCTGCCTTCTCGGGAATCATCATCGCAAGCCGTTACAACTGCTACGTAGCCACCGGAACCTCATCGCTTGCGTTGTCGACCATCCTCTTCATGGGCTTCTGTCCCCTCTGGTTGTGGATTACCGACCTCTGCATCAACTGGTTCCACTTGGCGGCGTAATCCCGATTAATTGACAAAACTTGAAGTTATGGAAAATAAGAGTGTTGCGCCCAAGGCGGCGCCTGCGGTTGCCGAACAGCAATCGGCGATTCAAGATAATTCAAAGATGTTGAAGGACAGCGGTTGGGTATTCACCATAATCGGTGTAATAGCCTTTATTGTAGGCTTGATAATCGGCGTGTCCGGTATCTGGATTTCCGGCGCCACAGCCATAGCCTCCGGCATCTACTGCCTCGTAAAAAGTAAATAGAGCCCCCGGACTCTAAATATATGTACTGGAACATTGACAGGATAATGAAGCTGATTATCGGCATCGTCATTGCGGCGGTGCTGGTATGGCTCGTACGCTATCTCAGTGATGTGCTGCTGCCTTTCTTCGTGGCCTGTTTCGTCGCCTATCTGCTGCAACCTGTCGAAGCCTTCAACCGGCGTATCACCCGCACACGCCGGCGCGTCCTGAGCTCGGTGATGACCGTCGTGGAACTTACGGCTGTCATCGCCCTGCTCGTTTATTTCTTCCTACCCTCGGTCATAAAAGAAACCGGAATGCTCGATCGCATAGTCACCGAAATCTCCGAAGGTAAGCGGGCTGTACCGGAATATTGCGTCGGCATAATCCGATTTGTAGAGAGTTACGCCAATCCCCGCAAGATTGCCGAAATGCTCGACTCGATGCGATTCGACCAGCTGCTGTCAAAAAGCACCTCGCTGCTCGAACAGTCGTGGGAGGTGATAGTCAGCACGCTCGGCTGGTTCCTCACACTTATCTACATACTCTTCATCCTTATCGATTATCCGCAGATTGTTCGCGGATTCAAGATGATTTTTCCTCGCAAGTATCGCCAACAGGCGCTTGCCGTCGTCGATGACGTCAAGCGGAGCATGAACCATTACTTCCGCGGTCAGGGTCTCGTCGCTCTCTGCGCCATGGTTTTCTACTGCGTCGGATTCAAACTGGTCGGTCTCCCGTTGGCCATTCCGATGGGCATCTTAGTCGGTGTTCTCTACATGATTCCGTACTTCCAATACGTCACGGTGATACCGGTGGTGGTAATATGCTTCATCTTCTCGCTCGGAGGTGGGGCGGAACTGTGGCCGATGCTGTGGAAATGTGGCTTGGTCTATATCGTGAGCCAGTGCATCTGCGACTATCTGATCACGCCACACGTCATGGGCAAAGAGATGGGTCTGAACCCGGCGATAATCCTGCTTTCGCTGTCGGTATGGGGAAGTCTGTTGGGCATAATCGGCATGATTATCGCCCTGCCCGTCACGTCACTCATCATGACCTATTACGAGCGGTACATATCAGAACCGTTAGAAAAATGATGTAATTTTGAACAAAAATTCACAAAAGTAGTCGATTTGTGCCAAAAATTTTGTAAATTTGCAATCTCAATGAATTTTTGATTAAGGTATGCCTTGCGTTGTTGGCGTTTTGGCAACGTTTGCATTAGACTAATTACTATCTGGATGAATCGACATCAAATACTTGACGAGGCCGCTGAGAAGGGTCTCTATTCACCGGTGTATGAACATGACGGCTGCGGTGTGGCGATGGTCGTCAAGATTGACGGCAGCAAGCACCACTCGATAGTGGACCGCGGTCTGACAATCCTCGAACACTTGGCCCACCGAGGCGCCGAAGGCGCTGACAGTGTGACCGGCGACGGCGCCGGCATAATGGTTCAGATTCCGCACGAATACATATTGCTCAACGGTATTCCGGTGCCCGAGCAGGGCCGCTATGGCGTGGGCATGCTCTTCATGCCCCGCGACGACGCCCAGCGCGAGCGGTTCGAGAAGATAATCGACGAGGAACTCAAGGCGCGAGGGCTCTACCTGATGCATATGCGCGATGTGCCGGTCGACTCATCCGTGCTCGGCCCCGACGCACTGGCCACCGAACCGGTGATACGTCAGGCCTTCATAGTCGGCTGCGACGACCGCGACCGCTTCGAACGGCTCCTCTACTCGGTGCGACGCGCCATTGAGCAGCGTGTCCTCGACGATGACCTCATCACCGACAAGGAGAGCAGTTATGTCGTCAGCCTCTCGACACGTACCTTGGTTTACAAAGGTATGCTGTCATCACTACAACTGAGAACATATTTCAAGGACCTCCAGAGTCCATACTTCACGAGTGCCATCGCACTTATGCACTCCCGCTTCTCCACCAATACGTTCCCGACATGGCGTCTTGCCCAGCCTTTCCGTCTCATAGGTCATAACGGTGAGATCAATACAATCCGGGGCAATCGTTTCTGGATGTCGACCCGCGAGGCTGTCATCGACCCCGCCAACTTGGGCGATATGTCAAAGCTCGGCAATGTCATCCAGCCCGGCATGAGCGACAGCGGGTCGTTCGACAACGCTCTCGAATTCTTCGTGCGTTCAGGCATGAGCCTTCCGCACGCTCTGGCCATGCTCGTGCCTGAATCGGTAAATGACCAGAACCCGATATCGAGCCGCCTGAAAGCCTTCTACGAATATCACTCGATATTCATGGCTCCATGGGACGGTCCGGCCGCAATCCTATTCTCCGATGGACGATACGCCGGCGGTATGCTTGACCGCAACGGTCTGCGCCCGGCCCGTGTGACCGTCACCAAGTCGGGAGAGATGGTCATAGCCTCCGAAGCCGGTGTCATTGACATAGACCCGGCCGACATACAATTCAAGGCGCGGCTAAAACCCGGCAAGATTATCATGGCCGACCTTGAGGAAAAACGCATCCTGCTCGACCGCGAGATAAAGCAGGCGCTCTCGACCGAACATCCGTACCGCGAATGGATTAACGAGAACCGGATAGTCCTCAACGACCTCAAGAGCGGTCGGAAGGTGACGCACGAGACTCCGGACCTCGAGCGTCTGATGACGGCATTCGGCTATAACGCCGAGGATATAGGCCGCATCATCAAGCCTATGGCGATGAACGGCGCCGAGCCTATGGCCTCGATGGGCAACGACTGTCCTCCGGCTCCGCTCGCCAAGATGCCACAGCGCTTCTTCAACTACTTCCGCCAGCAGTTCGCGCAGGTCACCAACCCGCCAATCGACCCGATCCGCGAGGAATTGGTCATGTCGCTGACAAGTTATGTCGGCGCCGTGCGCAAGAATATCCTCGAACCGTCGGCTGAGCTCTGCCGCGTGGTGATGATGCCCTCGCCGATTGTTTCGGATGCCGAGCTGGATATACTCCGTCACCTTGAATATAAAGGTTTCCGCACCATCACACTGCCCATGACCTTCGAGGCCGATGGGGGAGTGTCGGCCATGGAAGCAGCCATCGACCGTCTCTGCTCGGAGGCGGAGGGCGCTGTCGACAAGGGTTACAACTATATGATACTTTCCGACCGCGGTGTCGATTCCAAACATGCGCCAATCCCTTCACTCATAGCCTTGTCGGCTGTGCACCATCACCTCGTATCGCGCCGCAAACGCTCGCAGATCGCGATTATAGTCGAGAGCGGCGAAATTTCAGAGGTGATGCACGTGGCTCTGCTTATGGGCTTCGGAGCGAGTGCCGTCAATCCCTATCTGGTTTTCTCGATTCTCAAGGGTCTTGTGGACCGTCACGAGATACAACTCGACTACGACGGCGCCGAGAAACACTACATCAAGGCCGTCAACAAAGGTATGCTCAAAATCATGTCAAAGATGGGCATATCGACCATCCGCAGTTACCGCGGATGCGCCCTGTTCGAGTCGTTGGGCGTAAGCTCGCGCCTGCTCAACCGCTACATGGGCGGTGGCCGCTCGGCGGTCGAGGGTGTCGACATCGACGACATAGCCGAAGATGTGCTCAGGTTGCACGCCAAGGCATATACCCCCGAAGTCGCTCCGCTCGATGACTTCGGAAACTACCGTTTCCGCCGCGAAGGCGAGCTTCACGCGTGGAACCCGCCGGTTGTCAAGGCGTTGCGTGACGCGGTGGTGAAAGGAGACTATGAGGAGTTCGGCAAATTCGTATCGCTTGTCGAAGAGAAACCCGACCCGATTGTCCTCCGCGACCTTCTGCGCGTCGAGAGCGACCGCAAGCCTGTCAGCATCGACGAGGTGGAAAGCGAAGAAGATATCATGCGCCGTTTCTGCGTGGAAGCCATGTCGTTCGGTGCCATAAGCAAGGAAGCGCACGAGGCGATAGCCATAGCCGCCAACAGCATCGGAGCGATGAGCAACTGCGGTGAGGGTGGAGAGGACCCTGCCCGTAACGAGCGCCGTGAGGACGGTACGTGGGCACGCAGCAGTGTGCGACAGATTGCCTCGGGACGCTTCGGCGTTGATGCTGAATATCTGGTAAACGCCGACGAACTCCAGATCAAGGTTGCCCAGGGTGCCAAGCCGGGCGAGGGTGGTCAGCTCCCCGGTTTCAAGGTTGATGAGGTGATAGCGCGCACGCGCCGCTCTCTGCCGGGCATCACTCTCATTTCGCCGCCGCCTCATCATGACATATATTCAATCGAAGACTTAGCTCAGCTCATCTTCGACCTGAAGAATATCAACCCCACGGCACAGATCAGTGTCAAGCTCGTTGCCGAGGGTGGCGTGGGTACGATTGCCGCCGGTGTCGCAAAGGCAAAGGCGGACAAGATTCTGATCAGCGGCTGCGACGGTGGCACCGGAGCGAGCCCTGCAAGCTCGATGAAGCATGCCGGTATGCCGCCCGAAATCGGACTGTCGGAGGTTCAGCAGACACTGGTTGCAAACAATCTCCGCAACCGCGTACGCCTGCAGGTGGACGGCCAGCTGAAGAGCCCGCACGACATCATCGTCGCCGCGATGTTGGGTGCCGAGGAATACGGTTTCGGTACAGCTGCCCTAATTGCTTTAGGCTGCTGCATGATACGCGCATGTCACACCAACACCTGCGCCAAGGGTGTCGCCACCCAGAATCCGGAACTCCGGTGCAAGTTCGCCGGAAAACCCGAGCATCTTGTCAACTACTTCCGCTTCATGGCCCGCGGTGTCCGCGAGCGTTTGGCAGAATTAGGATACAGAAACCTCGATGAGATAGTGGGACGTGTCGACCTTCTGACCAAACGTAAGGCACGTCGTGGTTCGAAGGCGGACAAACTCGACTTCTCGCGTATCGTTTACCGTCCCGATAATGACGCCGAGATACGGTTCGCCACTCCCCACGACCACAAACTTGACACCGTAAAGGACCAGTCGCTGATATCACTCCTTTCGAAAGCCATAGAGGATGGTCAGCCTGTCAGCGTAGGCATGCCGATTGTCAATACCGACCGTTCGGTAGGCACGATGCTGAGCGGATATGTGACGCGCCGTCACGGTGGCGCCGGATTGCCAGACGATAGTGTCAAGATTACCTTCACGGGTTCGGCAGGCCAGAGTTTCGGCGCATTCCTGTGCAAGGGACTCACCCTGCGTCTCGAAGGGGACGCGAACGATTATCTCGGCAAAGGTTTGTCGGGTGGCCGAATAGCGGTGGTGCCACCTGCGGGTGCTGAGTTCGAGGCCGAGAAGAATGTCATTGCCGGAAATACCCTGCTTTACGGAGCGACCGGGGGCGAGCTGTTCGTCAACGGTCGTGTTGGCGAGCGCTTCGCTGTCCGCAACAGTGGCGCGACGGCGGTTGTAGAGGGTGTTGGCGACCATGCCTGTGAATACATGACAGGTGGCCGCGTAGTGGTGTTGGGCAAGATAGGCCGTAACTTCGCCGCCGGAATGAGCGGCGGCATCGCGTACATCCTCAACGTCAACGGTAATGTCGATTATTATATCAACATGGATCTGGTCGAGCTCACCTTGCTTAAGGAAACCGATGAGATTGCCGAACTGCGTGACCTGATAGAACGTCACCACGCCAACACCGGCAGTCCGCAGGCAGCCCACATTTTGGCGGACTGGGAGACATATGTCCCGCAGTTCCTGAAAGTGACACCGGTGGAGTATAAGAACAAATTTATGAAGAAGTAAAAAACGAAAACAAATTCCTGAATAAATAAACATATGATGCATATGAGTTCCGTTATCGGGACGAAAAAGTCGGGGTGTGTCGAAGGAAGACACACCCCGACGTACCTTACATTGGTGTGGCGAGCGCTCGGTTGAGTAGATGTAAAAATGATTTTATTTTTTGTAAATTCTTAGCAAATTGTTTGGATGGTTGGTGAAAATGTGTTAAATTTTGCATTCGGTGTAGGGATAATCCTTTATCAATGTTACTAATTTTTAATTAAATCTTATATGAAAAAATCTTTTTATCGAATTGTTTTTCCCATTCTTCTTTTGGGAGTGAGCATAGTTCTCAATGGATGCTCAAACGCCTTCCCCACAGGGTTAGACTTTACAGAGAATTCAAACCCTGTTGAGACCTCAGAAGTGGATTACACTATCGGTGAAGAAAAGGCTATTGAAATAGCCAGAAATCTGCTCGGATTATCCGAACACATCCAATATGAAATCTACGAAATCGAATCTGTTACTTCCAATCCCAACAAAAAAGAGTCTAAGGCAATTGCTTATGTTGTAAATTTCGGTCAGGGAGTAGGCGGCGCTATTGTAGCAAAAGACAGTCGGGTTTCCTATCAAACTGCAAAACACTTTCACACCAAGGACGCTTTTAACCGAAATCAGATGACTGCCCCCTTTATCCGGACTTTAGAGGGGTATATCGAAAGTCAACTGAAATCTTCTACAAGATCGGATTTGTGCAGTCCGGAAAATTGCAATGGTCATAAGCATTTGATACTCCACAGTAATATTACGCTTAGAGTTTCTGAGAAATCTCCATTTAATAAATGTGTTCTCGATTCTCATCCGGGGTGCAATGCAGGAAGTGTAGCGGCCAGTTGTGCGGCTGCATTATCTTATTCAATGGCTGCGCTTAGTTTAGATGGATATTACTATGATTTTTCATCGATTAACTATTGTCTCGAACAGGGAGAAGGTTTCAATCCGGTAGTTCCCGGTCTCTTTTCAATGAATGATCAATTAATCAATTTTATGCATTCCTATGACGGAGCCGTGGATGCTATGGCACATCTTATGACGGTATTAGGCCAAAAAATGAATACAAATTATCAGACGGATAATTCTCTTGCAAATTTACAAGATGCTCATAATGTGTTGAGAAATCTCGGTGCCGATGTTTCGGCTTATCAGAGTGAATTCTCTGTTCCTGAATTGATAAACTTGTTAATGAATCATTATCTTTGATTGCAATGTTCGAAGATACGGATAAAAATCTAAAATATTGCGCTATATTGAATGGTGGCGAATTCATCTATCATGGTGATCCATTGACATCAAACTTTGGTCAGGTTTTCGTACACCATACGGATGCTTTTTATCCATGGTCTCCAGCGGATTATAGTCTATTCTATATAGATGACTGCTCAAATCCAAATTTGATTTGTATGGATTTCTTTGGCGTAAAACTTCAAAATAAATATTATGACTACTAAATTAATGTTTAAAAAGATGCTTAAGGCATTCTGTGTAATATGCCTTGTCCTTCTTGGGGGAGCGGCATACGGACAAGAAAATGAAACATGGCCGTTTATAGGTTTCATTGAGGAGGGTACAAAATGGGAACTTGAAGTTTCAAATGTTGATTTTCAGGAAACAGTGTCAGTATCTCAGACATTGAAAGATACTGAGGTCATCAATGGCAAAACTTACATCAAACTTTGGTCTTCGATAGAAGGTGGTGAAGCTAATCTCGTGTCGTACATTTATATTGACGTGATTAATCAATCAGTGTATGCTCTTGATCCGAATGCGATAGATCGTGGTGAGAGGATGATATATACGTTCATGCCAGCTGTGCCGGAGTCTACGAAGATTGCATGCATTTCTTGGGATGGCAAGATTTCAGAGACCGACTATTTCATTAGAAAGTCCGGCACTGAATCCTATGTCAGGTATGAAGGATATTCTTATTCGAAACGAACCATTGAATTGTACAGCGACGAAGATATGAATGAAGGAAGCCTTTTGGGAAAGGTTGAATGGATTCGTGGAATAGGAAATCCTACAGGTTTTCTAAATCAATGTTATTCATTAGATCCCGATGTGAATGTTATACTAAAGAGGGTTATCGCAGATGAAACTCTAATTGTGTACGATTCGGCTACACTTTCTGTGAACACGATAGATTCAGATGTTGAGAAAACCATAGACAAAATTTATGATATAAACGGAAGGAATATTCCTGAATTGGTAAAGGGAATCAATATCATACATTATTCTGATGGTTCAGTTGACAAAGTCTTGAAATAAGAAATGGGCTGCGCAGTCGAGTTGCGCAGCCCATTTCTTATTTTTATTACTTATTTCATTCTTATTCTTTGATTTCGCAGGCTTTGGTGCAGGTCACCATTTTCCATATGAGGACGGCGAGGATGGCGCCAACCAATGGGCCGACCACCATAATCCAGAAGTCAGGCCATGCGCCGCAACTGTAGACGGCGGGGCCAAGGCTACGTGCCGGGTTTACTGAGCAGTTGTCGACGGGAATGCCGACGATGTTCACCAGACCGAGACCGAGGCCGATGGCGAGGCCGGCGAACTTGCCGAATCCTTTCTGCGGGTCAGTTGAGCCGAGTACAATCAGCACGAAGAACATGGTGAGCAGAATCTCGCTGACGAGTGCGAAACCCTGACTGACACCGGGCTGGCATACGTTTGTGGCCAGAAAACTGTTCTGAGACTCGGTAACACCGCCGAAGGTGAATGGGGCTTCTCCCATCTGTGTGAACCAATAGAGGAAGCCCGCACCAACAATGGCGCCGGCACACTGAAAAATGACGTAGAAGAAGAAATCCTTGAACGACATCTTGTTGCTGATCAGCATGGCGAAAGATACCGCAGGGTTCACATGACAGCCTGAGATGTTACCGATACAATAGCAGAGACAGACCAGAACGAGGCCGAAGCAGAGACCAATTCCGAGACCGCCGATTGAAGGGCCGGCAAGCACGGCGCTGCCGCAGGCCAGAAGCACCAGGAACATGGTGCCGAAAAATTCAGCTAAATACTTTTTCATAGTGTGTTTTTTAACGAATGTTATATCACTATAACACAGTTTCCGCTGATTAGGTTTCTCCGTCTACAGATGAAAACCAAGTCTCGACCCGCTCAGAACTGTTTGGGATATACCACCAACAGGTTGTGACGGCTGAAATATCGGCTTAGGAAACCGGGCAACGATTCAAGGTCGGAACTGTAGCTTATCGAACCCTTGCGGGCGCCGATGACCACAAGCAGGTCGTCATCGCCTATATCTCCTGACAGCAGTATGAAATCATCATAAGAGTCGAGGGTCTCATATCTTACGTCTACCTCCACCTTATCCTCGGCTATGGCGGTGCGTATGAAGTCGGCTGTCTCCTTATATGAAATGATGCTCAGACGTGCTTCGATATTGAAGGCGAGCATCGTCAGACGCGACACCCAGAGGTGAAAGCCCGTCTCGTATTCAGCCTGGCGGGGTACAACCACCACAATACGCGTGACGGTGTCGACAGGTATGAAACAACGTGACATGATGACCATCCGGTGAGTCGTGTTGAGCAACTGCTCGATAAGCGAACCGTAGAAAGTGTCGACTATGTTGGCCTTGCGGTGCAGACCGATGACTATCTCCGTGGCCTCCTGCTCGACGGCCACGTTGCGCAATGCAGACGCGACGTTAATGTCAAAGCGCTCGGTGGTGCGCACCTCGACATCCATCTCCTCGGCGGCGTTGGTGGCCGACTGCATGGCCGTGCGGCCCATGGTGCGGAGTCGCTTGTCTTCGCTGTTGCGCACGTAGAGTATATCCATCGGATTGCGGTTGAGACGGTTGCGCATGAATATAGCCATACGGGCAAGACCCTCGGAAGTCACCGGATTCGAAACGGAGACCACCTGGCGGGCAAACTCGGTCTCACCCACGTCCTCGTGCTCGAGGTCCTTGTCGGTGAGTTGCATACGGATCTGCTTGGACGCGCTCTCGGTGATGACAGATGCCACGATACAACAGATGAGTATCATCACGACGGCGCCGTTCATGATATCCTCGTTGAGCATTCCGTATTTATAGCCGACCATCACGGCGGCGATTGTGGCCGCGGCCTTGCCGCTGGTCAGTCCGAACATCAGCCTGCGGTCAGAGCTGTCAAGCTTGAAAAGTTTCTGTGCGCCATAGGCCGCAAACCATTTGGTCGATAGCGCCAGCACCGACATGTTGGCCGCCACCCAGATGACTCCCCAGCCCTGGAAAATCACCTTGACGTTGATAAGCATACCCACTCCAATCAGGAAGTAGGGGATAAAGATGGAGTCACCGACAAACTTGATGTTCTTCATCAAGGGGGAGCGGCCCGGAATCATACGGTTGAGCACAAGTCCGGCATAGAACGCTCCCAAAATGGCCTCCAGTCCTATGAGTTGTGCCAACAGTGAGGCCACGAAGACCTCGGCGAGTATGAAGATGTATTGCGTGACGGGTTCGGCGTTGTTGCTGAAGAACCATCGGGTGGCCTTGGGAAACGTGTAGCCGATTGCCACACAGTATACGGCCATCAGACCCAACATCCGCGCAAGTGTGCCGACACTGAAGAATCCGGCTATGCGTGTCTGTACCACTCCGGCCAGACAGAGCAGGGCAAGCATCACGGCAATGATGGTGCCGCAGACGGCTATAACGGCTCCACGGGTGTTCTGAAGACCGAACCGGCTGACCGTGGGGTAGGAGACAAGTGTGTGCGAGGCGTACATCGAAGCAATCAGCAACGATGTGTCCCACCCTACGCCGAAAGCGTAGCGCGAGCCGAATACGCCGGCCAACATCGGCAATATGAACGACAGCAACCCGAAGCCGGCTCCACGACGGAACTGCTGCTTGAGGTGGAACATGTCGATATCGACGGCGGCCTGGAACATGATGTACAGGATGCCAACCTCGCCGAATGTGCGGAAGCTCGCGTCGCGGTCGAGCAACCCGAAGCCGTAAGGACCCACAGCCATACCAGCGATGATGAGGCCCACAATGGGGGGTATCTTCAATCTACGGAACACGACCGGTCCTAACAGAATGATGACAAGCACCAGGAGAAATATGGCTACGGGTTGGGATATCATAGTGTGCTAAAAACCGAAAATCAGGTTTGCCGACTCGTCAGTCTTCTGTTCGACTTCGGGCGGACTGATGCCGAGGGTTGCCGCCACGCAGTCGCGTATGTACGGGATGCGGGCGGATTCGTTGGTCTGTCCTCGTTTGGGCGCGGGCGAAAGCCAGGGTGAGTCAGTCTCGAGCAGGATTCGGTCGATACCGATCTCAGGCAACGCTGCACGAAGCTCGGGCGCGTTCTTGAACGTCACGACCCCGTTGATGCCGAAATATGGGTCGCAAACCTCGCGGATGCGTCTGACATCATCGGCGTTGCCGGTGAAGCTGTGGAATATCAGCGTGGGCAGCTTACCGTCCAAGGCGCCTAAAACCTCAAGGGTGTCTTCGAGACCTTCGCGGCAATGGATTATGACGGGCAGCCCATACCTCTGCGCCCATCCTAACTGGCGGGCGAATGCCGCTTTCTGTTCGTCGCGCATCGACGTATCGTGATAGTGGTCGATTCCGACCTCTCCGATGGCGCGGAAATCTCCGGGTAGCATGGCCTCCATCGCGTCCAGATCCGCCTCCCATTTTTCGGTCAGGTCGGTCGGATGTATGCCGAGAGCCAGACAGGTATTTGCCGGAAAATGTTCGTGGAGCCGGCGCATGTCGGCCAGCGAAATGAGATTGACGCAAGGCAATACCAATCGGGTGACGCCGGCCTCTATGGCCCGCGTCACCGCCTCGACGCCCCCGTCCGGGTAGACGTCGGGCATATAGAGATGTGTATGCGTGTCAGTCATTCCCGCTATTACTTCTTCCGTCCGGTCAGTTTGTCGACAAGGAGGCGGAACGGCTCGCGGGCTTCCTCGCTGAGTGAGGTGGCCTTGAGGGCCTTTAGTGCCTTCTTGGAATAGGCGGCTATCGCCTTGCGGCATTGCTCGGACATGTTCATACGCTCGTACAGATTGGTGACAATCTTTACTTTAGTGTCACCGGCGGGCAACTTCATTGCCTCGCGGAGCGCGTCTGCGTCGGGGGTGGTTTCCGAGAGTGCGGTCAGCAGCAGGAACGATTTCTTGTTGTTGTTGATGTCGCCGCCAATCGGTTTGCCGAATGTCGTAGAGTCTCCGAAAACATCCAGCCAGTCATCCTGGATCTGGAACGCGAGGCCGAGCATTGCACCGTATTCGGCCATATGCTCCGCGTCTGCTTCGGACGCGCCGCCGATCAGTGCGCCGATACGGGCTGATGCGCCGAGCAGTGCACCGGTCTTGTCTGAAATCATCAGTATGTAATCATCCAGGCTGACGTTCTCGGCAGATTCGAAGTCCATGTCGAGACGCTGGCCTTCGTAAACACGCAGGGCCATGTCGTTGAACGCATCCAACACCTGACGCAGGATGTTGTCATCTACCTTGGCGACATACTGCGTGGCGAGGGTAAGCATTGTGTCGCCTGACAGGATTGCGGTGTTGACGTCCCATTTGGAGTGGACCGTGGGACGGCTGCGACGCAGTTCGCTCTGGTCCATCACGTCGTCGTGGAGCAAGGTGAAGTTGTGGAACATCTCCATACCGACGGCGGCGTCCTCAGCTTTGCCGGCAGCCTGGCCGAAGGCATCGGCGGCCATCAGCACGAGTGACGGGCGGAGGCGTTTGCCTCCCGATGCAAGCGAGTAGCTTATGGGTTCGTACAGCCCGGCGAGTTTGCCACCGGGCAGTTCTATATCGCGCAGCACTTTCTCGATGTGCATGCTGTAATCAGAAAATTTCATCATTATCGTGTATGTGTGTTATTTTTCTATTTGGTGTACTTCATGTAGATGTCCTTGGGGACGTCCTTGCCGCTGTCGAGTTCAAGCACTGTCTTGAAGCCAATCATGAATCTGCGTTGCATGGCTGTGTCGTTGCCGCAGGCTTTCTTGAATTCGGCAAGCTCTTTCTCGATGTCGGCACTTTTCTTGTTGCCTTCGCGGATTGAGGTGACATATTCAAGCCCGAGTTTGTAACCGATGCTGAGTGCCTCTTCACCTCCATCGAGTTGATACATTTTCATTTTATCTGCCAGTGGAAGGCTGCCCACGATTGCATCGTAGGAAACACTGAACTCATCAAGATCCTTGCCGGTCAGTTTTTCGTAGGCGTGATTGGTGGCGATGGCGAGGGTGTCGATGCGGGCATCCTTGTCGCGGCCGAGGGCGCCGTAGACGATGAAGCGGGCCACGGAGTCGGGCGACGCGTGGTTGATGATGTATTCGACGCGGCTCTCATCACCAATCGAATTGAAATTTTTCGGGTACTTACTGTTCTTACTGTTCGAACCTCCACATGAGGTTAAAGCCAGAGCCACAAGAACCACAGGAAGTAAAAATTTGTACATTGTAAGATTAATATGCTATAATACAAAGTGTTATGTTGCTTATCGCGAACTTTGGGCGTAGGATAATCGTGACGTCCAATGAAGAGAAAAACAAAAAACGTTACAAAATTAATAAAAAAATCGTCAAATATATGGAAATTCAAACTAAAAGCATTAACTTTGCATTCAAATAGAAAGGAGTGGTGCCCGAGTGGTTGAAGGGGCCCGCCTGGAAAGCTGGTATACGTCACAAGCGTATCGGGGGTTCGAATCCCCCTCACTCCGCCCCGGAAACGAAAGAGTAGCATCTTTCGTTTTTTTTAACATTCATGTAAATTTCCAAGTACAACTTGTAAAAATCCCAAGTACAACTTGTAAAAATCCCATCTTCTTTCGCCGGTGGCTTGCACCACGGTGATATACGATGGTAAGAATATGCCTCCGATTGCCCTTAATATCCGGGATATATAGGAAGCTGTAAAGCCCAAAAAAAACATGCCGCCTTCTGAGAGGGCGGCATAGTTTTTGGGGTATTTTGTGGTGATAGGGTGTGGGTCGGATTATTCTTCGAGCGAGTGGAGGTAGTTGGTGTCGGCGTCCTCGGCTTTGGTTTTGGCCGCGCCTTTCAGGACTGACTCGTGCTTGGAGAGCTTCATCACCTCGGGAGACAGATGGCAGTATCCGCCCGGATTCTTGTCGAGGTAATTCTGATGATACTCCTCGGCTACGTAGAAGTTCTTCAACGGCTTGACCTCGACGGCTACCTTGCGTTTAAGTTCCTTCTCGACTTCGTTGACCACGGCGAGTGCGACCTCCTTCTGATAGTCGGAAGTGTAATATATGCCTGTGCGGTACTGCGTTCCGTGGTCGTTGCCCTGGCGGTCATGGCTGAACGGGTCGATAGTTTTGAAATAGAGCTCGATGAGCTTCTTCAGGTCGACTGTTGTCGCGTTATAAGTTACCTCCACAGCCTCGGCAGCCCCGGTTTCACCGGTGCAAACCTGGTCGTACGTAGGGTTAGGAACAGCCGAGTTGGCATATCCCGCGTGGGTTTCGAGCACACCGCGCAGGTTCTTGAAGAATTTATCGGTTCCCCAGAAGCAACCTCCTGCGAAAACGATTTTTTCAGAATTCATTGTGTCCATAGTATCAATGTTTATATACATAGATAAAACGGCCAACGCCCCGTTACGGTTCTCTCACCTACCTATTTTAGAGTCCGTTTCATAAAAATTTTGGCTCTGGGGGTCGCATCCTTGGTCGAGATAACTTTTTTAAACGGATTTTAACCATATTTATCGAATAATGTCTACATTTGTAAAAATATTACCTGAGACCGGCTGCTTCACGCCAATCCCGCCTTCTTTCTTCCGGTCACATAGCCCGCTATGCTCCCTACAGAAAGAAGACGGGCTTGACGCAAAGCAGCCGCCCCCAGTGCCAAAATTTTTATGAAATGGAACTCGTTAATTACAACTAACCTTATAGATAATGAAACAACTTCTACAATTGATGTTGTGCGGAGCCGCTGTTTGCGGAGCCGCCAATGTTTACGCCGAGGAGGCGTTGATTTTCGAGGAAACTTTCTCGAATTGCAAGAGTACCACAATCCAGGGTGGCTATTTCGCTGAGTCCCTCTATTTTGAGTCGGCCATGATGGGTGACCATGACGGATGGTACACCCAGAACTGTTACGAGTCTGAGCGTGCCATTAAGTTCAGCGCAAAGACCAAGCATGGCAAGGCTACTTCACCCGAGTTGCCCATTATCGGCAATTCGGGCGACCTGAAGGTGTGTTTCCGTGCCCAGACATGGCGTGGTGATGAACTGACCGTGAATGTTGAGGTCAACGGCGAGGTCCGCACTGTCGATCTGGCCGGAACGTCCCAGATTACCGACCGCAGCAACGCTTGTTCGGAAGTGACATTCACTGATGTTCCGGCGGGTTCGAAGCTGATATTCTACGGTACAGGCAAGGAGGGAGGCACAGGTGTGACGCGCTTTTTCCTTTCGGATATCCGAGTATTCCAGGAAGTGCCCGATGGCACGGCTCCCGGCGGCCTGAGCGTCACAGCTTCGTACCATCATTTTGATGACATAATGTGTGGCAATGAAAGTGAGTTGCGTACTGTCACGGCTTGTGGTGCAGGTTCCGAGCATGGCGACCCTGTCCTCACTCTCCCCGAGAACAGCAATTTCGAGATTGTCAGCGCAGTGAGTTGTGACTGCGAATATCCGGTGACCACCTGGGATCTCCGTTTCAATCCGCGGAGTGCCGGCAGCAAGGAAGAGGTGGCAACCATCACTTTAGGGGACCTCACGCATAACTTGATTCTGACCGGAAACGCGAAGGTTTACCGTCCTGCATCAGTGAGCGCACAGAATGTCAGCGCAACCGGTTTCGAGGCCGCATGGCCCACTTTGGCGGGTATGGACGCTGTCGATGTGGCCGTGTGGGAGCTGGTTCCCGGTGAACTGGTGGCATCCGACCTCATGATTACAAAATATATCGAGGGCCGCAGCAACAACCGCGCACTTGAGATTTACAACGGTACCGCCGGAGATGTGAACCTGAACGGCTATAAGCTTCGGATGGAGACAAACGGCGCCGGAGGTCTGACCTCGAGCGAGTATGCGTTGCCCGACAAGGTTCTCGAACGTGGTAAATGTTTCACTATCTGCAATGCCCAGTTCAGTGCCTTGCGTGACATTGCCGATGTTACTATCGGTTATCAGGACGGTGGTTACGCCAATATCACTACATTCACAGGCGACGATGCCATAGGTCTCTTTAATCCTGACGATGAGCTGATTGATATTGTTGGTTATGAGAGTCCCGATACGAACGACCTCGTTTCAGGCGACTGGGGCGCGGATGCAAGTTTCTACCGTCGCTCGGACACTTGCTATCCCACGGCCAAATTCTACCCAGAGGAGTGGGAGAAGCATGAGATGGATTACTGCGAGGGCTACGGCCAGCACAAGATGGACGCCACGGGACAGGTGCGCAAGCAGGTGAAAGCCGTGCGTGTCGACAATCCCGCCGACGGCAAGGTTGCTATCGATGGTCTCGAAGAAGGCCATACATATTATGTTGCGATTCGTGGCATTTCGAACGGCCATGAGACTCATTACTGCCACCCGGTTGAGGTGAAGACCACCGCATCAGGAGTGTCGGCAGTAGGGGAGGACGCACAGCCTTGGACTCTGGATGGCGACTTGCTTACACTTGCCGACGGTGCCAAAGCCTACACGCTCCAGGGTGTTTGTCTCGGCACGGGCACCATCCGTCTCTCCGGCCACGGCGTAGTGATAATCCGCACCGCCACCCGCGCCTCCAAACTTGTCTACTGATCCGCAACTCACCGAAATATACGCGAAAATAAAACAAGGTCATCTTGCCGCAGCAGGATGACCTTGTTGTTAGGGGGAAGGTAAGTCTTATTTCAGACGGTAAACTTTAGTAGTTTTCGAACCCTGACGGACGATGTAAACACCGGCACTGGGGTTCTGAACACGTACGCCCTGAAGGTCGTAGTAAACCGCAGGTGCAGCCTCAGAGTCATCGAACGCTGATGAAATGCCGGTGACGTCAGTACCGAAGTAGTTGGTGAAGTCTTTCCATACCTCAGCCGCCTTGTAGGCATCGATTGATTCAACAGGCACGTAAACCGGGATGGTTGTGCCAACGTCCTCGAAAGCCATTGCCCCTGCAGTCGGGGGAACAGTTGCGTCGCACTTGATGCTCTTCAGACCGTCGCAGCCATAGAAAGCCATCATGCCGATTTCAGTAACAGAAGCCGGGAATGAGATGCCTGTGAGGGTTGAGTTGCCCGAAAAGGCCATTGAACCGATGGTTTCGAGGTTTGCCGGGAGGGTGATGGTGTCGAGCACACAGTTGTAGAAGGCACTTTTTCCGATTTCCTTAACGTTGTCACCTGCGAATGTCACAGTCTTGAGAGCCTTACAACCGAAGAAAGAGGACCCGATCTTGGTGACGTTGGCGGGAATGTTGACCTCAGTGAGTCGTTCGCAGTTGGCGAATGCCTGGTCTCCCATGACTTCGAGAGACTCGGGAAGAGTGAGATTGGTCAGCGGTTTGAATCCGTAGAAAGCACGGCCGATTGACTGAACACCTTCGGGAATTACGAGTGTTTTCGAAACTTCCTGGCCAGCAACGTAAACCTTACCCCATTTATTAGAGGTAGAAGTGGGATATACGTTGTAGATCGGGTTTGCGTTGCCGTTGGCAAAATCGACGGTGACCCATGCGGCGAGGTCTTCGATGTTGAGTGTCTTAAGGTTTGTGACATTGCGGAATGCGTCAGTGCCGACGGTCTTGATTGAGGCCGGGAAAGTGATTGAGGAAATCGTCTTGTTGGCCTGGAACGCGGCTTCCTTCACTGAGGTGACGGTGTAGACAACATCCTCGACTGTGATGGTCGACGGGATGTCGAGTGAGGTCAGAGTGTCGTCGCAACCAATTACCTCAGTAGTCTTGTTTTCGAGGTCAGACTGGTAGTGGATGCCGGCGATGACAGGCTGAGAGGGATCGACAGGCTCAACTTCGGGCTCGGCGGTATAGATGTTGAAATCTATTGCAAATTTGACGTTTTCGAATGTGTATCCGCTGTAGCTGGTGCCCGAAGTATTGTATCCGAGGAACATCTTGGCCGCTGTCAGTTCCGAGCTGTCATCTGTTGTGGCGACGTTCAGAACGAGGTCCACCAGTCCGGTGGTGATTCCACCCAATACATAGTTTCTTGTTACGGTCGATGTGACATATTTGTCAACTGTCACGCCGAACGGAAGGGATACCGTGTTGGCGGTCTCGTTGATGGTGAATGGTGTTTCGTAGTAATTGCCGTACAGGAGGTTGCTGAAGCCGACCATAGTCAGTTCGTTCTCGGCGGTTTTCTTCACCAACAGAGGAACATTGAGATTGATTACGGCGCCAGTCGTGGGGTTGGTCTGCGAAAAAGTAAGGGCGCAGTTGGACTCGGTGGCTGTTATTTCAGTCATCTTGTGAAGCCAGCCCGCCGAGACGACAGCATATACGCCTTCGTTGAACACAAATGCGCCGTCTTGCCAGGTGGCTGTTACGGGAAGATTCTCATAGTAGCTTGTTCCCTCTGCGTTCATTGCATAAAGCTGTACGTCGCCATAGTCGGAGAACTGACCGATCACTTTGCCGCCTGCCGGGATGGTGAGTGTCCCGGTGGAGGCGTCGTAGGCGGCCTTCAGATCATACGAACCGACAAAGCCGGATACGACCAGGCTGTCGGCTGATTCGGGGTCGGCTGTGATTGTCACGCCACTGTTGTACTGAGAGCCCTGTTCGGTGTAGACGCTTACAAAGGACTTGCCTGCGAGAGATGCGGGTGCATCCGTACCTTCACTCTGAGCCTTGAAACGGGGCTGTGCCACATCGGACGCCACGGACTCAAGTTTCGGGAGCTTGAGGCTTGGTTCCGCTTTCTCGAAGGGTAAAGATGTGTAACCCTGCGCGCTCGCTCCAATGCCAGTGTAAAGCAACAGGGAAGCTGCAAAGTAGTAGAATTTTTTCATAATGGTTTGAATTTAATATGAAGTTATCCGTATGGTCAGTTACAGATGGAATACACTTATATGATTCTCAAAAAATGAAAAAATATTCGCTTTTCTGAGTCGGAAATGCAATACGTCTGCAAATTTATAAATT
>JAAGKN010000234.1_pt1 | contig 82866 bp, 69 predicted proteins | sample 6206371 | NCBI WGS metagenome assembly JAAGKN01 (sample SAMN11533720, study PRJNA540317) | gut metagenome | isolation source: fecal pellets from male and female animal of same cohort | host: Peromyscus leucopus | place: USA:CA | collected 2017 | reverse complement strand
ATGAAGTAGCTATAGGTGGATTTAGAATATTCAATGTTGCAACTGAAAGTATGGTTCCCAAATATGTTGTTGGAGATGTACTAGTAGTTAAAGAATGTAATATTAACGATTTAGTTATTGGTGATGATGTAACTTATTTAGGAAAAGAAGGAACATTTTATGGAAGAGTTGTAACTCACCAAATTATTCAAATTGATGAAACTGAAAATGGAAAAATATTTCATACAAAGGGAATCGCAAATGAAGTTGAAGATCCTACAATAACAGGTGATCAAATATATGGAAAAGTTATTTATAAATGTTTATTAATAAGCCAATTAACAAAATTAATGAATAATATGACAGCATTTTATATTATAGTATTTGTTCCTTTTGCAATTTTAGTATCTTTACAGTTGAAAGATGCAATATTGGGAAAAGAAGATGAAGCAGAAGAAGATGAAAAATAGAAAGTGATTAATTAAAGTGAAAGGAGTATATATGAATCACGAAGATTTAGAGATAATGCTTGATAAAGAGTTAGAAGAAATGATTTTGCTAGAAGCAATTGAAAATAATATTGATAATGAAAAACAAGCATTACCTAATAAAAAGAAGCGAAAAAAATTTGCAAGTAAAAAAATAAAAGAAGCTTTAAAAATTAGAACTGTAATAATATTATTACTAACGTTAATTGTTAATACTTATGCATGGTTTATATATATTTCTACAGTTTCTACTGGATTAAACATTCATGTTAAAAGTTGGGAATTTGAATTTTCTATGGATGATAAAATAGATGATGTTGTTTTATTTGCAGAAGAATTATATCCAGGAATGAATGAAGTAAAACAAACAATAACTGCTACAAATAAAGGTGAAACTGAAGCTAATTTATCTTATACAATTACATCTATAAAAATTTTTGGAGAAGATATACTTGAAGGAAAAGATTCTGTTGATGCAGAAGGATTTAAAGAACTTTTAAAAGACTATCCATTTGATATACAAATAAAGATGGTTTCAAAAGATGGAATAGAGTTTGATGTAAATAATCCAATGCAAAAAGGTGATGAAGTCCAAATTGAATTTACATTGAATTGGGAATATCAAAGAGGCGAAGATACAAATACTGTTGAAGAAAATGATGTTAAAGACACAGATATTGGTAAAAAAGCTTATGACTATTATAATAAGTTAAATGGAACAGAAGAAGGAGAAGATCCAGGAGATACAAGTAAAATGAGTGCAATTGAAATAATAGTTCATATTGAAGCAACTCAATCTAAACCAAATGAATAAAATAAAGTAAAAAAATAACTCTCTAGGCTAGAGAGTTATTTTTTATTTGTAACAATAATTATTTTGTTATTTGAGTAACTTTAACATTTACAGGAATTGTTGTAATCATATCGGCTTGTGATTTAGAAGCACGTACATCTCCATAATTATCTAAAGAATCTTTTTCTTGTTCTGTTAAAGAATCATATTTAGGGCTACTACTATCTTGATCATACCATTGTACATAAAATGTTAATTTGTGCTTTACTTCAGCATCTATTATTTCAGAAGGATCAATTTCACCAGTAATAGATTTCATATCAGAAGTAACTTTTTGTTCGTCTCCATCATCAAGTTTATATGAAATAATTTTAAAATCATCAATACTTGATTCCATTAAAGAAATATCATATTTAAAAGGTAATTTTGTTCCAGTAGAATCAATTTCAATATCAAAATAACCAATTGATGTAGGAACTATAACATTATCACTTATGTGCTTGTTAGATTCAAATTTCAGTTCTAAATTATCAGAAAAATTATTATTTTTTTCTGTTATATCAATACCATTTATTAAAATTTTCCATCCAGAAATATCAAATTTTGTTGTTTTATCATCTTTTTGTATATATTTTGAATAAGTGGATTGAATTATTAAAAATAATATTATTAAAATTAAAATAAATAAAATATTTTTTAGAGTTTTACTATATCGATTTTTCATTAATTAACTCCAATCATAACTACTATAAAGAAATTTTAACATAGAGAAAATTTTTAGTCAATTAAAGTCGAAGATGTAACATATATGAAAGAAAAATGTAAAATTAATGTAATTGAGTGAAATATATGAAATATGGTAAAATTAACCTAAATTAGAGAATATGCAAAATTCAATATGTATGTCTAATCTAAGTAGCTTTTATCTAGGAGGTGAGGTTTTTCAAATGAAAATGACAAAATTTGAATTTGAAAGAGCCTCTAAGAAAATATTTAAAAGGGATTTAAGAATCAAGATAATTAGATTGGCACTACTTATCTTATTGTTAATGCTAATTTTATTATATTTTGTTCTTTCAATAATTTATGATGCAGGTCGATTTACAATTTCGCTTGATAGAAATTTGAGTTGGGACAAGGGTATAATAATTTATGACAATTTGAATGAGAAAAAAGTGTCAAGAAAACTTGAAGCAACAGCTTTTAATGGAATGGACAATATTTCAATTGAATGGTTACCAGAAAATATTGATACTGAATCAGATGGCTCTCATAATGGCGATAATTATATTGCTTATACATTTTATATAGAAAATGAGGGAAAAGATACAGTTAATTATTGGTATACAGCTTTAATTGATGATGTTATTTTAAATATAGATGAAGCTATAAGATTTATGGTATATTTAAATGGAGAACAAACTGTTTACGCTAAAATAAATGGTTTTACAGAAGAACCAGAAAAAGATACAAAAGCTTTTTATTCCGAAGATACTGTAATGTTAGAATGTAGACAAGACTTTAAACCTGGTGATGTTGATAGATTTACAATAGTCATCTTTGTTGAAGGAGATGATCCAGATTGTACAAATGCATTATTAGGTGGAGAGATAAAAATGCATATGGATATTACAGAAGAACACGTTGATTAATATAGGAGGAAAAAAATGAAGAAAAAAACAAAAGTAAACAAGAAAAAACTTGACAGTTTATTACTTGTTTTGTTACTAACAGCAGTATTATTAATCATGTCTACTTATGCATGGTTTACTGCTAACAGAACAGTAACAATCGAGTCTTTTGATGTCAGAGTTGAAACAACAAGCGGATTACAAATTTCTGCAACAGCAGAGCCAAACAGTTGGAAAACATCATTAGATTTAACAGACTTGATTAATGCTACTACAGGTTATGGAATTGTTAACCAATTACCAAAAACAATGGAACCAATGTCTACAGTACCTGTAAATATTAATGGTAGATTAAATATGTATTTAGGTACTACTGTACAAAATGATGAACGTGATGGATTTTTCTTATCAACAAAAAGAGAAACAGATTCATCATACTCTGCAGCAGCAGATGCTAATAATGGACATTATATAGCATTTGATATATTCTTAAAATCTGGAAATCCAGAAGATAACTTATATATGTTTGGTGGAGTACGTGAAACAGATAAAGATGGAAAAGAGTTAAATCTTGATAAAGAAAAGGGAATTGCAAACTCAGCACGTATTGCAATTTTAAGAAGTCCAAAAGCAGTAGTTTCAGAAGATGGTGCTACATTACGTAGTGAATTAACACCAACAGATAGTAGAGTTCTATTATGGGAATTAAATGCTGATTCTCATACAGAAAAAGGTGCTGAAAATGCAAATGCTTTAAAATGGCATGGTGATTCAATTGTTCAAGCAGGAGAAGGACAACCATACTTAAATTATGATGGTGTTAAAGCCGAAATTCCAGAAAGAACATTATTATTACCAGATGCAACAGCAGCTGCTAATCCAACTGAATTTGAGAGAGTAACACCAACTTGGCAAACAAGTCGTGCTCAAAATGGAGCTGTAAATTTGGAAATGCCATCTAATACTTCATCAGGAAAAGCTTTAGATGCAGGTGTTGTTAGATATAGAATTTATATGTGGATGGAAGGACAAGATGTTGACTGCGAATCAGCAGCAGCAGATTCTTATGCACAATTTACAGTAAACTTCACACTAGATAAAATAAAAAATAGTGGTGTTGAAGCAGGAGTAATAAACGCAAAATAGTATTTAAAATAATATAAATTTAAGACGATAACAATTAAAGTTATCGTCTTTTTTTCATTTGTATTACAAAATTCCAAAAAGCTTTAAAAGTCTAGTGTTGTATGATAAAATGACCATGAATAAAATTAAAAATGGGAGTATTGTATGACAAGAAGAAATAGAAAAAAATATAAAAGTAAAAGAAGTAAAGTTATTCAAAAGAATTTAGTTAGAAATATAGCCATTGTATCAATTCTTATTGTTTTTTTGTTTGTTATATATAGATTTAACTTTTCAAGTAAATCTGAACTAACTGAATCAGTAAAAATTAATTTTAAAGAATTTGGAGAAAATATATCTTTAGAAGAACAAGAAATAGATATGGAAGTACTTACAGATACTGATGGAACAAAATATATACTTCTTCCAGAAAAAATAAATGGATATTATGTACAACAGTACCATATTAATAAAATCCAAAACGAAAGTACATCAGATGATACATATTCTTCAGAAGATACAAAAAATACAAATACTCTTTTAGAAAATATTATTGTAGATAATACAGTTTCTGTTGATGAGATTGCAGGATTGAAAAAATATTATTTAACATCTAAAGACTATGAAATAGATGAAAGTCAAAATAAAGTAGAAACAGAAGAAAATAATAATTTAAAGCAAGATGAAAAATATGAAGAGCCAAAAGAAACTACTAATACAATAAATGATGATATAAAAAATAATAATTTAAATAATACAGCCAAAAATGAAGCTACAAGTAATACATTAAAAGCTGAAAACATTGTAAATGAAACTAATACAGTATCAACTGAGAATACAACTATAGAAAATAACATTCAAAACAATACAGAAAAAAATGAAATAGAATCTAGTTCTAGTAATGAAATTATTGACAAAAACCCAATAAATATGAATATAGTAAGTCCTGGAACGAGATTTAATGTATATGAAACAGATGAAAAAGGAAAATATTCACTTGGAGATCTATCTATAGAAGTTGAATATCAAATTTTATCAAATGGAGAAATAAAATTATATAATCAAGAATTGTTATTCAAAGATGATAATTCAGAAATCACAGTTACTGGATTTATTCCTTCAGGATACTCATTAAATTGCATTAGAGAAAATGCAAATGAGTTAGAAAGTGAAATGTACAGTTATGAAGATTTACAAGATTATCAAATGCTATGTGTGTATGATATAAATGTTGAAAAAGATGGAGTTACTTATCAACCAGAAATGTATGATTTTGCACCAAATCTTTCAGTAAATATTACATCAATAGATTTAAATACTTTACCAGGAGAATCAAATGTTAAATTAATACATTTTGCTGAAGATGAATTACAAACAATTCAAAACTTTGAAACAAATTCTAATTCAATAGAATTTGCTGCAAATTCTTTTTCAAGATATGCAGTAATTTCACAAAAATCAATTACAGTAAATAATGTAACAATTAACACTTTAATAGAAGATCAAAACTATTATCTAGGTAAAAATTACACAGAAAATAAAAATGGTGAAAATTCTGGAAAATATACTACAGATAATTTAGCTAAAGTTACAATAAATTATCATGGAAATAAAATAGATAATTATTCTAATGAAGAAAGTAATAAAGTTGTTTATTCTTCAAATCAATCTTCTGGACAAGATAATATTAATATTGAAGTTGAAGAAATAGAACAGTTTGTTGAAAATAAATTTCATAGTGTGAAAGTTTATTTTAAAATAAAACAAAAAGATGGTTCTCAAATAAACATTGGTGAAAAATGGCAACTTGAAGTAAGTACAGGATATACTTTCTTACCAAATGAAGGAGAATATACTGTAACTGGTTCAGATAATAGAACATTAGTAGCAAATGGAATTTTTTCAGGAGAAGACATACAATTTGTAGTTATTATAAGAGGTAGTCGTTTAAATAATGGATATCCAGATATTTCAAATGTAATAAAATCGTTTTCTTTATCTGTAGAAAGGAAAAACCAAGTTACATTAGGTAAAAATGTGACAGGATATATATCTGCAGACGAAAATGAAAAACAAAACTTAGTAACATATCAAAAAATGCTACCAATAGTAAATAATCAAGTTCAAATTGAGCTAATAGATAATCCATTTATGGATAGACCAGTTGGTGAAAGAATTGAGTCAATAACAGGTAATAAAATAGAAGATGTTTTATTTGGATTTAATGGATGGGTTGGTTCAGAAGAGTCAGGATATACAATTACTTCAAATAATAATACTAAAGTTCAAACATTAAATGTCCCTATAAATGGAAACGAAATTACAATAGATTTATATGCAGATTGGAAGCCTGCAAACACAGTTTTTGTTAAAGAGGGAGGCTCAGGAAATAAATCTGGAAAATCAATTGAAAATGCTACAGATTCTTTTTCTAATGCAATTTCAATATTAAACGAAGGAATTACTGAAGATAATGCAAATGTATTATCTCAAAGAGAATTAAATATTATTATTCCTGTTGGAGACTTATCTATTAATGCTAGAGATGCATCAAACAAATCTACAGGATATACGATTACAAGTTTGTACAATGGCAATGATTATAGAAAAGATGCCTCAATTAAAATTAATGGAAATATTGAATTATCAAGTGATTTGCAATTAGCTTTTTTAAATATTGTTGAATCAGAAAAATATAACTATATAGAACCAGAATTGGATAATTCAATAATAGGAAATAATTTTAATTTACGTATAGGCAGAGGAATGACTCCAATAAATTGTGGAAGTAATACAACAACATTTAGACAAATACAAGGTGGAGGAACTCAAAATAATAATAAAGAATATAGAACTGTAGTAGAATCTGGAAGATATTCAAGTATTTATGCAGATAAATTTTATACAAATACTTCTAACTCTAAATATAACATAACATCATCATTAGTTATTGGATGCGATTATGATAACAATTTAAATAATAATGATAATCTAAATATATATTATAGAGTATGTTCAAGGATTACACCAGGAAGAGCTACTGGTATTGCAGAAAATGTTTTATATGATGTTGTTATAAAAAGTGGAACAATAGGAATAGATGCATTTAAAGTTGATAAAGATAAATCACAGTTTTCAGGAATAATGCTTGGAGGAACTGAGCAAACAGTATCTGAAAATACTTGTGATATTGGAGATAGAATAGTAACAATAGAAGGTGGAAAAATATCTAATGTAGTCGGTGGAGTAATGAATTATTCTGGCTATAAAGATAGCACAAATACTTATATATACATAAAAGGTGAAAAAGTAGATGTGCAAACAGTTATAGGTGGGGCAGTTCAGCTTGCTACAGCTGGAGATAGAATTATACAAATAACAAGTGGAAAAATTCAATATAGTGTTTGTTCAGGCTCAAATGGAAAAATTTCTAATAGTAGTCCAGAATATAATGGAAAACTTGATGGTAATACATTATTATATATTGGTGGAAATGCTGTTATAGGTGGAGACGAAGTAAATAGAATAAAACCTATATCTGAAAACAATAAAGAATCTATTTATGGACTACAATATGGAACAGTTCTAGGAGCTGGTAATGGAAACATATCTGTATCTACTGCAGGTGTTGTTAATTCATCTCATGTAATAATAGATGGTGATGCAACAATAAAAAATAATGTATATGCTGGTGGAAACTATGGTGGCGTAGAAGGAACTGCTAACATTTATATGGAAAATGGTACAATTGGTGGCACAATATATGGTGGTTCAAATAATAGAGGAACAGTAACTGGAAACTCAAGTATATATATAGCAGGTGGAACAATTAATGGTAATGTTCCAGATGAAGATGCAATTTTAGCTGATGGTCAAATAAAAGAAAATGAAGCAATATTTGCTGGAGGATATGGAACAGGTACTAATATTAATGGAGATGCTACAATACATATATCTAACACAAATGATGTAAATATTAAAGGAAATATTTATGGTGGTAGTGCAAGAGGATATGTTGGAGGTAATTCAATTGTAGAAATCCAAAAATCTTCAAAAGAAAATAATATTAGTATTATAGGAAATGTATTTGGAGCTGGAAAAGCTGCTACAAATAGAAAAGATGTTAAAGTAATTGTAGATGGTGGAAGTTATCCAAACTTAATAGTATTTGGTGGCGCTAATTTAAGTGGTCTTATTGAAGGAAATGTAAGTGTTGAAATTGGTAAAACACAAGAAACAAATTTAAATGAAGTATATGGTGGCGGAAATCTTGCAGAATTACAAAGCATAAGTAAAAATTTAGAACTAACTAATAATGTTTATTTAGGAAAATTTGCTACTATAACAAATGCATATAATGGTGGAAATAATGCAGGAATAGCTAGTAATTTTAAATCAAAAATTGATGTAGATGGAGCTACAATTAAAGAGAACTTATATGGTGGCTCAAATAATAATGGCGAGTTAAAAAGTACAAATATAAATGTTTCAAATAATGCAAATATTGGAAATATTTATGGTGCAGGATACGGTAAAGAAACAATAGTTACTGAAAACACTACAATAAATATAAATAATTCTACTGTACAAGGAACAATATATGGTGGAGGAAATAATGGTACAACTGGTGGCTCAACATTAATTACTATAAATGATAACTCAAATATTGGAACTGTTTATGGTGGTGGACTTGGAGAAACAGCAGTTGTCGAAAATAGTACAAAAATTCAGATAAATGATTCAAACATAGAAAAAGTATACGGTGGTGGAAAAGCAGCAAATGTAAATAAAGACACTGATGTTATACTAGAAAATTCAACTGTAACAGATGATATATATGGAGCAGGAGAAGGTAGCAATGCTACTGTAGCTGGAAGCACAAGAGTTAATTTAAAAGAAACATCTACTAAAAACGTATTTGGTGGAGGAGACCTAGGTGTTGTAAAAGGTTCTACTTACGTAAGATTAACATCTTCTACAATAGAAGGTAATGCTTATGCAGCAGGAAATGGTAGTGTTGAAGACAATGGAAATTTAGCTCTTGTTGAAGGAAGTACAAAAATTATAGTAGAAGGAAATTCTACTATAGGTGAAAATTTATTTGGTGGTGGAAATGCAGCCAATGTTGGTAAGATAGGTATTTCTGATGATGACAAAGAGTATATAGAAACTGCCAATACAGAAGTATATATTTCAGGAGCAACAATAGGTACAAGTAATGTAGAAGGAAAAGTTGTTGGAAATGTATATGGTGGTTCAAACCGTTCTAGAATTTATGGAAATGCAAATATTTATATAGGAAAAATAGCAGTAGACCAAAACTATGAAAAAGGAAAAATTGAAATTAAAGGAACAGTATACGGAGGAGGAGAATCTGTAACTGGAGGACAAAACTTTAATTATGACTTTAAGAGTGTTAATGGAGATATTTATATAAATATTGATGGAAACGAATATGATACATTAAATGAAAACGATTTAATAAACATAAATGGAAGTATATTTGGATCAGGTAATGCATCTAGTGCTGCAAAAAATGGTACTATAGTAATTAATAAATATGGTTCAAAAAATAATATAAAAAATGGTATATCTATACAAAGAGCAAGCGAAGTTACTATAAGTAATTCAGTTATGAAATTATCAGGAACAACAGATAGTACAAACGTATATGTAGATACTAATTATACTCTTAACCATATTGGTAATTTAAAAATAAAAGATTATACATCTTTATATTTAAGATATGGAGCAAATTTACTAGAAAGCTTTAGCAGTTTATCAAATGATGATTCACCAGCAGTTGTAGAAATAGATAACGAACATAATGTAAAAGCTGGATATGTAGATAATAGAATATATATGTATTCTGGTCAAAATTTTAATATATCAAAAGATACAGAACATATAGAAAACTATCCAGGGGATGTTATAGGAATGACATTCTTTGGACTATACGTAGAAGACAGTACAGGAAGTATATATTCTGGAGTATATAATCAAGATTATAATATAGGAAAGGATCCAACTTGGGAAGAAAGACAATTTGAACGTACTTATGTTTTAGGTGTTCATAAATCAAGTCACGATATTACAAAAGATGGATTTTATACTGTATTTGAAGAATTGGATGATAATTCACAAGCACATAAAGAAGATGGAACACTTTCAGAAGAAAATTACAAATCAATATCTTCATATTTAGGATATATTAATCCTGAACCAGAAGATCAGCTTTATTATAGATGGTATTCAGGATTTTCTAGAAAAGTAATTAATATTCCAGTAGATTTAATTGCTTCAAGATATTCTACATTTGCTACAAAAGATGTTAATTTAAGTGGAACTGAGGAATATCCAAATGCAAAATTAACATTAGAAAGTTTTAACATATCAAATGATTGGATAGATAATGTAGGATTATATGATAAAAATGATATAAAGAAAGTTGAAGCAGACGAAGAAATTGCTAATACTCATTTTGGATTAGGAATGAAAACTGGTAATAATGGTTGGATAAGTGAATCAAGTACAGATTTTCTTTTAGAGCCAGGAAGTTATGAAAAAGGTGAATATGATGTAAAAAATGATTTTATAGAAGGAACAACTTATAAAGGTGATAATACATACTATTTTGAAAATTTAAAATCAACAATTCCATCATTAGGATTTTATTTATATAATTCTAATACAATTAACTTACCTCATGGTACAAAAATAGGAACTTATAAACTAAAAATGCAATTAACTTGTACACAAGGTCAAAACTTTGTTACAGTTGATGTAATTATGAATATATCAATTACAGTTTCAAAGGTTGAAGGTGAAAATATAGATGGATATAATGCATCTATAACTCCAGGTATAAAGTATGATTTATTTACAAGAACACCTACAGATATTACAACAAAGAGTAGTTTTTCAGCAATATTTGAATTGGCACAACCACATTTTAAAAATTCTAATGAAACTGATAGTGCTATTTATGATGAAGAAAAATACGGTAAATTATATAGAATTATAGATACAGGAAATTATGTATTTCCTGCAAATACTACAATTACAATGATAGATAAATCTATAGAAAATGATTCTACAAGTTTACCAAAATACTATTATTATACAGTAACTGAAAAAGATAGTAATTCAGGTAAAACAATATATAATTTAGAAGATTTTATTGCTATGGGAACAGCTAATCCAAAAATGAAATATAATGAGTCAGAAATGAATAGTAATTATTATAATTCAAGTTTGGATTATGAATATGAATGTTTTATATTTATTGTAAATTTTGAAAATGCTAACTTTGCTTCAGAAGGATTAGGAAAAATAACAAATAATCCAGAAATAAAAATTGAATTAAGGGCAAAAGAAAAAAATTCTGATGAAGATACAAGAATTTTAGGAATAATTGGATCACAACAAGAAGAGGGCAGAATGCAATATAATATATATAGTGTTGAATCAGAAATTGAACCATCTGCAACAATAAATAATCCTACAATATATATAGGAAATACAAATTTATTAACAGTTAATACAATATTCTCAACTGCAATTGCAGAAGATACTAAAGTATATAATACACAATATTTTAATAGAAAATTAGGAGCAAAAATAACATTTCATAAAATTAATAGTGATGGCTCATTAGGAGAACAAATTGCATATTCAGCATTAGATGGATTATTTTTCCAAATAAATGATAAAGAATATCATCCAAAATCTGATGGTACAACAAGATTGAAAATGACAGACATTGTTGCAAACACTTCAACACCAATAACAATTAATGCAACAAAAACATCACTTACACCAGGTAAATACATTATTTTAATTGAAACATTTGGATCAGCTGATGGTATATATTATGGAAAAGAAAGTTCTTTACCTTCATGTCAAGTTGAAGTATCTGTTGTTAGCAATGAATATGGACTAAAATCAACAATTAAAGAAAATCAAGTTATAATAGATAGGCAAACTGGAAGCACTTTAGATAGTGATGGCTATGCTTCAAAAGACTTAAATGATTTGGATGTAGATTTAGAATATAAATATTCTGTTGCAAATCCATATATAACAGTTTCTTTAGAAAGAAGAAAATATGATACAGAATATAGTTTAGAATATGAAGCAAAAGATATAAAATTGACAGACTATATAGAATTAAATTCAGAAGATAATAAAGATCTTATAGAAGTAACTGATATTTGGGGAGAATTTAAAGATTACGAAGAAAGACCAAGAAGATCATATAGAACAGAATATGAAGTTTTAAGTTTAAATGAAATTCAAGCAATTCCAGAAACAGGTGAAGAAAAAATAAGAAAAGCTGAGTTACATTATAAAATAAAACCAGATTTACCACAAACTGGAACATACAGATTAATATTTACATTGTATGATAAAACTGGAGAAGAATATCAATATATTGGGGAAGTATATTCATACATAATAATAAAATAATTAAAAGCGGAGACTTTTTTGGTCTCCACTTTTTTTGGAAGAATATAGAAATTTAACACAAATTTAACATAAAAACTATAGACTAGAAAATTAAATTAATATATAATATTTATGAAATATTAGTAATTTCTTGAAAGGAATTAATACAATGGATAAAGATTTTGAATTATCGAAATTAAGTAACGATGAGCTATTAGAGTTATATAGAAAATCTGAAGAATATATAGCTTTTTTAGAAAAAGAAAAAAGAATGAAAGGTACTGATGAAGAATGAGTGATATATTAGAAAAATTTGACCAATATATCTCAACAAATAAAGAAGTTTTAAGTGTTTTGCCAACTAATACAAAAAAGAATGCTTCTAAATACGTAGAAAAGGTTGACGAACTTTTACAAGATGCTGAAAAAATAAATATAGATATTTTTAATGCAATTCATGAGAGATATGAAACAATTGTAAATATTGTAGAAAATTCTAAAATTGGTGAGTTAACAAAAAGTATAGAAAGCATAAAAGATATAGAATTATTTAATGAATTAAACACTGCTTATGAAAAATTGGAGTTTGACAAAATAAATAATAATCTTGATTGTTTCTTTGAAGGAAATTTAGATACAGTAAATATTAATATTAAATTATTTATTGAGAAATTTAAAGACTGCGGAATTACATTATCAGCAGATGATTTTAATTACAGTCAATATGTTAATGAATATATGAAAATATTCTTAGAAGAAACATCTGATGGAAATTTAAATTCAGCTAAATTAAAAGAAAAATTTGATGCTATTTATTGGAAGTGTCCAGATATTGTATCTCATATAGAATTGAACTTAAGATATTTATATAATATTAATTCAAAGAAAATTGAAAAATTGCAAAAAGATAGAAATGATAGAATACTAAAAAGTATGTCATTAAATAAAAATGGGTTAGTAAAAAGATATTTTGAATTAAATGAAGAATTAATAAATTTAAAAAATATAGATTCAAATGGAATACTAGAAAAATTTATTTTTGGAGAATGGAAATCAAAAGATTTTTCTGATAAAGAAATGCTTTCTTTGTACACAAGGTTGTGTTCAATAAATTATTATTCAGCATCTCCTGAAAAACAAATTGAAATTGATAAAACTTTTGGTAAATTATTAAACACACTTCAAGAATATAGTACATATAAAAGATATAAATACATATTAGATGATTTAAAAGAAAGATGTAAGAAAAAAGATTCTTTTAAAGAAGAGCATGATAACAAACTAAAAGAAATTCATAAAAAAGAACAAGAATTATTAAAAGAAAATGAAAAGAATAAAAAAATGATTAAAAGAAAATCAAATCCATTTTTTATATTCGTTAGAAAGAAATTAGAAAGAAAAATTTATGAATTCCCAGTTGCTTCAAATGCATTAATAAAAGATATAAAAAATTTATATAATGAATTAGATGATTCAGAAGTTAATATGAGAATTGCAGAATTTGTTGATGATACTTGTACTTTAAAATATATGTTCAAAATAGCAATATCTTTCTATTCATATGCCTATAATATTATAAAAGAACATTATAAAAATGATCCAGAAGTAAATGTAACACAAGAATTACAAGAATTAGTTGATTTTATAAATCAACCATATAAGGTAATGCTAAATAATATAAAATTAGTTGAAGAACCAAATATTGCTTCTATAATTTCAAAGAAATATAAAATTTTAAATATTAATATTGAAGAAGCAGATTTAGAAGAAAATTTAGATAGCTTAATTGCAGATGTTGAAAGAATTGTTAATAGAAACAATATTACAAGAAGTGGTTTAAAATTTAATGATATTGAATTTGTAGAAAATGCAAAACCAATTGTAATGAAAAAGCAGTGAGGATAGAAATGAGATATGAAACTGAAGTTATATCTAAAAATATAGAAAAAAAACAAAAAATAAAAAAAGTTTTTTCTGTATTTTTATATTTATTATTAATATTCACTATCATATTTAGTTTATTTTTGATTATTTTGGAACTAGGAAATTCAAACGAAGTTCCTAGTTTTTTTAATAATGCTGTTTATACAATTTCTTCTGAAAGTATGAAACCACGATTAGATGTAAATGATATTATTATTGTAAAAAAGGGATATGAAGATACTAAATATAAAGTTGGAAATATAATTACATATAAAGATATCAATCGGGGAGATTATCACTCATAGAATTTCAAAAATAGTAAATTTAGGTGAACATTATGGATTTATTACTAAAGGTGATAGCAATGAAATTGAAGATGAAAATATAGTTCACTATAACCAAGTTATAGGTAAAGTAGTTTTAACAATGCCTAAATTCGGAAAACTTGTTACTATATTAAAAAACAAAGTATTTTTTAGTTTATGTATAATAATTTTAATTTTAATTTTGATATATGATATACGTGTAAAGAAAAGAAAAATTTCTAGAAAATTAGATAGAGAAAAATATGAAAAAAAATCAGATTTTTATTTTTAAGGAGAGTTTTTATGGCAGATAGTCCTGAAGAAATAGAGGCAAAAGAGAAAACAAATGATAGAGAATACTATTTGGAGTTAGTAAAAACAAAACCAACATTAATAGAATGGGCAAACGAAGAAATTCGTGATGATAAAGAAATAATGAAAATAGCAGTTGAAGTTGATGGTGGAGCTTTAGAATTTGCAAGTGATAGATTAAAAGATGATAAAGAAATTCTACTAGCAGCAGTTTCTCAAGCTGGATGGACTTGTTGTTATGCTAGTGAAAAATTAAGAGCAGATAAAGACGTGCTTTTGGCAGCTGCTAAAAATGATGGGCAAGTATTATATTATGCAAGTAAAGAATTAAGAGATGATAAAGATGTTGTACTTGCAGCAGTTTCTAATAAGCCAATAATCTTAAAATATGCCAGTTTTAGGCTAAGAGATGATAAAGATATTGCAATAGCAGCTGTTAGTAAAGGCAAAAATAAAGTAATAGAATACATATCTCCAAGACTTAGAGAAGATGAAGATATAAAATCATTATTAAGTGAATAATTTTATGAATAAAACCTTTCTTTTTGAATATATAGATAAAAAGAGAGGTTTTATTTTATGAAAGATTATAGTAGAGTTAGTAAATTTTTAGAAATTCCAAGAGAAGTGATTTCTAATATTCCAAAGATAACAATAACAGGATTTGATGAGGTTATGATCGAAAATTTTAAAGGTATTTTAGAATATGAAGATTATTTTGCAAGAATAAGTACAGAAATTGGAAATATTAATATAAACGGATTTAATTTGAAACTAAACCAAATGACAGATAATGATATTTTGGTAAGTGGAAAAATAGAAAGTTTAGATTTTGAAAATAGAAAAAATGTAGAGGAGTAAACAGGTATGATTTTTAAATGGATATATATGTTTTTCTCAGGATATGTAACAGTTGTTGTAGAGGGATTTTTTGTAGAACGATTTATAAATATTTGTAGAAATAATAATATTATTTTATTTGATATTCAAAGAGAAGATAATACATATTTAAAAATTAAAATCTTAAAGTCAGATTTTAAAGATATTAGACATATTGCAAAAAAAACTAAATGCAAAATAAAAATAGATGGAAAAAATGGAGTACCATTTTTTGTAAATAAATATAGAAAAAGAAAAATATTTGCAGTTGCTATTTTAGTAATTGCAATTTTTATTTTTATATCAACAAAATTTGTTTGGAATATAGAAATTAATGGTAATGAAAAAATTGCAAAAGAAGAGATTATAGAATTAGTATCTGAATATGGGATAAAAAAAGGAATATTAAAAAATAAGATAGATACAAATCAAATTAGTAATTCAATAAGATTGGAAAGAGATGACATTTCATGGATTGGTATAACACTAAAAGGAACAAATGCAATAATAAGTATTAAAGAATCCATTGAAACACCAGAAGTTATAGATAAAAATGAAATATGTAATATTGTGGCAAAACAAGATGCTAAAGTTTCAAAAATAGTTGTACATAATGGAACTGCAAGAGTAGAAGTCGGAGATGAAGTAGAGATGGGAGATTTACTAGTTGAAGGAGTAATGGAAGGAGTGCATTTAGGAAATAGAAATGTTCATGCTGATGCAAATGTAACTGGTGTAATTTATTTAGAAAAAGAAAAAAAAGAAGAATTTATGCAAACCAAAAAAGTAGAAACTGGAAATATGGAAATAAAAAGGGAAATTTGTATAAATAATTTTAGAATAAATTTAAATAAAAAGCTTTCAAATTTTGAAAATTATGATACAATATATTCGAGTCATAGAATTAAGTTGTTTTCTAATTTTTATTTACCAATTGAAATCAAAAAAACAGAGTATAAAGAAATAAAAAGTGAGCTTGTAGAATATACAGAAAATGAACTAAAAGACAAAATAGAAAAAGAGCTAGAAGAAGAATTAGAAAATGAATATAATATATCAAACTATGAAAATAAAACCAAAGATGTAGAAGTTAATTTAGAACCAGATGGTATGAGTGTAAAATTAACTTATGAAATTAAAGAAGAAATCGGTACAAAAGTTAAAATAAATTAGATGAAAGGGTGAAATAAAAGTGGTTGAAGAGAGAAGTTTAAAAGTTATTTCAAAAGATACAACCTTTTTCAATAAAGTATCAGATACTTTAACAAAATTATTAATACCTACTAGAATTGGTATTAATGGAATGATGATAAATTTAAAAAGAAGTAGTACTGTAAAAGCTTATGAACAATTCAAAATTTCTGAACAAGGAAATGATGTAACAAAAACTGCCCAATTTAAAAACAGATATGAAGAAAGCTTTACACTATATTTAGAATCTATAGATAAACATATAATGGATTCAATTTATAAGAAAGTAAAAAATAATACTGCATCAGATTTTGAAAGAAATGCATTAGCAAATTATTATAATGTAGTTCATTTAAAAGAAACTGAATACTTAGAATATAAATATAGAAAACAAAAATTTTTATTGGATTTAGACTATCAAAGTTTATCTGCTAATAGTAAAGAAAAGATATTAAAAAAATATACTCCAATATATGTAGAAAGAATAGATAGCTTATATAAAGGCATATTAAAAAATTATTCTGTAAAATTAGCAGATGGATTAAAAGCTACTAGAATAAATCAATTAGAAATTTATAAAAATATTTTCTTAACATTAGAAGATTATATTAAAAATGTTTTACCAATCAAAATTGAACTTGAAGGAAAAGAAAAATATTCAAAAATACTTGATGAGTATGAAGAATATGAGAAATTTATTGTTGGTAAATTGGATGAAAGAGATTTCTTAGAAAAAAATATGATTTTACTAGGACTAAGTAGAGTATTATTTACACATTCATTACCACTTGTTGCAGCAGAACAATGTTACAATAAATTACTTAGAGATACAAGAAATCTAATAACAACCACAAAAATAAAAGAGAAAAAAGAAGAAGTTTATAAAATGTTATTAAAACTTATTGAAGATTATAATGTTAAATTATTATCTACAAAAGTTTATTGGGATAAGCCATCAGAAAGAGATGCTTATAAAAAGTTCTGGGATGCATATAGTAAAACCAATTCAGATAGAGAAAAAGAAATATTATCTTTAAAAAGAGAATTACATGATACATCTTATGAATATGAAAAATATGCTGAAGTTAGAAAATTCTATAAAGATAGATTATGCGAACTTGGTGTTATGAAAAAGTTAAAGAATTCAAGAAAAACTTTAGATGGCTATTTTACAAAATTATAATTATAAGAGGTTTTTATGAAATCAGAAATCGAGTATTTGGAATTAGAAGAAAATAAAGAATGGAATGACCTAATAGAAAAAGTATTAACAGAATGTTTTAAAACAGAGGAAATGGAAAATACAAAATTATATATTAGTGTAACTTTAACAAATCCAGAAAATATAAGAAATTTGAATAATCAATATAGAAATATAGATAAAGAAACTGATGTACTTTCGTTTCCAATGTTTGAAAAAAATGAAATTGCAAGTCTTAAAAATTTAGAATATGAAGAGGCTCTTGGAGATATAGTTATATCAATAGAAAGAGTAAAAGAACAAGCAGAAGAATATGGACATAGTTTTGAAAGAGAACTTAGCTATATGTTAGTACATGGATTCTATCATCTAATGGGTGAAGACCATATTGAAGAGGCTGATAAAGTTGTTATGAGAGCTAAAGAAGAGAATATACTTAATAAATTAAATATTGTAAGAGAGAGTTAAAAAATAATTAATTATGGAAAATAAGTGGAAAAATGAAAGCTTTATTTCAGCATTAAAAAATTCGATTAATGGAATAAAATATGTTTTTGCAACACAAAGAAATTTGAAAATACAAGTATTAATAAGTATTATAGTAATTTTTGTTAGCTATTTTTTAAAAATTTCTTTCACAGAATGTGCAATACTCGCATTAATAATTTTTATGGTATTTTTTGCAGAGCTAATAAATACTGCTATTGAAACAATAGTAGATATGATTACAACTGATTATAATGAAAAAGCAAAAATTGCAAAAGATATTGCAGCTCGGAGCAGTTACTATAATATCTATAGCTTCGGTAATTATTGGAGTGGTAATTTTTTTACCAAAAATATTAGAAATCATAAAGTAGGATAAAATAATGAATAAGAAAGAATTTGAGCAAAAAGTAAAGAAACTAAATTTAGATAGAATATATTATAGAGGAAGAATTGTACAAGATCCAGTTAAAGGATTTTTTGAAGATTCTGATGAGAACGGTATATATGGATGCTATCAAGAAGATGAAAAATATATAGTATTTTTTAAAGATGCAGAACGTGCAATAATAAAAGTTATTGGAAGTTATGAAACAGAAGATGAGGCATATGATAAATTATTTGAAACAATTAGTTTATGGAAAGAAAAAAATAATAAGTAATGTTATTTAAGAGGAGTTACATATGAGAAGAGTAAAAAAAAGTAAAAGAAAAAACAGAATCAAAATGCTTGTAACAATTTTTGTAATTGCAATAATTGCAATTAGCGTATATTTTTTATCAACTATAAATCCAGAAAAAAATATTATTGATAATGGACAAGAAGTTGCAGATCTTGAAACTGAAAAAACATCAAAATCAGAAATTGAAAATGAAAAAGAGCCTGAACCAGAGCAAAAATCTAATATAAAAATATTTAATGGAAATGATAGGCCAATTGCATTTATGATAGATAATAATAAAAATGCACAACCGCAAGCGTCTATAAATTCTACATATATGGTTTATGAAATAATTGTTGAAGGTGGAGAAACAAGATTAATGGCATTGTTTAAGGGAACAGATGCAGATCAAGTTGGTCCAATCAGAAGTTCAAGACATTATTTCTTAGATTATGCAATGGAAAATGATGCAATATATGCTCATTTGGGAATGAGCCCACAAGCAGGAGAGGCAATTAAAGAATATGGAATTAATAATATAAATGGACAAGCCTATGATACAGGAAAAGCAAGAACAGGAAGTTCATTATATTGGAGAGCAACTCATAAAAAAGCTCCACATAACGCATATACAAACACTGCGTCAATTTTAAAAATTGCCAAAGATAAAGGATATAAAACAACATCAACACAAAAAAGTGTATTAAATTATAGTGCAGAAGAAGTTAATTTAGAAAAAGAAAATGCAATTTTAGCAAATACAATAACAATACCATACACATCAAGTCATAAAGTAAAATATGTATATAATGAAAAAACAAAAAGATATACAAGATATTCAAAAGGCAAAGTAATGTCAGATGAAATGTCAAAAGAAGAAGTTACAACAAAAAATATTATAATAACTTTTGCTGAAAACTATACTTTAGATGATGGAGAAAACAAAGGAAGACAAGATGTTGTAACAGTTGGAAGTTTAGATGGATATTATATTACAAATGGCAAAGCAATAAAAATAAAGTGTAATAAATCTGATAGAAAGTCACAAACTAAATATGTAGATTTAGATGGAAATGAAATAAATGTAAATGATGGAAATACATGGGTTAATGTATGTCCAATAGATAGTAATGTAGTTATAGAATAGAGGAGGAATTAGCTAAAAGCTAAAATTATTTGAAATGGGAGAATTTAAATCAGGATTTGTTTCATTAGTAGGAAGAACAAATGTAGGAAAGTCAACATTATTAAACAGCTTGGCAAAAGAAAAAATTGCTATAACAGCAAATAAAGTTCAAACAACAAGAACTGCAATAAAAGCAATTTTGAATGATGATAATTATCAAATAATTATTACAGATACACCAGGAATACATAAGCCTAAAACTAAGTTGGGTCAAACTATGGTAGATACAGCTTTTACAATGTTTTCAGAAGTTGATGTTATATTATTTTTGATAGAAGCAGATTCACAAGAAATTGGAAGAGGAGATAGAAGAATTCTAGATAAAATAATAGAAAGCAAAAAACCATGTATATTAGTTATAAATAAAATAGACTTAATACAAAAAGACAAACTATTAAATCTAATAAATTTATATAGTAAAGAATATGATTTTAAAGCTGTAATTCCAATATCAGCTACAAAAAAAGATGGTATAGATAATATTATTGAAGAAGTATTAAAATTATTACCAGAAGGACCAAAATATTATGCTGATGATGAATATACAGATCAAACAATGAGACAAATGACTGAAGAAGTAATAAGAGAAAAAGCATTAAAATTTTTGAATGACGAAGTTCCTCATGGAATTTATATAGAAGTAGATGAATTTAAAGATAGATTAACAACTAAAGGAGAACAAATTTATGATATTAATGCAACTATATATTGCTTAAGAGAATCACACAAAGGCATTATAATAGGAAAAGGTGGAAATCTATTAAAGAAGATTGCTATGTATGCAAGACAAGATTTAGAAAAACAATTTGATTCAAAAATTAATTTAAAAGTTTGGGTTAAAGTAAAAGAAGATTGGCAAGAAAAAGATAACATAGTAAATAAATTTAAACTTAAATAAATTTTAGAATAATACTCTAAAATTTACAAAAGATAAAATAAATAAATTGTAATTTGCAAAATAGTTAAAAATTAACAATTTACTCACATAAATTACAATTTATTCTAGAACAGGAGGAAAATTTTATGATTAAGAAATTAGCTTGGGATACATTTAAACAAACTGGTAGCATAAACTCTTATCTAGAATTTAAAGAATTAAAAAATATAGAAGAAACTATGAAGGTAGCATTAGATGAAACAAGTAAAGGTAAATGGGATTGTAATATCAGAAAATAATATGGGTGATTTTGATAAAATGCTTACATTATTAACACCCAATTTAGGAAAAATTTCTTGTAGTGCTAAAGGCTCAAGAAGACCAAAAAGCCTTTTATTAAGTGGAAGTCAATTTTTATGTTTTGGAGAATATATGTTATTTAAAGGCTCAGAAACATATACAATGAATTCCTGCGAAACAATAGAACTGTTTTATAATATTAGGACAGATTTAGATAAATTAACTTATGCAACATACATTACAAAAATAATATCAGATGTAACAACAGAAAATCAAAATAGTTTTAATACATTAAAACTATTTTTAAATACATTATATATGATTTCAGAAACAGACAAAGACTTAAATTTTATTACTTCAATATTTAAAATGAGAATGCTTAAAATATTAGGATTTACACCTAATATTAGAGAATGTGTTTCATGCAAATGCAAAGATAATTTAAAATATTTTAGTATAAAAGATAATGGTTTTAAGTGTTTAAGCTGTAGCAAACAAGACACTGGTAGTATAGAAATGAGTGAAGCTACAAAAAATGCAATAATATATATATTAAAGGCAGATCCTAAAAAGATATTTTCATTTGAATTATCTGAAAACTGTAGAAAAGAACTAGAATTAATTTCAAGTATTTATTTAAACGAAAAATTAGATAAAGAATATAAATTAGAAAAATTATTTTAAATATGTAATATGTATAACTTTAGAAAAGTAGTAATATGTTATTTGATAAGTGCAATACTAATGTACTAAAAATAATATATTACTACTTTTCTAAAATATATATTGCAAATTAAATTATTTATCTATATAATGTGGTCACAAAATACAAAGAAAAGGAAGTGTGTAATTATGAATATAACAATTACAGGAAAAGAACTTAAAGCTACAGATGCAATTAAAGAATATGCAGAAAAAAAATTAGCTAGAATCGAAAAATACTTTGGAGATGAAACAATTGATGCAACTGTTACAATAAAAAAAGAACACGTTGCTAGCGAAATCGCAGAAATGTATGTTTCAGTAAAAGGAATGTCTTATAAAGCAGTAACTGAAGACAAAGACTTATATGCTGCTATAGATAAAGATATAGATATATTAGAAGGACAAATAAGAAAAACAAAAGCTAAAAAAGAAAAAATGCAAAAAGATTCTTCAATTAAGCAAATGAACTTAAGCGGAGTTGAGGAAAGCAAAGTAGAAGACGAAATAGTTAAATCTATTGCATACGATTTAAAACCTATTTCTGTTGAAGATGCAAAAATCAAATTAACAGAAAGAAAAGGAAATATATTCTATACATTTGTTAATGTAGATACTGGAAAAGTTAATGTAATCTTTAAATTAAAAGATTCAAATAACTATGGATTAGTAGAACCAGAAGTTTAAATTGAAAAATTTTAAAAAGCAATTATATTTTTTATAATTGCTTTTTGTTTTATAAAAATATGTATATAATAAAAAGATATAATATATTTTTTTCAACACCTTGGTGTCGCAACTCGCTAGTTGTGAATTATATTAAATATAATTCACATAGCATGATAGTTGCTCCAATTCGCACTCGCTTTGCTCGTTTGGTCGCTTACGCGGTGTTTTAAAAATAATATATTATATCTTTTCATTTTTTGTATTTAAAAATAAAAATAAATTTCCATAAATTACTTGTTTAAAATTTTTCAAAATACGCATTATATAATTAGAAATTGCATTTGATTATTTCAAATGTTTAATCATTCAGTTTAATAATTTAAATTGAATGATTAGCTATTTGATAAAAAATGCTTTTTCAAAAACAATATAGTGCGTAATCCTTTACTAATGGTAAAGTAGAAAACACTGTGTAATTTTGGAGGTGAATTTAAAATGGCAAGAAGTAATAAAAACGTAGTTCCAGAAGCTATGGATTCATTAGAAAGATTCAAATATGAAGTAGCTAGTGAAGTTGGAGTTAACTTAAAAAACGGTTATAACGGAAATATATCTGCAAGAGATGCTGGTAAAATCGGTGGTAACATGGTTAGAAAATTAATCGAACAAGCTGAAAATCAAATGGCTAACAAATAAGTAAAATTTAATAATAGTAAGGAGCAGGAGGAAACTCAAGCTCCTTATTTTTTTATAAACTGTTAAGATTTATCTGTTACAGTTTATTAACTTCTATATTTATTTCATAAATATAGAAGCTACATTTAAAATTGATGGAAAAAATGAATTATTAACCTGTTCCTAAATTTAATGTTGTCAAATAAAAGTTTAATGATATAATATGAACGTATTAGCAAAGGAGAAATAGAAAAATGTATAAATTTGTGGCTATTGATTTAGATGGAACACTATTAAATTCTTATGGTGAAGTAACTCCTGGAACTAGAGAAGCTTTATTAAAGGCAAAAAATCAAGGAGTTGAAATTGTATTATCTTCAGGAAGACCAATAAGTTCAACAGAAAGTTTAGCTAGAGAACTTGGTGTTGATAATTATTTAATATCTGGAAATGGTGCAGCTGTATATGATATAAAAAATCAAAAGTTAATTTGGGACAGATTTTTGTCTAAAGAGCAAGTGTTAAATATTGCAAAATTATGCGAAGAAAATAGTTTTTTCTATAATGTATATACAGAAGATGAAGTAATAGCAAGTTCATTAAATTATAATGTTCTTTTTTATCATAAAGAAAATCTTAAAAAAATTGAAGAAAAAAGAACTCATATAAATGTTGTACAAAATATAGCAAAATATATAGAAGAATCTGGTAAAGATAAATTTCTAAAAATAACAGTTTGCGATGAATCACAATTTATTTTTAATAGTATAATGAAAAGACTAAAGTTGATAGAGGGTATAGATGTATTGGAAACAGAATATATGTCAAGAAAAAAAATAAAATCTGGAACAGAAGATGTAAATATCCAATATTTTTATACAGAAGTTACAAATAAAAATGTTAATAAATGGTCTGCAATTGAATTTCTTTTAAATAAATTGAATATAAATAAAGAAGAAGTTGTTGCTATTGGAGATAATATGAATGATATTGAAATGATACAAGGAGCAGGTCTAGGAGTTGTAATGGGAAATAGTAATCCAAAAATGAAAGAAATTGCAGATGAAATTGTCTCAGATAATAATTCAGAAGGCGTTTTGGAAGCATTTAACAAATTTATCTTAAAATAATTTTACAGTTTTATTACAACAAAAATAAGTTTGTATTACAACAAGACAATTTGTTGATTTAGCACGTTTCTTGATGTAAAATAAAGAAAATGGTATTTTTAAAAGGTATCAAATAAATTATTTTGTTTATGTTTAGAGGAGGAACTTGAAATGGCAATGAATCCAATGCAAAGAAGAGCTAGAACATCTTTTATTATAGGATTTTTAGTGGCATTAATTATAGGAGCTTTAATAGTAGTAGCTCTATTGGTTAGAATAAAAAGTATAAATGAGGCGAAAGAAGCTATAGAAGCTTTACAAAAACAAGTGTATGTAGCTACTGTCGATTTAGAATCAGGACAAGAAGTTACTATGGACGACTTCTCTATGGGAACAGTTCAAACTCTTGTACCATCTGATACAATGTTAGAAGTTGATGATTTTGAATTTAAAGATAAAAATGGAGATATTATTACTAGAATTGATGATGAAGGAAATCCAATTCAAAAAACAATGATCGTAAAAATAGATATTCCAGCAGGATCAATCATAACAAAAGATATGTTAGAAGATTCAGAAGATGAATTAGATGATTCACAAAGAATCCAAGAATTTAATATGATTCAATTACCTTCACAATTAAAAAATGGTGATTATATAGATGTTAGAGTTACATATCCAAATGGACAAGATTTTATAGTTTTATCAAAAAAACAAGTTATGGGAACAAATTCAACATCTGTATGGTTAAAATTAAATGAATTAGAATTAAGTATAATGAATAATGCTATTGTTGAATCATATTCTTCAGTAGGAACAAAATTATATGCTATTGAATATATAGAACCAGGAATGCAACAAAAAGCAACTCCTACTTATGTTGTAAGTTCAGAGGCAATGAACTTAATTAATAGAAATCCTAATATTGTAAACGAACTAAAAGAAGCTTATGGAAGAAATATAGAAGGATTTGCAGATTATAGAACACAAACTATTGAAGCAATATTAGATGCTAACAGAGAAAACCGTGATGCATTAGTTAGTGCTGGAAATGCTAATGAACAACAAAAAGTTCAAGCATTAAGACAAGAATATGTAAAAGCGTTAGAAGGATCAGAGGAAATTGGATATAACGAATAAAATTGCGTAATGGAGGATATTTATGGAAAAGATTGCTTTTATAGGCAGCTATGATAAAGCAGATATGATTATATGTGTTGCAAAAATACTTACTCTTATGAAAAAGAAAGTAATAGTTGTAGACTCAACAGCTTTATCAAAAACAAGATATATCGTTCCAACAATGCAAGCAAGTAAACAATATATAACAACTTTTGAAAATGTAGATGTTGCAATAGGCTTTGAAAGTTTTGATCAAATCAAAGCCTACAACTCTCTTTCTAGAACTGATACATTAGATTATGATTATGCCCTAATAGATATAGATTCTTATAGAGGATATTATTATTTTGGCATAAAAACAGAAGATAAAAAGTTATTTGTAACTTCATTCGATTTATACAATTTAAGAAGAGGATTACAAGTATTCAAAAAACTAACTCAACCAGTAGTAGTTAAAAGAGTTTTATTTACAAAAGAAATGGATCCAAAGGAAGAAGAGTATTTAAATTTTCTTTCAAAAAATTTACCAGTAAAATGGGACCCAGATATTGTTTATTTTCCTTTTGAAACAAGTGATCTAAATGCAATTTATTCAAATCAAAGATCAGGAAGAATTCAATTAAAAGGATTAAGTGCGACATATATTGATGGAATAGAGTATATTGTTGAAGAAATTTCTGGTGCAAGCCAAGGAGAGGTAAGAAAAGCTCTAAAAAGATTATAAAAATTCTGGAGGAAAAGATGTCAATTATTGGATTTTGGAGTGCAAGTGAAAAGGAAACTGGACAGACTTTAGCAGCAACAGCATTTGCAACATATATGGGAATTAAACATAATTATAAAATACTACTTATTGATGCAACATTTCATGATGATGTAATGGAAAGATGCTTTTGGAAAATTAACACCAAAAATGATACTGCAAGAAAGCTTAATAAAGGTAAAGTAGATATATCTTCTGGAGCAGAAGGATTAGTTAGTGCTGTTGCAAGTAACAAAGCAACTCCAGAAATAATTACTAATTTTACTAGAGTTGTTTTAAAAAATAGATTAGATGTATTATGTGGCTTAAAAACAGTAATTCCAGAAGAATTTAACAAATCACTTATGCTATATAAAGATTTAATAAAAATGGCAGATAAATATTATGACTTTGTTATAGTAGATATTGAGAAAACCTTGAAAAAGGATACAACAAAGGCTTTACTTGAAGCCAGTACTTTAATAGTTGCTGATTTTACTCAAAATTATAAACAGTTTGAAGAGTATTTTGGAGCAGTAACGGCTCACAAAAATATCTTTACTAAAGATAAATTAATACCTTTATTAACAAATTCTGATGAAGAATCAAAATATAATGCTAAAAATGTTGCTAGAGTATTAAAGGAAAAAGATTTAAATACAGTTTTGTATAACCCAGTATTTAAAGATTCAGCTTCTGAAGCATCAGTTGCTAATTTCTTTTTAAGATATGGATTATCAACAACTGGAAATGACAAAAATGCGGCTTTTATAAAAGCTTTAGACGAAATAGATAAAACGATAGAATATAAATTAGAAGAATTGAAATATAAATATTAAAGGGAGGAGAAACCTTCAAATGAATATAAAAAACATAGCTTTAATTTTCGTAGTACTTGTTGCAGCTGTTTCAGCAATTGTATATTTAATTAAGAAGAACAATAGTGAAATGGTTGATGAAGAACAAGTTGATGATAAGACTTTTACAATGGATAAAATGATTAAATTCGTTAAGCAAAGGCTTGATGAAATCACAAAAGTAAATTTATATGATATTGGTTTATCAGAAGAAGAATTAAAAAGAAGAAAAGCTAAAAAATATGAATTGAAAAAGGCATTAAAAGGTTGTACATATGGAGATGTTAATGATAAAAAATATGTTAAAGAATTAATATATGATTTATTATCAAAGGAATATGGAGTTGATGAAACAAATATATCAAAAGCAATTCCTTTTGATACACCTTCTTTATTAACAGCACAAGATAAATTCGATATTATAATTCATGAATATAAAAAAGAATTTTCTTATGAAGCTCTTAATGAAATAATAAAAAAATACGACTTAGATAGAGAAAAATACGTTGATGGTGAATCTAAACCTTGTTACGTTATTTTACCAGAAGAAATTGATGAAATTTATGAAAAAGAAGCTTTTCAACTTGATTTCGCGGACAAACTAGAAGTTCTTGTTCAAAGAATTTATCAAAAATATAAAGGATATAGTAGTATAGATGAAATAAGAGATATGAACATAGATGGTGTTTCTGGTGGTACATCAGGTCTTCCAGAATCATTTTTAAGTCAAGTTGCACAAACTGATGGTGATTACTTAAAACAAGCTATGGAATCAAAAATCCCTAGAGCTTGTGATGCTATATGGATATTCTTCCATGGTAAATCTATAAGACTTGCTTTCTTATCATTTGGTACAGAAGCAGAGCTTAAGAGAGTATGTCAAAATATTTATAAATATAATAACCCAGGTCAGTTATCTGATACTAATGGTTATAAAATTAACGAAATGAAAGACGGTTCTCGTGTCGTTGTTGTTAGACCTTCTATGTGTGAAACATGGGCATTTTTCGTAAGAAAGTTTGACGTTCAAAAAGCTACACTAGAACAAATTGTTAAATTCCAAGGTAAGGAAGACACAATTGATTTATTAAAATATATGGTTAAAGGTGCAAGAATTATAGCACTAACAGGAGAGCAAGGTTGCCGGAAAAACAACAATGCTTATGGCTATGATTGAAAATATATACGAAACAATGAACCTTCGTATCACAGAAACTGCATTCGAGTTGCACTTAAGAAAAATTTATCCAACAAGAAATATAGTTTCAATGCGTGAAACAGAAACAATTTCTGGACAAGATTGTTTGGACGTTCAGAAAAAAACTGACGGTTCTGTTAATATAATCCGGAGAGGTTGCAACAGACCCCGTAGCATCTTGGATGATTCAATCTGCACAGGTTGCATCTAAATTTACATTATTTACTCACCACGCAAAAACATTTCCTAACTTAGTTACAGCTTTACGTAACTCAATGTTAAGAACTGGTGTTTTCAAAGATGAAAAAACAGCTGAAGAACAAGTTGTTCAAGTTTTGAACTTTGATATTCACTTAATAAAAGACTTTAGAGGTAGACGTTACATAGAAAGAATTACAGAATGTATACCAGTTGAAGAGAAAAACGAATATACATTTGATCATAGAAATGAAAAAACATTAGAAGGAAAATTTGATAAATTTTTCGATAATGCTACAATTTACTTTACAAAAGAAACAAACAGAGAATTATACAAATATCGTAATGTACTTGAATTTGTTGATGATTCTTATGTACTTACAAATCCTATCTCAGATGAAAACATTAAAGGTATGAGAGAAAATATGAGTGATAGAGATGTTGTAGAATTTGATAAATTCTTAGAGAGAGTTTGGGGAATAAGACCTCCAAAAATGCCAAGATATGATGAAAATGGTAATGAAATAATAGAAGCTGATGAAACTGAAACTCAAGAGCAAGTTTCAGATCAACAAGTTAGAAGAGTTCCAAAAATGAACTCAACTACAGCAACTAGTCAACAAACAAGAAAAAGAGTTTTACCAGATGCTGGACAAAGAAGACAAGCACCAGCAAATGGAGCTGTAAGAAGACCACAAAAAAATGATGGAGCTTCTAAACCTGAGTAATTGTAAAATCTAGATGGAAAGGTAGGAAATTTTAGATGACAAATGATATGCTTAAGTACTTGATATATGGTGTATTAGGTGTATTTGTAGTAGTAGCAGTTGCATATTACATATTAATGCAAAAAATGCAAAATAAAACTACTAAATATGTTGCATCATTAGTACAAGGTACTAAAAAATCATCTTTTAATATGGACGTTTTTTATCAAAAATTCTATATTAATTGTGCGAAAATTCCTTTTATAAGAAGATATACTTTAAAGCTAAGAAGAAGACTTGAAATTATAAATCTTGAAGACGAATATCTTACTAGAAAACAAGTTGCTCAAATTATGTTAAAAGCTTTAATAATAGTTATACCATTAACTATTGTTGTAATAATGATGACAAAATCTAATTACTTAATCATGAGTTCTATACTACTATTCGAAATATTTTTTATCGAATCAATTGTTGAAGGTATGGTAGATAGTGTAGATAATAAATTATTAAAAGAACAAATTGATTATTTTGCTGAAATAAGACACGCTTATCATGAGTATAACATGGTTGAAGAAGCTATATATGAAGTTTCACAAGATGACGAAAAAGAAGTATCTAGACAATCAGAAAAAATTTATGAAGTTTTAATTTCAGATGATCCTGAAACAGAACTTGAAAAATATTATGATATAGCACCAAACAGTTATTTAAAAGAATTTGCTGGTATATCATATTTAACCAGAGAGTTTGGTGATAGAAAAGATAAAGATGGTGCATCTCTTTATTTAAAAAACTTAAATAATATTACTCAAGAGATGCAACTTGAAATATTAAAAAGAGATAAATTAGACTATGTGTTCCAGAGTTTATCAATGATTGCTGCATTACCAATATTATTTATTGATGCAATTAAAAGCTGGTGTGTTGGTCAGTTCTCTTTTACAAGACAATTTTACAATGGATCATTAGGGTTCTTTTGTCAAATTGGTATAATTTTAACTACATTTATATGTTATATTCTTGTTAGAAAATTAAAAGATAATGGTAGTGTTAATACAACAAAAAATATGGAAAATCCATGGCAAAAGAAGTTGTATAATATAAAACCAGCAAAGAAAATTATTGATTTATTTATACCTAAAAAAGGAACAAAAGAATACAATAAAATTATTAAATTATTAAAAGATTCTGCATCAAAGTTGAAAATAGAATGGCTATACATAAATCGTTTATGCATTGCTGGAATTACATTTATAGTATCTGTTATAATATTATTTGCAGCACATAAAACTGCTATTAATTATCAATTTACAGAGCCTACATCAGACTATAACTTAATGGGAACAATGTCTGAAAATCAAGAAAGAAAAGCAATGCAGATTACAGAAAAAGATAATGTTTTCTTAAAGAAATATCAATATGATTATGATGTTACAAAAGAAAAATTAGCAAAAGAAATTGCTGAATCAGATGAATATGGTAATGGTCAAAATTCAGATGACCAATTAAAAGTTATTATAGATAGAGTATGGGAAAAATTGCAAGTTGTACAATCTGAATATATACAATGGTTTGAAATTCTTGTAGCGCTAGCAATAATGGTTATAGGATATCAAGCTCCAGTTTGGCTTTTAATTTTCCAAAAAATTATGAGACAAATGGATATGGAAAACGAAGTAATGCAATTCCAAACAATTATATTAATGCTTATGAAAATTGAGAGAGTTAATGTTGAAATGATTCTTGAATGGCTAGAAAGATATGCAAATATCTTTAAGGAGCCAATAACAAAATGTGTTAACAATTATGAAGCTGGTGCCTGGGAAGCATTAGAAGAATTAAAGAATGAAATATCATTCCAACAATTAATAAGAATTGTTGAAAGCTTACAAGCAGCTGTTGAGCAAATACCAATTAGAGAAGCATTTGATGAACTAGATTCAGAAAGAGCTTATCACCAAGAAAAAAGAAAAGAATCTAATGAAAGAACAATTGCAAGAAAATCAATGATTGGTAAAATTTTTGGTTTTGGACCAATGGTAGTTTTATTTGTTGTATACTTAATTATTCCACTTTGTGTAATTGGTATGACAAGTATGACAGAGTCAATGAACGATATGCAAACAATGGTATAAGAGAGGACAAAAAATGGAAGATAATATTGCTAAATTATTGCAAATTGTTGGTGGTATCTTAGTAGGAGTTATGCTACTAAGCTTGGTTTCTTATTTCTTTTCTTCAATTGGTTTATGGCCACAAGAACAAGATCAAATAACTACTGCTGAACAATTAGGAAAATTTAATTTAGAATATGAAATTTATGATAAAAAAGGAATGTATGGAGTTGATGTCATTTCTTGTTTGAACAAAGCTAACAGTAATAATAAAAAATATGCTGATGGTGGTGGATTTCTAACAGGAAATGAATATGGAAAAGATTTTTATATAGATGTTTATGTAAAATTAACAAAAGGATGTTTAGAAGAATCTATAGAATATTATTATTTTCAAAATGGTGTCCAAACAATGGGATTTAATACTTATGATGGAATATCATCTGGCACAACTAAATTAACAATGGGAGATGTTGGGTTTGATATAGATGGAAATCAGTATTACACTACTTTGAAAAATAGTGATCCTGTAGGAAATATAACAAAAACAATTGATACTGATATATTAGGAATTAAAGCAATACGTCCGAATGGAGGCTCTTATACTTGTGAAACTCCATTCAATAGTACGTCAGAAATAGAAGGATATTATTCATTAAGAGATGATGATAACATTGTTAAATTAATAGAATTATCAAATAAATCAGATAATGGAAACCTTAATAAAACTGTAACTAATTCTACAGGAAAAGACTTAGAGATTTGGAGTAGAGTAATTTGGAAAACAGCTTTATCAGATTTTAAATCAAGAAGATTTAAATGTGATTATTTAGGATATAGTAAAACAACTGGAAGAGTTTGTGAACTTTATTTTTCAGAAATTTAAGGAACGGAGAAGAATATGGATAATGCAGCACGAGCTTTAATTATGGCAGCTTCTATAATATTAGGACTGTTACTTTTATCAACGCTTGTATATGTTTTTAGAGCAGGTGCTAGTCTAGATGAATCTTATGATGCAGCACAAAATGTAAGACAACTAGGTTTATTTAATGCTAAGCTTGAAGAATATAATAGAAATGATAATACAATAATGGATATAATTACTCTTGCAAATAGAGTGTATAATACAAATTCAGATGTAGATTTTGATTCTTCAATGTCTGTTAAGCTTATTATTCAAATTGGAACTCAATATTATGCTATTCCAGATGAAGAACCATCAGTAAAATTTGAAAGAAACCAAATTTTTAAATGTGATGCTTCAGGAAATATTAGTGGGGATCCAATATCAATATATGATTTAGTTAATGTCGATTTGGACACACTAGGAATCTCAGGATTAGGAGAATCTTCTGAAAAATTATCATTAACAAAATTAGGAAAAAAAGCTGTTAGAGATGAAAGTGATAATATAAAGGTAGATTCAGAAGGAAAGCCTATATATAAAAATAATGTAACAATATATAAATATGTTTTTTCTCCTAAGCAAGAAGATGGAACAATTGCTTATACATATAATACTTACACTGGTAGAGTTAAATCGATGAAATTTAAAGCCGACATTAACCCAGATTGGGACAGTGTAGAATAAGTAAAAAAATAATATATATTGTTAAAATATGTAAAATGTGATATAATATTTTTATAGGAGTTTTATGAAAAAAAGTTTATTTTGCTTAATTATAATTTTACTTGTAGTACGGAATTATATTTGGAATACAATATAAGAATGTACAAAAAGAAAAAATAGAAATTAATAAGTTTAATGTAAAATTTGAAGAATATAATAAAGATAATTTAAACGGACTAGATATTACTACATTAATTAATAGGGCCATAAGTAATAATGAAAAAAATTTTATAGAAAAAGATTCAGAAGGATTATATAATCTAGAAGATGAAAATTCTATCGAAATTTATGTTAAAATGATTATAAATGGTACAACTTACAGAATGGAAAGAATTAATAATTTAGGAATTAATTCATTTACAGAATATTTTGGAGAAGTTAGTTTTAAATGTACAGGAATAACTTACCATGAAAATGGAAAAGTTGCTTCAATGACATTTGAAGCTAAAGAATACTAAAGTTTTTAATGTTACTATAGAAATTTACTATAGTTATTTAAAATAAAATACAAATTAAAGAAAAAAATAAGGAGGAAGAGAGTATGGAGAATGCTTCTAAAGCACTTATTATAGCAGGTGCTATATTATTATCAATATTAATTATTGCTATAGGTATGTATGTATATACTAGCGCTCAAAGTACAATTAACGATTCATTAACAAAAATGTCAAGTTCAGAAAAGAGCGCATTTAATGCAACATTTACAGGATATCAAGGAAAACAAACAGGTTCACAAATTAAATCTTTAATAAATGATTTAACAACAAATTCATCTACATATATTGAAGAACCAGCAAAAATAGTTCAATTAGAGGTAGACAAAATTAATTCAAAAGGTGATACACCAGGAAAAGCTAGTAGACCAGACAGCGCTAATAGCACAGATGATTATATTAAGAATTTAAATTCAATAAGAAATCAAATAGAAAATAAACACGTATATTGGGTAGATATCGATATGAATACAGAAGGTATTGTAGATACAATTAGTATTAAATATAACCCAAATGATGCTGGTACTACAGAACCTACAGAATAATATTAAATATTAAAAATAAAAGTGGTATGTTTATACTATAAATATACATACCACTTTTATGTAATATAAAGGAAGGGATATGTAATATGGATGATAACGCAAATCAAGCACTTATGATTGCATTTGCTATATTTGTATTTGTAATAGCGATGTCTGTAACAATGTTTATGTTCTCTAAACTTATGTCAACAGCAGAAACATTAACATTTTATGCAGATGAAACAAACTTTTATGATAATGTTGCTGTTATTGGTTCAGAAGGTATCGAAAGATATGTAAATACAGAAACAGTTATTCCTACTTTATATAGATATTATAAAGAACATTTCTGTGTTAAAATTTATGATGCTTCAGATATAGCAGAAGAAGCAGATGCTAATAATCCAGTTTTAGTTCAAATTTTAGATGTAGATTTAGAAGGTAGAGTAGAAAATGCTGCTAAAAATACACGTATAAATGGAACTGACCCTGAATTTTTTGAGGCTTATGCTTTAAACAAAATATACAATGATAATACAAATAAATTTTTATATATGTTTGGTGTACCATGGCTAGGTAGCACAGAAAATATGAAACTTAGAGTTGACTACTTTATAAATGGTAGTGCTGGTTATATTAATAACCAATACGTAGATTATAGAAAAAATCCATTTCATGAAATGGTAGAAAAAACCAAAAGCGATTCTAATTACCAATTTAAGGAAAACTTTATAAGTTATTCTTATACAGGAGAAACAATGACAACAGAAGATGATGATGTATTAATTACAGGAAATAATCCAAAAGATAAAATTGTAATTACATATACATTAGTAAAAGTTGAAAATAATGTATAATAATAAATATATTATATAAAAAGAATTAAGGAGGAAATTATGAGTGATACATTAATTACAGTTGTTGCAATATTACTTGCTGCAATTATGATGTTTATTTTTCCATTATTATCTGTTTCAGAGAGAAGTGATGATATTTCACAATTATCAGTTCAAACAGCTACTGCAGAATTTGTTGATAATTCAAGAGCTATTGGAAAAATAACAATGGAGAATTATCAAAAATTAATAGATACAATTAATGCCACTGGAAATACTTATGATATTGAAATGGAAGTTAAAATTCTAGATGAAAATATAGGAAAAAAATCAGCTTGGACACAAGGAACTGTAATTGGAGAAAATGTATATTATTCAGTTTATACATCACAAATTACAGAAGTACTTGCTGATTCAGGAATTTATACTATGAAAGAAGGAGATATATTCTCTTGTAGTATAAAAAATATAAATAAAACATTATCACAATCTATAAGAAGTGTATTTTATTCAATTTCAAGTGCAGATACATATTCTATTGCAGCACAATATGCAGGTGTATGCACTGCAAATGGTTCAAACTAATTCTATATGAGGGATGATATAAATGAGATTACAAGGAATGAGTATAGTATTTGCATTAGTTAGTTTACCTATAATTTTAGTTATAGCGTATTATATAAGTTTGCAAATAGATACAATAACTTTACAAAATAAATATAATGAAAGATTGCTAGGTGCTACCTATGATGCAATGTCTGCTTTTGAATTAAACACAGCAAATGAAGATTTATCTTCTGTGTCTGATTCATTGCGTACAATTATAGAAGCATCTTGCAATATTTTTATGAATACATTATCAACAAACTTTGGAATGTCAAATGCAAGTAAATCCCACTTAGAGCCTTTTATACCAGCAATGTTATATACATTATATGATGGCTATTATATTTATGCACCAACTTATGCTCCAACAGTAATAACAGATTCAGATGGAAATGCTGTTTCAGTTGGGGACTTAGGTGTAACTGCTAATAGCGATGGAACATATAATTATACTGAGTATGTAGAAGTTATTAATGAAGCAACAGGAGAGATAACAAATAAGCTTACTCCTGATCAAGAAAAAAATATTAGAATATCTTATGATAATTCAAATTTTTCTAATAAAATCGATTACGGACAATTATTATATTATACAAAAAATACAGTAAAAACAGATAATCCAGATGGTGGAGTTTCTTACACTAATTGTACAGCGTCAATTGAACCATCAACTTTAACAGATACTGGAGCAACTAAAGCTGAGTATAAAACTAAAAATGTCTTAAAATCTTATATACCATATTCTGCAAGATATGTACAGAAATTAGATTCTGTTGATGGACAACCAACTGCAGATATCAATGTAATATATACACTAGATAATTATGTTACAGTTGAAGGAACATTTACATATCCAAGTTCAGTTCCTAATAATAGAACTATTTATTGGACAAAATCTGGATATTTAGTTCCATTTACTCAAAGTACAGCAGAAGGAGAATCTGGAATATTATCTGTACGAATTAGTTTTAATGGTTCAGATTTTGAATCACCATTAAAATATAATCAAAATGAAATTCAAGAATATATTGAAGCAGGAAATCCAATAATAGTAGAAGTATTAAAAGATATAAAACATCCAGAAAATGGATATGAAAGAATTATAGAAATTAACGATAGTAATAAAGCAGTTATTGATAAAACAAATACAAATTTAAGCTCAGATACTGTAAAATTAACAAGATATGAAAATATATTGTTTGATTTGGAAGAAGCGATAGCTAATCCAACTTTACCAGATGCTAGTAAAAATGAAATTATGAATAATGCATTTAATATGGTAGAAGAAGCATATAAATCAGGTGTGAGTGTTAATAATTATAACTCTATTATAAATGCTCTTAGATTACAAATTAATGATGTAAAATATAGAACTCAATTAAATTCAGCAGCTGTTTATTATTCAAAAGCGGCAATTTTTTCAAATTGGGTAAAAGATAATTTAAGTGATTTAAAAATAAATAGTATACAAGATATTTCTGGATTAAATTATGCAACATATTTGGAAACTTTAGGTGGAGATACAGAGCATAATTTGTGGAATGATGATGGAAAAGTATTTGATTTTACAAATGGAAGAGAGAGTATGGCTTCTACAGAAATTATGCAAGACTCATCTTTTTATACACATAAATTGGCTATAATTAGATCATCAATACAATATAATTTAAATTTATCAATGTCAGCATATAACAGACATCTTTATTATGATGATAGTCAAACTTATGCTTTAAATACAAATACAGATTATACAATGCCTATTATGAAAGAAAGCGAATGGGAGCAAATTTTAAGTAATATTTCAATTGTTTCTTTTATGCAAGGTATACAATGTGGATTAAAAGAGTATAATAATTATGCTGTTGTTTCAAGTTCTAATAATGAAATAATGACATCACCAGAAAATGTTTATTATGCAAAAATAGATGAATTTAATAATGAAACATCAGAATATCATACATACAACTGTAAAAAAGTTTTTAATCAATTAAAAGAAGGAAGTTCTGAAAATAGATATATTTCATTTACTTCAAAAGAAGTTAAATATGATAAAATATCAACAAAATCATCAATCATACCTTATAGATATGATCATAAAAACTATGCTTGCTATGAATGTATAAATGATGGAAATTATAGAGGAGCTGATATTTTTAATATAACTGAATCAGACGGGGATGCAAGTGCAAAAGAAACTTTACGAAAATCATTTTATATAGGTATTGCTAAAGAAAGAAATGATATATATAAAATGAATGCAGTAAAAAATTCAGAAGGGTATGAAATATTATATTTTGATGGAAAAGTAAATATTTCAGATTCAGTTGGAGATAAAAATACAACAGATTCTTTATTAGATATAGATAAAATTAAACAAATAGAAGTAACTTTTGGACCAGTTAATACAGACAGAAGGGATGAAGCGTCATTAACATTTGCAGTACAATATAATACTGATGGACAAAATTTAAGAAGTAGATTTGATTCACCAACAGAATCAATGCTATATTCAATTCCAACAAATACAACTAATAAATATACATGGAATCTTGAAGTAGAACCAACTATTTCTAATTCTGGTAAATTTAGATTACAAAAGCTTATCTTTAAATTATTAAATGAAGATACATCATCATTTATGATAAATACTTCTTATTCAAATCCATCTGAAAAATTAAAATCATCAATTCAAGCAATAAGAATAATTTACAAATAATAAAATAAAAATAAATGGTTATTATAATTTTATGAAAAGAATTAAGATTATAATAACCATTATTTTTTTGAGTTTAGTATATTTGTATCTTACAAATATTACTTTAATTCCAAATAGTGCAGTATTAATTAATGGTGAAAATTTTAAATATAAAATGTTACCAGGAATTACTGTTTCCGAAATTCAAGAAACTTCAAGTGAAAACTATAATGTTAGTAATATGGAATTTAAACTATTTGGAACAATTCCAGTAAAAACATCTAATATAACGAGAATTGAAGATATAGAAGTAGTTCCTGTCGGAAAAGTTATAGGTTTAAAATTATATACAGATGGAGTTTTAGTTGTTGGAAAATCAGAAATTGAAGATTCAAATAACAACATGATAAAACCATATAAAGATACAGATATTGTTGAAGGAGATACTATTTTAAGCATTAATAATGAAAAAGTGGAGAGTATTGAAACTTTAAAAAAGATTGTTAATAATTCCAAAGGTAAAAATTTAAATCTTACAATTTTAAGAGATGGAGCAACATTCACTTCAAATATTAAACCAATTCAATCTAAAAATAAAGAATATAAGCTAGGATTATGGGTGAAAGACGCTGCAACTGGAGTTGGAACAATGACATTCTATGAACCTACTTCAAAAAGTTTTGCAGTTTTAGGTCATGGTATAACAGATAGTGATACAGATACTTTAATAAATATTGATTATGGAGAACTTGTAACTTCAAGAATTATTTCTATTCAGAAAGGAAAAACAGAAAGTCCAGGAGAAATAAAAGGTACTATATTAAATCAACAAAAAATAGGAATTGTAAATAAAAATACTCAATTTGGAATATATGGTAACTTAGAAAATTTAACAAGTTTAAATATTGATACATCAAAATCTGTTAAAGTTGCTTCTCGTAATGAAATTACTTTAGGTGATGCTAAAATATTGTGTAGTTTAGATGAAAGTAATAAAGCAGAAGAATATTCAGTAGATATTGAAAAAATATATTATGATAATGATTACAATAATAAAAGTATGTTAATTAGAATAACTGATGAAAAACTAATTGAAAAGACTGGGGGAATAATAAGGGGATTATCAGGAGCACCTATTATACAAAATGGAAAATTTATTGGTGCAATTACAAATGTTTTAGTTTCCAATCCAGAAGTAGGATATGGAATTTTTGCAGATTTAATGATAAAAGAATTAAAATAAAAAGATTTTTGAAATTTAATTATTAAATAAGAGGTATAATATAACTTTATAAAATTATATTATACCTCTATTTTTAATTATTATTATTTACAATAATTTTATTTTAGTAGCATAGGTCCAATTTGTGTAACAGTTCCAGCTCCTAAAGTAATTACAATATCATTATTTTTAGCATTTTCTTTTATATAAGAAACAACTTCATCAAAATCAGGTATATAAATTGCTTTTTTACCTTTAGAAATTATTTTATTAACTAAATCTTCTGATGAAATATCAAAAGTGTTTTTCTCACGAGCTGCATAAATATCTAAAATAATTATATTATCAAAATCTAATAATGAATCTGCAAAGTCATCTAAATGATTTTTTGTTCTTGAATATGTGTGAGGTTGAAAAATAACCCAAGATTCATTATATTTTTTGTTTTTTACAGCATTTGAAGTTGCTTTTATTTCAGTAGGATGATGAGCATAATCATCAAATATAGAAACAGTATTATTTAATTTTCCTTTAAATTCTAATCTACGTTCTGCTCCAGTAAATTTCTTTAAAGATGATTTTATAATATTTTTAGAAATATTATAGTAATCACAAGTAGAAATACAAGCTAAAGCATTTAATATATTGTGTCTTCCAGCAACTGAAAGTTCAAAATTTTCATAAAACTTATTATTTTTATAAACATCAAATATAGCAAATCCATTTTCATCAAATTTAATATTTTTTGCTACAAAATCACAATTCTCATTTTCAATTCCATAAGAAATAAATTTGGATTTTACAATATTTTTTAATGCAAAACAATTTTTATCATCACCATTTACAATAACTAAACCTTCAGGTTCAACTATTTTTGCAAAATCATGAAATGCTTTTACAATATTTTCAAATGTTTTATAATAATCTAAATGATCATTATCTATATTTAAAATAATTGCAGTATTAGGGAAAAACTTTAAGAAATTTCCTTTATATTCGCATGATTCTAATATAAAATATTCACTATTTCCAACACGATAATTTCCACCTATAGAATCTAGAATAGCTCCAACTTCAATAGAAGGATCTTTTTCAGCATCAATAAAACAAGTTGAAATCATAGATGTTGTTGTTGTTTTTCCATGTGTTCCAGAAATACAAATAGCTTCATTATAAAGTTTTGTTAAATATCCAACAAAAGTTCCCCTTCCAATAAGTGGAATATTATTTTCTTTTGCTAATAATATTTCAGGGTCTGTATCACTAACAGCAGCAGTATATACTATTAAATCTGCAATTTTTGCATTTTCTAAATCATGACCAATAACAGTAGCAATCCCATGATTGTTTAAATTATCTGTTATTTCGCTTTTATTTAAGTCAGAACCAGTAACTTTATAGTTCCAATTGTGCAATGTTTCTGCAATAGCACTCATACTGATTCCACCAATTCCAATAAGGTGAATATGTTTATAATCTGATAGATTTGATATTTGTGTATCCAAAATAAAACATTCCTTTCAATAAAATCTCTATGCCATTATACTATTATAATATGATAATTTCAAGCAAAACGAATAATTTTTGACTACTAAAAAAAATCAAAAAAATACAAAATATTTTTTAAAAAAAGAAGGAAAAAAATTTTTTGTGTAGAATAATAAATTAGTACATAAAATATATGTACAAAACGATAAGAAAGAGGTGCTTAAAACAATGCAAATAACAGATGTACGTTTAAGAAAAGTAAATTTAGAAAACAGAATGAAAGCAGTTGCTTCAGTAACATTTGATGGAGAATTCGTAATTCATGATATCAAAGTTATCGAAAGCCAAAATGGATTATTCATAGCTATGCCTAGCAAAAAAACTCCAAACGGAGAATTCAAAGATATAGCTCATCCAATCAATGCTGAAACAAGAGAGAAAATTCAAAAAGCTATTTTAGAAGCTTATGAAGCTCCAGAAGCTGAAACAGCAGAATCAGCTGAATAATTTGATTGAAAATTTATTTTTATTATAAAGTATAAAAAGACGTTACTTTTGTAGCGTCTTTTTTGTGCTATTTTGTAAAAATATTGTCATATAAAAAGTGTAAAAATTGTTGTTATTTTTATTGTTTTTTTATATAATAACACCAAGTGAGGGACAAGGTATGAATAATAATATAGAAGATATTTATATTGGTGCAAACAATAACTCTAATAATAAAAAAGGTAAAAATATAATTTTATTTTTTATTATACTTTTATTATTAATTTTAATAGCTATGATAGCTATTTATATGTACTATTTTAATACTGAAACAATAAGCTATAAACAGTTATTTTTTAACCATCTATCAAATAATAGTATTAAAGAACTTACTTCTGAAAATTTACACGAAGAATTAATTGAAAAGGTGCTAACTACAAATTATGAAGCAAATAGTACAATAAATTTTTCAGGTAATATTGAAGATGAAAAATTTGAAGGTTTAGATATTAGTAAATTTACTTTTAACTTAAATTCTTATAGTGATAAAAATAATAATAAATCTTACAGAGAATTAGGAATTAATTATTCTGGGAATGAAGTTTTTCAAGTTGTAAAATTAATTACAAATGAAGACTGTATAGGTATTGCTCAAGATGAAATTGTAAATAGATATGTGGGAATACATTATAATAATTTAAAAGATATTTATGGAATAGACCTTGATCAAGAAAAAATAAATAAATTATTTACAACTGAGAGAAACGGACTAACTGATGAAGATAAAAAAGAATTAATATCAAATAATATTGCAAAAGTTTTAGAAACAATACCAGAAGAAAAATTTTCTGTTCAAGATAATATTGCAATAAGTCAAAATGATACTAATATACCAGTAACAGCTTATACATTAAATTTAACTCAAACAGAGTTAAATAATGTCTTAGTTGAATTCTTTAAAAATATAAGAAATAATGAAGAGATTTTAAATAAATTAATATATAAAGAAAAAGATAAACCTAATATAACTATTGCTCCAACAAATGTTACAATTACTCCAATAACAGAAGAAGAGCAATCAGTAGAAAATCAACCAGAAGAAAACCAAACAGAAGAATTTGAGACAGAAAATCAAGAACCAGAATTTGATTCACAACCAACAACAAATTTTGAACCAATTTCAGGAGAAGTTAATTTATATAATGAACCACAAATTATAGAAGAAAATGATCAAGAGTATGAAGAAAATAGTGAAGACAACATAGAAGCTCAAGAACTTTCTCAATCTGAAGAAAATAATTATATTCCTGAATTAGAACTAACACATACAAGTAATTTGGATACTGTTGGTGAGGAAAATCGAATTAACTTAGAAGCATTAAATAAAGTAAATAAATATGAAGATATAGTAAAATTGGTTTTGGGCCTAAAAATAAATAAAACACAAATTGAGTTAGAAAAATTGTTAGATTCTTTTATTGAAGATTTAGACAAAATGACTGGAAATGGTTTAACAATAACAGTATATGCATCTAAAGACAAAACAGAAAAAATAAGTATTACTATGCCAAATGATAACACTATAGAATTAGAAATTTTAAGAAAAACAGATTCAGAAAATAGAATAAAGTTAACTTATTTATACAAAGGAAATAACTCAATATTTAGTATTAATAATGATGGAAATGATAATTATATAAATACAGATCAAAATGAAATTATATCTGTAGAACAAGAATTGTTAGAAGAACAAACAAACGGTATTTCAATAGAAATTAATAAAATAAAAACAACTACAGATGAGTCATTAGATACAACAATCAACTTTATAGAAAATGAAAAAATAAATAAGAAAATAAATGTAAAATCAGATATTACAGATGCATCATCATCAAATTCTGTAAGTAATAGTTTAATAATAACAGTATCAACCAAAGAAAATGAAAGTAAATTTGTTGTAGATACAAACTTCAAATTTGCAAGAGCCAGCAAAAATATAGAAGATTTAAACGATGAAAACTGTCTATTTTTAGAAACATTAAATCAGGAAGATTATAATGTCACAATACAGGCTATAAAAGATAAGATTGATATGGTGTGGTCAGAAAAGAAAGAGCATTTTGATTTTATAGATACAAATACCAAAACTTCAAAGAAAAGTATTATAGATAGAGTTTCAAATAATGTTACTCGTGAAGATGCAAGACAAGCTTTAGAAAATAAAATATCTAGTATGATAAATGAAGCACAAGAAAATGAGCAAGAATTTACAATTCAAAATTTAGAAAATCTACAAATTGAAGGCTATGAAGTTTCATCAGTAGTAAATGAAAATGAAGCTGTTATAGTAATAGATATATACACATTTAATGTAAATGAGGAATTTAATATAACTGATGCTTAAATTTAATAGTAATAGGAGAAACAAAAGTGGAAAATAAAAGTAATAAAAAGAAAAAAAGAAAAGTTAATGTAAAAAGATTATCATTAATACTAATTATACTAATTGCAATTATTGCCGTTTGTATAGGAATATTAAATTTAATAATAAAAGCAGTTTCACCAGAAACAGCTTTTGGAAACTATTCTAATAATAATGCTGGGCTTGCAATATCTTCAGGGGGAACAGTTTATTATAATAAATATGAAGAAGGAATATTTAAAGTAAAAAATAATAAGGAAACAAGATTAACAAATGAAACTGCTTATTCTATTACTTTAGTTAAAAAAACTTTATATTATTTAACTATATCTGAGAATAATACAATAGATTTAAAAAGTGTTAGTATAGATGGTTCAGATATGAAAACAATAACAACATTATCAACACCTATTAGTAAATTTTATATAGATAATAATAATGTTTTCTATGTTTCAAATAGACAAAAAATGAAAATAGTAAGTTTATCATTAGAAAATCTAGAAGAAAAAACAATTATTGAAAGCGGAATTCAAGATTTTGCTGTATCAAAAGGAAAAGTATATTATACCAATAATGAAGGGCATTTATATTCTGTTGATACTAATGGAGAAAATGCCAAAGAAATATCAAGCGAATATAATATAAAAAATATACAAATAATGAAAAATTGGATTTATTTTTATGACAGTTCAGAAAAAGCTTTATGTAGAATAAAAAATAATGGAAAATCAAAACAGACAGTTTCAACATTTATAAATAATGAAATTTATAATGTTACAAGTAAGAAGATTTATTATTTTGATTCTTCAAATAAACAAATTTGTAGATGTGATTTAAAAGGAAAAAAATCTGTTGCACTTGTAAAATTGCAAGCAGAAAGAACAAAAATAAATATAGCAAACGGTATTTTATATTACTTAGATAAAAGCCAAAATGAAAATCAAATGTACCAAATGTTTAGAGTAAAATCAAATGGTAGTGCGACAAATTCAATTGATTATTAAAAAAATATTGACATATTTTATAGTTATATATATAACTAAGGTAGAATTAAAATATCTATAATTTGAAAAAAGAATTATAGGAGGAAATACTATGAAATTAGGAACTATTGCATATAAAAGCAAAATTTATAATTTAGATTATATGAATATTGAAGAATTAAAAACTCTATTAAAACAAATTGAAACTGAAAAAAAAGAAAGTTTTAATAGTGTTAAAGAAATGCTAAAAAATAATCAATAAGGAGTGTACTATAGCCTTGGAAAATATAGATGAAGTTGAAATTTGTGAAGCTTTAAAAAAGCTATATGATGAATCAGAGGATAGAGTTAAATCAGATGCATTTGTATGTAGAGCTTATATAAATAAAGTATCTTGGGATACAATAAATGAAAAAGTAAATGCACAAATGAATTCTGTAAAAGCTGGAATATATGAAATAAATCATAACTTTAAAGAATCATCAAAAAATTATGATCAAGTTAGAGAACTTGTTTCAGAAACTTTAGCTAATTATAAAAACACATTAATTGAGCTAAGTAATTTTTATGATGGAAAAATAGAGCAACTAATATTAAGAAAAGTTGAATTAGAAGCTTCTTTGGTTGGTTCACTTTTAAATGATGAATATTTATATAGAAAAATCAATAGAAGAATCAATCAAAAGGAAAATGATGAAGTAAAAAAATCAGTTAAAGATAATGTAAAAATATTTTTAGATAAAATAAAATCAAAAAGAGAAGATAAAGCTCCTGTAGATCCAAACATAATATATAAAACAATGGATGCTCAAGAAGTTATAGAAGAAGTTGATGAAAAAAATGCTGCAAGTTTAATTACAGCAAAAGTTAATAAAAAAGAAAATTTAGATTCTATAGCAAGAATTGAAAAAGAAATAACATTAGTAAACTCAGAAATTGAAAGATTAAACGAACAAAAGAGAAGAGCAATTTATGATGCAATGGAAATTGGAGATAGAGCTATAGCCAAAAATATAAGAAAACCTAAAGTATTTAAGAAAATTACTAGATTTTTTGTTAGTAGATTTAATACAGCTAAAATTGTTGAAACAACAATTTTAGATCCTTTAAATCTTAGAATTGAAAGTTTTAGAAATAATGAGTTATCTAATATGGTTGGATAAAGGAGAGTTTTATGGAAAATTTAAGTTTTGCAGATAAGGTAAACCAAGCATTTGGAGATGGATGGAGTTCTAATCCTCAATTTGGTAAAGCTTTAAAAGAAATAGAGCAAGTTGTAGAAGAAAATAATAGATTTAAAGAACAAGCAAAAACAATAAATATTGAAGAACTATTTATTGATAATACACAAGTAACAACACACACTAGAGAAGAAGATGATGATGCCAGATAAATTTAAGATATTTGTTAAAATACTTGAAATTTAATTTTATGTGTGTTATATTATTAACATAATATTTAAAACCGTTTGAAAAAGCAAAGTAAGTAAATTGCCAAATATATTAAAGAGAAAACAAATGTTACGCTGAAAGTTTGTTTATATATAATTTACTGAAATTTCACTTTTGAGGTTCTTATGGTGAACTAAGAGTAGCTGTAAGCGTTTGTTACGTTATAACTAATAATGAGGTTAATATATTTTTATTAATGAAATTAGGTGGTAACACGGTAAGGCGTCCTATATATAGGACGCTTTTTTTGTTTAGTTGTGAAATAATTGCGATTTGACGTTGTTAGACTTCATTTAAAATTTAATCAACGTACAAGAGTACGCCTCATAAATTTTAAATTTGTCTGCCTAGTCAAATAACAATTCTTTCATAACGTATAATTTGTAATATTAATAATAGGAGGATAAAATGAAAGAAAAAATCGATGAGATTAGAAATGTTGCAAAAGAGAAGATTGAAGAAATTCAAAATTTGCAAGAATTACAAGATTTAAAAGTAAAACTATTAGGTAAAAAAAGTGAGTTATCTAATCTTTTAAAAGGATTAGGGGCTTTATCAGCAGAAGAAAGACCTAAAGTTGGTAGTTTAGTTAATGAAGCTAGAAACGAAATTGAAGAAAAAATTCAAAATGCTGAAAGAATTTTAAAAGAAAAAGCAATGGCTCAAAAATTAGAAAAAGAAAAAATAGATATAACAGCACCAAGTACAAAAATAACAAGAGGAAGTAAACACCCAATAAATAGAGTTATTGAAGAAATACAAGATATATTTGTTTCAATGGGATATGATGTTGTAGAAGGTCCAGAGCTTGAAACAGATGAATTCTGTTTTGAAAGACTAAATCTTCCACAAGGACACCCAGCAAGAGATATGCAAGATAGTTTTTATATAACTGATGAATATTTATTAAGAACACAAACATCAGCAGTTCAAGCAAGAACTATGATTGCAAATGAAGAAAAATCTCCAATAAGAATGATTTGCACAGGAAAAACATATAGAAGAGAAGATGATGCAACACATTCTCATCAATTTAACCAAGTAGAAGGGTTAGTTATAGATTATAAAGAAAAAAACACTTCACTTGCAGATTTAAAAGGAACACTTGAAGTATTTATGAGAAAAATGTTAGGTCCAAATACAGAGTTAAGATTTAGACCTAGTTATTTCCCATTCACAGAACCATCTTATGAGGTAGATGTTACTTGCTTTAAATGTGGTGGAAAAGGATGCCCATTATGTAAAAAAACAGGATGGATTGAACTTTTAGGTTCAGGTATGGTTCATCCAAGAGTTTTAGAAATGAATGGATATGATCCAGAAAAATATTCAGGATTTGCATTTGGAACTGGAATCGATAGATTAGCAATGTTTAAATATGGAATTACAGATATGAGATATTTATATACTAATGATGTTAGATTTTTAAGTCAATTCGATAGAAAGGATGAAAATTAAAATGATATTAAGTAAAAACTTTTTAAAAGACTATGTTGATATAGATGAAAATATAGATATTAAAACTTTGGCAGAAGATATGACTAGAGTAGGAAACGAATATGACAGTGCCGAAAAATTAGTTCCAGCGAGCCATCTTGTTATTGGTAAAGTTTTAGAATGTACAGACCATCATGATTCAGATCATTTACATTGTTGTAAAGTTGATATTGGAACAGAAGTATCAAAAATTGTATGTGGTGCTCCAAATGTAAGAGCAGGAATTAAAGTTATAGTTGCACTTCCAGGAGCAGTACTTCCAGGAGATGTAACAATTAAAGCTGGTGTTATTAGAGGTGAAGAATCTAATGGTATGATTTGTGCTTTATATGAAATAGGAATAGATAAAAAGTTCTTATCAGAAGAAGATAAAAATGGAATTCATATATTACCAGATGACGCACCTGTTGGAAAAGACCCAATAGAATATTTAAAATTAGATGATGAAGTTATAGATTTTGAACTTACAGCAAATAGAGGTGATTTATTAAGTATTTTAGGAATGGCTTATGAAGTTGCTGCTATTTACAATAAACCAGTAAAACCAATAGATTTATCACATAATGAATCTGGTGACGATTTAAACAAATCTTTCTCTGTAAAAGTAAATACAGAAAATTGTAAATTATTTTTAGCTAGAAAAGCTTTAAATGTAACAATAAAAGAAAGTCCAGATTTTATTAAAAATAGATTAATAGCATCAGGAATAAGACCAATAAACAATGTTGTTGATATTAGTAATTATGTAATGCTTGAATGCGGTCAACCACTACATTTCTATGATGCAGATAGATTAGGAAATGTTATTGAAACAAGAATGGCAACTGCTGGAGAAAAATTAACAACATTAGATGGAATTGAAAGAGACTTAGAAGATACAGATATAGTAATTTCAGATGGAACAAGAGCAATTGGTTTAGCTGGAGTTATGGGAGGACTAGATACAGAAATCGAAGAAACAACTAAAAATGTTTTAATAGAAGCAGCTATATTTGATTCTGTTAGAGTTAGAAAAACATCTAAAAAAATTGTTAGAAGTGAAGCTAGTAATCGTTTTGAAAAAGGATTAGATCCAAACAGAACATATATGGCTATGGAAAGAGCTGTAAAGTTATTAGAAGAATATGCAGATGCAACAATTCAAACAGGAACTGTTATATATGATAAAGCAGATAAAACAGAAAAGAAAATAGATATAACAGCAAATGATATAAACAATTTATTAGGAACAGAACTTTCAAGTTCAGATGCAATAGATGTATTTAGAAAATTAAATTTTGTATCTTCATTAGATGGAGAAGTTATAACAGTAACTGTTCCAACAAGAAGAATGGATATATCAATTAAAGAAGATTTAATTGAAGAGGTTGGAAGAATATATGGTGTTGATAACATTCAAGGAAAATTGCCAGTAGCACCAATTAAATTAGGATATGTTGATAAAACAGATAGAGAAATAAGAAATAAAATGGTTTCTTTAGGATTAAATGAAACATTATCTTATATTTTAGTAAATGATAAAAATGCACATCAATATACAAACGATAAATTTGAAGAATTAAGATTATCTGATCCAATGACAGAAGAAAGAAATACTTTAAGATATAGTTTAATTCCTTCACTATATAAAATTTATGAATATAACAAAGCACGTTATATAAAAGATGTATGTTTATTTGAAATAGGAAAAGGATTCTGGAAAAAAGAAGAAAAATATGGAGAAGACAAAAAGTTATGTGCTTTAATGACAGGAGAATACTATTTAGGAATAGATAATAAGAAAAATGTTGATTTCTATGTTATTAAAGGTGTTGCAGAAGAAGTATTAGATTATTTAGGATATGGAAACAGATATAGCTTTGTACTTCCAAAAGAACCATTAACAGAATTTCATCCAGGTCAAGTAGCTGAAATAAATGTAAATGGTGAAGTTGTTGGAGTAATAGGAAGAGTACATCCAGAAATTTCAAAAGAACCAGTATTCGTTTTAGAAATTAACTTAGATAAATTATTAGCTAAAAAAGTTGGAAAAATGAAATTTAAAGATATTTCAATTTATCCAACAGTAAACAAAGATATTGCAGTAATATTAGATAAAGATATTACATCAGATGAAATATCTAAGGTAATAAAAAAAGCTGCAGGAAGCTTACTTGTAAGTCAAAAATTATTTGATGTTTACACAAATCCAATTTTAGGAAACAAAAAGAGTGTTGCTTACTCACTAACATTTGGATCAAACAATAAAACATTAACAGATGAAGAAATAAATCCATTAGTTGAAAAAGTAATAGAAGCTTTAGAGAAGAACTTCAAAGCCGAATTAAGAAAATAGTATTATAAAATGTAGCAAATAAATTTGAGGACGCAAAAATAATTTTGAAAGAAATGAAATTATTTTTTGCGTCTTTTAATTTCATTTTTATCTTGGGTTGACCTCAAAATATTCTAATAGTATAATATCAAAGAAGAGGTGAATAGCGTGAAAAATATTTTTACAAATCTTTCAACAAGAGGGAAAGTTGCAATAATTGCAATAGTAACTATAGTAGCAGTTACAGCTATTGGAATTTTTGCACATAATAAATTAGAAAAAAGTGAGACACAGGCTACAAGTGCTAACAGTAAAAAATTAGCATTAGAAGAGGAAATTGTGCCTGCTATCAAAGAAGAAGTTATTCATGTATCTCAGGATACTTCAATAGATGAAAGTTTAATAGAAGATAAAAAAGAAGAAAAAGAAGTTGAAATTGCAGGAAAGAAAATGTCTGTTCCAAAATCAAAAGTTGCTCCAGTAAATTCAGCAGAAGATCCAGAAAATAATAAACAAAAAGGTGGAGAAGTTGTTAGTCAAGATCAAGCAAATTCAATGTTTGAAAATGTTGGAACAAAATCACTTGGTATAGACGTATCTGCACATCAAGGAAAAATAAATTGGGCAGCTGTAAAAGCAGATGGGGTAGAATTTGCAATGATTCGTTGTGGATTTAGAGGATATGGAACAGGTGCAATATGTGAAGATGCATACTTCAAAACAAATGTTGCAGGTGCTACAGCAAATGGAATAAAAGTAGGTATATATTTTTATTCAGCAGCAATAAATGAAGACGAAGCTGTTGAAGAGGCTGTATGGGTTATTAGTAAAATAAAAACATATAGAATTACATATCCTGTTGTATACGATTTTGAAGATTATCAAAGACACAGATGTGCAAATGTTGATGGGGCACAAGCAACAAAAAATGCTCACACATTCTTAAATTTAGTAAGACAAGCAGGATATGATCCAATGATGTATGCAAACAAAAGTGATTTAACATCAAGAATTTCAAGATCAGCATTTTCAGGATATAAAATGTGGCTTGCACATTATACCACTCAAACAGATTATAATGGAAGCTATAATATGTGGCAATACACAAGTAAAGGTACTGTACAAGGTATAAATGGATATGTAGATAGAAATATTGCATATTTCAGTTATGGAACTACAGCAGCTCCAATGCATACACATAATTTTAATGAACTTGTAAAAAATAGTGAAAAAGCAGCAACTTGTACTCAAGAAGGAAGTAAAACTATGAGATGTTCTTGTGGAGATACAGAAGTGCAAAAATTACCTAAACTTGGACACAATTATGGAAAATGGGAAGTAACTAAACCAGCAACTGTGGAAGAAGAGGGATTAAGAACAAGAAAATGTACAAATTGTGGAGACTCACAAGTAGAGCCAATAGAAAAATTAAAACCAACTACTAATACAAACACTAATACAGATAAAAATAATAATACAGTTAATAATGAAACAGAAAAACCATCACATACACATTCTTATGTTGAAGATGTTTCAAAAAGAGTTGAAGCAAAATGCGAAACAGAAGGAAGTAAAACTCTAAAATGTGATTGCGGTGATATAAAAATAGAGCCAATTCCAGCACTAGGAAAGCATAACTATGTAGATGGAAAATGTACAGTTTGTGATAAAGAAGACCCAGATTATGTAAAACCAGAACAACCATCAGAAAATGATAAAAAGCCAGAAGTAGAAGAATAAAAATAAGAGTGATTATCTAAAATTTAGGTAATCACTCTATTTTATTTTTACAAGAATTTTTTTAATCTATTAATATTATTTTCTTGAAGTCTAATAAATCCATTTAAAACATCTTTTACACTTTGAGTTGCTTCTGGACTTTGATTAAGAAGTTTAAAACCTTTTATAACTCCCATATCATATCCTTGTATTAAAAGTTCAGATAATTTTGAATTTGAAGTATCTTTCATCGTATTCATTTGAATTCCAGTCCATCCCATGATTTTTTCATTAAGAGGAGTATCATCAGGAATTTCTCCAATTTCTGCAAATGCATTATTAACTTTTGTAAGTGTAGTTTGATAAGTAGTAAATTGTGTTGTTAATTCATCTTTAAAATTTGAGTCAGTTGCCTTTTTTGCAACTTCTTCAAGAGAAGACATCCCCATTGTAACTCCTTTATGAAGTTCATTTAAAATTGTTAAATCGTCCATAAAAACCTCCATTTCAAATATAGTATTTGCAGAAATTGTTTTGATATTCAAAATATGCTGATAATTAAATTTTAGAAATTAATTTAATTACACAAATTTCAATTTATTTAAAAATTTCAAAAATCTTTTTAAAATAATATTCACTAGAACATCTATTTAACTGATTATCCAACAAAATATTACACTCACAAAGTAAATCATTATTATTATATAAGTACAATTTTCCAACTTCACTATTTATAGAAAGTTTATAAGAGAAATTTTTTATTGTATAAATTTTTGTATTAAGCTTTATGTATCCATTAGTTTTTAAAGGAAATTCATAATTTTCTAAAATCTCTAACCTAAACTTCGGAATATCTGTTGTTTTTTCTAAAAATATAGAATCAGCAATATAATTATTAAATTTAGAAAAGCTTTCATTAATTGTTCTTGAAACATTTACATATTGAAAATTATTAAATATATAATTTATTAAATTATAACTATCTTGTGTACGAATTTTTTTAGTATTCGCCCCTAATACTACTACAATAATATCCAAATTATTACGCTTGCAAGCTGATACCAAACAACGTCCTGCTTCGAAAGTAAAACCAGTTTTTACTCCATATACACCAGATAAATTTCCTAGTAATTCGTTAGTATTATTTATAGTTTTAGTATATCCATCAAAATTAAATGTGTAGTTTTGACAAGAGACAATCTTTTTAAAAGTCTCATTTTTTAAAGCATAGTCTGTCAAAAGAGCAAGTTCATAAGCAGTTGTATAATGGTTTGGATCGTCAAGTCCATGAGGTGTAACAAAATTAGTGTTATTTAAATTTAATTCTTTAGCTTTTTTATTCATAAGATTGGCAAAATTTTCAACAGAACCTGAAATTTCTTCTGCAAGTGCAATTGCACAATCATTTCCAGAACGTAACATTAATCCATATAATAAATCTTGAATACTTATTTGCATATTTTCTTTTAGTCCCAATGTTGAACCATGAATAGATGCAGCTTTTTTTGAAACAGTAACTATTTTTGATAAATCAGCATTTTCAAGAACAAGAATGCAAGTCATAATTTTTGTTGTAGATGCCATTGGAGTTTTTTCAGTACTAGACTTTTCGTATAAAACAGATAATGTTTTTCTATCAATTACAGCAATATGTTTAGAATTTGTTATAGGTTCATCATGTGTAGTAATAGATACATCTGATATATCTAATGTTTCAGATTCATCACTATAAGAGTAGTCATCAGCTAAACATAAAACTGGAAATGTAAAACTAAATAATAGTGAGAAAATAAGAATTTTTTTGAAAATTTTCATAAATTTACCATCCTAAATTTTAAAGTATGAACTATCAAAATATATTCTAAATAAAAAAAGATATTCAAAAATAATTTAATAATTTTTCTAAAATAAAATATATAATTTATAGAAAAAATATAAATTATGAAAATTTTGTGAAAAAAGTCTCAAAAGCTTACTAAAATCTACATAATTACTTGATTTTGTGACAAAAATGTAATATAATTGATATGTAGTGCGTAATTCGCACAGCTCTAAGATTTTACTCAATATTACATACTACGCAATATTGACAGTAAAATTATAAGATGTAAAATATATTATATAATAATATAAGTATGTAAATTAATATAATAAATTAAAAGGAAGGTAGAAATTATGTTCAAGAAAAAAGTTCTTAAAATTGCTATAGTATTGGCTTGTATAATTACTTTAACAATGCCATATACAACAACAGTTTTAGCTGCTTCTTTAAGTCATGAAGATACAACAGCAGAATTACAAATAAGTTTAGTACGTGAAGGTGGAGAAGAAGCAAGTGGTACATTAACAGATGAACAAAAAGAATTTTATGACGAAAGTCAATATTGTTATGATGTTGGTACTACAAGAGTATTTAAAATAATAGAAAAAGGTGACACAGAATTTACTAATGCATTTTATTGTTTAAATGCAGTTAAATCATTCCCAGGAATAACATCAGAAGGATTTAACAGCTTAAAATATACAAATGTAGGAGATTTTAATGATAGTACAAATTTAAAAGTTCAATCATTACATTTAAGTACATCATATTCACAATCAAAAGATGTATGGACAGAAAACTATAAAGCATTAAATTGGTTAGTAAATAATATGTATTTAGAAAAACAAGCTCCAATGCAAAAAGATGCATATTTAGAAAAAGCATTTGAAGATTATGAAGAATGGGATTTAGAAAGTGTAAAAGCATTATTAACAGATGATGATATTGATGTTGTTCAACAATATGCTATTTGGTATTTTACAAATAATGATGATGAAAGATATAGTGTTACAACATTACCTGCTGTAAGACTTGCTGCATTAGATTTCGAAAATATGAATGTAGATTTAGAAAATACTAAAGCTTATGGAGATATAAAAGAAGTATATGCAAGTCGTCAAAGCATGGCAAATCATTTATATCAATATTTAATAAAAGCAGCAAAGGAAAGAAGCGAAAGTGATGAGGTTACATATCCTTCACTTGTAAATATATCTAATGAAACAACAGCAAAAGACGAAAACTATAATGTTGTTGGACCATTTAAAATAGCTTCTGGTACAGCACCAAGTTCAGAATATGAAATAAAATTATTAGATCAAGATGAAAAAGAAATAACAGACTATAAAATAAAAATAGCAGGTGAAAATAATTTTACAGATAAAAAAATAAGTGAAATATTCGATAAAGAATTTGACATATATCTACCAAAAGAAAATAAATCAATAACTAAAGTAAGATTACAATTATCTTATTCAAGTTATGAAACAAAATCAACATTGTGGGAGACAGAAACAGAAGAAGATTCTGATAAATATCAACCGGTAATATTAATTACTAGAGAAAATACACCACATATTCAAAAAGTAGAAAAAAATGTTACAAGACATATTGATGATTTAGCTTTAAGAAAATATATAATTAAAGTAAATGATACAACATATAATAGAGTACCAAATGTAGATGTTACAGGATTAAAAAATGGAACAACTACAACAGCTACTTATAAACATAGCAAAGAGCCAATAAAAGTTTCAGCAGGAGATACAGTTGTTTATGAAATTAAAGTATACAACGAAGGTGATGTTGATGCTGATGGTGTTGTAATTATAGATGCTCTTCCAAAAGGACTAGAACTTGCCCAAGATAGTGAAATAAATAGAACTTATGGATGGGAAAAAATTACTACAGGTGAAAATGTAGATGTTTATAAAACTGAATACTTAAAAGATACAAAAATTGAAGGATTTAATAAAGAAACAGATGTAGAACTAGATAATAAATATGTTCAAATTGAATGTAAAATAGCAAATGATGCTAAAGCAACTTCAGTTTTAACAAATGTTGCAGAAATTCAAGATGATGTAAATATTGATGACATAGATTCTACACCAGCTAATAACGATTATACACAAAAAGATTATGATACATCAAAATATACTGGAGATACAAATAACAAATCAGATTTAACAGATAATAACTACTACTATAAAGGTGTTGAAGATGATGATGACTTTGAAAAAGTAATAGTTGAAGGAAAATCATTTGATTTAAGTTTAAAGAAATTTATTACTAAAATAAATAAAGCTGCTCCAACAACAAGTAGAGAACCAGTTGTAGACGTTACACCATTAAAAAATGGTGAAACAGATGCAAAATATACAACTGTAAAAAATTCATTATCAGTAAAAGTTGGAGATATAGTAACATATACAATAAGAGTATATAATGAAGGTGATCTAGCAGGATATGCTGAAGAAGTAGCAGATTACTTACCAGCAGGTTTAGGATTCTTAGTTGGACATACAACAAATGTTGATAATTATTGGTCAATTCCATCAAACTCTAAAACTGTAAAATTAGATACAATTCAAAATGCAAAAAATAATTTATCAGTAGATGATTTTAATGATATAACAAGTTTATCTGAAGTTGAAGTTGTTGTTGGAAGTGTAAAACTAACATCAAATAAATTAAAATCTTCAAATACAGATACTAAAAATTTAATAAATGGTTTCGATAAAGAAAACGGAACAAAATTAGATTATAGAGATATTCAAGTTGCTTGTGTTGTTTTATCAACAGATACAGAAAATAATAATTTAAGAAATATTGCAGAAATAACAAAAGACTCAGACAATAATAGAGAAGATGTAACAGATAGAGATTCAAATCCAGATACAGTTGATCCAAGTGATTATCCAGGTGATGATAAAAATGATGATGATCATGATTATGAAATTTTAACACCGGAAAAAGAAAAAGAATTTGATTTAAGTTTACAAAAATTTATAACAGGTTTAAATAGTTCAAAAGTTGAAGGAAGAGAACCAACAATTTCAAAAACATCAGATGGAAAAATCAAATTTACAACAAATGTTTCACCATTACAAGTTGCTAATAATGACTTAATAACATATACAATAAGAGTATATAATGAAGGAGATTTAGCAGGATATGCTAAAGAAGTTTCAGATAATTTACCAGCAGGTCTAGAATTTGCAGTAAATAATAGTACAAACGTAAAATATGGATGGAAATTATATGATAAAAATGGAAACGAAACATCTAATTTAAGTCAAGCAACTACTGTAAAAACAGATTATCTATCAAAAGCTAAATCAGAAGCAAGACAAGAAAACAATTTAATTGCAGCTTATGATAAAGAAGCTAATAAATTAGATTATAGAGATTTACAAATTGTATTTAAAGTTGTTGAAAGTAATATAACAAGTAAAGATAGAAAAATTAAAAACATTGCTGAAATAACAGATGATCAAGATGAAAATGGAAATCCAGTAGATGATGTAGATTCAACACCAAACAATAATAAAGATGGTGAGGATGATATTGATAATGAAGAAGTATATGTAAAATATTTCGATTTAAGTCTACAAAAAGATTTAGTTAAAATTATTGTTGTAGAAAATGGAACAACAAGAGAAATCGCAGTACCATCAGGAGCTGGATTACAAAAAGTTGAAGTTCACAGAAATAGAATAAATTCTACACAAGTAAAATTTGTTTATAACATAACAGTTAAAAACGAAGGTGAAATTGCAGGATATGCAACTGAGGTTAAAGATTATGTTCCAGAAGGATTAGAATTTGTTCAAGCAGACAATCCTCAATGGACTAAAGTTTCAGATAGAATTATAACAACAAATGCATTATCAAATACATTATTACAACCAGGACAAACAGCATCTGTTCAAGTAACATTAAAATGGATTAATGGTGATGGAAACTTTGGATTAAAAACAAATGTTGCTGAAATAAGTGCACATAAAAATGATAGTAATTCACCAGATATAGATTCAACACCAGATAATAATAAACCAGGTGAAGATGATATAGATGATGCACCAGTTATGTTAGCAATTTCAACAGGTACAGTTCCAACATATATCGCATTAACAACAACAGTACTTGCAATCTTAACAACTGGTATAATCTTAATTAAAAAATATGTTTTATAATAACATAAATTAAAAAGAGCTCAAAAGTAAAATGAGCTCTTTTTTCTATGGAATTTGGTGATGTGTTTAAGATTTCATTTTTTCTGTTTTTTAATTTCAATTTGCCTATTTCATGCTTTTATATTATAATTGAAAAAGAATTGAGAGGTAGAAATTATGAATTGGACAAAGGAACAAAGTGACGCAATATATAAAAATGGTTCTAATATTTTAGTTGCTGCAGCAGCACGGAAGTGGAAAAACGGCAGTGCTTGTTGAACGTATAATTCAAAAAATATTAAATGAAAATGTAGATATAGATAGATTATTAGTTGTTACATTTACAAATGCAGCAGCATCAGAAATGAGAGAAAGAGTATTAGAAGCTATTTATAAAAAGCTAGATGAAGAACCAGAAAATGAGAATTTGCAAAGACAAATTATTCTTTTAGGAAAATCTAATATTTGTACAATTCACTCTTTTTGTTTAGATGTAATAAAAAACAACTTTTTTGAAATAGACTTATCAGCTAATTATAGAATTGGAACAGAAGAAGAAATTGAACTTTTAAAACAAGAAGTATTAGAAGATGTTTTCGAAAAGCTATATGAAGATGAGGATGAGGATTTTGCAAAACTTGTAGATACATATACAGGATATAGAGGTGATGAAGCTTTAAAAGAACTTGTTCTTTCTATTCATAGATTTATGCAAAGTTCTCCATTTCCAAATGAATGGCTTGTAGAAAAAGTTGCAATGTTCGAAGATAAAGGTGAGAATTTAGATTTTGCTCAAAGTGTATGGGGAAAAATTTTATTACAAAATCTTAAAGAAGAAATTATAGATGGAGTAAATAGTTTAAAAGTAATAAGAAATAAACTTGAAACTGTATATGAACTTGAAAAATATAAATTAACAATAGAATCTGACATAGATATTTTAAGAAAATTATATGATCAAATAGATATATCATGGGATAGTAGCTACGATTATGCGAAAGAAATGAAATTTAAGTCTTGGCCGATTGATAAAAAAATTGTAATGGACTTAAAAGATGAAGCAAAATCCTCAAGAGATCTGGTAAAAAATAAATTAATGAAATTAATAAAAGAAACTTTAATATATGATTCAGAATCAGCTTATAAAGATATTTATGAGATGCATAATATATTAAAAAAACTTGAGAAAGTTATTATAGATTTTGATAATCAATTCAAAAGTAAAAAAATAGAAAGAAACATAATAGATTTTAATGATATTGAGCATTTTGCTTTAAAAATCTTAGTAAAAAAAGATGAAAATGGAAACTATGTTCCAACAGAAGTTGCAAAAAAGTATCAAGAAAAATTTGAAGAAATTGCAATTGACGAATATCAAGATAGTAACCAAGTACAAGAATTCATATTGGGAACAGTGTCTCGTGGAAATAATTTATTTATGGTAGGAGATGTTAAGCAAAGTATTTATAAATTCCGCCAAGCTTGTCCAGAATTGTTTTTAGATAAGTATAACAGATATTCTCTTGATGGAAATGAAGATGGCTTAAAAATTCAATTGTTCAAAAATTTTAGAAGTAGAGAAAATGTTTTAGATGTTACAAATAAAGTTTTTGAAAGCATTATGAGCAAGAATTTAGGTGATATTGATTATAACGAAGAAGAATATTTAAACCTAGGAGCAGATTTTGAAAATATAGAAAATGGTCTTGGAATAGCAGAACTAGATATAATAGATTTAAAAGAAGACGAACAAATTCAAGCATGGATTGGTGAGGAAGAAGAGATAGAGGATGAATCTATAAAATTACTTGAAAAGGAAGAAATAGAAGCAAAATTTGTTGCAAAAAAAATAAGAGAACTAGTAGATTCTAAAGTGCAAGTAAAAGATAAAAAGCTTGGATTTAGAGATATTACATATAAAGATATAGTAATTTTACTTAGAAGCACATCTCGTTTAGCTCCAATTTATGAAAAAGAACTACTAAGACATGATATTCCAGTCTTTTCAGATAGCTCAAACGAATATTTAGACACAATAGAAATTCAAACAATTATAAGTTTATTAAAAATTTTAGATAATCCAATTGATGATATTTCACTTGTGTCTGTCTTACGTTCAGAAATAGGAACTTTTACAGATAATGAAATTTTAGAAATAAGACTTTGTGATAAAGAAAATAATTTTTACCATAGTTTACTAAATGCTAAAGAAAATTTAAATGGTCAGTTAAAAGAAAAAGTAAATATATTTTTAAATAAAATAGACAAATGGAGAGTAGAAACAGATTATTTAAGTTTAGCAGAATTAATATGGGAAATATACACAGATACAGGATTTTATAATTATGTAGGATTAATGCCAAATGGTTCTTTAAGACAAGCAAACTTAAAAATGCTTTTTGAAAGAGCCAAAGAATATGAAAAAACAAGTTTTAAAGGACTATTTAATTTTATAAAATTTATAGAAAAATTAAAATCTGGAAATAGTGATATGTCAGCAGCTAAAGTTATTGGAGAAAACGAAAATGTTGTTAGAATTATGAGTATTCATAAAAGTAAAGGTTTAGAATTTCCAGTAGTATTTTTATCAAGTACTTCTAAAAAAATAAATATGCAAGATTTAAATTCTAATTTATTACTACATCAGAAAATAGGAATAGGACCAGAGTATATAAATTATGAAAAAATGGTTGAATATTCAACATCAGCTAAAGATGCTATAAAAATTATTATAAAAGAAGAAAACATTTCAGAAGAAATGAGAATTTTATATGTAGCATTAACAAGAGCAAAAGAAAAATTAATAATTACAGGAACTTCAAAAGACTATTTAGAAGAAATAGAAAAGAAAAAAGAAATATTAAAAATTTATAATTCTAAGGAAGGAAAAATAAATCCTATTTTACTAAAGAAATATATTTCTTATTTAGATTGGCTAGAACTTGTATTTTTAAATAGTAATAATAATTTGATAATTATTAATGAATATAAGAAAAAAGATATTATTCAAAAAGAAGAAGAAAAAGAAATACAAATAAGAGAATTTAATTTTGAAAAAGAAATTAATACAGAAGAATTTGAAAAAGAATTTTCTTGGGAATATGATAAGAAACTTGCAACAACATTACCTATAAAAAGTACTGTTAGTAAAATTAAAGAAATGCAAAATGAAGGACTAGATTTTGAAAGTTTAAATAATAAAGAAATTGGTATTGCTAGTATAACTCCAGAATTTATGGAAAAAGATGAAGTAATAACAGCAAGCCAAAAAGGTACTTTAATGCACTTGTTTTTGCAAAAGATTAATTTTAAAGAAGATTATAATATTCAAAAACTAAATGAATTAAAGGAAAAATTAGTAGCAGATAAAATTATATCAGAAGAAGAAAGTCATTTTATAAATCTTTCAAAAATTCAAAAGTTTTTAGAATCAGATGTTGCAAATAAAATTAGAAATTGTGTAAAAATAGAAAAAGAAAAAGCATTTTGTATTAAAATAAAAGCAAATGAAGTATTTGAAGAAGCAGAAGACGAAGAAATATTAGTACAAGGTATAATAGACTTGTATGCAATAGATGAAAATAATAATGTGATTTTATTAGACTATAAGACTGACTATATAGAAAATGGAAATGAGAAATTGCTGATAGAAAAATATAAAAAGCAATTACAAATATATAAAGAGGCACTTGAAAATGCCCTTAATATGCAAGTGACAGAAACATATATTTATTCATTATACTTAAATAAAGAGATTGAAGCTAAAATTATGTAAATTATTTACAAATATTGTTAAATGTTGTATAATTAAAAAGGTAATATTATTTAAAGTGAGGAAAATATTATGTCTAGAATGAGAACATTCTTATTATATGCTCTAGGAATAATTGGATTTTTTGTTTTATCATTAATACTAGAAGATGCATTAATAGGAAATATGTATAAAAAGATGGATGGAAACATTCAAGATAATGGATATGCTATTGTTGTTGAGGGAGTATCTGGTAGATCAACAAATGTAAATGGATTTATGAAATTTAGACTATCAAATACATCATCATCAAAACAAAATAATTATTATGCAAAAATAGATTTATATAGTAAGAGAGGTTTACTAGCTGCTACTAAATATGTAGATGTAGGTGATATAGAACCAAACGGATATAAAGACTATGAAGTAAAATTTAAAGGAACAGAATTAAAAGGATATAATATATCTGTAATTTCAGAAAGTGAAATTCCTGATAAAACTAATATTATAAATCTTTTCGGATGGGAAATAGATTTAACAGATGTGTTTGGAATGGACTTAACAGATGTTACAATTTTTGGTGTGAAATTAACAGATTTGTTTAGCTGGGATGGAGTAAAAAATGCAGCAAGTACAGGTTGGAATTTCTTCTTTAACTTTGCAAGTAATATTCCTTGGTGGGGATATGCTATAGGAGCAGGAATCGTACTTTGGCACTTACCTGCAAAATTCATATTTGGAATATTTCCATTTTAGTATATAAAAGAAGGGATACAAAAGAAATGAGCGAAAGAAATAATAAAAAACCAAGCGATTTTATTGAATTTTATATGGGAATAATATTAATAGCAGCAGGAATATTTTTCTTATTAAGTAAAGCGGTAGTTCATTCAGGTTTTGGAACATGGAGTATTGCAGGAATAAATATTTCTACAGGATTAGTTATAATCCCACTTATGATAGGAATTGTATGGCTTGTTAATAATCCAAAATCAATATTAGCAAGATTAATTACAATTGCTGGTTCTGTATTTATAATTGCTTCAATAATAATGAGCATAAGAATAACATTTACAACAACATCAATGTTTGATTATGTAGTAATGATGTTACTTATGGCATTAGGATTAGGTATGCTTTTAAAATCAATTTTTATGGCTAGAAAATAATAATAAATTTGATTAGGAAACGTATTAAAAGTACGTTTCTTTTTTTGTTTAAAATAAAGTTAATAAAAGTATTTTTTTCTTGCTTAAAAAAAGTAATTAATATATAATTATTTTGGCATAATAGTTATCTAATAAATGGATAAAAATAAAATATATTAATATATAGATATAAAGAAAAAATATAAATTTATATAAAATGAATAGGAGAGTTTATTTATGTTAGATTCATCAAAATTACAAGAAAAAGCGAAAAATATCAGAAAAAATATTGTTGAAATGGTATATCATGCATCATCTGGACACCCAGGTGGTTCATTATCAGTTGCAGATATATTAACAGCACTATATTTTTCAGAATTAAAAATTAATAGTGTATCAGATGAAAATAGAGATAGAATGGTATTATCTAAAGGGCATTGTTCACCTGCATTATATGCAACACTTAGTGAAAAAGGATTTATACCTGAAGAGGATTTAAAAACATTTAGAAAAACAACAAGTTATCTTCAAGGACATCCAGATATGAAAAAAATAACAGGTGTAGATATGACATCTGGATCTTTAGGTCAAGGATTATCTGTTGCAAATGGTATGGCAATGGCTGGAAAGCTAGATAATAAAGATTATAGAGTATATTGTATAATGGGAGATGGAGAAATTGAAGAAGGTCAAGTATGGGAAGCTGCTATGACATCAAGCCATTATAAATTAGATAATTTATGTGTAATTGTAGATAATAATAATTTACAAATAGATGGAAAAATATCTGATGTAATGAGTCCATATCCAATAGATAAAAAGTTTGAAAGTTTTGGATTTAAAACTTTAGTAATTGATGGACATAATTTTGATGAAATATTAAATGCTTTTGAAATTGCAAAACAAACAAAAGGAATGCCAACAGCAATAATTGCAAAAACAGTAAAAGGAAAAGGTGTTTCTTATATGGAAAATCAGGCAGGATGGCATGGAAAAGCTCCAAATGAAGAAGAATATAACTTAGCCATAGAAGAGCTAACAAAATAATGGAGGTAAGATTATGGATTTAAATAATAAAAAAGCAACAAGACAAAGCTATGGTGAAGCTTTATTAGAACTTGGTAAGAAAAATAATAATGTTGTAGTACTAGATGCAGATTTGGCAGGCGCAACTAAAACAAATATATTTGCAAAAGAAATACCAGAAAGATTTTTTGATATGGGAATTGCAGAGCAAGATATGATTGGAACTGCAGCAGGATTTGCAACTTGTGGAAAAATACCATTTGCAAGCACATTTGCTGTATTTGCAACTGGAAGAGTATATGATCAAATAAGAAATAGTGTTTGCTATCCTAATTTAAATGTAAAAATATGTGCTACACACTGCGGAATTACTGTTGGAGAAGATGGAGCAACACATCAAATGCTAGAAGATATTAATTTAATGAGAGGCCTTCCAAACATGACAGTAATGTCACCAGCAGATGATACAGAGGCAAAATGGGCAGTTGAAGAGGCTGCTAGAATAAATGGACCAGTATATATAAGATTTGGTAGAGCTGCAACACCAATAATTTATGATGAAAATTATGAGTTCAAACTTGGAAAGGCAATTCAATTTGGAGAAGGAACAGATGCTACTGTGTTTGCAACTGGTATTATGGTAGCTGAAAGTTTAAAAGCCAAAGAAGAATTAGAAAAACAAGGGATAAATATTAGAGTTGTAGATATTCACACAATAAAACCAATAGATAAAGATATAATTATAAAATGTGCAAAAGAAACAAAGAAATTAATTTCAATAGAGGAACATAGTATTATTGGCGGACTAGGTTCTGCTATTGCAGAAGTTTTAGTGGAAAACTATCCAGTAAAACTAACAAGAATGGGAATGAATGACTGTTTTGGTAAATCTGGAAAAGCTCAAGAACTATTAGAATATTTCGGATTAACAAGTAAAGAAATTATTGAGAATGTAAAAAAGTAGAATGTAAGCTATCCAAAGTATTGCAAACACAACAAAACTTACATTTTAGTGTCGATTTAAATAGATTTTTGTATTAATTAATGGTATAATATATATAAGAGGTTTATTTTTCTAATAGAGGTGAGAAAATATGAATTATTTTTATGATGATGAAGATATTGATGATGATGATCCAAATGTTCCAGATGAAGAAGAACAAAATGAAGAAGAGCAAAGTGGTTCAAAAAGAAGCACACAAGACACATTAGAGGACTTAAAAAAAGCAAGAGATAAAATAGAACAACACCAACAAAAAGGTAATGGATCTAATTCTTCAAATAATCCAGATATAAGTAGTCAAGGACAAACCGGTGGGAGCGGAACAAGCGCTCCAAAAGGAGGAAGTAGTCCTAGTGGAGGAGCTTCAGGAGGAGCACCAAGTGGTGGAATGCCTGGAGGAGCATCTGGTAGTGGAATGACTGGTGGTGCACAAGCTGCTTCAACAACAGGAAGTACAGCTGCAACAAGTGGTGCTAGTGGAGCTGCTGCAGGAACAGGTGGTGCTGCCGCAGGAACTGGCGCTGCTGCTGGAGGAGGTGCTGCTGCCGCAGGAACAGGTGCCGCAGCTGGTGGAGCTGCAGCCAGTGGAGCAGCCGCTGGTGCAGGAGCTGGAGCTGCCGCTACAGCAGGAGTAGCCGCAGGAGCTGCAGTTGCATGGCCAGTATTATTAGTAATACTAATAATTGTAATAATAATTGTACTAATTATTTGCTTTATTGGTGTAGCTTTATTTTTCCAAACAATGCCTGGAGCAGTTATGGAAAAATTGAAAGGTATGGCAAGAGGTGTAGGAAATGCATTTGCCTCATTCTTCGGAGCTGATTCAACAAAATTAGATGTAAAACAAGAAAGTATATATGAGGTTTTAGATTACTTAGAAGAAATGGGATATGACTTAAAAGGATATGGTTTCTTAACAGAATTTGTTGGAGACGATGGACCAGATGCTGATGCAGAAGATGATGGTGTACTAAGAGACGAAGATGGATTAATTAGTAAAGCTTCAAGTACATATATTATGCAATATTTAATTTCAGATAATTACTTATATACAATTAAAAACTTTAACGTAGATACAGGAACTGGTGAAAGTGATAGTAATTGGTTTTTTAATATATTTATTGAGGCAGGAAATGTATTACAAGCTATTTGGGAACAGGCAAGTTCTTTGTGGTCTAATGATTTAGCCAATAGAACTGGTATGTTAGCGATTTATAAAGATACAGGAACCATTGGTTCAAGAGGTATATTATATAAAAGATCTGAAATGGGATATATAAAAACAGATGCATCATCTCAAGAATTAATAATTAAAAAGGGTTGGTTTAATAATCCAATGAAATACAGCTTAGATGGTTGGACTGGAAGATATGGTATGCCTTTAGAATTTTTACTTTCAATTCATGTTGCGACAATGATGCCAGATTTAGCTTATGACATGGTAGATAATTTTAAAACAGAAGTAAATATTCTGTTACATGAAACCAAAAATGGAGAGGTTGCTGGAGCATATAAAACTGAATCAGGAAAATATGTTGAATATCCAACTGTCAGTGAAGCAATTAACGGCACATCTGGTGAAGGCTTTATTGGATGGATAAAATCACACGTTGATGAATGGGGGCTTAATAAAGACGAAGCACAAGCTTTATTAGACTTAGGTATAGTGCCACCAATGCATAATCCACCAGAGTGCGGTTGTACACTATCTGGTGAAGAAAAAGTATTATATTATAATGATAAATTTGTATATGAAGATGATGATGGATATTACTATGAATCTTATGAGCCAACAGAATCTGGTGGAATGGAAGCAATAAAGGTTTATTTAACTGCAGAAGAGACACCAGAAGAAAAAACAGTTAATGGAGTTATAAAAAGTATTGGAGATGATTGTAAAACTTATTGGAAAGCTGCAGTAGGATATATGCATTCAGAAACTGATTACGATTATAATACTTATGTTCCATATATAGAAAGTGTAACAGATCACTGGTATAGAGATGTATATTTTGTTGCAGATGAAAATCAAGAACTTGTTGATTATGATTATGATTATGAAGCAATAATGAGAGAACGTTGGACTCTATATGAAACTTATGGTACAGATAATCCTGAAAAAATGGGAGAATATAAACTATACCCATTAAAGAAAAACGGAGAGTATGCTAAAAATTTAAATGAAGTTTATGTAGAAGACGAATCTAAAAAATCAGAAGCACAAGCTAAAATAGATAGCAGTACAATGTTATTTGATGGAACTTATGAAGAAGCTACAGCTTTAACTATTCATGTGGCTAAAAAAGCAACAACAATAAAAATCGGAGATGAATATGAAGATCTTAATTGGGAAAAAGTAGAAGGAACAAATAAATATTCTGCATATTCTTCAAAAGTAGATGAAACACCAGATTATCAAAAACTTTATCATGAAGGTATGGATAAATATGATAAAGCAAGTGATATTAAAAAGAAAGCAATGGATCATATATATGGTGTTATAAAAATAGGTAATATAACTCAACAAGGTGAAGGTCAAAGAACTGAAACAAATTCTAAAATTAAGAAAATGTTCTTAGAAAATAGATATTTTAGATTTGATGGAGATAAATTAAAGGCAGAAGCAATTGTTGCTTTAAGAAATAAATATAATTTAAAATTTGGACCTTTACAAAAAGATGCAAATACACCATACACAGAAGAAGAACTTGAAAAAATGGAAATAACAGTAACTAAAGATGGTGATGTACTTAATGGTACAAGCGGAACTGTTAGTAATGCAGCAACATATAACGCAAAACAATTATCAGGAACAGTTTCTATAAATCAAGAATCATTAGATGCATTTACAATGTTAGAAAATACACATACTTTAGATGCAGATTACATATATAGAGATTTTAAAGAATTAATTGTAGAACTAGGATATTTTGAAAAAGAAGAACTAACAGATGAAACACCAAGAGTAATGGAATTTCCAGTACCAGAAACTGGATCAGCCGGATATCCAAATAGATCTATAGATAAAATAGAAGCAGAACCTGGTACAATGATACACTCAAAAGGCGATATTGATGCGCGTGGTGCACAGTCATTAAATGCATTAGTAGAAGAATTTTTAAAAGCAAATCCAGAAGTGGATCCAGATATAGATCCAAGTGAGACAACTCAATCTAAAAATTCAAGTCTAAGCATGAATAGTCATATATTAGAAGGTGCTTCATCACAACTAGGAGTATCAGCATCAGAAGCTTTGGAACATGATAAAGGTGAAGGAAATAAGGAGGCAGATAGCTCAAGTACATCTTCTGTAAGCGTTGATGAATTCTTAGAAAAAGCAAGAGAAATATGCGAGTATATGGATTCAGTTGGATATGATTATTGTGTAATCAATGGTAAAGATTGTACTCATAAAGGATATGCAAGTTGTGGAAGCTTATCAGCAACATTTGAAGATTCAAAATCAAATAGAAATGTTTGCTGTGCTACACTTGTTTCATGGATATTAAAAGAATGTGAAGTAGATATGTCTGGTTGTATTAATCCAAATTCATGTTCATATTTAGTACCATATATGGTAAATCAACTAGAAGGAGAAGTTATTGAAAATTATTCTGAATTAGAACCAGGAGATATATTATGTTATATTCATAATGAATCTGATGGAGAAGGTTTTCAACACGTTGATATTTTAGGAGAAGAAGAAGGAAGTGGATTTGTAAAATATAATGGAGGACATTATGTAGATTCATCAAATTCATCAATAGGATCATTTGACGAATCAGCATTTAATAGCGAGGACTTATGTTTTGGAGTAAGATTATTTGGGAGTAAAAAATCAAAAGCAGAGCCTTATGTAGGATATAATGGAAATGAAGCTGTTGTATCTCCAGTAACAGGAATATTATTAGATTATGGAACTTATGATCCAAATGAAGAAACAGGAAAAGATATAGATAACATAGCAAATGAACCAGAAAGAGTAAATGTTGATTTAAGATATGGTAACTTATTAACAAAAGGTATGGGAGAAGATGAAGCTACAGAAGAAGTGACAACAAATCCTGATTCTGAAGAAACAACAATTCAATCAGATAAAGTAGGATATGCAAAAATATTAGTATTAAATGCAGATTACTATAAAGCATTAGAATCAATGACAAATAACAGATGGAAAAACAGCGGAGTTTCACTTGTAAATACTAAACAACAAGAATCAGAAGAAGGAAAAACAATAAAATCTTATTATAGTGATTATCAAGGTAGTGATTTAATTTTAAAAGAAAAGAAACAGTTAAATGATGATAATTTAGATGGAAATGATAGTGATGCATGGTCAGAAATTGATAAATTAGTATATGGATATAAAGAATTTGCTGAAACATATGAATATGCGGGAATTGGCGGATATGTAGTGTACATTGATGGATTTGTATGTGAAGAACCAGATGAAGAATTTACAGAAGAAGACATAGAAGATAAGGTTCCATATCAAGACAATTCAAGTGCAAGAAATGATGCAAAAATATCTTTAGACAGATATAAAGAAATTACAGAAAGTGTTGTAAGCAGTGATAGTGACGATAGTAATGAAAAATTAATGGCATCATTATATGAATCACCAGAAGATTATAAAATGGCGAGTCAAAAAGCAACAGATAAATTAAATGCTGAATTAGCAGTAAAAGAAGCTGCAGCATCATCAATATTTATACCAAATGTAAAAATAGATGATGAGACAAAAGATGTTATATTCATAAAAGAAGGAACAATCTTAGGAAGAACAATGACAGATAGAGAATTAATTACAGAAATTAGAGAACAAGATGAAGAAAAACTTAAAGAATATAGACCATCTTTCTATGAAGAAGAAACAACTACAGGAGGCTCATCTGATGATGAAGATGATGGACCAAAAGACAAAGTAATGGGTAACTACATTAGAGTAATAATGAAAGACTTAGTAGATACTACAGTTGAAAACGTAGAAGATTATATGAAATTAGATGAAGGAAATTTTTCACAAGAATTAGATGATGAAAAGTTCTTATTTTGGATGGGATGCTATTGTGAAGGTGGAAATCTAGAAAATAGAGGAGGAAAATGGTATTCTGTACCTGTTGATTTAGGTGATGGCGCTGGAGCAACACACTTCTATGGATTAACACATTATAACATGGATTTAGCTAAAAAATTAGGATATAATGTTTCTAATTGGGGAGATGACTTACCATTAGATATGCTTACAGATGTATATGTTAATTTAATTGAAGAGCAGAAAGCTGAAATTAAAGAAGAGCTTGGTGAGGATATAGACGATGGCTATTTACAAGCATTTATAAGCATATTACATAATTATGGAAACTTAACAAAAAGAGGAACTGAATATAAGTCAAATGGTAAAGTTTCAGAGTCAACATGGTGTACTTATGAAGGAACAAAATATGCAGAAGCATTAACAAAAAGAAGAGTGGCAGAATGGAAACTTATAACAGAAGGTTTATATATGAATTATAATGATGGAAATACTGGCGAAATTGATTGGAAATATCCTTATGGTTCTGGTACTCAATATTCAGAAGAAACACCATTTACTGATTTTATAACAGATCATGGAGTAACAGGTGTTGAAATAAAAGATACTTAATCAAATTAGGAGAATAAATATGAGAAAAAAAAATAAACTTTTTGTAATTATTATAGTGGTAGGTGTAATTGCAATATCAATAATGGTATTATTTTTAAATAAAGAAAAAAAGAAAACCGATTATGAACAAAGTATACAAGAGTTTCAAGAATTTAGAAAAGAGTATGAAGCTGAAACTATATTAGCAAGAAACGCAACAGTAATCTTTGGATATAATGGCGAGTATGATAGGGACTATATATACAAAGATATGAAAAAATTTTCTGATTATATGTATTATTTAAAAGACCAAGTAACATCTAAAAATTGTAGTAAATTTTTTAATAAAAATTCTGAAGATATAATAACCTATTTAGGAATAGAAACAGAAGAAGACTTTAAAACATTTGTCGAAAAATTAGAAAAATTAGATATATCAGAAGATATATTTAAATATGCAGCTTATGTTCCAGGTTCTACTACAGATGAAAATGGATATTTCTCTTTTAAAATTAGTTTTTTCTATGGGGAAAATGAAGAAGAAGTTACATTTAGAGTATATTTTGCTAAATCTAAAAAAACTGATATTGATGTGAAATATGAATTTGCAAGTTAGTTTATAAACTAATACAAACACAAAGGAGATGATAATTTTATCATTTCCTTTGTGTTTTTTTAATCTAATTTTAATAAAAAAAGTATAAGTATATAATTAGTTAAATTTTGTATATTTTTCTAATTATATACTTATTTTATATTGATTTTTTTTACTATTATTGATATTATAAAGTAGCAAATATTATATTTGGGGACTAATAAAAAGAAAGGATTAAAGAAGCCAAATGATAGAGTTTAAAAACGTTACAAAGGTATACGATACTGGAACTGAAGCCGTTCATAATGCAACATTCACAATAGATAAAGGTGAGTTTGCATTCTTAGTTGGATCTTCTGGTTCAGGAAAATCAACATTAATAAAATTAATATTAAAAGAAGAAGAAGCTAATAGAGGAAATATAATTATAAATGGAAAAGATATAACATTTTTGAAAGCAAAAAGAGTACCATATTTACGTAGAAGTATGGGAGTTGTTTTTCAAGATTTCAGACTACTTCCAGATAAAACAGTTTATGAAAATGTTGCATTTGCAATGTATATAGTAAAAGCAACACCAAAACATATTAGAAGACAAGTTCCAATGGTACTTTCTTTAGTAGGATTAAGCAGTAAAGCTAAATGTTATCCAAATGAATTGTCAGGTGGAGAACAACAAAGAGTTGCACTAGCTAGGGCATTAGTTAATAATCCATCAATGATAATTGCGGACGAGCCTACAGGAAACTTAGATCCAGAAACTGCTTGGGATATAATGAACTTATTAAATGATATTAATGCTAGAGGAACAACAGTTGTAATGGCAACACACGCAAAAGACATAGTAAATGCAATGAAAAAAAGGGTTATACAAATAGATAAAGGTGTAATCATAAGAGATGATAAAAAAGGTGGGTATAATAGTGAGGTATAATGGATTATCCTATTTGGTAGGAGAAGGTTTTAGAAATATATTCAAAAATACGAAATCAACTGTTATATCAATTATAACAATGATTTGTACAATGTTTTTGTTTGGAATATTTTTTGCAATTGGTGTAAATATTAATTCTATATTAGAACAAGTTCAATTAAAACAAGGTATGGAAGTTTTTATATGGGATGAAGTTACAGATGAGCAAAAAGACTTATTTGAAACAGAAGTAAAAGCACTTGATGGTGTAAATAGTGTAAGATACAAAAATAAGCAACAAGCACTAGATTCTTTTAAAGAAAGATTACAAAGTGATAATGCAAGAGTTCTTGAAGGCTATGAAGGAAATAATAATATTTTTCCAGCATCATACATTATTACACTAACAGATCTTGAAAAATCAGAAGAGATACAAGCAGAAGTAAGTAGAATCGGTGCAAAAATTGCTACTGCTGATAGAGCTGGAGAAGTGGATTTGGAAATAGAAGAAACAACAGAGCATGATACAATTATCAAAAAAATTACAAGTAAAGATAGCACAATAAGTGCATTAATAACAATTGTAAGAGGTGTTAGAATAACAGTTGGAGTTATATTTATAATATTATTAGTTATTTCAATAACAATTATTTCTAATACAATTAAATTAACAGTTCATGCAAGAAGAAAAGAAATTTCTATTATGAAATACGTTGGTGCTACAAATAGTTTTATTAGATGGCCATTTTTAGTTGAAGGTATTATTATAGGAGTAATTGCTGCACTTATAACACTTGCAATTGTTGGTGTTCTATATGACTTTGTAATTGGAAAAATAGAATCTTCAAATGTATTACAAAATATGGGAATAACATTACTTCAATTTATTGAAATAGCAAAACCAGTTGCAGCTGTTTATGCAACATTAGGTATAGGGGTTGGTATTGTAGGAAGCTCTGTTTCAATGAAAAAATATTTGGAGGTATAAACTTTTTAAATGAAAAAATTTATTAAAATTAATTTAATAATTTTAGTAATATTTTGTTTATTATGTAATTATTTAATAATTCCAATAAATGCAGAAACAGATGATGATTATGAAGAAGAATATTCAGAAGAACAAGAAGAAAACAACGAAACAGAGGAACCAGAGGAAGAAGAAAAAACTTTAGATGACTTGCAACTTGAAAAATCTGAATTAGAAAATATAATAGATGAATCAAATAGTCAAATATTAATTATAGAAAACGATTTGTCATCATTAGTTTTTGAAATCGCTGAAATAAATCAAAAAATTTGTGATAAACAATTGGAAGTTGAAACTTTAGAGGCACAAGAACTTGAAATGTTAGCTTATGTAGAAAAAGCTGAAAGAGAGTTAGAAATATCAGATGCAAGATATAAAAAACAAAAAGAATTACTTGAAAAAAGACTTATAGCAATGTATGAGATGGGACAAAATTCTTATTTGGAAATTTTACTAAATTCAAGAAGTATTACAGATTTCTTTTCAAATTACTATTTAATTTCTGAAATTTCTAAAGCTGATGAAGAGTTGTTACAAACTGTAGATGCAGAAAAAAAATATAATAAAAAATTAAAAGAAACTTTGGAAACAAAAAAAGCTGTTTTAACTGCTTCAAGAGAAACAAGAGAAAAAAATGCAATTTCTCTTACAAATATGTCTGTTATTAAAAACAATAAAATAGCACAATTGTCAGAAGAAGAATTAGCACTTCAACAAGCAATTGAAGAATATCAAAATCAAATAACTGAAATTGAAAAAGAAATTAGAGTTTTAGCAATTGCAAATGTAAGTGAAAAATATGTTGGAGGAACTATGGCATGGCCTACTCCAGGATATACTAGAATAAATTCACCTTTTGGAATGAGAACTCATCCAATTACAGGTATTTATAAACTTCATACAGGGGTTGATATTGGTGCTCCTTATGGTTCTAATTTTATTGCGGCTAATGATGGCTTAGTTACTTATGCAGGATATAATACAGCCTATGGAAATATGGTAATAATTGATCATGGTGGAGGTATTACTACATTATATGCACATGGTTCTGAAATATTAGTTAATGTTGGAGATATGGTTTATCAAGGGACACCTGTTTTAAAAGTTGGTTCAACAGGATATTCAACAGGACCACACGCACATTTTGAAGTTAGAATAAATGGTGATTATGTTCAACCATTAGATTATATAACATCTTATTCAACAGGTGGAAATGAAGAAAAAAATAATGATAATCAGGAAAACAATGAGCAACAAAATAATTCTAATGAAACAGTTACTGTTGAATTAGAAGAATAAAAATATGTACTAAAAAGAAAAAATATTAATGTTTGGATTAATAGGAGGTAAAAATGAATATTAGTAGAATTGGAAGAATAGTATTTATTACTTGTTTAATGTTAATATTAGCTATTACTACAGTTGGAATTTCATTTGCAGCAACAACTTCAGAATTACAACAACAACAAAATGAAATAGACAAAAAAATCGATGAAATTAATTCTGAGCTTGCAGGTACAAAATCTAAAATGACAAAAAACTTAAACGAAATTAATAAACTAAATAGTGAGATTTCTACTTACGAAAATCAGATTACAGACCTTGAAGGAAGAATTGGAATTGTAAATGCTCAAATTACTGAAAAAGAAGCAAATCTTGCAGAACAACAAGAAAAATATGAAAAACAAAAAGAGTTGTTAGATGCAAGACTTGTGGCAATGTATGAAAATGGAGAAACATCTTATTTAGATATGCTTTTATCTTCTGATGGATTAACAGATTTTATATCAAATTATTATATGATTTCACAACTAGCAGAATTTGATGAAGAGTTACTTCAAGGAATTGTTAATACACAAAATCAAATTCAAGCAGAAAAAGATTATTTAGTATCTGCTCAAAATGAAATACAAGAAACTCAAAAAGATATTAAAGGAAAACAAACTTCACTTGCTTCAACTAGAAATCAAAAGAAAGAAGTTGTTTCACAATTATCTGAAGAAGAAAAAGAGCTACAAGAAGAATTAGAAATATATGAACAACATAAAAAAGAAATTCAAAGTGAAATTGCAAAACAATCAGCTCAATATTCGGGAATTACTGTTGTACCAAGTGCAGCAGGATACATATCACCATTACCAAATAAAACTAAAGCTAATATAACTACTGGATATGGAGCATATAAAGGACATACTGGAGCTGATTTTGCGTGTGCAGGAGGAACACCTGTCTTAGCTGTAAAAGCTGGAAAAGTTTATAAATCTACAGCAAAAATGAGAAATGGAAAATATGTAAGCTATGGAGAATACATAATTATAGATCATCAAGATGGAACAATGACATTATATGCACATATGCAAGCTGGATCAAGGGCTGTAAGCGAAGGTCAAACAGTATCGCAAGGACAACAAATAGGTAAAGTTGGTTCAACAGGAAATTCAACTGGAAATCACTTGCATTTTGAGGTGTGGGTTAACGGAAAGCATACAAATCCGTATAATTTCTTACCTTAATAAGTTAATGGGGGAAAAATGGAAGAGAAGAACAATCGTGAAGACGAATTAATTTTAGAATTCGAAAAAGAAAAGAAAAGTTTAAAAATAAAACATATTGTAACAACTATTATATTATTAATAGTTGTTGCAGTATTTTCATCTGAATTTACTATGTATTATTATGCAAAATCAAGTATTCCTGGAAAAGAGGTAGCATCAGAAAATCCAGATGAGAATATAAATATTATTGCTAAAAATTTAAAAAACTTTAGAAAGCTTATAGATCAAGTATACATAGGTGAAATTGATGAAGAAAAAATACTTGATGAAACAATAAAGGGATATATAAATGGCTTAGATGATGAATATTCCGAATACATGACTACAGAGGAATGGGATGACTTTCAAAGTCAAGCATTAGGTAACTATGTAGGTATAGGTATTTATATGGCTGTTGATAAAAATGATAATGTTGTTGTTTTATCTCCAATAGAAGGTTCACCAGCTGAAAGCGTAGGAGTAAAACAAGGAGACACTATTGTTAGTGTAAATGATGAAAATGTTTTAGGAACTTCTTCAGATAAAGTTGCTTCAATGATAAAAGGAGAAGAAGGAACAGAAGTAAAAATCACAGTTTTAAGAGATAATGAATATTTAGATTTTAATATAAGAAGAGAAGCAATAAAAATTTATCATGTAGGAGATAAAATGCTTGAAAATAATATTGGATATATTTCATTATTAACATTTGATGAAGGATGTGCTGATGAGTTTAAAACAGCAATTGATAAACTAAAAAATCAAGGTATGCAAAAGTTAATTATCGATTTAAGAAATAATACAGGTGGATTAGTTGATGAAGCATTAGAAATTGCAGATTGCTTTATTCCTAAAGGAGAAAATATATTAATAACAGTAGATGCAAATGGAAATAAAGAATATAGTAAAGCAGAAAAAGATCCAATGATAAACTGTGAAATTATAGTATTATCAAATGAGTATTCTGCAAGTGCTTCTGAAATATTATTAGGTGCTTTAAAAGATACTGGAATAGCAAAATCTGTTGGAACAAAAACTTATGGAAAAGGTGTAATTCAAAGTGTATATTTATTAGAAGATAATAGTGCTTTGAAATTAACTGTAAATGAATATTTTACACCGAATGAAACAAAAATAAATAAAGTTGGAATTGAGCCAGACTATGAGGTTGAATTAGACGAAGAATCAGAAGAAGATTTACAATTAAATAAAGCAATTGAATTGTTAACAAAATAAATTTATAAAATAGAGAAAGAATTTAAGAATTGTTTTTTCTCTATTTTTATTTATATAGTTATTAAATTAATAAAAAGAATATTGTTTAAAAATAGTATAAATGATAAAATTGCTTTATATAAAAATGAAGGTGAAATATGTAATGGGATTAAATTTTACAGATGAAAAGATTAAGGAAATTGAATTGTGTGTTAATGAAAATGAGAAAGCTATTAGTCAATTGTTAAATAATAATTGTGAAAGTGAAATAGTATTAGAAATAGAAGAAAAAAGGAGTTGTAAAATCAGTTATAGGTACATTTACAGGAAAAAATAAAATTGAAAAATGTGTAAAGAAATATAAATAAATTTGTTATAAAATTGTTGCTTAAAAAATATATAAATGATACAATTATTCTGTGAAAAAATGTAAGGTGGTACGAATGATGGAATTAGATTTTACAAAGGAAGAACTTCAAAATCTTGAAGTGTATATGGATGTAAAATATGAAGCTATGAATCAGTTATTAGTTTGTAACTGTGAAACAGATATAGCTTTATTAAGTGATGAAGTTGAAAATGAAGTAGTAAAAGTTCCTTATGACAGAATGTCAGTTATAGAAAACCTTATGAATACAAAATTATTATATAAATTATTTATTAAAAACTTCTGTAAAATTAAACATGAAAATAGAACATTTTATAGAGGAACAAATTTGGCAGAAATAGAACGCCTAAAGATGGAACCTTTTATAGATAGAATTTGGTCTGTAACTACAGATGAAAAGCAAGAAGAAGAATATGCAACAAAATGGAATAGACCAGTAGGTATAACAATAACATTAGAAGAAAATATACCATTTTTAGATGTTGGAAAAGTTTTAAATTCAGAAAAATATAATAATTGTATTTTAATTGCGCCATTTACAAGAGTAAAAAGTATAGAAGAAGATAAAACAATTAATTTAGAAAATTCAAAATATTTTAAATATTATAATATTGTTTTAGAAAAACAGAATTTAGATAAATTAACTGTTATGGAAAGAAATGGACTTTACAATTACATATTAGAAAATTCATATTCTATAAAAAGAAAGTTAGAAGATTGTATAAAGCTTGAAAGAGAAAATGTAATTAATTTTGATAATATTAGAAAAATGGAACAATTGCTTAGAGTATATGAAAATGCAATTGATGAAAATGAATTAGACTCAGAATATTCAGATATAGATAGAACAGCAAATTATAATGATGTTGAAAGAGTTACAAATGAATTAAATGAACTTAAGAAAATTTCAACAAATGTTTTTGAGCTAAGAAAACAAAATATAGATTTTATTAATATGTGGAAAAGAAATATTGCTGTATATATGATTGCAGAATGTAGAGAAATAGAGGAACAATTTAAAGATGTTGAGTATGTTCCAGAAGAAGATAAAGAGCAAGATAAAGTAGATGAAAATGTAGAAGCTAATATAGATAATGATATTAGTCAAGATACAAAAGTTGTTAATATAAATGAAGCTTTAAAATTAAAGAATGAAAATGAAGCAGTATTAAGTTCTGCAGTAGTATTAAAAGAAGATATTGATGAGAAAGAAGACAACGATGTTGAAAATAGTGAGGCTCTTGAGTTAGAAGATAATAAAGATATTAATTTAGAAGAAAATAATTCTAATAATAGTGAAGAAATTATTGAGGATGAAGCAGATATTGAACCAGAAAATTTTATAGAAGAAAATGAAGTTCAAAAAAGAGTAAAACAAGAATGCAAAGAGAATGTAGATACAGTTCAAAAGTTATTAAATGACATAAATTCTTTAATTAATAAACAACAAAATCATGCTAAAATTGCTGGAAATATGGGTTCTTCTTATAGTGCATTAAATAACGCATTTGAAATGAGAAAATCTGCTGAAAGTTTAAAAGAGTTAGTAACTAAAATTAGTGACAAAGTAAATGAACTTTGTAAAGAAGAATATAATGAAAGAATAGAGCTAGATTTAGAACTTATTTCTAAATCAAATATAGAAATAAGCACATTATTAAATTATTTAAATAATCCTAAAATTGCAGTTAGAAATAGTAAAATAAGTAGATTTGAAGAAATGGCAATTATAGAAGAAAACGAATTAAAAAGAGGGATTGCTGAAAAAATAAGAGAAATACGAGGAGAAGCTGAGCTTAAAAAATTAAAAGATGATATGGAAATCATTGAGGAAAAAGGAACTTTTAGTAGATTTATTGGTTTATTTACAGGAAGAAATAAAATTGATGATTTCATGATAGAACAAATTGAATATAGACAAATTGCTATAAGAAGATCTTTAGCTAAAAAATTAAGTTTGGCACGTAATTACAGTATACATGAACTAATGGCAGAAATAACAATGTTTGTTAATGATAATGAAGATGATGAACTTGTTCAAAAAGAAATGTTAGATTTAAAAGCATTAGCAGAAGAGTTGAGAAGAAATTATATTGTTTTAGAATCTAAAGTTCAAAGCATTGTTGAAGAGAAAGAGGGAAAAAATTTATTATACGATAATAGAAAAATGACTAGAAAAGAAACTATAGAATTAGAAACTACTAGATTTTTAAATAAATATGGATATAATGATTCAAGTATTTCTAGAGAAGAAGAACCTAAATATCAAGATACAATGACAAGTGAAATTTGTAGAATAATCGAATATATTAATAGTTCTAATATAATATAGAATATTTTACACTAATATACAATAAGAGTACTTTGCTGAAGAAAATTTTAAGGAGATAATAGGATGGAAAATCTTGATAAAGAACAAAAAGATAAAAAAGAAAAAGCTGAAAAAGATGATGTAAAAGAAACAAAAGAACAACTAAATAAGGATTCAGATAAAAAAGAATCTGAACCAATAAAAATAAAAATTGGAACAGTTGGAAATTTTATATTTGCAGCGTTTATAGTTCTAATATTAGGAACTGGTGCATTAACATATTATCTAATTCATCAGGAAAAAGAAAGTGTTAATGAAATTGTTTCAAGTTTACCTGAAAATTTGGTAAATACATCTGTACAACCAGAAAATACAAATGAAGTTGTAGATTCTTTAGCAAATATTATAGACTCTGCATTAGCTGATGTTACAAATCAAACATCAAATAACTCTGCTGTTACAGATGGATCTAACACAAGAAAAATCTTAAATGAAGAATTAGTTGTTTTGTATAATGGATTAATATTAGATACATCAAAAATGGATGAAGTAACTTTAAAATACATAGATAATACAAGTGATGCAGCAGATAAATATGTAATTACATATTATAATTATGAAAATTATAGTTTTAAGGAACCAAAACTTGGAACATTATCAACACAACTATATGAGGGATTAGTAAAAATAGATAATGTTGGAAAAGTAGCTATATCAGAAGATTATGAGGCAATACCTAGAATTGTAAAAGTTGTAAACACAGTTCCAACAATTGTTTTAGATAATAATCCTAATATTGCTGATTATACATCAGTAAAAACATTAATAGTTGATTTAGATGGAAACCAAACAGATGAGTACATTTTAATATTAGCAAATAAGAAAACAGGTTTCTCAAAAATTACATTAGTAGATTCAAAAGGCTCTAAAGTAAATGATTTAGCATCAATTGAAAAAAGCAAATGGAAAAAAGATTCTACTGCAGAATATTATCTAAATATTAATAATGTAGAAATTTTAGATATTGATAATGATGGGATAATGGAAATAATGGTAGAAATACCACAAGCAACAGGAAATCCAACAGTTAGTTTATTAAAATATAATAACGGAATTTTACAAGGAAAAACAGGAATTGAATGTTCATTAGTTGTAGAATAATTTTTTCATAATGTTTTCCAAAAAAATGTTAACTATTATAATTCAATTAAAAAGGTACTATATATAAAATTTAAAAGCACCGCGTAAGCGATCAAACGAACGTAAGTGAGTGCGAATTGGAGCAACTATCATGCTATGTAAATTATATAAATTTATTTTATATAATTTACAATAAGCGAGTTGCGACACCAAGGTGCAATAAATTATATATATAGTACCTTTTTTATAAATTTTACTTTTATGTAATTTTGGAAAATATTATGAAAAAAATTGTTGACAAAGGCTTGTACCCGTAGTATAATATAAAAGCGTAAGATAAAGCGAAGAAGCAGAATGTGGCTACACTTTAAGTGGAGGGAACTTCTGTGGAGTATGTCTTGGCAGAGACCAGGCGATAAGTTTGATAAATGTACATACTTATCCAAGATTTTTAGTTTAAAATTAAAATGCTGTTAAATTTTGAACATAATGAATACTTGGATTTTAAAATGGGGTTAAAAGAAACACCAGGGTACGTTGATAACTTGCCGTTAGCCAAATATTATATTAAGGAGGGAAATTTTAAATGGCAACATCAAACACAAAAATAGGAAGTGACAAAATCAGAATAAGATTAAAAGCTTATGACTACGTTGTTTTAGATCAGTCTGCTGAAAAAATAGTAGATACTGCTAAGAGAACAGGAGCTAAAGTTTCAGGTCCTATTCCACTTCCAACAGAGAAAGAGATAGTAACTATTTTACGTTCTCCACACAAACATAAAGATTCAAGAGAACAATTTGAAATGAGAACACACAAAAGAGTTATCGATATTCTTTATCCAACACAAAAAACAGTTGATAGCTTAATGAAATTAGAGTTACCAGCAGGTGTTGATATCGAAATCAAACTTTAATTATAAATAAGAAAGAAATTTCAAAAAATCAAACCAAGCTGATTTTATAGTAAATTGAAAATTGCTAACAATTTGCTGTAACAAGCAAAAACAAGTATTGCAAGGCAAATGAAAATCGAATGACGCAGATGTACTAATTGTACATTGAGGAATAAGATTTGAAATTTAACGAAGCAAGACGTCGTTTTTCATTGTTACCAGAGTCAGCCAATAGTTAGGAGGAATAATTAACAATGAAAGCAATAATAGGAAGAAAAATTGGAATGACACAAATCTTTGATGAAAAAGGTACAGTTATTCCAGTAACAGTTATAGAAGCTGGACCATGTCCAGTAGTTCAAGTTAAAACAGTTGAAACAGATGGATACAATGCAGTTCAATTAGGTTTTGGTGCAGTTAAAGAATCAAAAGTTAACAAACCAGAACAAGGACATTTCAAAAAAGCTGGAGTTACAGCTACAAAACATTTAAGAGAATTTAGAACTTGCCCAGAATGTGCATCTGATTTAACAGTTGGAGCAGAAATTAAAGTAGATACTTTTGAAGCAGGAGAAAAAGTTGATGTTCAAGGTATTACAAAAGGAAAAGGTTTCCAAGGTGTTATTAAACGTCATGGACAATCAAGAGGACCTATGGGACATGGTTCTATGTATCATAGAAGACCAGGATCAATGGGATCTACATCTACACCAGGTAGAGTTTTCAAAGGTAAAAAATTACCAGGACATATGGGTGTAGAAAAAGTTACTGTACAAAATCTAGAAGTTGTAAGAGTAGACTTAGATAAAAATGCTATTTTAATAAAAGGTTCAGTACCTGGAAATAAAGGAAGCATTTTAAAAATTAGAAAAACAGTTAAAGCATCTAAATAGAAGGAAGGAGGAAGAATAAATGCCAAGTATAGATGTATATGATATAAAAGGAAAAAAAGTTAGTTCAGTAGATTTAAAAGAAGAAATTTTTGGAATCGAACCTAACGAAGCAGTTGTACACAGTGTTTTAGTTAACTATTTAGCTAACC
>JAAGKN010000948.1_pt1 | contig 82908 bp, 70 predicted proteins | sample 6206371 | NCBI WGS metagenome assembly JAAGKN01 (sample SAMN11533720, study PRJNA540317) | gut metagenome | isolation source: fecal pellets from male and female animal of same cohort | host: Peromyscus leucopus | place: USA:CA | collected 2017 | reverse complement strand
CATAGCGGTACATAAGCAATGTAACACTTGCCCGCTTAGCGTGATATAGCTAAGTGGGCAAGTGTACTTTCGTACTAGGCTCGAAAATACCTCGCCAAGTACTCAGGCAAGTACCGATGGGTGCGAAAGTCCTTCCGAGATACAGCAAAATATTTCCTCACAGCTTCTACTTTTCAAAGCCCCATGTTGAAAGCTGTTTATTGGTAAAATCACCAACTCCTGCAAGCGGTCACTTGACTCATTGCCTGGGGAATAAACACAGGAATTTATTTGCCTCCGGCGGGGCGGTGGTCATCTGTTTCTATCGGAACATATAGCTTTATCAAGTCGCTTTTTTCTATCGAAAGGAACGGAAAAACACTCCTGATTTGATAGAGCAGCGGGCGTATAATGCCAGCAGATGCCGCCCGCAGGGCAGAAATTCCTGTATATTGTGTCAGAAAACAGCTTTCATGGCGACTGGATTCTATCAGTGGCCAGCAGGAAAAGAGGGCTTATGGTTATCCTAAGAGAGACCCGTCTGAAAACGTCGGTACTTAGTGATTGGATAGCTTTAGCTGTCCAAGAACTTAGTACCGTTACGTTGAAGTTAGAGTGCAAACGAGTCTCTCGTGGAAACCATAAGCCCTCTTTTCCTGCGTCCGTTATCACACGCCATGAAAGCGTCACTTCATAATATAAACAAGGATTTAGGAGAATAAGATGATGAATTTAACGACACTTTGTTACATAGAAAAGGACGAGCAGTATCTAATGCTGCATCGTGTTTTGAAAAAACAGGATATTAACAAGGACAAATGGATCGGAGTTGGCGGTCACTTTGAAGAAAATGAGAGTCCGGAGGAATGTCTGCTTCGGGAAGTGAAAGAGGAGACTGGTCTGACGCTTACATCGTATCGGTTCAGGGGACTGGTAACATTTATGTCGGATTCCTGGCAGACAGAATATATGTGTCTGTATACGGCTGACAAATTTGAAGGTGAAATGGTAGAATGTGATGAGGGGGAACTGGTCTGGGTTCCGAAAAAGGATTTATGGAATCTGACCTTGTGGGAGGGAGATAAAATATTTTTGGAACTACTGTCCAAAGAGTCTCCATTCTTTTCTTTAAAGTTAAGATATGAAGGAGATTCTTTGAAAGAGGCCGTATTAAATGGTGAAATGATTTCTATATGAAACGGTAATACCCCGGTTCTTTTTTGCATACACTGTAACAACAAGTTTATTGGGGATCATCTTTGAAAGCATATATTGAAGAGCGTGCCATAGAGATTGGAACGTATATTATTGATTCGAATGCTACTGTCAGACAAACTGCCAAGAAATTCGGTGTAAGCAAGAGTACTGTACATAAAGATGTGTCAGAGAGATTGACCTATATTAATCCTGTATTGGCGCAAGAAGTGAGAAAAGTACTGGATGTCAACAAAGCAGAACGTCATATACGGGGAGGTTTGGCAACAAAAGAAAAATATTTACATCAACAAAGCTAAAAGGGGGAGCTGTCAGCATTTCAACGTTTAACAGGCGATGGTGGTCTGTAGTTGTAAAAGCGGCGGCTCTTTTTTGAGAAGCTTACATCTGTTTAGAACCAGTAAATTTTCCTAAGAATCTTAAGATAATCTGAAAATCAGTAAACTTCTATTGAAAAATATGCAAAAGTGTGAGAAAAACACTATATAAAAGTAGAATATGTGAAAATCAGCTAATTTTTATAAAAATTATCGAAAAAATATCAAGAAAATTTGCACTTATTGCTAAAATCTAATATAATAGAGTCATATGTACTTTTGTACAAGGGGTCTTTGACTCGGAAGATAGTAATGACCGGAATATCCTAATCCGGTAACTAAGAATAATGAGGCAGGTGTAAGGATGAAATTTATACATATGGCAGATGTCCATTTGGGGGTACAGCCGGATAAAGGTAAGCCTTGGAGTGAGGACAGGGAAAAAGAGATAAAAGATACCTTTGTCAAGGTAGTAGAGGATGCAGAGGAAAAACAGATAGATTTATTGTTAATAGCAGGCGATTTATTTCATATGCCGCCTTCTGAGGGAATGTTAAGAGATGTGGACTATATTCTTTCAAAGCTCACAAAAACAAAAACGATTATGATTGCAGGCAACCACGATTATATGAAGCCTGACAGTCCTATGGCAAATTATCAGTTTTCTTCCAAAACAATTTGTCTGTCCGCAGATAAGATCAGCAACGTTTTTATGAAAGACCTGAATACCTGTGTGACGGGGTTTTCTTATAACAGCAAAGAAAATGAAGATGATATTCTTAATCATATCAGACCGGCAAAGCAGGGGGCCTTCAATATTTTGCTTGCACATGGCGGAGATGCGAAACATCTGCCCTTCAATAAAAAGAATTTAAGAGAGTCTAATTTTGATTATATAGCACTTGGACATATTCATAAGCCGGAAGTTATAAAAGAAAATGCAGTGATCATGTCAGGCTCTTTGGAACCGATTGATTACACAGATACAGGTGCGAGAGGTTATATTTATGGAGAGGTGATAAACGGTATCGTAAAAACAGAGTTTGTGCCGGTTGCCAAGAGATGTTACATGAATCTTTTAATTAATATTAAGCCGGATCATACACCTCAGATGATTGTGGATTTAGTGGACCGACAGATTCAGAATCTGGGTACGCAGCATATATACCGGATTCTTGTAAAGGGGCAGAATCATAACCGGGATGTGTTTGATTTTACAAGGATTATAAATCAATATAATATTTTTGAAGTGATTACTGAGGTAGCCGAGGAATATGATTTAAATAAACTGTATCAAGAGAATCAGAATAATCTGATTGGGAAATTTATCGGACAACTTTCTGATAATTATTACGGAGATGAGATTTGTAAGAAAGCCATTCATTACGGATTGGATGTACTACTAAAGACAGGAGAACAGTAATATGAGAATAGATAGATTGCATTTACATGATTTTGGGCAGTTTCACGAAAAAGATATTATGCTGGCTCCTGGTATCAATGTGGTTTGCGGAGCAAATGAGGCTGGAAAGACTACAATTAAGGATTTTATCGTAGATATGTTTTATGGGATTGACAAATCCAGAGGAATCGGTGCAAGATTTGATCATTACGAGAAGAGAAAACCGATTAACGGAGCTGCTTTTTCAGGCGGTATGGAGGTTGCAGCCGAAGAAGGTTATTATTTGATTGAACGTAATTTTTCCAGACAGGAAAAGAAGACGGTTGTCAGGGATCTGGATTCTGGAAGAGAGCTTCTTTTGCAGGAACCGAATAGTCTGATGGGTACAGTGATCCATACAGATAAAAGTACTTATCTGAATACTTTGTGCATAGGACAGATGGAGGCTGCTACAGACAAAGAGATAGCAGACAGGTTAAATAATTATATTGTAAATATGGCATCAAGTAAAACAGGTGATATTGATGCTGTTAGTGCAATTATGAAACTGAAAAACAAGAAAAAATCTTTTTCTAATAAAGAGTTGGAGCAAAAGGAACAGGAAATGACAGCTAAGCTTACATTAGACAGGGATTTTGATTCCGAGATAGCGGCTGTGAAAGAAGAATATAAGAGAGTTGAGGCTTCTATGGGAGAGAATAGGCCAAAGCAGCTTCAGTTTACACCGATTAAGAACCATGCAGCAGAGGCATATGAAGCTGATGAGGAAGAGAAAGTGCAGGAAGAAGAACAAAAAGAGCCGTTGACCAAACGGGAAAAAGATATTCAGATGCTTCGTAATATGGGCAAAAGAAGCATTCTGGATAATGCATTCCTCCTCTTATTTATGAGTCTGGTATTTATTGCATTGTTTGTGGGAATTGCATATTTGATACCGGTCAATATTCCACAGCTCAAGATGGGAATTATGGGATTTGGTATTGCATTGGTGATGCTTACAACAATTCAGATGTTTATAAGGCGTGCCCAGTTATACCGGCTGCTGGAAGAACTAGAGATTGAACAGGGGTTTGAAGAAGCCAAAGCAGGTTCTGTAGATGGAGAGGATCAGAGAGAACTTGTAAATCGTTTATCAGATTTAAAGGTTAAGGAAGAGGGAATCCTAAATGACAGAAGGAATCAGGAACAGTTATTGGCAGAACTTACAAAAATAAAAGAGCAGATAGCAGTGAATGATATAGAGACAGCAGCATTGGATCTTGCAATTAAGACAATTCAGGATTTATCTGAGGAAATTTATGATTCCTTTGGAAGTGTATTGAATCAACAGGTTTCTGAAATTATCAGCAGAATTACAAATAATAAGTATTCTGAGGTTAAGATAGATGATCAGTTAAGGGTAATGGTTAAGAGTGGAAGTTCTTTTATCAGTATGGATTATTTAAGTACAGGTACGATAGAACAGATTTATCTTGCACTCCGTCTTTCTATTGCTAATGTACTGATCACAGAGGAACTGCCAATTATCATAGATGATATTTTTGTTACCTATGATGATCAAAGATTATATGAAACATTAAGCTGTTTAGGTGAATATTTGAATCGACAGATTATTATTTTTACTACTAATCAGAAAATTCAGGAGATATTTGCTGGTTTAGGTGTAAATAGCAATTATATTGCAATATAAACATCTGAACATTACAGCTGGAAGTGAGGGAGTAACATGGCTGATAACAAAAAGTCTACGACAGATGGAAAAAGGGTGTCACAAACTTCAAAGACTACCAGACAAAGTACAAATCATGATGGAACACAGACAAATTCACAAAATGCAACGAAAGCACAGATGAAGACGCCGGAAGAATTGGAAAAGGCAAAAGCAAGAAAAGCTAAAAAAATACGCAGGAGAAAACGAAAAAAGGTAAGAAGAATTATTTTAAGCTATCTTATGCTTATCTTTTTATTGGTTTGTGTAATCGGTGGATATATTGTTTATGAAAAATTTGGAAAGCAGATTTTGACTTACCGTCAGGAAGCGATTGATCTGGTTGCTGCTTCGTCTGAGAAGACTTTTAGGCAGGATGAGACTTCTATTGTATATGATGCAAATGGCAGGAAAATTCGGGAAGTGACGGGAGAAAAAGAGGTTTATTATAAAACCTATGATGAGATTCCGGCATATTTTGTAGAAGCAATGGTATCTGTTGAGGATAGAAGATTTTACGAGCATAATGGTGTTGATTATGAAGGTATCATGCGTGCAGCATATATTCTGTTTAAAAATAACGGTAATATTACTCAGGGTGCCAGTACCATTACCCAGCAGCTGGCAAGAGGTATTTTCTTAACAAATGAGGTCAGCTATGAGCGTAAGATTAAGGAAATTTTTATTGCATGGGAGATGGAGAAAAAATATACAAAACAGCAGATTTTGGAGTATTACCTGAATACAATCTTTTTCTCAAATTTTTATTATGGAATTGGAGCTGCATCAAAAGGATATTTTGATAAGGATCTGGATGAATTATCAGTATCAGAGGTGGCATTTTTATGTGCGATTCCTAATAGCCCGACTTATTATGATCCAAGAACGAATTATGATCATACAATTGAGCGGCGGAATAAAATACTAAACGACATGCATGAACTGGGATACCTGAATGATTTGGAACATCAGACGGCATTGGACGAGAAGATAAAACTGGCTGAAGAAAAGAAGATTAGTCATGATTATGTAGAGACATATACTAATTTCTGTGCAACAGAAGCACTGATGGAAGCCGGTGGATTTGAGTTTCAATATAAGTTTGATACCATTGAGGAACAGCATGAGTATAATGAACGTTACCGTTCAACCTATGATGAATATTATTCCACTCTTTATACGGGCGGATATCAGATTTATACATCTATTGAACCGAAGAAACAGAAATTATTGCAAAAGACAATAGATGAGACTTTGTCCATGGATGAAGATAAGAATGAGGAAACAGGTATCTATAATCTGCAGGGAGCATCTACCTGTATAGACAATTCTAATGGACGGGTAGTTGCAATTGTAGGTGGGCGCACGCAGGAAGAAATTCAGGGATATAGTTTAAACCGTGCTTATCAGAGTGCGAGACAGCCAGGAAGTACGATTAAACCATTAATTGTATATACACCACAGTTGGAGAGAGGATATACACCTGCAACCAGAGTAGATGATACGGATTTTGAGAAGGCTAATATGCCAGAGAATTCCGGCCGGACATATTCTGGAATGATTTCTCTGGCTCAGGCAGTGGCAGCATCAAAAAATGTGGTGGCATATCGTTTGTTTGGACAGTTGACACCAGAGGTGGGTGCAGAGTACTTATTAAATATGAATTTTAACTATCTCACCATTGAAGACCGCCAAAATATGGCAGCGTGTCTGGGAGGACTTACTTATGGAGCGACTACGGTGGAGATGGCATCCGGTTATTCAACGATTGAAAATGATGGTGAATTCCGTAAGCCAACCTGTATCGTGCAGATTACTGATTCACAGGGGAATGTAATCGTAGAGGATAAGATTAAGTCAAGAGCAGTTTATGAACTGAACGCTTCCAGAATGATGATATCCATGCTGAAGGGTGTATTTACCGGTGGAACAGCCAGTGGCTTAGGTATTCCGGGAATGTCTTGTGCGGGCAAGACCGGTACAACGGATAATAATACAGATGGATGGTTTTGTGCATTTACCCCATACTATACTATGAGTGTGTGGGTAGGATACGATACGCCACAAGCTACCAGAGGATTGTGGGGTTCCACTTATCCGGGCAGGATTTGGCATGATTTTATGACGGAAATACATGAGGGGTTAAAGGATTTAGGATTCCCTGATTATGAGTGGGTTCGTTCTACCATGGACTGGAAGGATACCCGTTCCAGCTCGGAAGATTCAGAGGATGAGGACGATAAAAAGAAGAAAAAGAAAAAGAAGAAAAAAGAAAAGCCGACGGAGACTACAGAGCCAACGACACAGCCGGTGGCACCGCCACCAGAGCAGCCGACTACGGAACCGACTACGCAGCCGACCACACAGCCAACTACGGAACCGACTACGCAGCCAACCACGCAGCCAACCACACAACCGGTAACTGAACCGACATCATAATACAATGGATTGTGTTTTTTGAAAAAGGGTATTATAGAAAGAATAAATTGTCGCACTGAAAGGAAAATACTTTTCAGTGCGACAATTATATTTTCACGAATATAGACATGATACCCCGCCCTTTGGGGAGTTTTAAAATTGATACCCCGCTGCTTGCGGCGAAATGTTCGACCTAATAATTTTCACGGATGGTATGTTTTTCGCGGTACTCATTAACGCGATCCTGGATACGGTCTGTTGGATCCAATATATCAGAGATAGATGCATCGTGATTCAGGTGATCGATTAAAAGTGCAATGTATTTGCTCATATCTGCATTCACATACCATTCTCTTTCAAATAATTCTGGTGGCTGATAGGTAAGGTTGGTCGTGATGACCTTTTCAATAATACCTTCTTCTTTGGCTTTGTCAAATACACCAAGACCATTTGTAAATAATCCGAAAGTACAGACACAGAACACTCTTTTTGCTTTTCTGCTCTTAAGCTGCTTTGCTACATCTATCATACTTTCACCAGAGGCAATCATATCATCAATGATGATAACGTCCTTGTCTTCTACAGAATCTCCCAGAAACTCATGAGCGACAATAGGGTTACGACCATTTACAATGGTACTATAATCACGACGTTTGTAAAACATACCAACATCAACGCCTAAGATATTGGCAAAATATATAGCACGGTTCATGGCACCTTCATCAGGGCTGATGACCATTAAATGTTCCTTTGCCAGCTCCAAATCATTGGTAGAAAAGAGCAGGGCTTTTAAGAACTGATAGGTTGGGCGGATATTTTCAAAACCGTGAAGCGGAATTGCATTTTGTACGCGAGGATCGTGTGCATCAAAGGTAATGATATTATCTACTCCAAGGCTTACAAGCTCCTGCAGGCAAAGTGCACAGTCAAGGGATTCTCTTCCACTTCTTTTGTGCTGGCGGCTTTCGTATAAAAATGGCATAATAACAGTAATCTTGCGTGCCTTACCCCCACAGGCTGCGATGATACGCTTTAAATCTGCATAGTGGTCATCCGGTGACATCGGACATTTTTTGCCGTATAAAGAATATTCTATGCTGTAATTGGTTACATCCACAAGCAGATATAAGTCTTTGCCGCGCACAGATTCCAGAAGCTCTCCTTTTGCTTCACCGGAGCCGAAACGTGGGCAGACAGAGTGTACCAGATAGGAATCTTTTTCATATCCGTTAAACGCAATGGTAGATTTTTCTGCATTGTTTCTTGCAGTTCTCCATTTTGAGAGATAAGAGTCTACACGCTGGCTCAGTGTAGTACAGCTTTGTAAGGCAACAATACCTAATTGTCCAACTGGAATGGTTGATAATAAATTACTGTCATTTGGCATGATTTTTCCTCCGTTAAATACTTAACATTATTGTTGAATTGCTTTTCTTCGCTTGGCAAGACGAATGTTGTCGCCATAGAAGTTATAAACCTTGTATTCCGCAAAAATACGGGTGGTGATACGGTCAGAATAACGTTCTGTTAATTCCTGAAGATTCAGGTTTGTGGAAATAACAGTAGATTTCCTCTCACGCATTCTGGTATTTAATATATCATAAAGTTCAGAAGATACAAAAGAGTTTGTAAATTCTGTACCAAGGTCATCAATAATCAATAGATCACAGCTGTATAAATAGCGGTAAGTTTCTCTGCTATCTGGATTCTGATTTTTTTTCATTATAACATCGCCGCACACTTCTTCAAATAAATGTATGGAAGTCTGATATAGAACAGTATGCTGCCTGTCCAATAGTGCTTTGGCGATACAGTTGGAAAGATATGTCTTTCCAAGACCGGTCTCACCATAGAATAAGAGATTACCGCCTTCTTTGTCAAATGTCTCTATAAAAGATTTGGTTTTATTCAATATATTACTCATATTTTCATAAGGAGTATAGGGGTGTATTCCGTCAGATTCTTTGGGATAATAGCGCAAATCAAAATTTTCAAAATTTTCAACCTGTAGGATTTTGTCTAAGGTGGATTGTTTGTAGAGCAGGGAAATTGCTGCCTGCTTAAAACAGGAGCAGTATTCATGTTCAATCCGCCCTGTGTCTTTGCACATAGAGCAGGTGTAGATTGGTTTCAGAAAATCTGCTGCATAACCGTGGGCTTTTAACAAATCTGCCTTTTCTGCAATCAGAGCCTGATTTCGTTCTTTGATGGCGGTAGTTGTATCTGTTCCTTTTTTTAGGCGGGAGCGGGCTGCATCGATAGAAGAGACAGCAATCAGACGGTCAATTTCTTTAATTCTTGGAATGGTCTTATAAACCTCTTCTTTTCGGCTTTGCTCCAAGGCACGGTTTTCAGTTTGGTTTATGTAGTACATGTTCATAATCTCATCGTACTGTGAATTATTAAATGCCATTATTGATTGGTCTCCTGTAAAAATAAGCTTTCAAATTCATTTACAATTGCCTGGTCGGTAGAACTTTGATAATTGTTAAACTGGTTTGCTACAGTGGATTTGCCAGCAGCAGCTTTTTTCTTTTTCTCAGATGCCCACTTTTTATCTAATGCTTCAATGTCTGATAATTTCTTTACGTTCTGCTTGTACCAGCTCTCTAAAATACCATTTACATAGTTGAAATTTGCAGAGTGGGGATTTGCAGTAATCGCTCGCTTGCAGGCCTCAATAATGATATTTTTATTGAAAGAATAGGTATTATACCATGTATCAATAAATGCGGTTTCTGTTGGTGTAGGTACTCTTCTTGGAATTCCTAACTGTTTTAATACTGCCACATAGATAGAGTTATAATTTTTGGAAGCAACTTTAGCATCCTCAACAGAGGTAATGCTGTTTTTATACCATTCCAAGGCAACGGCTTCGATATACCGGCAGCTCTTTTTGCCGATGGATACGCAGTATTCTACTAAATATTCCAGCAAATCGGGACTAAAGGATAGTTCTTCATATATGTAAAGCAGAGTATTCATATCTGTCTGGGTTAAAGGTTTGCCGAAGTAAATTTCGGTTTGGTAAAGCAGATTACCAAAATCCTCGTCTTCTTTTTTGGATTCGATAAAAGAAGACTTGTATGAAATCTTCTTTGGAACGGTTGAGGATTCTTGAATGGATTTCGTATTCCGGGCAGCCTCTGCGGATGCCTGGGATGTAGACTCCGATGGTTTGGGTATCGCTGATTTGTGTGCTTCTGTTTCATCTTCCACTCCAAGCAAGGAGAGTATGGAAGAATTCTGATTGTTCACGGATTTAGCAGTCAGGGGAAGCATAGTAATACCGGTTAGAACTTTATCCTTGGTATATTCTAATTGTATCACATCCTGTTTAATCCAATACTTGATTGCCCGGCAGATATCTTTTTCTGTCAGATTGAAATGGTCGGCAATATCTGCTATGGTTACCGCACGTCCGCTGTTTAACAGACGAATCAGATATAGATAAACCTTTACAAATTCACCATTAGCTTCTGTCATATAGTAGTCGATAAAGAAGTTTGAAACGGCAGAATAGGTTTCATGATTTTTCGTTGAAATTGTAATTGTTTCCACTCGTTTTTCCCTCCTTTTTTTCATAAGCAAATGGATTATAACACAGTGTTTTCAAAAAGAAAATAGAACGTTTGTTTTGTGTTGCATCCTTTCTGGAAATGTGGACAGTGTGGGAAATGTGGACAAGTGGTATACATAACATACTATTGTCTGTAATCATGTGTCAGGAGCCGCATTATTACATAAAAAATCTTATGCTATAAAAATAATTATGTAAATGGAAATATCCACAATCTATTCCTGTCAAGTGGGAAAATAGTAATTGTGGATATTGTGCAAAACTATTTGCCGAGTAGTTCTTCGCCAATTAAATAGACATCTCCGGCACCCATAGTTATCAACAAATCATTTTTTTTGCAATTTAGTAATAAATAATTTTCAACTGCCTCAAAGGAACTGAAATATCTTGCATCTGTACCCAGTGCTTTGATTCGGGAAGCTAAGTCTTTTGCGTGGACTAATCCTGTATCTGCTTCTCTGGCTGCATAGATATCAACCAGAATCACATGGTCAAAGCCTTTTAAAGCATCTGCAAAATCTTCAAACAGTGCCTTTGTGCGGGTATATGTGTGAGGTTGAAATACGACCCATAATTCATTGTGAGGGGTATGTAAAGCAGTGGTCAGGGTTGCTTTGATTTCGGTTGGATGATGGGCGTAGTCATCGATTACAGTAACATTTCCCAAAGTTCCTTTTCTCTCAAAACGTCTATGGGCACCTCCAAAACAGGCAAGACCGGCTAAAGTATATTCTCTTTCAATACCTAGTAAATCAGCAGCGGCAATGGCTGCAAGAGAATTAGATATATTGTGTGTCCCTCCTATATTTAAATGAATATGTTCCTGTTTTATCCCATCAACCATTAAAGTATAGATCATATGTCCTTTTTCATCGGTTTCAATATCGGCAGGATAATATTGATTGGTGTCTTGTAATCCGAAAGTAAGGATGCCGCAGGATAAATCTCTTGTAACAAGAGGGAGGCAATCCATATCACCATTTACAATTAAAGTTCCGTTTTCTGGCAGATTCGCAGCAAAAGTATGGAAGCTTTCGATAATTTCCTCAATGCCGCTGAAAAAGTCCAGATGGTCTGCATCTACATTTAAGATAATACTGATATAGGGATAAAAAGCATGAAAACTGTTAGTATATTCACAGGCTTCTGTTACAAAGAATTCGGATTTCCCGACCCGGATGTTGCCTCCGATGGAATCTAAAATACCGCCAATGGAAATTGTAGGGTCTGTATCAGCTTCTATAAAAATCTGACTCAGCATGGAGGTTGTGGTAGTTTTTCCGTGCGTTCCGGAAACGGCTACGGAATATTTATAATTATTCATGATCTGACCGAGAAGCTGAGCTCTTGTGAGCATTGGAATGTTCTTTGCCCTGCATGCGGCAAATTCTTCATTATCCTCGTGAATGGCGGCGGTATAAACCACCAGATCTATATCATCTGAAATATTTTCTGCACATTGTCCAATGTTAATGATGGCACCCATTGCAATCAGATTATCTATAATGTCGGAGCTTTTGGCATCAGAGCCGCTGATTTTAAAATTCTCCTTTAGTAATATTTCTGCCAATCCACTCATGCTGATGCCTCCAATGCCGATGAAATGGACATGAATCGGTTTGTTAAAATTGATTTGATACATATAAAAGTCCTTCTTCCATAAAAAATAGTTATATAAAATCTTCTCTGTTGTCACAAAGTTCCAGCTGCATGGCAGCATAAAAACCGGATGCCATTGCGTTCTGTTTTCATTTGTGTACATATTCTTCCTGTCAGGCAGGCGGAAATGTAATGGTAAGCACAGCTGATGTATCAATATTTTTATCGCTCCTGCCTAATATAATTTTATAAAATGGGTAATTAAGCAAGAGTTTTTTGATAGATATCATGATTTTATATCATTGAAATAAAGATATTTAGAAACTGTTTGCTTGATTCTAAGGTAACATAGGCATAGAAAAAATGCAAGGGATATTTTGTGCATTATATGTTGCGGGCGCATCCGCCGGAAACGATATGATTCGCTATGGATGGGAGAATAAGGAGGAGGCTGGATTTTCCTTAAAAGGTGTGGTATGATGCTAAAGGAGTTGAATATTTACAATAAAGAAAAGAAGGTTATGAGAATGCGAAAAAGTATAATACATTTTGTTTTGATGCTAATGGTGAGTATCCTTCTAAGTTTTAGTGCCGGGAGTGTATCCCATGCATACACAGAAGAAGAGATACAACAGGCAAAGGCGTGGCTGTCTGCACATGGTTATTCGCCAGATGCAGGAGGTGCAAACCAGGCATATCAGGATTATCTGGACGGCAAATTTGATGAAGAGTTGGGAATTAGTACGACAGAACAGGTGACAACGGGGGCGACAGAAGAAACTTCCCAAAGTTCATCGGAAAAAACTACAGAAGCACATCAAAAAAGCGAGAAAGACAACACAGATAAAAATGAGGAGATATCACCGGGAAGTACCAGAGGTTCCGATGCCGGGGAACCGGAAATATCTGATATAGAGGCTGCAGAAGATGAAACGGTTTCCAAAACGGAGGATTCCGAAGGAGAGGAATCTGAAAAATCCAATTTGGAAACAGATGTATCAAAAAACCAGGAAATAACACTTTACCAAAAAAAGAATGAGGATACCTATAAGGAAGCAGGAATGGTAGTTACACTTTCTGCTTTATTGATGATAGTTTTAAAAGGCGTGATCCTTTTACTAAAATAGGAAACAGATTTATGAAAAAAATATTTTCTGTGGTATTGTTAACCGGATGGATTGGGCTTGTATTGTTTTTATCTTTCCAGAACGGGGAAGATACCTCGAATACCAGTTTAAATTTTACACAAAAGGTTTTACATATTTTTATAGGAAGCAATCCGGATTGGGAAATATTAATGGTATGGAATAAAAGATTTCGTCTTGCCGCCCATTTTGCTCTGTTTTTTCTATATGGAATCATCAGTATGCCGGTGCTGATGCAATGGCGGAAGCATTTGCTGACAGCAGGGGGAATATCCGCAGCTTCCGGCATATTCTTGTCAGTTCTGTCAGAGGTTGGAAAACTCCCTATACAAGGCAGGCATTGTGATTTTTTGGAAATGGGATTAAACATGGCAGGTGCGGCAGCGGGAACGGTCATTACCATGGTGTTTGTATGGCTGATGAACAGGATAAATCAAAAATAATGGATTGAGTATTAAAGTTTTCTTTCCCATTGAACCGGAAAGAAAACTTTTTCTTTATTTTTGATATTAGTTAGGGTATAATAATCGTAAGTGTGCAGGTGCGCAGTTATTTTCACCTGTAATATTTTTAAGAAGATGGAGGAATTTTCATGTTAGTTTCAGCAGAAGAAATGTTAAAGAAAGCAAAAGCTGGCAAGTATGCAGTAGGTCAGTTTAACATCAACAATCTTGAGTGGACAAAGTCTATTCTTTTAACAGCACAGGAGTTAAACAGTCCGGTTATTTTAGGTGTATCAGAGGGTGCAGGTAAGTATATGACCGGTTTCAAGACGGTAGCAGCAATGGTGGATGCGATGGTAGACAGTTTAGGAATTACAGTCCCGGTTGCATTGCATCTGGATCATGGTTCATATGAAGGAGCAAAGGCTTGTATAGAAGCAGGTTTTTCTTCTATCATGTTTGATGGTTCTCATTATCCGATTGAAGAGAATGTAGAAAAGACAAAGGAATTAGTTGCAATTTGTAAAGAAAAAGGTCTTTCTTTAGAGGCAGAAGTTGGTTCTATTGGTGGTGAAGAAGACGGTGTTGTTGGTGCCGGTGAATGTGCAGATCCAGATGAGTGTAAAGAAGTTGCTGATTTGGGAGTAACAATGCTTGCTGCAGGCATTGGAAATATTCATGGTAAATATCCTGAGAACTGGGCAGGCTTAAGCTTTGAAACTCTGGATGCTATTCAGCAAAAGACCGGTGATATGCCGTTAGTATTACATGGTGGTACAGGAATTCCAGAGGATATGATTAAGAAAGCTATCTCATTAGGCGTAGCAAAGATTAATGTAAATACTGAATGCCAGCTGTCATTTGCGGATGCTACTCGTAAATATATTGAGGCAGGTAAGGATTTAGAGGGAAAAGGCTTTGATCCCCGTAAACTGTTAGCTCCTGGTGCAGATGCAATTAAGGCAACTGTAAAGGAGAAAATGGAGTTATTTGGTTCCGTAGGGAAAGCGTGAGAATAATTGCAGAAAAAAACACCAGTCTTTCAAAGACTGGTGTTTTTTTTAATCGGGGCGACAGGATTTGAACCTGCGACCTCTTAGTCCCGAACCAAGCGCTCTACCAAGCTGAGCCACGCCCCGTTGTATTGCAAAATGCATCTCTTATTAATGAGTTATTCAAGAATACACACTAACTGCAACTGTTTGATTATATACTATATTGAGGGGATAATGCAAGTGTTTTCTTGAAAAATATTTTAAAATTCTGCAATCAGGTCTTTCGTTTTTTGATTTTCTTTGTTTTACCATTATTTTTTAGGTTAATTTAAGTAAAAAGCTTGAAGTTTAGAAAATAATGCATTATAATTTTATTGTAAGCAGATAGAATGTGTGGTGAAACGAAGAGGTGCCTTATGGATGAACAAAAATTGCTGGAAACAATTGAGAAATTGAAAAAGCAGCTGGCATTTATGCAGGAGAAATATCAGCTTGTGATTACGAATATAGACTGTGCAATCTGGGAATATGATTGTAAAACTCATTTTTTACATCAGGAAAAGAAATTGGGAGGAAAATATGAGGATGATAATCTGGATATTCCTGATTATCGTAATACCATAAGAGGCTGGGGGATTGTGCATCCGGAAGACGTGGCAATTTTTGAGGCCTATTGTGACAGTATGGACAACGGAGATGAAAGCTACAGCTATGAATTCCGGACACTGACGGATGATGAGAATTATATGTGGCAGCGGTATGAGGGGAATACTATTCGGGATGAAAAAGGGGATATTATTAAAATTATCGGTAAGACGCTGAATGTGGACAGGGAATATAAAGCACGGGAAGCATTAAAAATGGAGTCCCGGAAGGATGCATTGACTGGTCTGCTTAATAAGGGTGTGTTTGAAGAGGAAATGGCAAAGTTTTTTTCGCGTTACCAAAGAGGGCTGGCATTAGATCATCATGCAATATATATAATGGATATTGACAATTTTAAGGGGATAAATGATACCTATGGGCATATATTTGGGGATTATGTATTAGAGCAATATGCAAATCAGCTCAAGACTGTTTTTCAGGAACAGGCTCTGGTGGGGCGTATAGGGGGAGATGAATTTGCAGTGCTGAAGAAAAAAATTGTCAGCCGCTCGGAAGCAGAAAAATATGCAAAACAGCTGAATGCAAGAGTCAGGGAAATGGAATTAAAAAACGGGGCCAAGATTACAACCAGTATTGGTATTGCTATATTTCCGGCAGACGGACAGGAGTTCAGAGGAGTGTTCCGAGCAGCGGATATTGCACTATATGACGTTAAGAATAATGGAAAAGACGGGTATGCATTTTATAATGAAGCAGATGAATACACAGTTAAAAAAAGAGGGACGGCAGGTATAGGGAGAGTAGAGGCACCAAAGCAGGGCCTGACTAAAGAGGAACAGGAATCCCGTTATCGGGAGTTGGAAAATCAGGTAAATGAATTGCTTAAGGAAAAATATTATTATAAACAATTAAGGTCAGATGATTTCTATTATTATGTGATGGAAAGAGACCACCGTCTGGTATTTGAAAGTACGGGAAAGGCGGATAAGCCGGTCTTTTGTTATCAGCAGTATGGTTTGGAAAAACCATGCAAAACCTGTCTGGTTCCATACATGAATGATCATGATAAACGGTATAGTGTGGAATATTATGATAAGGAAAGTAAACGCTGGTTTTCAAAAACGGTTGTCCGGCTGAAAGGAAGAGAGGGACAGATCCAGTATGTGATTTGTCAGGAAGATGTTACCCGTCTGCTGGGAAAAAGAAATACTGTAGATAAGCTGACAAATTTATCTACAATAGAATATTTTGAGACAGAAACACTGAAATTGATATCAGAAAATCCAGAAGTATATTGCATGGTATTTCTGGGATTTAAAAACTTTGATGCAATATGCAGGAAATTTGGTTATAAGGCAACAGACGAAATTTTAAAAATGGTTGGAAAACAGTTAAATTATTCTTTGGTGGAGGGAGAAACAGCCGCCAGAATACAGGGGCGGGATTTTCTGCTGCTGTTAAAAAAGGACATGTCTGTTTTTGATCGTGTTCACATGATTATGAAGGTGTTACAGCATGAATGTGAAATGGTCTATGCGGGGATTTTTGCTTATATGGAATCCGGAGTCTATAATATGGAGTCTGAAAGGATATTTCTGGCAGAAGCAATTGATTTTGCTGATTATGCCAGACAGAGTCTTCGCGGTTTGAAAAAGCGGAAGAGAAATGAAATTGCATTTTTTGATGAAACATTACAGGAACAATATCGAAAAGAAAATGTTATCTGTAGGAATATGTATCAGGCATTTTTTGACGAGGAGTTTAAACTATATTTCTTACCCGAAACGGAAGATGGAAAAGTAAAAGAAGTAAGATTATTGACAAAATGGGAAGATGAAAAAGGGAATATAAGGGAACAAGAAGAGTATATTCCTATATTTCAAAAAAAGAATTTTATGATGGAGTTCGATTTAAATATATATGAAAAGGCTTTTTCCTATTTACAGCAATGGAAACAGGAAGGAAAACAGATACCGGTTGTAAATCTGGATATGACAGATAACAGTTTATGGGAGCCTGCCATATTTGATAAATTATCAGAATTAATGGAACGGTATGGTATTCAATACAAAGAAATCCGAATCGTGATAGACCGGAAACGATTTGCAAAGGAAAACTTTGATATAGAAGGGCTGGAAGATTGTTTGAAGAAAAGAGGATTTTTTGTTGTTCTGACAGAAGAAAAGGATATACAGGATAAAAACATAAGAAAATTCATATCCCCCGAGGATTTGGAAAAACTGTTAGAGAAGGAATGATAAAAGCAGAGATAGGTGACCGGAAAGGAAAATGAGATGGCAGAATATTATATGAATCATGAAACGGATTCTTTTTTGAGATGGCAGGGAAGGATATTGGAGAAACAGGGAACCTGTTACTTTGGATATACTAATAGCAGTCTCAATTTGAGTGTAAAGGGAAGTTCCCTGTATATGTATATGATTACCGGTGATAATGAAGTGGTGAATCAGCCGGGATTTAGAATTTATGTAGATGGCAAAAAGGTGTCTGAATTGGTTTTGGACAGAAGGGAGGATTGGTATCTGATTTGTGAATTGAGTCCTGGGGAAGTGCATGAGGTACGGATCATAAAGATTACGGAAGCAGCGATGTCTTATGGAGGACTTAGGTGCATAAAGGTTTGTGATGGAGAACTGCTGCCGGCGGAGGATACAGTGGACAGCCGGATTAAGGTGGAATTTATCGGGGATTCCATAACCTGTGGATATGGGGTACACGGAGAACCGGAAAGTGAATATACAATTCGCGAAGAAGATGGAGAATACAGTTATGCCGCCTTTATGACCAGGGAAATGAATTGGAATGCCAGATGGATATCTGCTTCCGGGTACGGAATGTTTGTGGAGTATACCGGCAATCAGGAGAACAATGTTCCCAAATTATATCCATATGTAAACTGGTTTGTAGACAGGGAAAAGAAAATAGAGGCAGGGGAGTTTGAGCCGGAGTATATTTTTATCAATTTGGGAACAAATGATTCAGGGCATTTGCATAAAGAAGAAATTCTTCAGGGGTTTTTGAAGGCATATGAAGATTTTTTAATGATGTTAAGACATTATCATAAGGAAAGTATAATTATATGTGTGCTGGGCACTTTATGCAAAGGAGTATTTCCTTATGTGGAACAGGTGGTAGAGAAGGTAAAAGCAAAAGGAGTGGAAAATATCTATGCCTATGAGCTGCCTTATCATGATGTGAAAAGAGACGGAATGGCATCTATGCACCCTTCTGTGGCGACGCATAAAAAAGATGCAAAAAGAATTTTGGATTTTATGAAACGGGAGGGAATTTTGTAGAGGATTTCCCGGACATAAACGGAGGTATGTATGAAAAATGTATTGAATATAGATACGCCTTTTTTTCGGGCAATGGGAAAAATAGGTGATATTTTTCTTCTGAATTTCATATTTGTGATTACCAGTATTCCCTTGATTACTCTAGGGGCATCCATTACTGCACTTATGACAATTGCGATTAAGATGACAACTAACAAAGAGAATTATATTGTATCAGGATATCTGAAGGCATTCCGGTCAAACTTTAAACAGGCCACCGTGATTCATATATTGCTGGCTGTACTTGGGGGGATTTTGTTTTTTGATCTGCATTTCTGGGTAAGTCTGCAAAATAAAAGTGCAGGTTTTATGATTATTATTTCTGTTATTCCCATAATGGTATATTGTATGGTATTATTATATGTATATGTACAACAGGCGATTTTTGAAAATCGTATTACTGCTACTATCAGAAATGCATTACTGATGGCAGTGAAAAACCTGCCTGGGACATTGCTGTTAGGAATCGTAGTGATTGCAATCATATGTGTAATGTATTTTTTTGATTCAGTGCGGATTTTTATGGTATTGTATGGTTTTGGACTATTGGGCTATGGTATGGCAGTTGTATACCGATATATATATCGGGAGTATCTGGATGAATCGGAAGAAGAAAATGCAGAATTACCGGATGAAAGTGTGAATGAGGACATTGGAAAATTAGGAATTGAGTGGAAAAGAGAGTGAGCAGGGATGGTAAAAAAACAGGTAACAATGAAAGACGTGGCGAAGGCAATGGATGTAAGCATTGTAACGGTTTCAAAAGCGCTGGCGGGAAAAGACGGAGTAAGCGATATGCTAAGGGAGCGGATTGTCGATAAGGCAGGAGAGCTGGGCTATATTGCAAAAGGGGACAGAAGCAGGAGAGAAGACTTAAATATCAATATCGGCATTGTCATATCAGAGAGATTTGTAAGTGATAATTCTTTTTATTTTAAAATTTACCAGAAAATGCTTATGGAACTTTCAAAAAAAGGATATATCGGTATTCTGGAGATTGTCCGCAGGGAAGATGAAGAGACAGGGATGCTTCCTAATATCGTGCGGATGAACTCGGTTGACCAGGTAGTAATAGTTGGTGAAATGCAGAGTATATTTTTAGAGAGTCTTGTTCAAACCGGGCTTGGAATTACCTTTTTTGATTTTGAAAATGAAGAGTTTGATGTGGACTGTGTAGTCAGCGATGGGGTGAACGGTGGTTTTCTCCTTACCAGATATCTGGTGAAAAATGGACATAAGAGAATAGGTTTTGTCGGTAATTATAAAAGCACTAGAAGTATTCTGGACCGGTATATGGGTTATATGAAATATCTGATTGCAAAAGAGCAGATTTATAATGCAGAATGGACACTTCCTGACAGGGATGAAAGTGGTAAATTTATTGAATTGGAATTGCCGGATGATATGCCAGATGCTTTTGTTTGTAACTGTGATCTGGTAGCCTATCGTATGATCGATGCTTTGGAGAAGGCGGGCTATTCCGTGCCGGAGGACATTTCTGTGGTAGGATATGATGATTTTGTGGAGCAGCCTTCGGAAGAGATTGCCCTGACCACATATCAGGTAAATACGGATGAAATGATCGACCGCTGTATACACATTATTGAAGAGAGAGCCAAAAATAAGAACTACCGCCGCGGAACGACGGTGGTTTATGGAAAATTAGTGGTTCGCGATACAGCTAGAAGAATAGAATAAATAGCTATAAAGAATGATAATGGTCATATAATCGTTGTTTGGAGGAATAGATCTGATTTTGCCTGCGGTATGCAGTGGGAGTTAGATCTGTTCTTTTTTTAAACTGTGTAATAAAATTATTTATGGTTGAAAATCCTGTTTCATCTGCAATTTCTGCAATAGAATGGTCGGTAAATTGTAATAATTTTTTGCTCTCATCCACGCGGAAATCAATTAAATAGTCGATTAATGACTGGTTCATATAATAAGTAAAGTTTCTGGACAGACTATATTTACTGAGGGCAAAATGGCTGGCAAGGGAATCCAGGGTTATTTTTTCGGTATAATGTTCCTGGATATAGTTAATAATCTGTATGATATGTTCCGGTTCCTCGCCATACCGGTTCTGGATGGCACGATCCAGTGTAAGATGAGTAATCAGGTCGCATAAAAGCTTTGGAAATATCAAAAAGTTTCCTTCCTGCCCGGAAATGGCATTCGAATAAATCTGGCGAAAGGTTGCAGCGATGGCAGGTGAGTGCTGGGAGTGGATGGTGATGTCGTCATTTTCCGTAAAATCGCTGTAATAATCAGGGAGAGACTTCCCAGAGGCAAATATCAAAATAAAATCCCAATCCTGATTACTTTTGGGCAGTTCTATTGTAAAACCATGGGAACAGTCAAACCATGCAGCAGTGTCCTTGGTTAAAGTGTGTTCATGATTGCTGGTACAAAGTTTGGCATAACCGTCGAAAGTATATAAGAATGCATAGCATGGAAGCGCTTTTAATGACATTCCATATGGATAGTGACATCTTGATTTTGTAATGCCATACAGTGTAAATGCATATTTTGAACACAATTGGGGAAAAATCATATTATTCAGTATTTGTTTTTGATATCGAAGATGGCTGGAAGCCTCTTCCAGTAAAATATGAAAGTTCATAATACACCTCATAATGGTTTAAGTAAATGGATTATATTATTTAGGTTAAAATATGGGAGAGGAATCTTGTATATTGTGAAAAATGTGCAGTTAAATGTATTGATTCTATTTGCATTATAGCATATTATAAATAAAAAGCAAGATATTTTGAAAATTGACAAGATAATGTAGTGAATTGTTTAGCTAAATGATGTATATTAAATTTAAGCTAAATATTAATTAAATAGCGAAGAAAAATAACTTATTTAGAAAGGGGACTTATCTATGAGAAAATTTATGAAAAGAGCAGCAAGTACAGCTTTAGCTGCAGCCATGGTATTCTCACTGGCAGCGTGTGGACAGAATGGAGGAGATACAACAGAAGGAACGACAGCAGGAGATGGTGCTTCATCAACGACAGAGGCAGCACAGGAAAGTGATATTACAGGAGAAATCACAGTACTTACTCAGAGAACTGATTTGGTGGATACTGATTTTGCAGATTATGCAAAACAGTTCCAGGAAAAGTATCCGGGCACAGAAGTAAAGTTTGAAGCAATGGAAAACTATGAGGATGATATTGCGATTCGTTTAAATGCTGGAGATTATGGAGATGTTTGTATGGTTCCTACTTCAGTAGCAGCAAAAGATTATGCTACCTACTTTGAAGCATTGGGAACGGTCGAAGAGCTTTCTGCACAGTATGATGAGAAATTTTTAACAAGCCGTTCATATAATGGGACAGTATATGGACTTCCTTCCGGAGCAAATGCTTCCGGTATTGCTTACAATAAGAGAATATTTGAGGAGGCAGGTGTAGAAGGAGTACCTTCCAGCGCAGAGGAATTCATTGATGCATTAAAGAAAGTAAAAGAAAATACAGAAGCAATTCCGTATTATACAAATTATCATGACACATGGGCATTGTCTCAGTGGCAGAGTTATGTGGGAGCAGTTTCAGGTGATAGTGATTATGTAAATAATAAGATGTGTAATGAGCAGGATCCTTTTGCTGAAGGAAAACCTGGATACAAGGTTTACAATCTTTTATACCAGATTGTAGAAAACGGTTTATGTGAAGCTGATCCGGTAACTTCTGACTGGGAGGCAAGTAAGACAATGATCAATAATGGAGAGATTGCCAGCATGGTAATGGGTTCATGGGCAGTAAGCCAGTTTAAGGAAGCAGGAGATCATCCGGATGATGTCGGATATATGCCATTCCCTGTAGCGGCAGATGACGGACAGGTTTATACTGGTGCAGATGCGGACTATTCTTATGGTATTCCTACATCTTCTGATAACAAAGCAACTGCAAGAGCATGGATTGATTTTATGCTTAACGAGTCAGGCTTTGCAGAAAAACAGGGTGAGATTTCAATCGTAAAAGGTGCTGCTCTTCCAGAGAACCTTGCAGATTTTGAAGGTGTTGAATTTATTGTTACAAACGTTGCTACTACTGAAAATGATGGTAAGTGGGATGCAGTACACAATGAATCAGAATTAAATCTCTGGGGTGGTTCTTCTTATCAGGCAGAGATTATCGATACTGCATTAGGTCAGTCTCAGAGCGGATTTAAGAGTTTTGATGATGTAATGGCAGAGTGGAACAAGAAATGGAATGCAGCACTTGAGAGTGTAAACGAAACCTGGGGACAGGATTAATTAAACAGGGCTGTTATTGGAAAAAGGGCTTCAGGTTTATTGTGAAGTATAAACCCGGAGTCCTTTCTCTTCACAGCATGAATACGGGTCAAAGGAGGAGTTGTAGTGGAAAATGAAGAAAAAGAAGAAGTAAAAGAAATAAAGAAACCCTCTCGCTTGAAAGAATTTTTGTCAAAAAGAAAAACTCAAAAGTGGATTATTGTGATTACATTTTTGATCGTACCTATGTTCCTGCTGATTACCTTTACCTATCTGCCCTTTGTGGATATGGTGAAATACAGCTTTATGAAATGGGATGGGTTTAGTACAAAGAAGACATGGATAGGGTTTGACAATTATATAGAAGTTTTTACAAGACCGGAATATCTGAAGGTTATGAAAAACAGTATTTATTATTTTGTTGGTTCCCTGATACAGATTGCACTGGCACTGTTCTTTGCAACAGTATTAAATTCCAAGATAAAGGGAGGCAATTTTTTTAAAGGAGTCATCTTTTTCCCAAGCTTGATCAATGGTGTTGCGGTTGGTATGGTCTTCCTGTATTTCTACAAGGGCGGTGGAACACTGGATACAATTTTAACTGCACTGGGTGCGGATCCTGAACAATTACCGTTGTGGCTGGGAAATGCAGCAATTATTAACTTTTCGCTGGTATTTGTTTCGCTTTGGCGGTACATGGGACAGAATATGGTCATGTTTAATGGTGCAATTCAGTCAGTGAGCGGCGAGTTGTTAGAGGCAGCAAGTCTGGACGGGGCGAATACATGGCAGCAGTTTATGTATATTATTCTACCTAATATTAAAACAGTAGTAAGCTTAAACCTGATTCTGGCAGTAAAGGGAGCTATTAGTGTATTTGAAATCCCATACATTATGACAGGTGGTAATAACGGTTCTTCTACCTTCGTTATTCAGACTTTGAATACGGCATTTGGAAGCCGGAAAATTGGTCTGGCGTCTGCTATGGGTGTTGTCCTGCTAATCTTTATAATGATTGTTACCTTTATTCAGAAGCACTTTATTGAAGGAAAGAGGGATGATTATGGAAAATAAAGTTAGATTGCAGAAGCAGTACAATGACCACATGACTGAGAAAGAGGTAAAAAAGGCAAGAAAGAAAAAAGTCAGATTAAAGAAGCTTCCGATTACTTTGTTAAAATATGCGGTTCTGATTTTAACCGCAGCGATTATTCTGCTTCCCTTGGTAGTGGTATTTTTGGGTTCCTTTAAAGGGCATGAGGAGTTTTTGACTACTGGAGTATTTGAACTTCCGAAAAATCTGAATTTTGATAATTATGTCCGGGCGTTTGTGGATGGAAAAATGTCCCTTGGTTTTTTCAATACGGTCATTATCCTGTTGGTATCCATTATTGCAACAGTGTTGACGGGTACAATGACGGCATATATTATCAACCGGTTTAAATTCCCGGGAAGAGGAATGATTAGTAATCTGTTTTTGGTTGCATCCCTAATTCCGAGTATTACCATGCAGATGAGTGTGTTCCAGATTATCAATAAAATGGGTTTATTTAATACACGCTGGTCTACGATTCTTCTGTTTGCAGGTACTGATATTATTTCAATTTATATCTTTTTACAGTTTTTAGAGAATATATCCTATTCTCTGGATGAATCGGCGATTATGGATGGTGCTTCCTATTTTAAAGTATATTGGAGGATTATTCTGCCGTTGTTAAAGCCGGCAATTGTGACAGTAATTATTATTAAGGGTGTGGGCTTTTACAATGAATTTTATACCCCATATCTGTATATGCCAAGTTCAGATTTAGCAGTTATTTCAACAGCATTATATAAATTTACAGGTCCTTACGGTTCGCAGTGGGAGATTATCTGTGCAGGAATTGTTATTACCCTTCTGCCAACCCTGATCATCTTCCTGTTGCTGCAAAAGCAGATTTATGCAGGTATGACGCAGGGCTCTGTAAAAGAATAGGAGAAGCTTATGTCAAAAGTAAAGTTTATTGGAGGAAGTGCACTTCCAAATATTCCGTGGCAGGAAAAACCGGAGAAAACCGGCGATGCTCCGATTTGGAGGTATACAGAAAATCCGATTATTGGAAGAAATCCGTTGAAAAATGTTGCCAGAATATTTAATTCGGCAGTTATGCCTTATAATGGGGAGTTTATCGGTGTCTTTCGTGGGGAACAGGTGAATGGAATCCCTTATATCTATCTTGGTCATAGCAAGGATGGAATTCATTGGCAGTATGATGAAGAGAAAATACATTTTGTGGATGAGAACGGGAACGATTTTATGCCCAAATATGCTTATGATCCAAGGCTTGTAAAAGTAGAAGATATTTATTATATCATGTGGTGTACTGATTTTTATGGAGCATCAATCGGCATGGCAAAAACTACCGATTTTAAGACCTTTGTCAGAATAGAAAATCCGTTTATTCCATTTAACCGGAATGCAGTGCTGTTTCCAAGGAAAATAAATGACAAGTTTATGTTACTTTCGAGACCGAGTGACAGTGGGCATACACCGTTTGGGGATGTCTTTTTAAGTGAAAGTCCTGATATGGTATATTGGGGCAGACACAGGCATGTTATGGGTAAGGGGTCTGAATGGTGGGAATCCGTTAAAATCGGAGGTGGTGCAGCACCGATTGAGACTTCAGAGGGATGGCTTTTATTCTATCATGGGGTAAGCGGAACCTGTAACGGTTTTGTTTATAGTATAGGTGGAGCAATTTTGGATATAGATAACCCATCTATTGTAAAATACAGATGCGAGAACTATTTACTGACACCTGAAGAGTGGTATGAGGAAAGAGGTTTTGTTCCAAATGTATGTTTTCCGTGTGCTACGCTTCAGGACGCAGATACTGGAAGAATTGCAATTTATTATGGTGCGGCTGACAGTTATGTTGGTCTGGCGTTTACAAAGCTGGATGAAATCGTGGAATATATTAAGGAACACAGCGTTTTAAGTGAGCAGGACAGTGAAATAGGAATTCGCTAATTTTCAAATAAATATAGGGATAACAGATTTTTCTGTTATAGAAGGGAGTTTATACTGCCCGGATATTCCCCCCTTTTTGGGCGGTATCTCCCTTCACAATTAATGAAAAGAGTTTGGAATTTGGAAATCCACAGTGGGAATGCAGACCATTCTTTATGTTGGAAGATAAGGAGGTTTCTGTGGTAGTTAATGAAGTAAAAAATGAATTTTTGAATCATGTGATTCCTTTTTGGGAAAAGTTGATAGATGAAAATAACGGGGGCTATTATGGATTGCTGGATTATGATCTGAAGCTGGATAAGACAGCAGAGAAAGGATGTATTTTAAACAGCCGGATTCTGTGGTTTTTTGCTAATGCATACCTTACTTTTGGTGATGATTCTTATTTGAGATATGCAGATCATGCTTATGCATTCTTAGTAAAGTCCTGTTTGGATAAAGAAAATGAAGGTGTGTTCTGGTCATTGAATTATGACGGAACGGTATGTGACAGTACCAAACATACCTATAATCAGGCGTTTGCCATATATGCATTGTCATCATATTATGATGCAGTGAAAAATGAGGAGGCTAAGGAGCTTGCTTTTAGTCTGTACCACCTGATTGAGAACCGGTGCAAGGATGAAATGGGATATCTGGAAGCATTTACAAGAGATTTCCGGCCGGTATCGAATGAAAAACTTTCAGAAAATGGTGTTGATGCTGCAAGGACTATGAATACACTGCTTCATGTATTTGAGGCTTATACAGAACTTTACCGTGTCAGTGGCAGGCAACAGGTGGCAGACAGTATGCGTTCCATTTTAGATGTATTTGCAGATAAGATGTACAATGCAGAGATTGGGAGACTGGAAGTATTTTTTGATGACACCTATCATTCTCTGGCAGATGTGTACTCTTATGGACATGACATTGAGACGGCATGGCTGATTGACAGAGGATTAGAAGTTTTAGGAGATAGGCAGTATACAGATAGATTGGAAAAAATAACGGCGAGACTGACTGCCCAGGTATATAGAGAAGCTTTTGACGGTTGTTCCTTGCCGGTAGAGAGCTGTAACGGAGTAGTGGACGAAACCAGAGTATGGTGGGTGCAGGCAGAAGCTATGGTGGGATTTTATAACGGATATCAGAAAAATCCAGAAAAAATTGAGTACATTAAGACAGTGCGGGCTCTATGGGAATATATAAAGAACCATATCATAGATAAAAGAGAAGGCTCTGAATGGTTCTGGGAGGTGGATGGCAATGGGAATCCGACAAATCCAAGACCGATTGTAGAGCCATGGAAGTGTCCGTATCATTCCGGCAGAATGTGTTTTGAATTGTTGAGGAGGAAGGCAGATGTTTAAAGAGGCTTATAAAAAACAGTTATCCCGTTATGAGGATATCATAAACAGAAAAAATAAAAAAACGGATTTTTATAACGGAATCTATGATCGGTATGAATATCCGGTACTTACAAGAGATCACATTCCACTTACATGGAAATATGATCTGAATCCTGAAACAAACCCGTATTTTATGGAGCGCCTTGGTGTGAATGCCGTGTTTAATGCAGGTGCTGTTTATTTGGATGGGAAATATTATCTGGTGGCAAGGATTGAAGGAAATGACAGAAAATCTTTTTTCGGTGTTGCTGTAAGTGATAATGGTGTAGACGGATTCCGGTTTATGGATTATCCGATTTTATTGGAGGATACCTGTGCAGAGGAAACAAATGTATATGATATGCGGCTGACTAAGCACGAGGACGGATATATTTACGGTGTATTCTGCTCTGAGAGCAAGGATACGAAAAGCGGGGATTTATCTGCGGCTATAGCGGCAGCGGGAATTGTGAGAACAAAGGATATGGTGAATTGGGAGAGGCTTCCGAACCTGAAAACCCTTCGCTCCCCGCAGCAGAGAAATGTGGTGCTGCATCCTGAGTTCGTGGATGGAAAGTATGCATTTTATACCCGCCCCATGGATGATTTTATTGATACCGGTTCAGGTGGTGGTGTGGGATTTGGATTATGTGATGATATTATGAATCCTGTCATTGATGAAGAAATCATTACAAGTAAAAGAAAATATCATACGATAACCGAAGCAAAAAACGGTGCCGGTGCAGTGCCTATTAAGACAGATAAGGGATTTATCCATATTGCCCACGGAGTGAGAAATACGGCGGCAGGTCTGCGATATGTTATATATGCTTTTGCAACAGATTTAAAGCAGCCGTCTAAAGTGATTGCAGAGCCATCAGGATTTTTGCTTGCCCCATTAGGTGAGGAACGGATTGGTGATGTAAGCAATGTAGTATTTACCAATGGTGCGGTGGTAAACGAGAATAATGAAGTATTCATTTATTATGCTTCATCAGATACAAGAATGCATGTGGCTACAACAACGATAGACAGACTGGTAGATTATGTATTCCATACACCAGAAGATCCGATGCGTTCTGTGCTTTGTGTACAGCAGCGCTATGAACTTATCAAAAAGAATCTGGAATTTCTGGATTCTTTAGAATAGATATCTTAGGATATCCCCCTTTATAAATGTGTGTGGTTGTATTTCAAAGGTCCTGTTCTCCGCTCTCCGTTTTTTGATATAGGCTGCCGGACGATTTGACCGGATGTCAATGGGAGCAGGACTTTGGGATATGACAAAAGGAGGTAAAGATGAAAGCGGCTGGTATTTTTTCTGATAATATGGTTCTTTTGCGGGACAAAGAAATATGTGTGTTTGGAACGGGAGAGGAAAAGGAAAAGGTTCAGGTTGTAATAGATGATATAGAGGTTGTCACGGAGGTGACAGAGGGAAAATGGAGCGTACTTTTGCCAGCACATTCTGCAGGCGGTCCATATGTGATGAGAATTACAGGTGATGCAGATGTGGTAGAAATTACCAATATTTTATATGGTGAGGTATGGTTTGCAGGCGGACAGTCAAATATGGAATTGGAAGTTCAGAATGCTGATTTTGGCGGGGAAGAACTGGCAGAAGCAGATTATAAGGAAATCCGTTATTATAACGTGATTAAAACACCATATCTTGATGATGAAGTATTGGAAAAGGAATCAGCGCAAAGCTGGCATATGTGCAGGGATGGAGATTTTCGTGATATGTCCGCAGTTGCGTATTTTTTTGCAAAAAAAACTTATGAACAGCTGAAGGTTCCGGTAGGGATTATTGACTGTTATCAGGGAGGTACGTCTATTTCCTGCTGGCTCAGTGAAGAGAATTTGAGAAGTATTCCAGAGGGAAAGCCTTATCTGGAAGAATATGAAAGTGTGATTAACAATCAGACGGAAGCAGAGTATGAGACTGCATTGGAACAGTACAACCGGCGTTTGGATGCGTATAATTGTACGGTTGAAAAGCTAAAGAAGGAAAATCCGGGAATTAAGATGGATAAAATAAACGAGAAGGCTGGTGAATATCCGTGGCCGCCTCCGATGGGCAGGAAATCTCTGTATCGTCCCTGTGGTTTGTACACGAGCATGATAAGCAGAGTATATCCTTATACTGTTCGGGGTTTTTTATACTATCAGGGAGAAGAAGACACTACAAAGACAAAACACTACGACAGGCTGCTTTTGCAGCTGATTGCTCAGTTTCGGAAGGACTGGCAGGATTCTACCCTGCCCTTTGTGATTGTCCAGCTTCCGATGTTTATTGCAAAAAATGATGAAGAGGACTATACGTGGGCAAAACTAAGGCTTGCACAGGAATATGTATATCATCTGGTTCCTTATACAGTACTGACAGTGCTGCTGGATTTGGGGGAATATGACAACATCCATCCCACGGATAAAAAGACACCAGGAACCAGGCTGGCACTACAGGTATTGGAAAAAATTTATCAGAAGCCGGTTGAGGGAAGCCCTATGTTCTTTCGTTTTGCAGAGCCTATACGAAATAAGGTCACTCTTACTTTTGTTAATACTTATGGAGGGGTAAAGAGTATGGATAATGGGCTGCAGGATATTCGGGAGGCGGAAATTGAGGGAATGCCTGTAGGGTTTGAATTATCGGAAAACGGTGCAGACTGGTATCCTGCCAGTGCAGTGATTCAGGGCGAACAAATTACAGTCTGGAATGAAAAAACTGCATCTCCGGTATATGTCAGGTATGGCTATTTTAATTATGGAAAAGTAAATGTTTATAATGGGGCAGGATTACCACTTGCACCCTTTTGTGAACAAATCTGAGAGGAGGAATAACAAGGATGGATTACAAACAGGTATATGAAAGCTGGCTGGAAGACCCTTATTTTGATGAGGGGACCAAAAAAGAACTGCTGGACATAGCAGGAGACGAGGAGGAGATAGAGGACCGCTTCTACCGGGAACTGGAGTTTGGCACCGGAGGGCTCCGGGGCATCATCGGTGCAGGGACGAACCGGATGAATATCTATACGGTGCGAAAGGCCACCCAGGGGCTGGCAAACTATGTGATCGAGGCAGGGGGGCAGGAAAAGGGTGTTGCCATCGCCTATGATTCCAGAAGGATGTCGCCAGAGTTTGCAAAAGAGGCAGCACTGTGCCTGAACTCCAACGGCATAAAAACCTACATTTTTGAAAGCCTGCGCCCTACACCGGAATTATCCTTTGCGGTAAGGGAGCTGGAGTGTATTGCAGGAATCGTCATCACTGCCAGTCATAATCCGGCAGAATATAACGGATATAAAGTTTACTGGGAGGATGGTGCCCAGATCACGCCGCCCCACGATAAAAATATTCTGGCACATGTGGCAGCGGTAAAAAGCTTTTCCGAGGTATCTACGATAGAGGAACAGGAAGCTGTCAGACTGGGGCTGTATAACGTGATTGATTCCTCGATGGATGACCGGTACATGGAGGAGCTGAAGAGGCAGAGCATCCATCCTGAAATCATTGAGAAGATGGCAGAGGATATTAAGATCGTCTATACGCCGCTTCACGGTACGGGAAATCTTCCTGTCCGCAGAGTGTTAAAAGAATTAGGGTTTAAACAGGTCTATGTAGTAGAGGAACAGGAGAAACCGGATGGGGATTTTCCTACAGTGCCGTATCCGAATCCAGAAGATCCGAAGGCATTTACACTGGCACTTAAGCTGGCCGGGGAGGTGGATGCAGACATTGTGCTTGCGACAGATCCGGATGCAGACCGTCTGGGTGTCTATGCAAAAGACAGTAAAACGGGAGAATATGTGAGCTTTACCGGGAATATGTCCGGTATGCTGATTGCGGAATATATCTTAAGGGAGAGACAGAAAAGCGGAACACTGCCGGAAAATGCGGCCCTGGTGAAGACCATTGTCACAACGAATATGGCAGATGTATTGTGCAGGGACTATGGCGTGAAGCTCATAGAGGTACTGACAGGTTTTAAGTTTATTGGTGAGCAGATCAGGTTATTTGAGGAAAATGACAGTTACTCTTATGTATTTGGTCTGGAAGAGAGTTATGGCTGTCTGGCGGGAACCTATGCAAGGGATAAGGATGCCTGTGTGGCAGTGATGATGCTCTGCGAGGTGGCGGCAGCCTATAAAGCGGAAGGAAAAACGCTCTGGGACGGCATGCTGGATATTTATGGGAAGTATGGATATTTCCGTGAGGACTTAGAGACGATTACCATGAAGGGAATCACCGGAGCGGAGCAGATCAAGGCAGTTATGGAGAAGCTGAGGGAGAATCCGCCGTCTGTTCTTGGTGGTATCAAGGTAAAAGAAGTAAGGGATTATCAGTCATCCATTGCAAAGAACCTGGAAACCGGAGAGGAGAAGGAGATTACCCTGCCCAGGTCCAATGTACTGTATTTTGAGATGGAGGATGACTGCTGGTGCTGTGCAAGACCATCTGGGACGGAACCGAAGATCAAGTTCTACATCGGTGTGAAGGCGGACAGTCTTTCCGGGGCAGATGAACTGTTAAAGAAAGTAAAAGAGGATTTGACAGGCAGGACAGGGTGACTATGGCATACGGAATATCCGAAAGGGTATCCGGGAGAGGAAGGAAGAAATGGAGATATTGTTTTTAGAGCCTGTATTTAAGCAGACAGTCTGGGGAGGGAGCCGTTTGGGTTCCGTGTTCGGATATGACATACCCTGGGAAAATACCGGGGAATGCTGGGCAGTGAGCGCCCATCCTGCGGGGGAAAGCAGGATAAAAAACGGAGAGTATGCGGGATATACGCTGAGCAGGCTGTGGAAGGAAAAAAGGGAGCTCTTTGGCAGTGCAGAGGGAGAAGTGTTTCCGCTGCTTACCAAGATCATAGATGCAGAGGAAGACTTAAGCATCCAGGTACATCCGGATGATGCATATGCAAAGGAGCATGAGAACGGGGCACTGGGAAAGACGGAATGCTGGTATGTGCTGGACTGTGATGAGGATGCCGCGATTGTGATCGGGCACCATGCAGGGAGCCGGGAAGAATTAAGAAGGATGGTTGAAGAAGGGCGGTGGAAGGAGCTGATCCGGGAGGTGCCGGTAAGGAAAGGTGATTTCTTCCAGATCAATCCGGGATGCGTGCATGCCATCAAGGGAGGGACAATGATACTGGAAACCCAGCAGAACAGTGATATCACCTACCGGCTGTATGATTATGACCGCCTGAGCAATGGGAAAAAAAGGGAACTGCATATCGGGAAGAGCCTGGATGTGATAGAGGTTCCCTATAAGGAAGCGGAGGCGGGAGAAAAGTCTGGAAAAGGAAGCGCCAATGTATGGTTTGAGGAACTGGTGGACTGTTCGAAGTATACGGTGTGGAAGGGTACAGTAAAAGGAAAGGAGATACTAAAACAAGACAGGAGTTTCATGCTTGTTTCAGTAATAGAAGGAAGCGGATCGATCGGGAGCACGGCGGTAAGGAAGGGAGACCATTTTATCCTGCCCTGTGGTTTCGGGGAAGAAGAGGCATGCGGTGACTTTACGGTGATCTGCTCCGCAGTTTAAAGGTGGTGCAAAGTGAGTTATGAAGATTCACTGAAACGGGGATTTCCCGCAAAAAAGGAGGATAGCGTATGAGGAAAAAAACAAGAGTGAGATGTTTTGCTACAGGACTGGCACTGGCTGTTGCATTGTCAACATCAGGCACAGGCTTGTATGGCGGAATTCCACAGGTGTCAGCCGCAATATGGCAGGCAGGAGAGAAGCAGACAACAAATGCTATAGTCTGTGGAGAAGAAGAAAGCTGGGATTCAGCAGAAACAAAAGCAAGTGTAAGCTATGCAGGTACAAAAAAACAGCTGGCAAAAGGGACTCTGCTTTCGTACAAAATGACCATCAGTGACGAAGAATACCAATCTCTGGAAGATGGATATTTAAAGGTACAAGCAGTTATACAGCAGGAAGAAACATGGAATGAAGATACCGTATTAAAAATGGGATGGCCTATGTATTATCAAGGAGATTTTACAAATAATGAGGATGGAACATGGACAGCTACAGTTGAGTTTGAAGTGACAAAAGAAATAGAAATATTCCATTCCCTGTTGATTGATGTGGTGGGAACTCTTTTTGACGGCGATATTGACATTGCTGATGTTGAATTAAAGGATCCAAATGAAAGCTGGACGGCTGAAGGAACCGTAACCAATGAGGTAACTTTTGGAGATGTCGAGGACTGGGATACGTGGGATAATACATTAAGAGCGACTTTTGACGGTAATAATGAAAAGGTTGAGGCAGGCACGGATGTGAGCTTTGTTATGACAATGAGTGCAGATGCATATGCCACAATGAAAGAAAAGGATTATATTAAATTACAGGCAGTTTTATTTCAGGAAGCCGATAATTGGGATACTGTAGAGAAACTGGGATGGCCTATGTTTGCGCCTGCTGATTTTACGGAAAATGAGGACGGTACTTACAGTACTAAGGTTAAGATGACCGTAGAAACAGGAATTGATACGTTCCATTCATTGCTCATACAGGGTGTGGGAACAGGATTTTCCGGTTCGGTGGCCATATCAGATTTATCTTTCGTCAAAAAAACAGACGACCCGGTGCTGACACCACAGGAACCAACAGTATTGGCAGATTTTGCCACAGGTATTGAAGGCTGGGCAGGGGAAGCAGGTTACGATTATTCCCATGGAAATGCTGCATCAGAAAAGAAGGAAGAGGCAGCAGAGGCTGAATGGGATGAAGAGTCACAGAGTCTGAAGATGATAGTAGATTATTCGCAGGATACTGCTTCAGGCTGGAGTGAAGCAAAGATAAAAGGAACATTTACTCCGGTCAGTGTGGCAAATTATAATCTGGTTACTTTTACCCTGCGTTATCCATCTTCCATGGAAACCGTAAGGACTAAGTTTTTTATGAGCGATGCTACGGGAAAGGCTGAGATTTTGAACGGAGAAGGCTCCTTCCGGACAAAGACGGTAAAGGATTTAGGGAATGGCTGGTCAACAGTAACGATCAGAGGAGAATTTAAACCGGAGGATGTAGAGGCTGCTAACCTTACTATCGGTATAGTGGGACCATATGCAGATTTGGAATGTGTTTATATCGATGATGTAAAGCTGGGGCAGCTGGATGCATCTGAGGACTATGTTGCCATTACAGAAAAGGTAAAAGAGACAGCAGATAAAGCGGATTTAACAGGAATGGCAGAGAATGTAAAACTGGTGGATGGGAAGGCTACAAATGAAGCAAAGGCATTGGCTGCGTATCTGACAGGTCTGCAAAGCAGTGGACAGGTATTGTTTGGTCATCAGAATTCTACATTCCGTTCAGTAAGGGATAATGGTGTAACTTCTGATGTTAAAGATGTTACCGGTTCCGAGGCAGGATTGTTTGGTATTGATACTCTGGCACTTGCAGGAATAGAGACCAGCCAGACTACCAGACAGGATGCACTGGATGCTTCTATAGCGGCTTCAGTAAAAGCATACAATGGTGGGTCTATCGTTAGTCTGTCCTGTCATATGCCGAATTTTACCAATAAGAAGATTACGGAAACGGGAGATGAGAAGTATCCATATGATTTCACAAAATGTGATTTTTCAGAGTCAAAAGATTTAACACCTTGTGCAGATTACATTTTAGAAGGAGGGGAATATAATCCCCAGTATAATGCATATTTGGATATCATAGCTGATTATGCGTTGGCATTACAGGAAAAAGGAATTCCGGTATTGTTCCGCCCATTCCATGAAAACAGCGGTGGCTGGTTCTGGTGGGGGACTTCTACCAGTGTGGAATCTTATCAGGCAATCTGGAGATATATGGTTAATTATTTAGAGGAAAAAGGCGTGCATAATTTCCTGTATGTATATTCTCCGAATGGACCAGTATCCAGTGAGGCAGAATATCTGGAGCGTTATCCGGGAGATGCTTATGTGGATGTATTAGGTTTTGATTATTATGATGACTATGCGGATGCGAATGTGTATACAGGAGATGTATTTTTTGAGGCATTAGCAGGAAGCTGTGACATCGTGGCAGGACTAGCGAAACAAAAAGGGAAAATTCCGGCGATTGCAGAAAGCGGTATCCGGATTACCGGGGCAGGAAAAGACAGCCTGATGGTGACTGGCAATCCGACTACAGGAAAAGACTGGTATAATAAATTAGTAAATACTGCTTCTTCCCATGGCATTCCGTACTTCCTGTTATGGGCAAACTTTGACAGTGCAAATTTCTTCATTCCGTATAAGTTTAATGATACAATGGGACAGGAAATGATCAATGAATTTATTTCTTCCTATAACAATGAGAAATCTATTTTTGGTAATGGAACCAACTTCTATGTTTCAGGTGAGAGCGGTGCGGCAGATGCAGCAATCAGCAAGGCAGACAGCGTTACGTTAAGCGGATATAGTGAAGAAGTAACAGGTTATATGATTTCACCGAAGAATTATGCAGTGATAAAAGAACCGTATGAGATGAAAGCATCTGTTAAGAATGCGAAGAAGGTTGAATTCAGGATTCAGACAGCAGAGGGCAAAGAAGCTGTTACCGTTTCTGCTTCAGCACAGGGAAATATTTATACAGGAGTATTAACAAAAGAGATCCTTGCATCACTTGGAGAGACCAGTACAGGTATTGTCACTTTAATCGCAGATGGACAGCAGCTGGGACAGGCAAAATTTATCAACTTTAATAAAGATGCAGATGTAATGCCGCAGACTGTATTTGATGATTTTGAGTATTACTATGGTAATAACGGGTTGTTGCAGAGCAAATATGGTTCCCATAATTCTGCTTCAAATTGCAGTTCTTCCATGACTTTGGATAGTGAGAACAAGGTGCAGGGTGATTACAGCGGTGTATTTAATTACAAGCTCACTTACAAGGGTTCCGAGGTATGGACCGGTGGTCTTGGACGTGTATTGGATGCAGATAAAACGGATTTTTCCAAGTATAATGCAATTTCCATGTGGGTAAAACCGGATGGTAACGGACAAAAGCTGGTACTTCAGTTAAATGATAATTATGAAGCATACCTGACAGATTTTGTAAAGGGAGAACAGGCACAGTATGTGACGATTCCGTTTAGCAAATTTATTATAAAGGGTGGAAGCACAGCGGTGGACCCATCTGGCATTAAGAGTTTTAAAATCTGGTGTAATTCCGTACCGGACAACTATAAGGGTGATAAGGATGAAAAGGGAAATTATACAGTAGAAGGCAAAATTTATTTTGATGACATCAAGGCAGTGAAAATCAGTGAAGAGGATTTGGCAAAGACGGATGCAAACGGTTTGATTATCAGTGATAAACCATTAACAGATTTATTAGATAATACGAAGCCAGAAGAGCCGGTGAACCCAGGACCACAGGAACCAGCACCTGGACCGGGAACAACAAATCCGCCAACCGAGCCGGTTCCTCCTACAACCCAGACGCCTGTAACAGGAGAACAGGGGCCGGATATTGAGGCATCAAAGGCTTCCACATCCAATATAACCTTAAGCTGGAAGCCAAATGACAAGGCAGCCGGTTATTATGTGTATATCTATGATAAGAGTAAAAAGAAATATGTGAAGGCTGCAGATACGGCGAAGCCGACTGCTAAGGTCAGCAAAATAAGCGGTAAAAAATTAAAAGCCGCAACGGAATACAAATTTAAGGTAACTGCATATCAGATTACAGATGGTAAAAAGGTTGAAATTGCAGATTCTGCATTTTTACTTACTACAGCAACGGCACCAAAGAAAGTCAGCTTTAGCAGCCTGAAGAAAAAGGGCAGTAATAAAGCGGTTCTGAAATGGAAAAAGGTATCGGGTGCTTCCGGCTATGAAGTTTACATGAAAACCGGAAGTAAAGGAAAGTATAAACTGGTTAAGACCATCAAGAAAGGAAAAACAGTAAGTTATACGAAAACCAAATTAAAGAAGAAGACGAAGTATTATTTTAAGGTTCGAAGCTTTAAGAGTGTTTCCGGTAAAAAAGTGTATGGTGCTTATTCAAGAACCAGAAGTATTAAATTGAAATAAAATAAAAGGGGATATCTACAAATGGAAACAGTGTGATATCCCCTGTTTTAACTTAAAAGGCAATTGTCTGTTTAACCTAGATTATGAAAGGAAGGGAAATAATAGATGGAATATATGAAAGGATTTACGTTTGCACCGTTTTGCGAAAAAGGTGTTTTGGCGAAAGAGGACAGCTTCAGGAGCCTGAAAGCAATGCAGGAGACCACAGGATGTAATACCGTGATTTTTGCTCCTGTGGGATGGCAGGAGACAGCACATTCAGAAACGATAGATTTTCAGTCAGATGAAACATGCGGGGATGAGGAATTGCGTAATATAATTTCCTATGCAAAGGAACTGGGACTGATGGTCGGTATTAAGCCGACAGTGAATTGTAAAGATGGGACATGGCGTGCACATGTTAATTTTTTTGATGAAGATGTGCCCTGTGAACCAAAATGGTGTAACTGGTTTGCTTCATATACGAAGTTCCAGCTTCATTATGCAAAGCTGGCACAGGAAACGGGCTGTGGTATTTTTATCGCAGGTTGTGAAATGGTAATGTCAGAGCGCAGGGAGAAAGAATGGAGGCAGTTAATTTCGGATATCCGGCAGGAATATAAGGGTCCGGTGTCTTATAATACGGACAAATATCAGGAACATAATGTGAAATGGTGGGATTGTGTAGATGTGATTTCATCCAGCGGCTATTATCCGATAGATGATTGGCAGGGTCAGTTGGAAAGAATCGAAAAAGTAGTAAAGAAATTTGACAAACCTTTCTTTTTTGCAGAGATGGGATGTATGTCGGTAGAGGGTTCTTCGTCAGTACCAAATGATTGGTATATGAGCGGTGAGGCTGATCAGGCAGACCAGGCAGAGTGGTTTCAGGCAATGTTTGAAGAGGTTGAAAAGAACACATGGGTTCAGGGTATTGCAATCTGGTCGTGGAGTGATACGTTATTTGAAAATCAAGAAGCAGAAAACGATAAAGGATATGAAATTTATGGAAAGGAAGCATTGAAGGTGGTGAAGGAACACTTTAGCAGATTGTAACTCTGTCAATAAAATTTTTCTTTTAACCAGTGGGTCTTTGTAGTAAAATGCTAATAGTGGTAAATGGATAAAAGCATTAGAAGAAGATTATAATAAGTTATCGGATATTGTTGTAAAAGTAGCGTGTTGTATGGTTTGTGCAGATGGGAAAATTATGGCAGATTTTATTGTTTTGGGATTATTAGGAGCAGCAGTTTTTTTTGTCCTTCGATACCGATGGAAAAGCGGAAAAGAAGGTGGCTGCAGTTGTGGCTGCGGTGGGAAAAGTAGTGGCTGTGAGTCGTGTAAAAAAAGAAATAAAAAATAGTAGTATTTTCTCTCACGTACAAGCTGATTTTAGGTCGGTTGAGGAATTAAAAAATGCCGGGAAACCGCATGAACACTAAGTTTTTGCACGCTCTTGGCGTTTTTTTCTGTTTTTATAGTGCTTTTTTGGTGAATGGTGCCCAAATTCCACGTCCAACTGGTGCGTTCTTCCCAGCGCAGGTTCAGGTATTCGGACAATAGCTCCGGCAGGGCTGGCTCTTTCGCTCCCACGATTTTCCGGGCAAAGAAAAAGCAGGGAACATAATCAAAGATTTCCTGCCAAGTAGTCCGCCAGTGGCGGCTGATATTTGGTATTGCTACCTGTCACAAATCCTGATATGCCACTTATCTCTTCTATGTGCAGACTAACATCCGTTCCAGACGTTCAAAAATCAGGCGGACTGCCCGCAAATTCCTTTTGGTCATTAGGAACATAGCCTCTTTTACAATCTTCCGTGTATCCAATATTTCACCTTCTTAGTTCTGCTGATTTTTCGCTTTCAATATTCATATCTGTATGGAAAGTTTTGCCGCAGTTTATAAACACATAGCTGCAATCATCTGATAACTCCCTGCTGAATTGATAGCCTAATCCGTTAAATTCCTTTGCTGACTCTATATTTTCAGATTGTCTGCCAGCGAGAAACCGGACCATTTCACCCCTTGCCATTTTTGCAAGGGTTCCCTTCTGCCTGACTTTCCCATCTGTCAGTTCCCCAAAGATACAGGTTACTATTTTCTGTTTTCCCTTATTATAGTCAGTAATGCATTTACTGTATTCCTTAGAAGCAAGATTTAAAATACAGTCTGTTTCCTTACAAAGAGCATCAAACAGTTTATAATTCCAAAACTGATACAGCGTATCTGTCTCATAATGTAACAGTTTACTTTGCATTTCCAGTCTGTATGGTACGATTCCGTCAAATGGTTTTAGCATCCCATAAAAGCCTGACAAAATACGAAGATGCTCTTCTATATATAAAAGCTCCTGCTGTTCCATTACCTGTGGTGCCATATACTGATACTGAATTCCTTCATACGATAAAACAGCCGGTGTAAGTACTTTTTTCAAGTCCATTGTCTGTAATCGCTCATAATTGAGCGAGGCTATCTTATCATTACATTTCCAGATTGTTTTTAGCTCCCCATAATCTAACGACTTCAAATACTCTGCCAGTTTTTCTGCTTCTGGTAAAAATTGAGGAAGATTGTTCCATGCAAGCAGGTCAGTCTCTATATTCATTTTCTTTGCTGGTGATATAATAATTCGCATTCTGGTTTTCCTCTTTTTTCGTGGCAGCCGCCACAAGCATGAAAATACATTTTTTTACATAATAAAAATATCATATATGGAGATATTTAGCAAATATCCTGCATATGAAATGTTAACCTTAAATGCAAGATGGAGTTGACAAATATAAAAACCGGCTGTATGATATGAAAATATAATGTCAACGTATATTTTGGAAAATGGTTAACAATTGAGGTGGAGCATGACGGATTTCTTGAAACTGGCGGAAGGCTTATCTGTTTATAATGACGGGCGATATGATGGATATGCCATTGGCAGGGCATGGTGGCAGTTAGAAGGACAAATATATACTGTTGAAAGCAGAATACAAATGGAAAAAGAGGGTTATGCAGTAATAGAGGTAAAAGGATTTGACAATGTACATGATGTGGCAGGAGAGCTGAATGTTACCTTGGTGAAAATGGATGTCCCGCTTTATGGAAAAATAATAGAAAAAAAACAGCCGGATGCAAAAGAACAGTTTTGTTTTACACCGGCTCAGGTAGAATGCTATTTAAAACAGGTGCAGGATACCAATATTATACACAAAGGAGACGAGGCAGTAGTACCGGGGCTCATGCTGATTGATTTTACGCTGGAAAAAGGGATGATTCCACTAGGAGAAAAGAGATGCAGCGTGCGTTTTAAGAACCCAATGTTTATCGGTTCATATTTTGTCTATTATATGCAGGACGGGGAAATTTGTATAGGATCGCCCGGAGAGGAAATATGTTATGCAAAAGTGAGCTGCTGTTAGTGTGAAAGGAGATACATATTGATGAAAGAAAAATTTTCTACAGCGCAGATTACCAAAATGGCTATGATGACAGCACTTGTAAGTGTGGCATCCTACATTGTGATACCACTGCCCTTTACTACAGCCAGTATTACGGGGCAGACACTGGCAGTTAATCTAGTGGCGCTGGTTCTGACACCGGGAGAAACATTTTTTACAATGGCGTGTTACTGGCTGCTGGGGCTTGTAGGAGCACCTGTTTTTGCAGGAGGAGCTTCCGGTCCTGGTAAAATGTTTGGTCCTACTGGTGGTTATTATATTGGATTTGTCATGGCAACGGTTTTGATTGCATGGTTAAAAGGAGAGAAATACGATATAAAGAGATATGTATTGGTTCTGGTCTTGGCTGGTATACCGATTATTGATGGAATGGGGTGTATCTGGATGAAATTTGCGGCGGGGATGACCTGGAAGGCGGCGTTTACAGCGGCAGTGCTCCCATTTATTCCTCTGGATATCGTGAAATGTGTTGCAGCAGCCATGATTGCCAGACCGGTTCAGCGTGCATTTTATATGATGGAGGATTACAGTGGAAATAAAAAAATGAGACCTCCAAAGACAGAGATATAAAAGGAAAAAGGTTATGCTAAAATAGATGGGGACAGGTGGATGGAATGGAACGGGTTTACATAGCAGGCGGGCTTAGAAGTTATATCGGGGTAGAAAACGGAATTTATCGGAATCTGAGTGCAGAACAGCTGGGAGCGTTTGTGCTCCGGGAGGTATTGTATAAATATCAGATGCCGGAAGAGGATATTGGGTTTGTGATAGCCGGAAACGGAGTTGGTGCCGGGGGCAATCTGACACGGCTGATGATGTTGGAGGCGGGCATCAGGCAAGAGATTCCCGCGATGACGGTGGATGTTCAGTGTGGTTCTGGTCTGGAGGCAGTTGCAGCAGCGGCAGCAAAGATTGAGTGCGGTCTGATTGAAACGGCAATTGCAGGTGGATTTGAGAGCTGTTCCACAAAGCCTGTACGTGTAAGAAATCCTCATCATCCAGATTATATGGGAAATGAGAGCTATGATATAAGAGAATTGTTTAAGCTTGGGAATGCTTACCAGACTGCAAAATTTATACCAGGAAGGCCGGATGAGCTTGCTATGATTCGCGGTGCCGAGAATGTAGCCGCATTATGGAAAATGGATAAGCATCGGTTAAACCGTTATGTGGTCGTAAGCCATGGGAGGGCAGCCAAAGCGGCAGAAGACAGGGAACTGCAAGGAATGATTGCGGCTCCCTGCTCTGCGTATGCAGAAAAGGGGGCAGAGGCTTTGCACGACAGAAATATATGTGGCAAAGATGAAGGAATTCGTCCGAATATATCGGAACGGCTCCTTGACCGTCTTCCCGCATTGATACCGGGCGGGGAATATATGACGGCAGGAAATTCCTGCCTCACACATGACGGGGCGGCATTTGTACTGCTTTGTTCGAAAGAATATCTGACCTCACACGGATTGTCTAAAAAAGCAGAAATCATAGATGTGGTATCGGTGGGAGGTTCTCCATGGAGAAGCCCGGAAAGCATCCTGCCGGCAATCGACCGATTGCTTACCAGGAATCATTTAACGGCAGAGGAGATAACGGCGTGGGAATACAATGAAGCATTTGCAGTGATTGATTATTTAATGGAAGAGAAGTATGGAAAGGATTGCGGGAGGTATAATATTTTTGGAGGGGCACTTGCTTACGGGCATCCTTATGGGGCATCCGGGGGCATCATTATTCTGCATCTTTTAGAAGCTATGCGGAAACTGGAGCCGCCTGACACAGCAAAGAGACATGGTCAGGGAAAGTACGGGGTTGCTGCAATAGCTGCGGCGGGGGGAATCGGAACGGCGATGCTTTTGAAAGGATGAGCTTTGCGGGCAGATAATCCATTAGTACAATGTAAAAAAGGGTGGGAAGGCATGGATTACAGGAAAATGTTACAAGCACAGCCACAGGATAAAACGGCGGTTATTGAGAATGGGCTGTCAGTAACCTATCATGAATTACTGGAGTTGTCGGAAGAAAAGAAAAAGCAGATTCTAGAAGAAATGGAATCACAGACAGGGGCATTTTTTAAACAAGAGAGAAAAGAAGATTTAAAAAAACAATTGTATTTTATTAAGGAAAGTACTATCATACAGGAGCTGGCAGCATTTTTGGCCTGTCAGGGAGGGAATCTGGTTCCGGTCATTTTGCCAGACAGCATGACAGAGGAAGAGGTACAGGCTCTTAAGACGGTAACAGTACCTGAGAATGCAGTTATGGGTGTGCTGACCTCCGGAACAACTGGGAAATGCAGGATATTATTCCGCACTTATGAGAGCTGGGCAGCTTATTTTCCTTATCAGAATGAGATATTTTCCATAGATAAGGATACAGTCCTGTTTGCACAGGGCTCCCTTTCCTTTACCGGCAATATGAACCTTTATATGGCTTTGTTTTCGATAGGCGGCACTGTTGTATCGACGAAAGAGTTCAGACCGAGGCGATGGCTTTCTTTTATTAAAGAATATCAGGTTAACTATATTTACCTGATTCCGGCAAAAATGCTGGTGCTTAGCAGGGTTGTGAAAACACCTGTCAGGCATGTAAAACATTTTGTCACCGGTTCCCAGTCTTTTGGTTCCAGTGAAGCAGTAAGAGTAAAAAAGTGTTTTCCAGAAATGTCAATACTATTATACTATGGTTCCAGTGAAGCTGGTTATATTACCTATTTATCGGATAGGGAAATGACAGAGGATATCAGTCTGGTGGGAAAAGCGTTTCCGCAGGTGGAAGTGAAAATTCAAAACGGAATGTTTTATGTAGACACTGATTATGGTATGATTGGCATGGAACGTCCATTTTTTACGGGAGATTTGGGAAGTGTTGATGAAAAGGGATATTATTATTTTAATGGCAGACAGGATGATCTGTTAAGTGTTAACGGCAGAAAATGTTCTGCTTACCGTATTGAACAGCAAATAAGGGAAAAGCTGGGAATAGATGAGGTTGTGGTATCCGTGTGCAGAAATGGGGACAGGGAATATCTGGAAGCTTATTATGAAGGGGGCAGGAAAGAGATTTCTATACCGCAAATGAAGGAGATATTAAGAAACAGTCTGTCGCAGCAGGAGATACCCAAACGATTTATCAGGGTAGAAAAACTTCCAAGGACGGATAGCGGAAAGCTGATAAGGGCAGAGATAAAAAATGAAGTGAATAAATCCGTGTGCCAGGCGGGTGACAGAAAGGAATAGATTATGGAAAAGAAAGGTATTATTTTTGATATGGATGGTACGCTGTGGGATTCTGCTGATGGTGTAGCCAAAGCGTGGAGCAAAGTTGTGGCGGAACGATATACAGATCAAAGGGTGATTACAAAAGAGGAAATCCAGAGAGTGATGGGATTGACGATGGATAAGCTTGCACAGGCGCTTTTTCCAGAACTGGATGAGGAGAAAAGAATGGCTCTTTTACAGATATGCTGTGAGAACGAAAATGAGTATCTTAGACATCACGGAGGTGTTTTATACGATAATCTGGAGGATACCTTAAAGGTTCTTAAGGAGAAGTATCCGTTGTATATTGTCAGCAACTGTCAGAGCGGATATATTGAAGCCTTTTTGGAATATTATGATTTTGGCAGTTATTTTCAAGATATTGAGTGTTACGGAAATAATGGGTTAAAAAAGGGTGACAATATCCATAAAGTAGTGGAACGAAACGGTCTTAAGGAGGCTGTCTATGTTGGTGATATACAAGGGGATTATGATGCAAGCAGGGAAGCAGGTGTGAAATTTATTTATGCAGCGTATGGTTTTGGGACTGTTGAGCAGAAAGTACCAGCTATCCATGGACTAGCAGAACTTCCGATGATTGTGGAGAAAGTTTTTTCCGCAGATTAAATTGTGGAGGGCAGATTCCGGCATGATAAACTCTTTTCATTTTTTGCAGTTTATGATAGGATAGAGAAGTTGGGAAAAAATGGTCGGAGCTTGTTAGAGGATCTGGCAAAGGAGGATATTATGTGGGATACGATTAATAAATTTCTGAGTAATGTGGATGATTTTGTCTGGGGACCACCGCTTATGATATTGATTCTGGCGGGAGGGATTTTATTGACAATACGAATGGGAGTGTTGCAGATTCGTAAGCTTCCTCTGGCACTGAAATGGATGGTAAAGAATGAAGAAAATGGCGAAGGGGAGGTGACCTCCTTCGGGGCACTTTGTACAGCCCTGTCAGCAACGATTGGAACCGGTAATATCGTAGGTGTGGCAACAGCTATCGGAACCGGTGGTCCGGGGGCATTATTCTGGATGGAGGTTGCTGCATTTTTCGGGATGGCGACAAAGTATGCAGAAGGATTGCTGGCTGTCAAATACCGTGTGGTAGATGAGGATAATCATGCACTGGGCGGTCCCTTTTATTATATTGAGCGTGGCATGGGTGAAAAATGGAAATGGCTTGCTAAAATGTTTGCCTTTTTCGGTATTTGTGTCGGACTATTCGGTATAGGGACATTTTCACAGGTAAACGGAATTTCTTCCGCAGTTAATTCTTTTTTTGATTCGGAGATGCGGTGGGTGGTCGATGTACCGGGAGTTGGAATTCGTTCATGGACTGTTGTGATTGCTTCCCTGATTCTAAGTATATGTGTTGCACTGGTGTTAATAGGTGGAATTAAGCGTATTGCCAGCGTATCACAGGTGGTGGTGCCGTTCATGGCGGTTATATATATCGTGATTTCCGTTTTACTGCTGGTTTGTAATATAACAGAGATTCCTCAGGCAGTGGTAACGATTGTAAAAGGTGCGTTTGATCCGAAGGCAGTAAGCGGAGGTATAGCAGGTACAATGATTGTTGCTATACAAAAGGGTGTTGCAAGGGGAATTTTCTCTAATGAGGCAGGACTTGGTTCTGCACCTATTGCGGCAGCGGCGGCAAAGACGAAGGAACCTGTTCGTCAGGGATTGATTTCCATGACGGGAACCTTTATTGATACGATAGTGATCTGTACCATGACAGGACTTTCCATTGTTCTGACTGGTGCATGGCAGGTGGAAGGTCTGGAGGGTGTGGAAGTTACTTCTTATGCTTTTAGTCAGGGGCTTCCATTTCCTGAGACGTTATCGGCATTTTTATTGATGCTTTGTCTGGTGTTTTTTGCATTTACTACGATTCTTGGATGGGATTATTATTCGGAGCGATGCCTGGAATATTTGTCAGGCGGAAAGAAGAAAACCATTCTGGTATATCGCTGGTTATATATTATAGCAGTCTTTATCGGTCCTTATATGACGGTGGAAGCGGTCTGGACGATTGCGGATATCTTTAACGGATTGATGGCGCTTCCTAATATGATTGCAATATTTGCACTAAGTGGAATTGTAGTCAGGGAAACAAAGGACTTCTTTGTACGTCAGAAAAACGGTATGACTGTTGAATAGATAATAGATAAAACGCCAGAGCGTTTAGACAGTGACATTTGTCACTGTCTTTTTTACTTTTGGGACAATTGAGATTTACCGGATTGTTTTTTGGATAAGATGTGGATGACAAGAGAAGGATAATTTGTTAAAATAATGATTAATAGGCAAAGAGCGGAAGGTGTCTGATAACAGCTTTAAGATATATAGGATATGATAGGGGGGGGAATCTATGGCATTTGAAGAAGTGGCAGAGGTTTTTTTATCAGATGAGAATGTATTTACAATGTTTTGGAAGAAGAATCAGGGCTGGGAATTAGTGGAAGAAGGGAACTGTTCTTTTTCGAAAAAGAGTCTTCTGAATAAAGGATTAGATGGTTTGGAAGATATCGTGCTGGAAGCGGATAGTACCTTATGTAATACTTTTGTCAGTAAAATACGGTCGGGAATGGCAGGTGCCACAAAGTATGCTCCTGTGCAGGAGAATAAGCTGGGAGTAGCATTACACCTGAAGACAAAGGAAGATTTATATTGTTATTGCGGGGTAAACTGTCATTTTATGAAGGATGATACAGGTGCGGTCTGTAAGATGGTGTTAGAGATACAGGAATTGGATCCGGAAGAGATTTATCGTATTCAGCTTGCCCAGACCATAACCAACGATAAAAACCCAACATATTTTGCAAACGGTGCACGGGAGATTATGGAAAAACATCCGGATTGGAAATACGCACTGGTTCAGTTTGATGTGGTGAAGTTTAAACTGGTTAATGAACAGTTTGGTGAGGCATTTGGGGATGAGATACTGAATTATTTTATACATACCCTGAAACTGATCTGTAACGAGCATCAGTTGTATACCAGACTGACTGCGGATGTATTTATGATCATTACACCCTATGAAACTTCAGAGGATATCTACCGTTTTATCGATGTGCTCGATAGCAGGCTGCTTGGATATAAAGGAATTGATTATACCCTTGTTTATGGTGTTTGTGCGGTGGAGGATATATATAACAATCTGAGGATTTATGGTGATGCTGCTGCCTTGGCACGGCAAAGTATTAAAGGAAATGCACTGACACATATTGCTTTTTATGAAGAAAAGATGAAGGAGAGCGTCCGTATCAAGAAGTTTGTGGAAGACAATATGGAAAAGGCATTGAAAAATGGTGAATTTGTCATGTATTTACAGCCTAAGTACAGTATCGGTGAAGAAAGGATGATTGGAGCGGAAGCTTTGGTCCGCTGGATTCACCCGGAAAGAGGATTGATTCCGCCAATGGATTTTGTCCCGTTGTTTGAACAGAATGGCTTTGTTATCAAAATGGACAGGTATATATGGGAAGAAGCCTGCAAATTGATTAGGAAATGGATAGATATGGGAAAAGAACCGTTACCCATTTCTGTCAATGTATCCAGGCGGCATTTAAGGGATATGGAATTTATCTGTGTGTTAAATGATTTAATTGATGAATACCGGATACCCAAAGAATATCTTGAGATCGAGATTACGGAAACTGTGGAAGAGGAAGGCATAGCAGAAGGTGTATCCCTGTTAAAGGAGAATGGATATACCCTGCTTATGGATGATTTTGGTTCTGGCTACTCCTCTCTTAATATGCTAAAGGACACACGGTTTGATGTCATTAAGATTGACAGGGGGTTTTTGCAGGATTTTATCGGTTCTGCAAGAGGACAGAAGATTGTAGAGCATACCATCAGGATGACGAAGGCGATTGGGCTGGATTTGATAGCGGAAGGTGTAGAGACCAGAGAACAGGCGGAATTTTTGGGTGACTGCGGCTGTGATAAGGCACAGGGATTTTATTATGCAAAACCGATGACTGCGGATGAATTTAATAAATTGCTTTATAATGATTAATGTTTTGATATTTGCATTTTTAAGAATGCAGGGATCAATGAATTATCAGATATTTACAATTTGTTGTTCTTACCATTGCATTACATATTGGGCAAAAGTATCAGCATTCATATCTTCAAGCTTTTTTTCATTAAGCTGATTATATAAATAAGGAATGCTTTTACTGATGCTTCTTGTTTCTTCTTTTTGTGTATGTACGTTTGTTACTGGATCCACGGTCCAGCATCCTCCAATGATATGAAATGCCTCGTGAATTAAAGTTTTTGCCATTTGTTCAACTTTTCCGTTTAATAGATTGATATTTATTGAAATTGCATATTCATTATATCCGGATAAGCCATATGTACCGGGAATGCACATAGGATAAATTAGCAGGTTGTCATTTTCCAGGACATTCAACACTGCCTGTGCATATTTTGCAAGTGGTGCATCAGGATTTCCTTCATTCTGCCATGCTTGTATTGTGCTGTTGAGATGCTGCTGAGCATTTGTGAAACCGGCATCAACAGTAGTCCAAAATCTGTTTTTTTCATCTTCATTTGTCCATTCAATTTCTTCACCGTCATATGTAGTATCATTTGCTGTATATAACTGTATAATATTGCAGGATTGGTCTTTATCCCGTTTTTGAATAATCTGCGGCTGTAATGTGTGAGAGGGTATGAAACCGCTGTTTTTTTGAGGGCTGCAGCAAATACGCACATCAGTAGATAAAGAGAGCGGGTATGTTGGATTTGTTTTTTTCATGATGGGCATGCTGGACTGATTTTGGGATGGATTTATCTGGTTTTCTTTTTTGGATCTGATAAATGATTCATACATCTTATGTTTCTCCTGTTTTGAGTAAAAAACTGCCTGTATATTTGGTGACAGCGCCTATATTGCTGGCTTTTTTATATTATTGTATTATATCATTTTTAATAAATGGTTACAAGGGATGAATTGCAAGTTGAGGTAAAATGATATGGGAAAATATAGATCTGATATGAACTGGTTTTAGTAAGTTTTCCTAAAATAAGTATATAAATATTTGTTAAGAAAATGATGGGGAATGTAGTAAATATAGGGCTTTTTGATTTTTGGAAAGTTCTTTTGTTGTGTGGGGAAATGAATGATAGTGCACCGATTTTATTGTGGTTGGCATTTTGGTCTTGTTTTTTGAAATTAGCTTTATTAAAAAATTTGATATTTATTGCAGCATTAATTTTTCTAAAAGGGTAACCAGACTCAAAACTGGTCATTCGTCGCAAAAACTGGTCATTCGTCGCAAAAATGAAAAATTTATTAAAAGTCGTGTTAAAATTATATAATATCAGGTTAAATGTTAATTGTGGGAGTTACAAAAGAAGTGATCAGTCTCTAGTGTCAGTAGGGAAATACTTTTTGATGGATAAATATATTAGGAGAATGAATTATGGGATCTGCAGATTATACAATAAGAAAAGGTGTAATTGACGCAATACCAGAAGGTATCAATATATCTGTCAAGGATTTAGGCAGATACATTGTACAAATTGAAGAGATTAAGAAAAATCTTGCAAATTGTTTAATGCAGAGCAGATTCTTATGGTGTATTTTCTTGGATATCAGGATTTAGACGAGATTCATCAGAGGATGGTAATCATTAACGATATGGATACAGAACTGATAAGGAGAATAAATGAAGATAATACCTATTTTGAAAGTAAGATTAATAGAATCTATTTGAAAGGAATATCAATATGTCTGACAATGATTTTCGAGAAAAAATAAGATTTTCATGCAATATAACGATGTCTATATGCGGGGTGTTTGGCGTTCTTCTTATGTTTATGGCATATGAGGATTATAGTCTCGGGAGGCCCATTGATCTTACAGTTAAATTGGCAATCGTTTGTTTGGTCATAATGGTTATTTCTTTTTTTATCGGCAGAATATATAAGGAAGAAAATTCTTTGACATTAAAAGACTGGATAGAGGTTTTAGGCATACTGATATTTCCTCAACCATCTGATCATAGTATTGAACAGTTTGGTGCTGATGCTTCTCAATCCGCATTGTGGAAGAAAATGGGTAGGGGAATTTTCGTGAAAAACCTGTTGCTGTTCATATTATTAACCGGATTAATGGTGCTTATGGGTTTCTCGGCATATTTTATTTGGTATTATAAAGACGGAAGGCAAGGAATTCTTTCTTGGGATGATCCCCTGACATATAAAGTTCCGCTGTTTTTTCATATTGTTATGTGCATTATCCTCTTGGTCTATGTAATTGCAATAGCCATGAGGATTAGGAAAGATGGAAATCCTATTTTGGAATATATTTTAGAAAAGAACTTGAATTTTTATGAAATTAATCAGGACTTTTTAGATGCCGTATACTATAGAAAATTAAAACAAACAGTTGACACATACCAGCCTATACAGTAGAATATCGTTAACATATAAGGGAGTAGTCGGCACAGTAGGAAGTAAAGGATGTGCGGCAAGCCAACATACTGATTCGTTAGAATCTGGTTTGTCTTAATTGATGAGACTTGTGTGTAGCGTCACGCTATACATATGTCTTTTTTTCTTTCTATATTTTTGCGGCAGGCTATCATTTTATGGAACAAAGGAGAAAAGCGATGGATATTGCAACATTGTTATTATTAGCAGTTGGTTTGTCAATGGATGCATTTGCGGTATCAGTCTGCAAAGGACTTGCCATGCAAAAAGCTGCAATGGGAAAATGCCTGGTAGTAGGGCTATGGTTTGGTGGATTTCAGGGACTGATGCCTTTGCTCGGTTATATGCTGGGAATACAATTTAAAACTTATATTAATGCGATTGCTCCGTGGGTTGCTTTTATACTGTTGATATTTATTGGTGGGGATATGATCAAGGAGGCAGTGTCCGGTGAAGAAGAGGAGGAAACAGATACTCTGGAAGTAAAAGAAATGTTTCTGCTTGCGGTGGCAACCAGTATTGATGCATTGGCGGTAGGAATCACCTTTGCCTGTGTGCCGGTATGTATATGCAGGGATGCAGATCAGTTTATCAATACATTGTGGGCGTGTATCATCATTGCTGCCACAACTTTTGTTATCGCAGTGGCGGGTGTTCATATTGGAAATATTTTTGGAACAAAATATAAAAATAAGGCAGAGTTTTCAGGTGGAGTCATTCTTGTTTTATTAGCCTGTAAAATTCTTCTGGAGCATTTAGGGATTCTGCCTTAAAATCATATAAAGCAGGAATCAAACGTAATGTTATATTTTGGTCTGCATATAAAATAAGAGCGGTCATACGAAAGTTTTTTTGCATGGTATGACCGCTCCTGCTATAGTATAGAAATCATTTTACGGGTTATTCGAGTATAGTCAGAACAAGAATATCCTGCCATATATATTATTGACCGTCGGACTCACTGCTGGTCTGGGAGTCTCCTTGAGTATCGGCTTGGGTTGTCTGTTCGCTGGAGTCGGAATCAGGATTGTCTGGCTTGCTGGAAGTATCGCTTCCGGCACCTATCTCCCACATATTGGAAATCTGACCACTTAGTCGTTCATAATCCCAGCCAACCTGACTTCTGGCTTCACTATTGGGATCATTTACATAGAAAAGACCGTCTTTATATTCCCGAATCAGTATAAAATGTCCGTTGCGGGTAAAATCACCCGGCGACATGGAGCAAATGACTACTTTACCGTTTTCCAATGAGGAAAGAATGGAATCTTTACTTAGGGTGATTTCTTCGGAAGTTAATCCGAGAGCCACAGCACCATCAGTCATTAATGTCCAGTTGGTATCTCCATTTTCGTTTAAATGTCCGCTGGCGGCACTGAAGTCTGCGACTTTGATAGGGTTCATTGTGCCGTCCTTTTTTAAATAAGTATATGCCATGGAAAGGCAGGTTGGTCCACAACCGTTAATGCCGATAATATTATTCCCGTAATCTGCATAGCCCCATTTTTCATCAAACTGTAAAAAGAGAGGAACTTCGCCTTCCGGCACATCTACACTGAAATTCCCGTCAAATACGATACTGATTTTTGCAGGGTAATCTATTACAAACTGCTTCATTTCAGGATTGACTGCCAGGCACTGTAATATCTTATCAGAGTATACGGCTGCATTGTCGCATATTCCTTTTATATCAGGATCAGTTTCGCCCTGTGCTTGCAATAATGCCAATGCTGCTTCCCGGTCAGCAGGAAGTTCTTTTGCCACAATGGCTTCATCAATCTCGGCTGTAACTGCCTCGGTGGTAACTGCTTCTGAGGTTTCATCTGTCATTTGTTCTGTTTTTCTGTCAGGAGTTTTATCCTTGTGAAAATGTTTCCAGATACCGGAGATCATTTTAACAATTCCGGTAATCAGTAAGATAACAATCAGGAGCAGAATGCTGCATCTGATGATGGCCTGACGGATTCTTTTTTTGCGTCTCCGTTCTCTGGCTGCCAGCTTCCGTCTTCTTGCAGCAGCACGTTGTCTTCGGATATCTTCCAATTCTGCTTCGGTTAATTCTTCATCTTCGTATTCGTTCATTTTATCCCACCTGTTCATTATAGTAAATTTGACTTTAACATCACAATAGAAAATTTTGTACATTTATTATGATGTAGTGAAAATTTATTGATTCTATATAGTATAACATGAAATGACTTACAAAAGATAAATAATTTATTAAGATTAATTAAAAATATTTCAAATCGTCCGAATTCAGAGTTATTTGACCCTGTTTCTTTTATCATGTAAAATGTATTTGCACTGCAATTTATTATCATGCATTAAATGATGAAGCAGAGGAGGAAATGGAATGAGTTTGAATCATACACCATCAGGGGACAGGATACATATCGGTTTTTTCGGGCGGACAAATGTGGGGAAATCCAGTCTGGTCAATGCAGTAACCGGACAGGATCTTGCAGTGGTTTCGGACACAAAAGGAACTACAACGGATCCGGTATATAAGGCTATGGAGCTGCTGCCGTTAGGTCCCGTTCTGATAATAGATACACCGGGGATAGATGATAAGGGCAGTTTGGGTGAACTTCGTGTAAAGAAAACAAAACAGGTTTTAAATAAAACAGATATTGCCATTTTGGTTATCGATAGTGTAAAAGGAATCACAGAAATAGAAGAAGAAATGATGGTTCTCTTCGAAGAAAAGCAGGTTCCGTATTTGTTAGTGTACAATAAAATGGATTTGACAGAGGACAGATTGAACATAAAAGGTTACAGCAGAGCAGAAAAACAGCAGGATATTTGTCTTGGAAGGATGGCAGTTAGTGCTTTTACAAAAGAGGGGATTCATGCATTAAAGGAAAAGCTTGCCCATTTTGTGAAGACAGGGAAAGATGATTCTAAAATGATGGGAGATTTGCTTCACCCAATGGATATCGTTATTTTGGTAATTCCCATTGATTCGGCAGCACCAAAGGGGAGACTGATTTTGCCACAGCAGCAGGTGATACGGGATATTTTGGAGGCGGGAGCGTTATCTGTTGTCACAAAGGATACGGAACTGAAAGAAACTCTTGATAAGCTGGAGATAAAGCCAGATATGGTAATTACGGACAGTCAGGTATTTAGACAGGCAGCAGCAGTCGTCCCGGAAAATGTTTATCTGACGTCGTTTTCCATATTAATGGCACGGAAAAAAGGCTTTTTAGATACCGCTGTAAAAGGAGTTCTGACGTTAGATTCCATACAGGATAAGGATAAAATATTGATTGCGGAAGGGTGTACCCACCACAGGCAATGTGAAGATATTGGTACTGTTAAACTTCCGAAATGGATTCGGGAATATACAGGAAAAGAACCGGAGTTTAGATTTTGTTCAGGAACGGAGTTCCCTGAAGATTTATCGGATTATCGGCTTGTTTTGCATTGTGGAGGCTGTATGTTAAATGAACGGGAAGTCGGTTACCGCATGAAATGCGCATGGGATCAAGGGGTGCCTTTTACCAATTACGGGATTGCGATTGCACATATGAACGGCATATTGAAAAGAAGTGTGGAAATGCTGCCGGAGCTTTGCGGAGTTTTAAATTGAAAAAGCCAAGATATTCAAGGGTTATAAGATTTGCTTTTTAGGCTATATACGCTACGAGCCGCACAGGCTTGATTGCATTTCACTTCATCTCGCCCATGCAGCTGTTGCCAAATGGGAGGAATAACAAATATTCTTATGTGAGCAAGCTCCCATCGAGTATTCGTTATTCCTCCCACTCGGCTCGTAGCTGAACAGAAATTTAGGAAGCAGAAGTTTTAGAAGCCAGGGACATATACCGTGCGCCTACGAAATCCCAGTTGATCAGGTTGAACCAGTTGTCAACATAATCCGGGCGGCGGTTCTGGTATTGCAGATAGTAGGCATGCTCCCATACATCAATACATAAAAGCGGTGTTACTGTAAGGGAAATAGGTGTGTCCTGATTAGGAGTGGCAATGATCTCCAGTTTTCCATTGCTTAAAATCAGCCATGCATAACCAGAACCAAACTGTCCTACTGCGGCAGCAGTAAGCTCCGCGCGGAACTGGTCAATAGAACCGAATGCAGAGTTGATGGCAAGAGCCAGCTTGTCAGTTGGAAGCTCGCAGTCAGCAGAATTCATACAGGCAAAGTATAGTTCATGATTATATACACCGCCGGCATTATTCTTAATTGCTGTTTTTGCTTCATTTGGCAGTTCATCTGTGTTGATTAAAAGTTTCTCCAAGGTCATATTCTGAAGATTTGGATAATTCTTAAGTATTTCATTTAATTTGTTGACGTAGGTCACATAATGCTTATCATGATGGAAATGCAGGATTTCCTCGTCAAGATAAGGTTCCAGTGCGTTGTATTCGTATGGTAAAGGTTCTGCTTCAAATGGATATTGCATAATAAACTCCTTTCTGCTGTGGATATAGTCCTGAAAATGTAAATATTTATGTTTTTTTAATTCTCTATAAAGCCAGATGAAAATGAATTTAATTGCTTTATGTTGAGATAAAAATAACATCAATTATAGAATATGCAGGAATGGAAAGAATATGCAGAATGATAAGCATTAAGAAAAAAGAAATAATATTACAAAAAAATTGCGGAAATGTAATAATTTTGTTATAATTTATTTTAGCTATGTAAATTTGGTTCATCACAGACGGATACTATGGCAGATTGATCCATACACTGGGTGAAATGATGACTTTGTACAAAGGAAAAGCAGGAGGAATGTACAGTGGCAACCATTGCTGAAAAAAGTAGAACAAAAGAAATTATTGACCGGTTACAGGCGATTATAAATAACGCTTCACCAGTGCCATTAGCGTCTGGAAAGGTGACGATTTATAAAGATGAGGTGCAGTCTCTTTTAATAGAGCTGGCGTCTCAAATGGATATCGAGTTAAAAACCTATCATGAGGTAAATGACCGTAAAGGAAAGATTATCAACGAGGCGAAGAAAGAAGCAGAGAAGATTATTTTTCAGGCAGAACATACAGCGAGCCGTATGCGTGTAAATAAGCGGGTAACGAATGTACCTCCGATAGATTATGATATGCTGACGGAGGAAGAACGCAGTGCCTTGGGAAATGCTAATGAGATATATGGTGCTTCCCTGATTTATACGGATGAAATGCTGACAGAAGTGAATAATCTGATTTCCGATATGTATCAGAACATTCGCAGCGATTATGAGATAATTTTACAGACATTAGAGGAAAAGATGAATATTGTTGCTGCCAACAGGGCAGAACTGATGGATGGCCTTCAGGAGATGGATACGGATGATAGAAGCCAGCAGATTTTGGAGATTGGACAGCTTTTGTCCAATGAACTTTTCAATGCGAGGATGAAGGGCAGAGTGAACCCGGATGAATATGACGATGGAAGTATACAGCTGAGTCTGGATTTACAGGAGGAACAGGAAGAAAAGGCAAGGCTGGCAGAAGAGAAAGCACAGATGGCAGAAGCGGCTTTGGAACAAATGAGGGCAGAACGTGATGCACTTATGGAAACTGTTACCAAGATGAAACAGGGAGGTGTAGGGGCTGCATTGAGAAGTGCGAGGACTGCACCTGCCAGAGCATTGGAAATGGAAGGGAAGGCTGCTTCCTTAACGAATGGAGTTTCATCAGTGGCAGCAGGTATGGAAAAATTCGTTTCCTCAGGAGCGGGAGCGGTTCAAATGACAGGGACAGTATCAGATAAGGACAAAGTCCGGGAGCAGCAGGAAGATGAGGAAGAGTATGAAATTGTATATGTGACAGAGGATGAACTGGAAGAGGGCGAAGAATACGAGATTGAGTATGTAGAGGAGGATGAACTAGAGGACGGCGAAGAATACGAGACTGTGTATGTAGAGGAAGATGAACTAGAGGACGGCGAAGAATATGAGATTGAGTATGTAGAGGAGGATGAACTGGAGGACGGCGAAGAATACGAAATCGAGTATGTGGATGAGGAGGCTTCGGAAGAAGCCGGAGAACATGAAACCGTGTATCCGGGGAAAGAAGAATCTGAGAAAGACAAAGAACAAGAGGATGAACCGGAAGAAGAGAACGGTGCAAAAAATGATTTGAAACAGAACGATTTAAAGCAAACTAGTTCAGAACAAAAAGAAGTAAAGGAAGCAATCCGGGAACTGGAGGCAATGGAGAATGAGTCAAAAGAGATACCGCTGATTCCGCATTTTAAGAAATCAGAGAAGATTGCGAGTGTTCCGTCTGAAAGAATCGCCAAAATGGCAACAGCTATTACGACAGAAAAAAAGTATAGCGGATTAATCAGCCGGGCAGTGGCGGAAAGAGAGAAAACAGAAGCAGCTGTTACGGTAGAGGAGACAAATTCTATTCCGACTCAGTCCAAGGCAGGAAAAAAAGCTGAAAAGACAAAGGTTTTGGCAGAGAATAAGAAGGAGTTTGCCGAGCAGAAACAGGATACGAAAAAAGATTCGGAAAGTACTAAGGACAAAGACATTAAAACCGACAAAGAAGGAAATGAGTATGTACAGGCGACCATGAAATTCGATGAGGACTTTGAAATCATGGAATTTTAGTTTATGCCTGGATGGTATAAAGATAAATATCATGGGGCTGCTACACTAATGACACGTATTTGGTGTGGCAGCTCCATTTCATAGTGAAATAAAAGAGAGGAGTATCTGAGATGGAGTATCAGATTTTTAAGCGACGTATCAATTATTATGAAACGGATAAAATGCAGGTGGTACATCATTCTAATTATATCCGTTTTTTAGAGGAGTGCCGGATGGATTTTTTAAGGCAGCTTGATCTGGATTATTATAAGATGGAAGAAAAAGGCATTATGATTCCTGTCCTTAGCGTCAGCTGTGATTACAAAAATCCTGTCAGATTTGGGGAAACAGTATGTATTATCCCCAAGGTCGAAAAGTTTCATGGTGTTAAATTTAAGATGAGTTACCGCATTTATTCAGAGGATTACAAGGTTCTCCATAATGAAGCTGAAAGTGCACACTGTTTTTTGGATTTTGATTTTAAGCCGGTTCATTTAAAGAGAGATTTTCCGGAAATTTATGATACAATGAAGGCTGTGGAAGGAACAGAGTTAGCAAGTTTTTAGGAAAGCTGGTAGGGAATATGACATTACTGGAAGGAAGTTTAAAACAGTCATACAGGCTTCAGCATATGGAATTAGAGGAAGCAGTCACAAGGCGGCTGCAAATGCTTGGGATGACAAAAGATGCGGAGATTTTAATTTTAAACAGGAAACGTGACGGCTCTATGATCATAAAGGTGCGGGGAACCCGGTTTGCCATCGGGAAAAGCTATGCACAGGGGATATATGTGGGAGATGTAGAAAATGTCAAAGAATGAGAATGATCAAAGAAATATGATTAATGTTGCTTTTATCGGAAATCCAAATTGTGGAAAGACTTCACTGTTTAATGCATTTACCGGTGCCAGATTAAAGGTCGCCAACTGGCCAGGTGTTACGGTAGAGAAAAAGGAAGGACATACCCATTACCACGACCATGATTATAAGCTGGTGGATCTGCCGGGGATATACTCGCTGACCTCATACACAATGGAGGAAACGCTTTCGCGGGAATATATTCTTGGGGATGATGTGGATGTTATTGTAAATGTGGTAGATGCCTCTTCCCTTGAGAGGAATCTTTATCTGACGTTACAATTGATTGAACTGGGGAAGCCTGTGGTACTGGCACTTAACATGATGGATATTGTGGAGGAACGGGGGATGGAAATCGATCTTCACCGTCTTCCTGAAATGTTGGGGATTCCAGCGATTCCTGTCAGTGCCAGAAAGAAAACAGGACTGAATATTTTAATGCACGCAGTAGCACATCATAAGGATAAACCAGTGGACAAGACAGAGCATCATCACAGTGAGGGACAGCATATTCACAGACACCATGATGAGTTTGTGCTGGTATACAGTGATGAGATTGAGGATAAGATTGATGCAGTGAAGAACAGACTCAAAGAGAATTATCCTGACATGAAAAATAAACGATGGCATGCTATCAAGATGCTGGCTATGGATGAAGAAATATGTAAAAAATATCCGGTGAAGCTTTCGGATATCGTGGATAAGAATTATGAAACTGATATTGTTGCCCAAAAGTATGATTTTATTGATGAAGTCATGGAAGAATGTATGGTAAACCGTGCGGAAAAAAGTGCGAGAACGGATAAAATAGATGCCATTCTTACACACAAAATATGGGGAGTGCCGGCATTTCTTGGCATCATGGCTTTGGTTTTTTTCTTTACCTTTACTGTTGGGGACTGGTTGAAGGGATATCTGGAAATGGGTCTGGACTGGCTGTTTGAGGCAGTAACCGGATTTCTTGCAATGTGTCATGTGTCAGACTGGGTGATTTCTCTGGTAGTAGATGGAGCGTTGGCGGGAGTAGGAGGCATTTTGTCTTTCCTGCCCAATATCTTTATTTTGTTTCTGGCACTGGCAATTTTGGAAGACAGCGGCTATATGAGCCGTGTTGCGTATGTGATGAACCATATCATGGGCAGGCTGGGGCTTTCCGGGAGAGCATTTATTCCCATGCTTTTGGGGTTTGGCTGTAGTGTGCCTGCCGTTATGGCATCCCGTGCACTGGAAGATCCGAAAGACAGATTAAGGACGATCATGGTGACACCGTTTATGAGCTGTTCTGCAAAACTGCCGGTTTATGTACTGCTGTCAGGTATGTTTTTTGGAAAATATGCAGTATTTGCGGCATTTTCCATGTATGTAATCGGAATGGTAATAGCAGTTTTGGTTTCTGTGATTTTAAATAAAATTATGAAGACGGATCATGTAAACAATCTGTTGATCGAACTTCCGGAATATAAAACGCCAAATGTGAGAAGTATCTGGATTTATGTGTGGGAAAAGATTAAAGATTATATTACAAAAGCGGGAACGACGATTTTTGTTGCGTCGGTCGTAGTCTGGCTGCTGATGAATTTTGGACCTCATGGAATGGTCAAGGATATGGCAGACAGTTTTGGTGCCAGTATTGGGAAGCTGCTGGTGCCGGTCATGAAACCGACGGGACTGGGTTATTGGCAGATTGTGCTGGCTCTCATTTCTGGTATTGCGGCAAAAGAAGTGGTGGTTTCCTCTTTGAGTGTCCTTTATGGGATAACAAATGTATCCTCTGAGGCGGGGATGGCTTCTTTGGTGAAGTTTTTTGGTGCACAGGGATTTACCGGGGTAAATGCCTATTCCATGATGCTTTTTTGTCTTCTTTATGTGCCTTGCATTGCTACCATTGCGATGGTCAGACAGGAGACGAAAAGCCGGAAATGGACAATGATATCAGTTTGTATCCAGCTGGGGACTGCATGGATGGTGTCAGCATTATTCTATCAGATTGCATCGTTGTTTTTATAAAGGCATGAAAGAAGAATCCCTGACATGAAATTCAGGTATGCAGGAAAATATTTAAAGCTTGCTAAAGAAACATGGACTTGGTATAATCTGATTACAAGAAGGAATGGGCAGAACATACTTTATTAGTTTAAGGATAGGGTATGACAAAGGAGGACTGTATATGAGAAAAAAGATTATGATGATATCGGTATTTCCGATTTTTTTGATGGGTCTGGCTATTATAATATTTACATTGACCATGGTAAAATCAAAACTGAAGGGAGATATAGAAAAGAATCTGAAAGGTGTTGCTACTGCCTGTCTGGTAGCGTATGAACAAAATGAAGGAGAGTACCGGGAGACTGAGGAACAGGAGGTCTGGAAGGGAGATTATAACGTTTCCGGTTCAGATGGTCTGGTAGACTCTATTAAAGAAAAATCAGGTATAGATGTTACATTTTGTTATGGCGATAAGAGGGTTATGACGTCTATTTTGGATGATCAGGGAGAGCGGATTGTAGGTTCTCAGGTAGAGGATGCTGTTACAAAGCAGGTTTTAGGAAATGGGGAATCAGTTTTTGTAGAAGATATACAGATAGGTGGAACAGAGTATTATGGCTATTATACCCCGGTCTATCAGGATGGGACTGGTGAAGCAGTGGGTATGATTTTTGCAGGTGCTCCGGCTTCAGAGGAGGAAGTGACATATCATGCTATTTTGAAGCTTATGTTAGAAGTGATAGTGCTTTTTCTTATTGTATACCTGATTATCGGTAATCTGACAGCGGTTTCCATCAGTCATGCGATTGAGGTTGGCATGCAGGCAGTGAAATCAGTTGCTGCAGGTGAACTGACAGTAGAACTGGAATCAAAATGTCTCCATAGAAAAGATGTGATTGGTGAACTTTGCAGAGCTGTGGACGGAATGAAGAATGAACTGCGCTTTATTATTGAGGATGTGAACAATCATGCACAGAATCTGTTGACATCTGCCGCTTCTTTAGACAGTAATGCCCAATCTACTTTGACAACAGTGGGAAGTGTTGACCATGCGGTAAATGATATTGCAGAGGGAGCAACTGCCCAGGCGAAGGATGCAGTACGTGCATCAGAAAATGTAGTCGTTATGGGAGATATGCTGACAGCAACGAATGAAGAGATTGAGAGGCTGAATGATAACACTCAGATTATGAAAAATGCCAGTGCACAGGCTACCCAGTCATTAGAGGAGCTTAAGAAAGTCAATCTGGAAGTTATGGATGCCATCGAACTGATTTATAAACAGACACACAGGACAAATGAGTCTTCTCAGAAGATTAAAGAAGCCACAAATATTATAAGTAATATTTCAGAGGAAACAAATCTGTTATCCTTAAATGCGTCCATTGAAGCCGCAAGGGCAGGTGAGCAGGGGCGAGGTTTTGCTGTTGTGGCCAACGAGATACAGCATTTGGCAGAACAGTCGGGCTCTTCCACAGATTCCATTGCAGCTATGGTGAATGAGCTGATTAATGATTCCAATATGGCAGTGGAAACAATGACAAAGGTTCGTGATATAATCGAGGCACAGAGCCGGAATGTAGAACAGACAGAGGCGATTGTGGAGGAAGTGATCAGTGGTATTGAGACATCTATCCGGGCTATTTCGTCTATTGAACAAAAGAGCAACCGGTTAAATGAGGTTAAGGACGAGATTATACAGGTAGTTGAAAATCTTTCTTCCATAGCAGAAGAGAATGCGGCAAGTACAGAAGAAACTTCCGCAGCAACCACGGAAGTTGCAAACAGCTTTAATGAAGTAACAGAGGCTGCGGAATCTTTAAAGGGTATTGCAGGAAATATTGCAGAAACTGTGGGTACTTTCCGGTTATAACAGGAATATAAAAAGAAGGGTTTGCCGCATTAAGAAACTTTAATGTGGCGGGCCCTTCTTTTTCATGGTAAGCCTTTTGGGTTTACAACTCACAATTGTTAACGGTTCGCGGGAATGGAATGACATCTCTGATATTACCCATTCCTGTAATATACATAATGAGACGTTCAAAACCCAGTCCGAACCCTGCGTGACGGGTGGAACCGTATTTTCTGAGGTCGAGGTAGAACCTGTAATCTTCTTCCTTAAGACCGCATTCTTTCATACGGGTAATCAGCTTATCATAATTATCTTCACGCTGGCTTCCCCCGATGATTTCTCCGATTCCCGGTACAAGGCAGTCCATAGCAGCAACCGTTTTATTATCCTCGTTCAATTTCATATAGAATGCTTTAATTTCTTTTGGATAGTCTGTTACAAAGACAGGCCGCTTGAAAATGGTTTCAGTAAGATAACGTTCGTGTTCAGTCTGAAGGTCACAGCCCCAGCTTACCTTATATTCAAACTGGTCATTATGTGGTTCTAAGAGATTGATGGCTTCTGTGTAGGTTACATGCCCAAAATCAGAGTGTAATACATGATTCAGCCGTTCCAAAAGATTTTTGTCCACATAACTGTTAAAAAACTGCATTTCTTCTGGTGCTTGCTCCATAATATAAGAAATAATATATTTTAACATGGCTTCTGCCAGCTGCATATCATTCAGAAGATCCGCAAAAGCAATTTCAGGTTCAATCATCCAGAATTCTGCAGCATGTCTGGTGGTATTGGAATTTTCCGCCCGAAAAGTAGGACCGAAGGTGTATATGCTGCGAAATGCCTGGGCATAGGTTTCTCCGTTTAGCTGACCGCTGACAGTTAAGGAAGTCATTTTACCAAAAAAATCTTCTTTGTAATCAACCAGGCCATCCTTTGTAAGCGGCGGGGCAGCAGGGTCTAATGTAGTTACCCGGAACATTTCACCGGCACCTTCGCAGTCACTTCCAGTTATAAGCGGAGTATGAACATAAATGAAATTCTGCTCCTGAAAAAATTTGTGAATGGCAAAAGCAGCTAGAGAACGTACTCGGAAAACTGCCTGAAAGGTATTTGTGCGGGGTCTTAAATGTGAAATAGTCCTGAGATATTCAAAACTATGGCGTTTTTTCTGAAGGGGATAGTCACTGGTGCAGTCTCCTTCTATCATGATTTCTGATGCCTGAATTTCGAAAGGCTGTTTTGCCTCTGGAGTGAGTATTAAAGTTCCGGTTACGATTAAGGCAGCGCCTACGTTGATTTTGCCAATGACCGGAAAGTTGGAGAGTTTTTCATCATAGACTACCTGTATGGGAGAAAATGAAGTTCCGTCATTTAATGTGATAAACCCAAAGGTTTTGGAATTTCGATTACTTTTTACCCAGCCGCAGATGGTGATTTCTTTATCGGCATATGAATGGCTTTTTGCAAACACTTCCTTCATTTGAATCATATTCATGGTTTATATCAATCCTTTCTCTGAAAAATTTTAATCTAATGCTTTTACTATACCCCATTTATCCAAAATGTTCCATAAGAAGATTGGAATTATTGGAGAGAATACAAAAATATGCGGGATGTAATAGAATTTTCGGTAAAATGCATTAAAAAATGGTGATAGGATATTCAAATTGAATGATAAATGTTTTTTGATAAACAGTCTGGGTTGTGCAAAATATCTAAAATATAGGTAAAAAAACGACATAAAAATAAAAAAACTACATTGGAAAATATGTTTTTGGTGAGAAAATTACCAAAAATAAGAAATGATATGTAAATTTGCATAAAAAATCTTTTATTTTTCTATGTTCAATGTTATAATTAACACATATCTTGCGTAAAGGGGTGACATTATGATTAAGAAAGAAATGATAGCTATGCTATTAGCTGGAGGACAGGGAAGCAGACTCGGTGTACTTACCTCAAAACTTGCTAAGCCCGCAGTTGCCTTTGGTGGAAAGTATAAGATTATAGACTTTCCTCTTAGTAACTGTATTAACTCGGGAATTGATACAGTAGGTGTATTGACACAATATAGACCACTTCGATTAAACCAGCATATCGGAATAGGTATTCCTTGGGACTTAGATCGTAGCATAGGCGGTGTAACGGTACTGCCACCGTACGAGAAGAGCAGTAACAGTCAGTGGTATACAGGTACAGCGAATGCAATATACCAGAATCTGGAATATATTGATTACTATAATCCTGAATATGTACTGATTTTATCAGGTGATCATATTTATAAGATGGATTACGAAGTAATGCTGGATTACCATAAGTCTATGGAAGCAGACATTACACTTGCAACATATGAAGTGCCGATGGAAGAGGCAAGTCGTTTTGGTGTTGTAATCACAGATGGGAACGGTGTTATTCAGGAATTTGAAGAAAAGCCGGAAAAACCGAGAAGTAACAAAGCTTCTATGGGTATCTACATCTTCAAGTGGAGTGTATTGAAGGCAGCATTGCAGGAATTAAAAGATGTTCCTTCTTGTGATTTCGGTAAGCACATCATTCCTCACTGCCATGAACAGGGAGCGAAGGTCGTTGCTTATGACTTCAAGGGATATTGGAAAGATGTAGGAACACTTGGTTCTTATTGGGAAGCCAATATGGAGCTGGTTGATATCATTCCGGAGTTTAATTTATATGAAGAGTTCTGGAGAATCTATACCAAGAGCGATATTTTACCTCCGCAGTACATTGATGAAGCCGGAACGGTTACAGAAAGTATTGTCGGTGAGGGAACAGAAGTTTATGGAGAGGTCAGTCATTGTGTGATTGGTTCGGGTGTAACGATTGAAAAGGGTGCTGTTGTGAAAGACTCTATTATCATGAATGGAACCACCATCGGTGAAGGCGCTGTGGTAAATAAGGCGATTATAGCAGAGAATGTACAGGTAGGAAAGAATGTTGAGCTTGGTGTGGGAGAGGAAGCACCGAATGATATGGCTCCGCATATTTATTCCTTTGGTCTTGTTACCATCGGAGAGAATTCTACGATTCCGGATGGTGTGAAGGTTGGTAAGAATACAGCTATCTTTGGACCTACAGAGAATTCAGAATATCCAGACGGATTGTTAAAGAGTGGTTCTAGTTTGATAAAGGTAGGTGACTTAGCATGAGAGCAATCGGAATAATTTTAGCAGGCGGTAACAGCAGCAGAATGGGAGAGTTATCTGCAAAAAGAGCAGTGGCGGCAATGCCTGTAACAGGAAGTTACCGTGCAATTGATTTTTCATTAAGTAATATGAGTAACTCCCATATTCAGAAGGTCGCTGTATTTACGCAGTATAATTCACGTTCTTTAAATGAGCATTTAAACTCATCTAAATGGTGGGATTTTGGTAGAAAACAAGGTGGTCTGTATGTGTTTACACCAACGATCACTACGGCTAATAATACATGGTATCAAGGTACAGCAGATGCTCTTTATCAGAATATTAACTTTTTAAAGGACAGCCATGAGCCTTATGTTGTGATTGCAAGTGGCGACGGTGTTTATAAGTTAGATTATAACAAGGTTTTGGAAGAACATATCAAAAAAGGTGCAGATATTACGATTGTCTGTAAAGATATTGATCCGGAAGATGATGATGTAAGCCGTTTTGGTGTTGTCAAATGCAATGATGATATGCAGGTATTGGATTTTGAAGAAAAACCGTTAGTGGCACAGACATCAACAGCATCTATTGGTGTTTATGTAATTAGAAGAAGACAGTTAATCGAACTGCTAGAAGCCTGTGCAAAGGAAGGCAGAACAGATTTTGTAAAGGATATTCTGATTCGTTATAAGAATGTAAAGAAGATATATGCGTACAAGATGGATTCTTATTGGCGTAATATTGGAACAATTGATTCCTATTTTAAGACAAACATGGATTTTCTAAAGAAAGATATTAGAGACTATTTCTTCAGACAATATCCGGACGTGTATTCTAAGGTAGATGATCTGCCACCGGCAAAGTATAATGGGGATGCAGTAGTAAATAACAGCTTGATTGCCAGTGGATGTATCGTTAATGGTACGGTAGAGAATTCGGTACTGTTTAAGAAAGTATATGTGGGCAATAATTGTGTAATCCGCAATTCAATAATTTTAAATGACGTGCACATTGGGGATAATTCGGTCATTGAGAATTGTATAGTAGAAAGTCGTGATACATTGCGGGCAAACACGATTCATACTGCGGAACCAGGACAGATTAAAGTTGTCGTGGAAAAGAATTTCCGCTATGCGTTATAAGACCTTTTCTGGAGAAATAATAATATTATGAGTACAAAGGGGTGTAATAATGGAGATTACGGATATCAGATTAAAGAAGGTTACAAAGGAAGGTAAGATGAAAGCAATCGTATCTATTACATTGGATAATGAATTTGCGGTTCATGATATCAAAGTAATAGAAGGTGAAAAAGGACTTTTTATTGCAATGCCAAGCCGTAAAGCGGCAGATGGAGATTATAGGGATATCGCGCATCCGATTAACCAGAATGCAAGGGAGCGTATTCAGTCTTTAATTCTGGCCGAGTACGAAAAATCTCTGTTGGATGGAGATGAACAGGCTGGGTAATATAATGATGAAAAACCATTTGCTTACAGGAGTGGTTTTTCTAAATGCTGATTGTGAGCAATGCTCATGATATTAATGTGCTGATCATAGTAAGTGGAAAGTAAGGGGTTGTCGCATTAAGAGGGATTTTTCTCTTTTTGCTACAGCTCCTTATTTTGTGAAAGGAGAGAGAGGATGAAGAAAAGGACGATTTTATTTATGCTGGTTTTACTGGCGGCATTTGGCAGAACTGTACATGCTGCAGATGCCAGAGCAGAAGACATTTTAAATGAAGCAGAAAAAGCAATGAAACAGATTAAAGTGATCTGTACCGGGATTCTTATAAATGGTGAATTGCTGACGGAGGTAAAAGCTGATACGAATACCGGAGTGATTTATATGGATATGATGGGAAGTGAGATATGGATTGATAAGCAGTCGAAGGTTTCCTATATATCTGATAAGGAAAATTACTATTTTATGCCAGCGAATAGTGATAAAATGGAAGAAGATATGGATTTTTCCGCAGATATTAACCGTACATTAGCATTTACTTATGAAGGAGAAACCATATACAATGTGAATAATGAAAATGTAACCTGCCATAAGCTTTCAGCGGAATATGCAGAACAAGGAATCAGTGTTCATTATGATTATTATATTGATACAGTGTCATACCGGCTGACAGCGGTGGAAGAATCCATGCCAGAAGTTAAGTCAGTTGTATATTATTACTATCCAGAGTCAGTAACGGTTCCGCAGGAGATTAAAAATAAAGCAGTTATAGCTATGGGCTATTCCTTTGATGAAAATAAAGTAAAATATATAGTGATGTATGAAAAGAAGAAACCAGTCTTATATGTTATGACTGCCAAAAAAGCGAAGGGTAGTGTGAAAATACCGGATACTATCCGCTTATATGGGAAAGAATATGAAGTATACGGTATAGCACCAGAGGCTTTTAAAAATAATAAGAAGATAAAAACGGTTACAATTGGTAAAAATGTGCGAAGAATTGGAAAAAAGGCATTTTATAACTGTAAAAAATTAGAGAGAGTTACTATTCAATCTAAAAAAATTACAAAGATTGAGTCAAAAGCATTTTATAAGAATGCCAAAACTTTGCGGTTCAAGCTGCCTAAAAGTAAAATGTCAAAATATAAAAGGATGATTCAAAAATCAGGAATATCATCAAAACTGGTGATTTCCAAATAACATTGCCATTTTTTGTGGCGTAATATAAAAAAGTATGGTAGAATACGAATATCTTTTAATAACTCAAACCTCTGTGAGCCGGGGTTTGAGTTATTCGCGTGTCTATAATTGCATTTGATGATTATCAAATGCAATAAGCCGCAGTAAGCGGGGGACAGGAATTATTTTTGCAATGCAAAAAGAAGTTATAAATAGTGGAGGATGATAGAAATGGAACGTATAAAAGCCGTTATTTTAGCAGCAGGAAAAGGAACCAGAATGAAGTCGGAATTGCCAAAGGTGCTCCATGAAGTATTAGGAAAACCTATGGTGGAATATTCTATAGAAGCAGCGATAGAGGCAGGAGCTGAGGTTTCTGATATTTGTCTGGTTGTGGGACACAAAGCGGAAATGGTAAAAGATACCGTGGGAGATAAGGTGAATTATGTATTGCAGGAGGAACAATTGGGAACCGGGCACGCAGTGAAATGTGCTGCTGAATTTATTGGAAATGAAGGTCTTACAATGGTACTTTGTGGAGATACTCCGCTGATTACCGGCAACACATTGAAGAAATTGGTAAAAGCACATATGACAGAGAAAAATGCAGTTACAGTATTGACTGCTGTACTGGATGACCCTGCAGGATATGGGCGCATCATTAAAGATAACTGGGGGAAATTTGTAAAGATTGTGGAGCAAAAGGATGCTTCATTAGAGGAACAAAGGGTGGATGAAATCAATTCCGGTATGTATATCTTTGATTCAGCAATTTTAAGCAGGGCACTTTCAAAGCTTAACAATAATAATGCTCAGAGTGAGTATTATCTAACAGATACCATTGAGATTGTAAAATCAGAGAGACTTGGTGAAGTTGCCACAGTGATTGTGGAGGATGCAGATGAAATTAAAGGAGTGAATTCCCCAGAGCAGTTAACGGATGCAGAGCAGATTTTACAAAAACGAGGGAAGATCAGATAACAGGCACAAGTAGATCAGATAACCGGATTTCGGTTTTTACTTAGGTAAAGGATTAGAATAGATTTATGAAGTTAATTGTGGGACTTGGAAATCCGACACCCCAGTATCAGGGAACAAGGCATAATGTTGGATTTGAGGTAATAGATGAAATAGCGAAACAATATAATATAGCAGTAGACACGGCTAAATTCAAAGGGTTGTCCGGGAAAGGCAAAATGGAGGGGGAAAGAGTTATTTTGCTGAAACCGATGACTTTTATGAATTTGAGCGGGGAAAGTGTTGTGGCGGCTGCAAATTATTTCAGGATTCTCCCGGAGGATATCATTGTTATATATGATGATATTAATCTTGATGTAGGAAGACTTAGAATCAGAGAAAAAGGAAGTGCCGGCGGACATAATGGGATTAAGAATATTATTGCGTTACTGGGAACAGATGCTTTTCCCAGAATCCGCATTGGTGTGGGAATGAAGCCTCCAAGAATGGATTTGGCAGCATATGTGCTTTCTCGGTTTTCAAAAGAAGAACAGGAACAGATGGCTTATGGGTATGAGAAAGCGTGTAAAGCGGCGGGGCTGCTGGCAGCAGGTGAGACGGCAAAGGCAATGAACGATTATAATGGGAAATAAGAAGAGGGAAACATGGAAGTATTAAGAGCACCGTTCCGGTTGTCGGATTTGGAAAGCAAATATGAACTTGCGAAAAAAAAGAAAAATATGCCGGTAGAGATTACCGGAACAGATGGCTTTGCCCGTTATTATGTGATGGATTGTCTGGGAACTGACCGTATAAAGCTGATTATAACCTACAGTGAAGACAGGGCAAAAGAAATACTGGATTCCTATAGTTTTTTTGACAGGAATATCCTGTATTATCCGGCGAAAGATGTTTTATTTTACAGTGCGGATATTCATGGGCATACCATCTTAAGGCAGCGGATGGAAGTTGTAAAGGGGATTATAGAGGAAACAGTATCCACGGTGGTGGTTTCAATTGATGCACTTCTAAATAAAATTGTGCCAATTGATGAAATCAAGGCACATATTGTGACATTCCAGTCCGGTCAGGTTCTGGATTTGGAAAAAATGAAAAAAACACTGGTTTCACTTGGTTATGAGCGGAATGACTGGGTGGATGGTGTAGGACAGTTTGCAGTCAGGGGAGGTATTCTGGATATCTTCCCTATGAGTAGTGAGTGTCCTTTTCGTATAGAGCTTTGGGGAGAAGAGATTGACAGTATCAGAAGTTTTGACGTGGAAAGCCAGAGGAGTATTGAAAATGTGCAGACACTTCTGGTTTATCCTGCCGCAGAAATGATTCTGGGAGAAGAGCGGATTGAACAAGGCATTAAAAAAATTGAAAAGGAGCATAAGGCGTACGCAAAAAAGCTGAAAGAGGAATTTAAGACAGAAGCATATGCCAGGATTAATAAGGAGATAGACGCATTAAAAGAGGAACTTTCCTATTTTCACAGTGCTATGGGAATTGATAGTTATATAGGAGCATTTTATGAGGAATTAGTAAGTTTTCTTTCTTATATGCCTAAGGATACTATGGTATTTGTGGATGATCCGGTACATGTTCTGACAAGGGCTGAAGCTTGTCAGATTGAATTTCGGGAAAGTATGATAAGCAGGATGGAAGGCGGCTATATGCTTCCAAGCCAGGCTGATATTTTGTTTGATTATAAGGCAGTGGCAGGCAGGATTGCTGGGATGGACACTCTGATGTTCAGCATTCTGGGAAAAGAAGATTCTTTATTTGAGCCTAAAACGAGGATATCCTTTGACACCAAAATGGTGCCTACCTACCGTCATAATTTTGAAATGCTTTTAAAGGATATCAAACGCTGGAAAAAAGAGGAGTACCGTATTTTATTATTTTGTCCGTCTGCCATGCGGGGGGAACGTCTTGCAAAGGATTTGCAGGAACAGGACATCAATTGTTTTTTTTCAGCAGATAAAGACAGGATTCTGGCTGCATCTGAAATGATGATTACAAGCGGAAGACTGCAGGCAGGGTTTTCCGTGCCAGAGATCAAACTGGTAGTATTGACAGAGGGAGATATTTTTGGACAGAAAAAAACAAAATCCAGATCAAAACGGAAGCCTCTTTATGCAGGAGAGAAAATCAAGAGCTTTGATGATTTAAGTATTGGGGATTATGTGGTGCATGAAAAACATGGTCTGGGCATTTATCTGGGAATTGAAAAAATAGAGGTTGACCAGGTGGCAAAAGATTATATTGCCATCGAATACAGTGGTGGAGCAAAGTTGTTTATACTTGCCTCACAACTGGATTTGATACAGAAATATTCCTCCAAGGAGAGCAGAAGACCTAAACTGAATAAATTAGGTGGTACAGAATGGGAAAAGACCAAATCCAGAGTCCGGGGACAGGTAAAAGAAATCGCAAAAGAATTGGTAGATTTATATGCTGTGCGCCAGGCGAAGGAAGGATTTGCTTTTTCTCAGGATACTGTATGGCAGAAAGAGTTTGAGGAAATGTTTCCGTATGAGGAGACAGAAGACCAGTTAAAAGCAATAGAAGAGACCAAATCCGATATGCAGAGTACAAAAATTATGGACCGCCTGATTTGTGGTGACGTAGGATATGGGAAGACAGAAATAGCAATCAGGGCGGCATTTAAGGCAATACAGGACGGACGGCAGGTTGCGTATCTGGTGCCGACTACAATTTTGGCACAGCAGCATTATAATACTTTTCAAGAACGTATGCAGGATTTTCCTGTGCGTGTGGGGATGCTGTCCAGATTTTTATCAGCGAAAGAACAGAAAAAAACACTGGATGATTTAAAAAAAGGACAGATTGACATTATTATCGGGACACATAGGCTGCTTTCCAAGGATTTGGACTATAGTAATCTGGGTTTGCTGATTATTGATGAGGAACAACGTTTTGGAGTTACGCATAAGGAAAAAATTAAACAGATAAAAAAGGACGTAGATGTGCTGACGCTTACAGCTACGCCGATTCCCAGAACGCTGCATATGAGTCTGATCGGTATCAGGGATATGAGTCTGCTGGAAGAGCCGCCGGTGGACAGGAAGGCGATTCAGACTTATGTATTGGAATATAATCCGGAGTTGGTCAAAGAAGCAATTTCAAGGGAACTGTCCCGTGGAGGACAGGTTTATTATGTATATAATCGCGTAAATACGATTGCAGATGTTGCGGCAGACCTTGCTAAGCTGATGCCGGATGTCAGGATTGCTTTTGCACATGGGCAGATGAAGGAAAAAGAATTGGAAGATGTTATGTTTGCCTTCATCAACAAGGAAATAGATGTATTAGTGACCACAACGATTATTGAAACCGGACTGGATATTGCAAACGTAAACACGATGATTATACATGATGCAGAGATTTTCGGTCTGTCACAGCTATATCAGTTAAGAGGACGTGTTGGTCGTTCGGATAAGACAGCATATGCATTTCTTATGTATAAGCGGGATAAAATGTTAAAGGAAACAGCGGAAAAACGTTTGAAAGCAATCAGAGAGTTTACGGATTTAGGATCAGGATTTAAGATTGCCATGCGTGATTTGGAAATCCGAGGTGCAGGTAATCTGTTAGGAGCGGATCAGTCAGGGCATATGGAGGCAGTTGGTTATGATCTGTATTGTAAGATGTTGAATGATGCTATATTGCGGCAGAAGGGGGAACTGACAAAGGAGGAATTTTCCACTTCCATTGAGATTCCAATTGATGCATTCATTCCGTCAACCTATGTGAAAAATGAAATGACAAAACTGGAGCTTTACAAAAGGATTTCCGGGGTTTGGACAAGAGAAGATTATGAAGACATGCTGGATGAGTTGACGGACCGTTTCGGAGAGCCGCCTTATGAGGTGTTGAATCTGCTTACAGTTGCAAGAATAAAGGCAGCGGCACATGAAGCGTTTATTACATCTATTAGTTATAAGAACAAACAGGTGCATATTGAGATGGCATCAGAGGTTAAGGTGAAAGTAGAGCTCTTAGATGATTTTCTGGCAAAGTATCTGAATAATATCCGCATTGTGGCGGGAAGCAATCCGGGTTTTGTCGTGGATTTGGAGAAGAAGAGCATAAAAAATTTTATTGGAGAGCTAGAGGGTATCATACAGGAAATCAATGAGTTGATAGAACGGTGAGAATGTATTATAATTGGAGATAATTGCAGAAATTTGTAGTATAAATGACTGGGAAAAAGAAAATATGGGAACAAATAAGAAAAAAAGTAAAAAAACAGATTTGAGGGAAAAGAAACCATCAGTGAAAGAAGAACGCATGGCATTGGAAAACAGAGAGAAGAGAAAAAAGGTATTTACTTCTGTTATTTTTGCAGTGGCAGGAATTATGATTGCGGCTGTTGTATTATGGAAAATTTCGGGTGCCGGAACTGTTCCCTCCCGAAAATCCGTTTTTAGGATAGGCGGGGAAGATGTTTTTCTGGATGAAGTAAATCTTTGCATCTTACAAAATGTAATGAATATCGGGATTACCGGTAGCATGTTAAATACTACTGCACAAGATGGCAGCAGCATGGATGATTTTTACAAAGATAAGATTTTACAGGTTATCACTGATTATAAAGTAGAGGCAAAGATTGCAGAGCAACAGGGCATTACATTATCGAAAAAAGACAGGGAGGCTATCAGGGGTGATGCTGTAGAATATATGGGTACGGTTGACGGACGTGTTCTAAAGCAGCTGGGAATTACCCAGGAAAGAGTCATTGAAATTTATACACAGCGGTATCTTGCACATGCTTTGGAGGAATCCGTTATAAAAGATCTGAAGGTAGAAGACCAAAAATATTGTACCATGTATATGCTTTTGTTTCCAAAAGTTGAGATTGATGCAAATGGTGACTATGTAAGAGAAGATGATGGTGAAACTCCGGTTATGCTGTCTGAAGAGGATATAAAGAAAAAGAAGGAAGACTGTGAAAAGGCTTACGAAGAATTAAAAGATGGAGCAGACATTGAGGAGATAGCTGATAAATATGGGGTATCTAATGTTTCAGGAGAGGAAAGCAATCTGGCAGAAAGTTTTGAAAAACCGTTTTCAGAATATGCAGTAAAACTAAAAGAGGGTGAGTACAGCCCGGTTTTGGAGACTGCAAGCTTCTATGGGATTCTCAAGATGATTACGGAAAATAATGAGGAGATTGCGGAAGAAATTATGGGATATTATAAATCAGATTTGGAGCAGGAGACGATAGATGAGAATAAGACAAAATGGTATGAGGAAGCAGGAGCCGGTTCCGGAGTCGATTTTGTGGGCAGCACATGGAAGAATATTTCCTTATATGATTTTGTAAAGTATGTGGAGGAATAGTGGATGCAGTACAAAAAGAAATTATTGGCAATTTTCCTGAGCGTATTATGTATATGGACATTTGCCGCCTGTGGCAAGAAAGAAACAGAAGATATACAAAATATCGTGTACAAATTTGGTGATTGTACGATTACTTTTGGAGAGTTTTATGTCTATGCAAAAACAGTTGAGGAGGATTATCAGAAAACATATGGGAATGGAGTCTGGAGTCTGGAGCTTACAACAGATGACGGAAAGAGTACGGTAAGAGATGTAACGATAAAGGATTTGATCAATAATATTAACCGTATTAAGGTGTTAACATCCCAGGCAGAAGACATGAATGTGTTCTTAAGCGACGGAGAAAAAGCAGAGGCAGAAAATACAGCAGCAGCATTTTATAACGGACTGACAGAGAAGGATCGTGTAGAAACGGAAGTGACCAAAGAAATTGTAATTCAAGTGATTGAAGAGAATATGATTGCAGAAAAGGTATATAATCAGATAATTTCGGATTATGATTTTGAAATATCTGAGGAAGAAGCAAGAATGACCACATTTTATGATATGGTATTTGAATGCCACCGTGTAAAAAAGGATGGAAGTGTAGAGGAATATACGGATGAGAAAAAGGCAACCCAGTTAGAAAAAGCAAATGAGGCACTGTCTTCACTGGCACAGGAGGAAGATGTTTCTTATGATATGATAGTGGATAAATATAATTTGGAGTATTCCGGTTCTTATACGATGTCAAGGACAGATATGATTCAGGAATATGGAGAATCTATAACAGAAAAGATTTTGGCGTTATCGGATGGAGAAGTCAGTACCGTAATCCAAAGTGAGTATGGATATCATATATTTAAGATGTTACAGGCAAACGACCAGGAACTGACGAAAAAGAATAAAGAAGCAATTATCGCAAAGAAACAGAAAGAATATTTTAGTGGAGTGTATGAAGAATGGTTAAAGCATTTTGATTCCCATTTTAATTTGAGCGAGGATGTCGATATGAAGCTGGTAAATCGTTTTCCGTTCTCGGAAACAGGAGAATAGAAGGACTCGGTGGGAATATTTTACAGGAGGGAAAAATGGACGACAAACATGCAGAGATTTGTGAATGCAATGCAATTCATCAGGATGTGGTGGAAAAGGTAAAAAAATTAATGCCGGATGATGAGAGGTTATATGATTTGGCAGAATTGTTTAAAGTGTTTGGAGATACCACCAGAGTACGTATCTTATGTGCACTGTTTGAGAGTGAAATGTGTGTATGTGATATTTCTATTTTGCTGGGAATGAGCCAGTCATCCATTTCCCATCAGCTCCGCGTTTTAAAGTCAGCGAAACTGGTGAAAAACCGGAAAGATGGCAAGGTGGTCTATTACTCTCTGGATGATGAACATATTAAGCATATTTTTGAGCAGGGGCTGGAGCATATCAGTGAGTAAGGGTTTTGTTTGTTAATGGGGCGATTACATCATGGTGAGATTGGAAAGAGAGCCCGCAAAAAGCATATACATAATTAATAATATGCTAAACAGAATACCCACACAGCTGGTGATAATACCTGCGATTGCTATACCGGGTTTTTTCCCTGCATAGTCTTGTGGCTGGACACATCCAAAAATGATACCAAGGATACTGGTAATGATACCCAGACCACAGCAGCAACTGGTGATAATGCTGATAATGCCGAGAACAAGAGAGGCGATCCCAAAGCCGAGGGAAGTCTCTTCGGGAGTTGTATTATATGATGTATTACTGTTATAATTGGTATATTGTGTATTGTCAGGTGCTGCATAAGTCTTGTTTTCAGCCGGCATATTGAAGGCCGAAACAGGTTTAGCAGCTGTATCTGTTATCTGTTCATGAGTATCAGCTGTATTCTGGCTGAAGATATCATTTTGATTGTTGTTATTGTTTTCGTCCATAATTTTTCTCCTGTTTTATAAAAATGTGTCTGATTGTATCTAACATATACTATATCATTTCAGGGTGTAATATGTAAAGAAGAATTCGGTGTATAGCATTTCAATTATGATTATGATATAATGGAGAATAACTTCATGGGCAACGCTCATGATATAATAATAAATATATTTAAAAGGATGGACATGGAAGCAAAAAAAATACCAAAGATTGATTATAGAATACTTTGGAAGGATTTTATGATAGTGAATGCAGCATTGGGGAGTTCTGCGTTGTTTATGATTGCTGTTATGCTCTTACAGCGTTATCATTTGATACCCTCATTTCCTTGTTTTGTGCATGAATTTTTTAATGTGTATTGTCCTGGATGTGGAGGAACAAGGGCATTGTTTGCTCTGTTTCATGGCAAGGTACTGCACTCTTTGATATATAATCCTGCAATTGTATTAGGAGCAGTTTTGATTCTATATTATGAAATCAGTGTCATTATTACTTTGATAAGAAAAAATGGAAAAGTTTATTTTTATCAGAAATGCGGACTGCTATATGTGTATCTGGTAATTGTGATTTTGTTTGCAATCATCAGGAACTGGCTGCTGATAGAGTTTCAGATTGATATGATAAAAGATTTTGTATGATTCCCGTAATTTTGTACTTGCTTTTTTTGTGAAAATGATATACTATATAACAGTCGCTTATAGTGACACATATGCAGAAGTGGCGGAATGGCAGACGCGCTAGATTCAGGTTCTAGTGAGGTAACACTCGTGTGGGTTCAAGTCCCATCTTCTGCAGGACTAAGAAAAGTCTCAAATCCTGGAATGATTAAGGATTGGGGCTTTTTTTCTTTTAGAGAAATAAGATGATTAGAGATATCGAAACAAAAAGCTTTCTTTTCTAAATCTTTTTCATAAATGTGTGAAAGCACATATGCCTCACAAGCGTAGCAGTTGCAACGGCTGCGCCTTTTTGTGTTAAAGGGAGAGAGAAATTTTAATAAAAGGGAGATATGATTTATCTGTGTGGGGAAGTGCATAGTAATAAATATCAATCTGAATAATATAATCTATAAGAGCCATTAAATTGTTTTTTTTGTAAGGCTCGAATTAGAAGAAAAGCTTCAAGTTCCAAGGGTGAATATTCATTAAAAAAGGCATATTAAAAAGGAAATGTAGAAAGGAATGCATTAAAAAGGAAAAATCTTTGTAAAAACAAAGAGGAAGACCTGTTGTCAAATGTTAAATAATAGTTTATAATAAGAATGTTTATAATAGGATTGTAATTTTATAAAAGGTCGGTTTGGATATGAATATGGATGAAGATGAAAAATTGAAATATATATTAAAAGGAGGGATGTGATAAATTGTGAATAACAATGAAAATCTTTTGACGTTCCAAATGAGGATTTTGATTATTCAATAACGAACACTGACTAAAGGTAAAATGAAGATTTGAGAAAATTGAATGCTAGGAGGATTTATATTATATGCAGATTGAAAAGTTAACTGAGAGTGAAGAAATTGTAATGAAAGCCATTTGGATTTGTGGTAAAGAACCGGGTTTGACAGATGTAATGGAGGTAGTAACAGAAATATATCATAAGGATTGGAAGCCTCAAACGGTATCTACTTTTTTAGCAAAACTTGTTCGGAAAAATTATGTGCAATTGAAACGCAATGGCAAAATATATACATATAAGATTCTGATTCCGGAAAAAGCATATAGACGTAAATTATATAAACATCACATTAGTTTTTGGAATCATAATGATATAGTGGAATTTGTAGAAGAGATGATTAAAAATGGTGATTTACCCAAAGAGATAATTACAGAGATGGAAAATAAAGACTGATTGTCCACAATGTCCCAGAAGTTGAAACACTTTTGGGACATTATTTTATATTAAATAAGGGATTCAGTGAATATGATGTGGATTTGTCCGCCTTATTCCGATTTATAATATTAAGAAAAATTCGAATGGTGGATAATAAAATAAATAAGGATGAAAAATAAATTAATAAAATTTAGTGAAAAAGGGAAGGATATACATTTCTTCTTCACATAAACTGGGGTTTATGATATTATACATAAGATTGTTACAAGATTTTTAAAAAAAGGATTAGGACTTTAGAAGATTAATCTTAATTTGGTTTATATGGAACAAGAGATACAGAATTGTAGAAGACTTACTTATGAAACCACTAAAAGAATTGACAAAAGCGGAACTGCTTGTTCAGAAGATGATATGGCCTCCAGTGATGGTATGGATATACGCAATTATGGTGTGTTCGACGGAATTCCGGAAACAGCCAAGTTGTTTGCCCTTGGTGTGAAGATAGTAAGTGTGGATAAAATATTAAAGACAATGTAATTTTGGAAAGAAGAAAATATCAATATGGCAAAAAAAGAAAATAAGACAAATGCAATGAGGATATTGGATAGCAATAAGATTGCTTATCATGTAAAAACCTATGAATGTGATGAATTTGTGGATGGTATTCATGTGGCAGATTTAAATGGAGACCCGTATGACCAGTCATTTAAGACACTGGTTACTGTGGGAAAGACTGGAGGCTATTATGTATTTGTCATTCCTATTCACAAAGAAATAGACTTGAAAAAAGCGGCGAAGATTGTGGGAGAAAAATCACTTGAAATGATACATGTAAAGGATATTCATGCCGTTACCGGTTATATTCGTGGCGGTTGTACGCCGCTTGGTATGAAAAAATTATATCCCACGATTATTCAGGAAGATGCAAAAAAATTTGATGAGATTATTATCAGCGGGGGAAAATTGGGAATGCAGATTTTGATAAATCCATTCGATTTGGCAAAAGTGATAAATGGAAAGTTTTCTGACGTTATCCTATAAATTTTTTATATGGGAAAGCCGATATATAATCTGAAAGGGTGAAGTGGCGGAACATGGAGGCTCTGTCATTTTTCTTTTTTGTCAAACTTACATCTATTTATGGATATTCATGTTAAATAATGCTGATAGATTACTATATCAGGGCAACAGGTTGAATATCACATATTTCATGGAAAAGAAAGGAGTTGAGTACCATGAAAATTAAGAGTAGTGCAGTAGCGATGGCAGGTAAACAGAGCTACAGCCACTATCAGGAGACGCATGTGACTACTACACAGATGCGGGCTTCACAGTGGAAAGCATTGCAGGCTGCAAAAGAAGAGGAAGCAGCCGATGTATCTATTTCAGAAGAATCCCAGGAAAAGCTTGCGAATATGCAGGAAAAAGAAAAGGAATCGTCAAAGAAGTCTGTAGAAGAGTATCTGAATGATACGCAAGGTGCAAAACAGGTAAAAGAATCCGGTCTGAGAATTAAAAAAACAGACAAGAATGAACAGATGCTGAAAACATTACAGCGTATGCTGGAGATGTTAAGAAAGATGCGAAAGGATCGTTTGCTATCTGCTGATGGGTTTGTAAAACAGTTTAGCATTTATGATCTTTACAGTGCTGACCAAAACTTTTCTGATACTGCGGCCGGACTAAAGCAGGAATATTCCAATATGCAGAGTATTTCGGTTATGGATGTCAGGAGCCGTTCTGCCAGTGTAGTAATGGGAAGTGCCAGCGGAGTGTCCTCCGGCGGAGCGACAGCATGGATTCGGCATACGGAAAAAAGCGGTTATATTCTGGAACAGGAGAATACTACTTTTTCCGCAACGGGGATTGCAAAGACCGCAGACGGCAGGGAAATCAAGTTTGGTGTGGATTTACAGATGTCCAGGGGATTTGCAGGTGCATTTTTTTCATCAAAGGATGAGGAGGTTATTTTGACAGATCCGTTGGTTATTAATCTGGACAGTAATATGGCAAGTGTGACGGATCAGAAATTCTTTTTTGATTTGGATGCAGATGGCGAAGCAGAAGAAATTTCTTCATTGGGTTCAGGCAGTGGTTTTCTTGCATATGATAAGAATGGTGACGGTGTCATCAATGATGGTTCGGAATTATTTGGAACGAAGTCGGGTGACGGTTTTGCAGATCTGGCAAAGTACGATGAAGACGGTAATGGCTGGATTGATGAAAATGACAGTATATTTAACAACTTGAAGGTATGGGTAAAAAATGAAGATGGAAGTGACAGGCTTCTGGATTTGAAAGAGGCAAATGTAGGTGCCATATATCTTGGAAGTGCCGATACGCAGTTTCATCTGAATAATGCTTATACCAATCAGACGAATGCTGTTATCCAGAAGACAGGAGTGTTTTTAAAAGAAACCGGTGAAGTTGGAACGATACAGCATGTGGATTTAGCATTATAAAATACGAAGGAACAGTTATGAGTAATTGTAGCTGTTCTTTTTTTGTATTGACAAATACCCCTATGGGGTATATTATAAATACAGGATATTTGATTAGGAAATATCTCTATGGGTCATGCTGGAAATATAGAAATTTCGAAAAATATACGTCATAGGAGAGGTATTTTTGCCAATACTATATTAAGGAACCGTTACACATGGTACAGTAATGGTTACTGGTGTATGGACCAGATAATCAGTTGTTGCAGAGAACAGGAGGAATAAAATGAGAGAAGAAAGATATCGGATATCCGGTATGAGCTGTGCTGCATGCAGTGCTTCCGTGGAACGTGTCACAAGACGCCTTGAGGGTGTTGTGGAAAGTGATGTCAATCTGACAACGGAATGCATGCGGATTGTATATGATGAAAGCCGGGTGAATCAGGAGATGATTAAAGCCAAAGTAGAAAAAGCAGGCTTTGGCTGTGAACAGATAGAGGAGCAGAGGAAAAGCGGTGGCGGACAGAATGTGGAAATTATTGAGGATGTGACAGGAACGGCAGCTGTTCATAGGGATGCCAGACAGGAGAAACGGAAAAAAGAACAGGAAGAGGCCGACCGATTGTTAAAAGGCAGAAAAAACAGACTGGCGGCAACTATGTTTTTTACTATCATACTGCTATATGTGTCCATGGGGCATATGCTTCCATTTCCTCTTCCTTTGCCTGCAATTATGGATATGCATCAATATCCGGTTAATTTTGCCCTGACGCAGCTTATCTTTACGATACCGGTATTGGTTTTAAATTATGAGCTGTTTGTATCGGGAGTAAAGTCTTTGAAAAATCTGCACCCTAATATGAATGCACTGGTTACTATTGGATGTGGGACTTCATTTTTATATAGTTTAATTGTTACGTATCTGATTTCGGTAGACATACACTATGTGCATCAGCTTTATTATGAATCTGCCGCAGTTGTAGTTGCTTTTATCAGTCTGGGAAAATACTTAGAGCATAATAATAAGGAAAAAACAAAAGGTGCTATCTATGAATTGATGGCATTGGTGCCGGATACAGCATTTAAAGTGACAGGTGAAGAACAGGTTATTGAGGTATCAATTGATGATATCAGAATGGGAGATATTCTGATGGTAAAGCCCGGCAGCAAAGTACCCATTGATGGGGTCGTAACAAAAGGGGAAAGCGGAGTGGATGAATCTATGTTGACGGGCGAAAGTATGCCGGTGCATAAACAGGCTGGGGATGTTCTCATTGGTGGAAGTGTAAATCAAAATGGAATGCTTTATATGGAAGTAACCAGAGTTGGAGAGGATACGACACTGTCCAAGATTATTCATTTTGTAGAGGATGCCCAAGGGAAGAAAGCACCGATTTCCAAGGTGGCGGATCAGGTGGCAGGGGTATTTGTGCCTACAGTGATTGTAATTGCAGTTGCAGCAGCAGTGATCTGGGCTGTTCTTGGCTATGAGACTGCATTTGTGCTAAAAATTTTTACGGCAGTTCTGGTGATTGCATGTCCGTGTGCACTGGGACTGGCAACACCTACAGCTATTATGGTGGGAACCGGGCTTGGTGCCAAATACGGTATTCTGGTGCGGAGCGGTGAAGCACTGGAACAGATTCATAAGGTGACAGCAGTTGTACTGGATAAGACGGGAACCATTACAAAGGGGGAACCGGAGGTTGTTCATGTTATTTCAAAAGGCCTGGATGATGTGCCAAAAGAAGATTTTGCTTTTGGAGATGATGGCAGGAAACAGGAAAAATCTTATGCAGACAGAAAAAATACCTTTAGTAAAGATCAATTGGAGATACTAAGGAGGGCAGCCTTGGTGGAGCAGGGTTCAGACCATCCGCTGGCACAGGCTGTGGTAAAGGGATATGAAAATTATGGTGGGAAATTACAGGGTGAAATTACAGATTTTGAAAATGTATCAGGAAAAGGAATCCGTGCAAAACTGAACGAACATTTTGTCTGTGTAGGAAATGAAACTCTGATGCAGGAAAATCAAATTGACTTAACGGATTGGAAAATAGAATGCCAGAAAGCGGAACAGACTGGAGCGACGCTTGTATTTGTAGCAGAAGATAAAAAAATGCAGGGGATTATACTGGTGGCAGATGGTATTAAAGAGACATCTAAACAGGCAGTCCATGATCTTCAGGAAAAAGGGCTTACTGTTTATATGATAACAGGTGACAGAGAAAATGCTGCAATGGGTGTGGCGGAGCAGGTGGGGATACAGAATGTTTTTGCTGGCGTGCTGCCAGAAGAAAAAGCAGGATATATAAAAGAGCTGCAGGAGCAGGGCGAAATTGTTATGATGGCAGGAGATGGTATTAATGATGCACCGGCGCTGGCTCAGGCAGATATCGGTTGTGCTATCGGCAATGGAAGTGATATTGCGTTGGAGTCAGGAGACATTGTTTTGATGAAATCCGATTTGTCGGATGTGTCTAAGGCGATTCGGTTGTCAGCACTTACGATACGCAATGTAAAACAAAACCTGTTTTGGGCATTCTGTTATAATGTGATAGGAATCCCAATTGCGGCAGGGATGCTGTATCCGTTTACAAGGCATTTGCTGAATCCACAGTTCGCTGGTCTTGCCATGGCGCTAAGTTCAGTCTGTGTTGTAAGCAATGCACTTCGCCTAAGAGGAAAGAAATTGTAAATCCTTGTTTATCGTAGTCAGGGACGCTTCCATAAGGGGTTGAAGACGAACGCAGGAAAAGAGGGGTTATGGTTTCC